>Ga0335069_10000901_pt1 | contig 47723 bp, 37 predicted proteins | sample Lox_Sample_11_FD_206714 | JGI IMG/M metagenome (GOLD analysis project Ga0335069, IMG submission 206714) | Soil microbial communities from Loxahatchee National Wildlife Refuge, Florida, United States - Lox_Sample_1.1 | ecosystem: Environmental > Terrestrial > Soil > Wetlands | place: USA... | reverse complement strand
CACGCTGAAGCGCACGGAGGAAGCGTTACGGGAATCGCAAGACCGGTTTACGGCTTTCATGGACCACAGCCCCACCTTCGCGTTTCTTAAGGACTCTTCGGGGCGATACGTTTATGTGAACCGGCCCTTTGAGGCTTTGCTGGAGGCCAGCATCCAGGGCAAGACAGCGTTCGACTGGATGACGCGGGAAGCGGCGGAGGAATATCGACAGCACGATCTCGCGGTATTGTCGAGCGGGAAAGCTGCCGACTTCATTGAACCCATCCCGACGCCGGACGGTGGCCACTGCGACCTCCTCATCTTCAAATTTCCGGTGGAAGCGTCGGGCCAGCGATTCCTCGGCGCGGTGGCAGTGGACGTCACCGAGCGCAAGCGCGCCGAACAGGAGCTGCAGACAGCGAAAGAAGCGGCCGAAGCTGCGAACCGGATCAAGAGTGAATTCCTGGCGAACATGAGCCACGAGATTCGCACACCGATGAACGGCATCCTGGGGATGACCGAGCTGGTGCTCGGAACGGAATTGACGGCGGAACAGCGCGATTATCTGACCGCGGTAAAGTCGTCGGCCGATGCGCTGCTGATTCTAATCAACGACATCCTGGACTTTTCGAAGATCGAGGCGGGGAAGTTGGATCTCGAGACTCTGGAATTCGACATCCGTGACAACTTGGAGCCCACATTGAAGGCCCTTGCTATACGGGCACAGGATAAGCCGCTTGACCTAAACTGTCATATCGCTCCGGATGTACCGAGGATCCTGATCGGCGATCCGGGGCGTTTGCGGCAGGTAGTAATCAATCTGGTGGGAAATGCCGTAAAATTCACCGAGCGCGGCGAGGTCACGCTGCGTGTAGAGCAAGAATCACGAGAGGGTGACGAGGTGTGCCTACATTTCAGCATCTCGGATACGGGCATCGGCATTTCTCAGGACAAGCAGGCGGCCATCTTCGAGGCGTTCACTCAGGCCGACGGCTCAACGGCGCGCCGTTATGGAGGCACTGGCCTGGGACTGACAATCTCCAGAAGACTTGTGGGAATGATGGGAGGGCGGATCTGGTTGGACAGCGAGACCGGCCGTGGGAGCACCTTTCATTTTCTGGCACGATTCGGTGTGGGCCGGTCGCCGGCCGGGTTCGAACTTGCCCGGGATGTGGATTTGAGTAGCATTCCGGTACTTGTGGTGGACGACAACGCAACCAACCGGCGCATCCTGGCAGACATGCTGCGGCACTGGCAAATGCTGCCCACCGTTGCAGAGAGCGCGCGCGTGGCGCTGGATGAACTGGAGGCGTCCGCCAAACAGGGCACACCCATCCGCCTGGTGCTCACGGATGCATACATGCCGGACATGGACGGCCTCGAGCTGATCAAACAGATCCGTCAACGGCCGCACCTCGGCCACGTCCATATCATCGTGCTGACATCAGCGGGGCGTTGGTGCGACGACGGGTGTTGTCCGGGTTTCGGGTTGGAAACATGTCTGTCCAAACCGGTTGGACAATCGGAACTGCGCGACGCCATCGTGGGAGCGGTGGGCGTTAAGGGAGCGCCCACAGGGCTCATCTGCTTGACAAGATGTCCGATAAAACACCGCACCAGAAGTTTGCGAATCCTGTTGGCAGAGGACAACCTGGTGAATCAGAAACTGGCCCGGCGCCTTCTGGAAAAGCAAGGGCACGACGTGGCGATCGCGGGAAACGGGCGGGAAGCACTGGCGGCCATCGAGAAGGATCCGTTCGATCTGGTTTTGATGGATGTTCAGATGCCGGAGATCGATGGCTTTGCCGCGACGCAGACGATCCGCGAGCACGAAGCCGGGACCGGAAAACATTTGGCGATCATTGCCATGACCGCCCATGCCATGAAGGGCGACGAGGAGCGCTGCTTGGAAGCCGGCATGGATGGTTATGTCTCCAAGCCGATCAACGCCGCGGAGCTTCTCGCCGTTATTGACGAAACTGCAAATCTCACGGTCGCGTAGCGCTTTGCGGTTCATTGCCGCGTGCCATCATAATAGAACTCTCTCCGATGGCCCATCGCGATCTCGGCGCATTCATTCGCGCACTCGAAAAGCAAGGTGAGCTGAAGCGAATCTCGTTAGAAGTGGATCCCGTGCTCGAAATCACGGAGTTCGCGGATCGAGCGGTGAAAGCAGGCGGCCCCGCTCTGCTTTTCGAACACCCGGCCGGCTACAACATTCCAGTCCTGATCAATAGCTATGCGAGCATGCACCGCATGGAGCTGGCGCTCGAGGTTGCGTCGGTGGATGAGGTCGCGCGCCGTATCGCGGAATTTCTCGAGATGCGGATGCCCGAAGGGCTGATCGGTAAATTGAAAATGCTGCCCAAGCTGGCCGAGATGGGGGCGTTCTTTCCCAAGATGGTTGCAAAAGGCGAGTGCCAGGAAGTCATTCGGCACGAGGGATTTTCGCTGTTCGATTATCCGGTGCTCCAGTGTTGGCCGGAAGACGGCGGGCGGTTCATCACGCTTCCGATGGTGTTCTCGAAGAATCCAGAGACCGGCAAACGCAACTGCGGCATGTATCGCATGCAGGTTTATGACGAGCGGACGGCCGGTATGCACTGGCAGACGCACAAGCAGGGGGCCGAGCATTACCGGCAGATGTTGGCGCAATCCGGCAAGGACCGCATGGACGTTGCGGTGGCGATTGGATCGGACCCGGCGGCCATGTATTCCGCAATTCTGCCGCTGCCGCCGGATCTCGACGAGATGATGATTGCAGGGTTCCTGCGGTCGAGTCCGGTGGAGATGGTGAAGTGCCAAACGTGCGATCTGGAAGTGCCGGCGAACGCGGAAATCGTGCTCGAAGGGTACGTCAAACTTGGGGAACTCCGCACCGAAGGGCCGTTCGGCGATCACACGGGATTCTATTCGCTGGCCGACGAGTATCCGGTGTTTCACGTGACCTGCATCACGCAACGCAAGGAGCCGGTTTACGCAACCACGATTGTCGGGCCGCCGCCCATGGAGGATTACTACATGGGCAAGGCGATCGAGCGGATTTTCTTACCGCTGATGCGGCTGCAACTGCCGGAGATCCGCGATATTTGTATGCCCGCCGAGGGCATTTTCCATAACTTGATGCTGGTATCGATGCGCAAGTCGTATCCCGGCCACGCGCGCAAAGTGATGAGCGCCATTTGGGGACTGGGACAGGCCATGTTTACCAAGTGCGTCGTGGTGATGGACGAAGACGTGGATGTGCAGAACGTGCGCGAAGTGGCATGGAAGGCGCTCAACCACATTGATCCGGAGCGAGACATCCAATTCACTCTCGGGCCAGTGGATTCGCTCGACCACGCGAGTCGGTTACCGAATTACGGCTCGAAGATGGGGATCGATGCGACACGCAAGTGGCCCGGCGAAGGTTTTTCGAGACCTTGGCCAGGAGAAATTCGGATGTCGCAGGAAGTGAAGAAGCGGGTGGACGAGCTGTGGAAGGCGGCGGGGCTGTAGTCAACGCTTTCGAATCTTGGTCCTGGAGCGCGCCCGCAGCCGTGCGTTGACATCGGACAACGACGCGAACCAGCCCACATAGCTAGGATCGAAAACGCTGGGCGGCCGGCGCATGGAGCGGAAGTCGCGCTGGCGAAACAGATCGGTTACGGAGATGACGGCCGATCCCATGGCGCGGGATTCATAAGTTCCTTGCGCCCAGGCGACGTCGTCGGAAATCCAAAGGACAAATCCCACGCTCTTATTACACCGGGTGATTGCCCGATTGTCCAAAGTTAGCCAGTCGGGATAAGGTCATCATGATCGATAAATATTGAGTCCAACGCCGGGGCTGGAGGGCTTCAGAAACGGCTAAGGGGGAGTGTGCCGGTATGACGCCGAAAATAGCTCCGTCCAACTTAGAACTGCCGCCGAAAGCGGCATTTTCGGCAGCTCAAATCGTCGGCCAGGGCCACGAGATTCCCTATGGGCACCGCAAGCCCTCACTCAAAGACTATGCGGATGTGGTTGTGGCGCTGCTTTGCCTGACGGCGATGCTCGGGGTGGCGTATTTTGCTGTCACGGATAGCAATTACCCAACCGCTGCCCGGATCTCAGCCGCCATCGAGCGTGTATTTGGCCCGGGCGCGGCTCAAAAAGCTGTGGACACGCGGAAGACCATTCTGGTCGTGGAGAACGATGAAAGGCAGCGGTTGGTTGCCAAGACCGCTCTCGAACGCTACGGCTACAACGTAACCCTGGCAGACAACGGGGCACAGGCAACCGCCCTCTTTCACAAGGCGGCCGGGCGGGTGGCGCTGATTGTGCTCGATACGCGAAGCTCAGGCGTCCAGGCCATACAGCAGTTCAAGCGAATGCGACCTCGCGTACCGGTCCTGGTATCTGGGCCGCCGAACGAGAAGCTACAGGCAGGCGTGTCGGCGAGGATCGACAGTCCGTTTGAGGCCCTGCCGTTGGCCGAGGCAGTGCAAAACCTGTTACGGGGCCGCACGCTTTAAGGCGGCGTCTCGAACTGTAGCACCGAACCCGGAGCGTATGGAGTCAGCTTCGGCGGGTGCGCATCCGGTTCCAATAACCAGGCAGAACGATTCGGATAGTAATGCAGAAGTTTCGCGTTTTCTGCGGCGCCGAGATCGCGCGCCCACACGATGGAAGATGCGTCGATGTCAGCGGCGTTGTGGACCCACTCCTGGAACGTGTGCTGGGGCCGGTAGCGCACGAACACCAATTGCCTTCGAGGCGCCTTTAATAGCTGGTCGTAGATCGCTATGCGCCCCTCCGGATCATCGTGATTGATGATGTCCCAGGTTTGAAATTGCTCAAGCGCACTGGTGAACGGCTGGTTCTCAAACAGGTGCGCGCCGTACCAAAACAGGAAATGCGCAGCGCATAGAAACAGAAGTACACTAGCCGCATCCTGGCCTACGGCACACCCGCGAATGGACAGCCGATTCAATCGCTCAAGGCCAACGACTGCCACAAGTAAAAACAGGCAAGTCACTGCAGCGATGTAGTGCGGGTAGAAATAGGGATAGAAATTAGACCCGAGCGCAAATAAGAGCAGCGTCCCCACGACCCAGAGGAACCGTTTCTCACGCAACGCGAGTAAGAAGAACGGAAGCACGAGGTACAGCGGCGCGACCCAGAAGAAACGGTAGAAGCGCACGCGGAACAGGAGACGTTGCACGTATCTGCCGACGGTTTCGGGGTCTTTCCCGTGGACTGCCACTTGCGTGTCGTAATCGAGCTGCTGCTCGGGCGTCAATTGGCGGTGGGGAACCGGATTCGGTTGGAATGTGAACGTTGTCGGCACGCCGTATTCATAGCGGCTCAGCACGTAAGGGAGCGTGGTCCAACTTCCAGTAACTTGTTTGTTGTGCCAAAGGGTTAGCGCGATGGCCGGCATTACTACCAGCGCCGCGATAGCAACAGGTTTCAGCAGCCTTCGCCGCGGCGATAGCAAGAACAGCACAACGCTCAGCAACAGAAAGAGCGATTCATACGGGCGGGTCAACAGATTAAATGCGAGGCCAAGGCCCAACAGAGTGGCATCGCGCGACCGGCCGTTTTCGCGCAGCCTGGGCAGAGCTCCGAAAACCAGGCACCCAGCCGCGGCGGGGAGGGAGCCGCACCAATAGCTGTTCATCCACTGGCACAGCGGGCCGAATTGCATAACACACAGCAGACCACCAGCCAACGCCCAACCTGGTGTGGTCCATGCACGCAACATCCAGTAGCAAAGCGAGCACAGGGCAGCGGTCGCGAGAGCGACGCCTGCCCAGGGATGACCAAAGAGCATCCGGCCGAGCGCCAGCACGATGCCTTGGCCGATGGCGTAAATGGAAGCGTAAGAGGGCTCCTGTAAAACAAAGAATGTCTCGAAGAACTGATGTAACGGGTGCGGCGGATTCGCGAGGCGGAGGTGCACCAGCGTGTCGGCAACCAACAGATGGCTGAATTCGTCGGAGACGGTTGGAGTGGGGATGGGATGATGAGCGAGCAGCAGCAGCCGTAGCGCAACTGGAAGAGCCGCCAAACCGAGCATGCACCATCCCGTGCGTGGTGCAACCGCACGGACCGTGGGTTCAATCACTGGGCGCCAGACGAGCGCAAGCAAAGCGAGCACGCCGGCCAGCGCCAGCAGAATGAAATCCGTCGCGCCAAATCCCAGCGGATTTCGTACGGGGAGAAACGAGCGAAACAGGTCCAGGAGAAACATGGCGCGCTCCTACGGACCTTCGGTGCGCGTCAACGGCTCGGGCTGATAGGGGCTGAGCTTCGGAGGGCGGGCGTCTGGCTCCAACAGCCAGGCGGGGCGGTCGGGATAGCAGCGTTGGAGCTTCTCATTCTCCGCCGCGCCCAGGTCACGGGCCCACACGATGCGCGAACTGTCGATATCGGCCGCGTTATAGACCCACTCTTCCTGGAATATGTGTTGAGGCCAGTAACGGACAAACACTAACAGCTTTCCAGGAAGCCGTCCGAGTTGTTGATTGACGGCAATCCGCCGTTCCGGAAATCCATGATTGATGGCGTCCCACGTTTCGTATTGCCTTGCGGCGATCGAGAACTCAGGCGTGTCGAAAACGTGAAGTGTGTACCAGAAAAGGAACTGCGCAACACAGAGGCACGAAATGATCGTTGCTGCCTGCTGGCCCGTGGGCCATCCCCGAATCGTCAACCGGTTCAGTCGTTCGAGCCCGGTCACACTCATCAGCACGAAAAGGCACGCGACCGCGGCAATATAGTGAAACTGAAATGCCGGGAAGAAATTCACGCCGAGCGCGAAAAGAATCAAAGTCAAAACCACCCAAACAAACCGGAACTCGCGGATGGTCACGAGAAAAATCGGCAGGACGAGGTACAGCGGCGCGACGAAAAAGAAACGGTAGTAGCGCACACGATATTCGAGACGCAGCAAAAAGCTGGTCAGGGTCTCACCACGACTGCCGAGAAATCCGTGCTGCATCTTGTAGTCGAGCGCCTGTTGCGGAGTGAGTTCCCGATGCGGAACTGGGGCGCCTTGGAACGTCAATCCGGCGGGGACGCCATATTGATACTGGCTAAGGGCCTCAGGCAGCGTTGTCCAACTGGCGGTGACACGCTTGTTCTGCATCAACGTGACTCCGAGTGCCAGACACACGACGCCGAACGCGACTGCTGCGGGACGCATCAGCCAGAGTAATGTAGTTCGTTGCCTGAGATCCGGCAAAAAGAACAAAATGACACTCAGCGCCAGATAGATTGATTCGTACTGTCGAGTCAGTATGTGCAGCGCGAGCCCAAAGCCCAGCCAAGCGCCATCGCGAAGCCGTCCATTTTCGCGCAACCTCGGTAAGGCCCCGAACACCAGACATCCTGCCGCTGCCGGAACTGCGCCGCCCCAATAGCTGTTCATCCACTGGTTCAATGGACCGAACTCGAAGACGGCTAGCACACCACCGAGCAAAGCCCAACCCGCTGTGGTCCAAGCGCGCAACATCCAATAACAAAGCGAGCAAAAGGCAGCGAGGGAAAGCACGACACCAGCCCACGGGTGACCGAGGATGGTCCATCCAAGCGCCAGAATCAGACCCTGACCAACGGGATAGATCGAGCTGTAGGTGGGCTCCTGGAGAACGAAGAACGTTTCGAAGAACTGTGGCAACACATGCGGCGGGTTGGCCAGGCGGAGATGGCGCAGTGTATCGGCGACGAGCAGATGGCCGAATTCATCGTAGATGTCGGGCACTGGGATCGGATGATGTGGAAGCAGGGCCAGGCGCAGCACGACGGGCAACGCCGCCAGTATCAGCATGCACCAGCCGGTCTTCTTCGCCAGCTTCAATGCGTATGGCTGGATCCATGGACGCCAGAAGAGCATAACCAGCAACAGCATCCCGCCCAGTAGGAACTCAACAAAGTCACTGGCGCCGAAACCGATTGGATTGTGAAGGGGTAAGAACGATTGAAAAAGATCGAACCCGAACATCGACCTCAATGCGAACTGCCGTGAGCTTGTAATGTGCCGGCGGCTTCCGTGCGGAGGAGCGTCCGGCGAAAAGCAAATCGGAATTTCAGCAGAGTCCACAAAGCTTCAAAGCCGTCGCGCGCACGAATCTTCTTGCCCTCCGCAATGCCCCGCGCGTTGTAATGAATCGGCACCTCGTGAATAATGTAGCCGAGCCTTCGTAATTTAGCCGTGACCTCCGGGCAGAACTCAAAACGGTTGCACTCGAGGTGTAGTTCCTGAAGAATGGAGCTACGGAAAGCTTTGTACGCGGTCGCTTCGTCGGTGATGCGCGCACTATAAAGCAGATTGGCAGCGGTGGTCAGGATGCAATTCGCAATCCTGTTCTTGAGAGCCATCCCGGTTGGCGCGCCGAGGAATCGAGAACCATAGACCACGTCCGCGGCACCATGAAGAACCGGTTCCAGGATGCGCGCATAATCGGTGGGATCGTATTCGAGGTCGCCATCCTGGATGATCACGACATCGCCCGACGCAAGAGCGATGCCGGTGCGGATCGCGGCACCCTTCCCCAGATTCTCGGCTGACCGACGGCTGACGATGGTCCCGACGCGTGCGTGATCTCGGAGCATCTGGGATGTTCCGTCGGTCGAGCCATCATCAATTACGATGATTTCTTTCGAACAACCATCTGGCAGAGGCGCCTGGCACACACGGTCCAAGACCTGGTTAAAGGTTCGGAACTCGTTGTAGACCGGAATGATGATCGAAATCTTCAAGGCTTCTCAAGCACCACGAAAAGGGATTGGCCGAACGGCGGCTGCACCCAATCTTCTAGACGCGAAATGATAGGCACCAGGTAACGGTCAAAAACTCCAATTTGACCTTCTGACTGCGCTTCCCGCCTTAGAATGTGCGCATTGAGCCACCAACCCAGGAAGCCGAAGGAGTTCATGTAATGAGCCTTTCGAACCCGCAGGCCCGCGGCTTCGGCCACTCTGACCAGGGAACGCCGCGTGTAACGGCGGCAGTGACCGAGATTCCTATCAATAGGGCCGTACAGCCACTGGAATGCAGGCACCAGCAGAACGATAATTCCACCCGCACTGAGAAGCGAGGCCATGGCCCGCAAGGCACCGGCGTCGTCCCGAATATGTTCCAGCACGTTCAAGCAGACACACGAATCCGGCTGGAATGCGGCGAGGTGAGCGAACGCGGGACTTTCGGCATCGCAAGTAAATACCAGCAGGTTGTTGCGGCCGGGTAACCGCTGCTTCAGACGCGCCGTGCAGCCGGGCTCGGCGTCGACCGCGATGACCATTTCGCGATCCAGCAGCATTTCCGTAAAGTTTCCCAGGCCGCACCCAACGTCCACCACTCTGCGCCCCAATTCCCGTGTCACCAGGCGCTGTTGCCACGCGAAGTAGTTTCTGGCCCGCGCCATGCGCTCCTGGTCCTCTAGAATGTAACGGGAACTCACGTCATTGCCTACGCTGGAGAAATCTGCGCTCATTTTTGCAACCATGAACTCGTATTGTAAAACAAGGGTGACGAACAGCCTATGACGAATCGTCACTTTGTCGCATGACAAGAATTTTGCGAACTGTAGCCGCCCTGCCGCTTATTTTGATAGTCGCTCTGAGCTTGCGTGTAGGTTACGCGTGGGAATATCAACATCCGCGTCCGCGGCAGGCCTTGAGCACGATTCCGTTTTTGCTGGAACCGGGAAACATCGCGTACTCGCTGGCCGTTGGCAAAGGCTTCAGCTCTCCCTTTCGCGCCGAAACGGGACCGACCGCGTGGACCTGTCCCGTCTATCCGTTGCTTGTCGCCGGAATCTTTCGCCTGTTCGGCGTCTACACATTTCCGTCCTACGTTGCGGCGGTTCTGCTGAATGTTTTCTTCTCTACACTGGCGTGCGCACCGATCTTTCTCGCGGGAATGCGTATCGGTGGAGCAGGAGTAGCGGCCCTCGGCGGCTGGTTGTGGGCCGTGTTTCCGAACGCGATCACTTTTACAGTGTCGATTTGGGACGTCTCGCTCTCGGCCCTACTGGTAGCCACTATTCTCTGGGCCACGTTGGCGTTATCCACGTCGCGTGGCTGGCAAACATGGTTGGCGTATGGAATCTTGTGGGGCTTTGCTGCGATGACAAACGCGACGCTCGTTTTGTTGTCGCCGTTTTTGCTGGGTTGGCTCATCTATTCAACCCGCCGACTCGCCCCCGGCGCTTTGGCGCTGAGCATCGCGATCCTGTGCTGCGTGCCGTGGACCATCCGCAACTATGTGGTATTCCACGCCTTCATCCCTTTCCGCTCCGTGATGGGCTTGCAGTTGTGGATGGGGAACAATGAGCAGACGCAGGGCCGATGGGCGGGCGCGCTGCACCCGATCGATAACTCCGCCGATCGTGAAAGGTACCAGAGGATGGGCGAAGTCGCATACATGGAAGAAAAGAAACGCGAGGCGCTCGACTTCATGCTGGCCGATCCGTGGCGCGATGCTGGTTTGATCGCGAATCGGTTCGTGGTGTTTTGGTCCGGCGGTTCGCAACATCCCATCGACGATTTCTGGAAATTGCGCTCGGCGCTGTTCCGCGGGTTGTTGCTGTTCAATGTGCTGGCGGCGATCGGCGCATTGGCGGGTATCGTGGCGATGATGCGCGAGCGCAGCCCTTACGCATTTCCCACGACGATCTTCCCGATTGTTTACCCGCTGGCGGCCTATCTGACGCTGGCCTCGGCTCGTTATCGTCTGCCCATCGATCCAGCAGTGCTCCTATTGACGGCGATCGCCATAAAAAAATGGGGACCCCCATGGTGGAGGTCCCCGACGACGTAAAGCGAAGTGTGATCTAGAACTCGATGCGTGCGCCCACCTGACCCGTGCGGGCGCCGCCAAAATCCGCGCCCCGGGCGCTAGTGATTTGACCCACGCTTGGGTTATCAATCGAGATAATCGGGTTGGCGAGATTCAAGTGGTTGAGCACGTTGGTGAATGACCCTTGGATCCGGATCTTGACGCTTTCCGTAAGGGTGAAACTCTTGGATAGACCCGCGTTCAGGTTTACCGTGCCCGGACCAACTAGCGTACTGATTCCGGCATTGCCAAAGCGCCCGATGGGCGGTAGGTAGCCTTGATTTCCAATTAAGCAGGATGTTCCGACCTGCCAGCCCGGGGTACCGGGGCAGGTGTATGCGCCCGCGTTAAACCAGTCGTTAGCGGTCGGATTGCTTAGCTTCGGGTTGCCGACAAGATCCGGCGCCTGATTGCGACCGATGAAATTGCCGGAGCCCGTCCCTGACGGATCGCCGCCGCTGAAGTAGGGCGATAAGTACGGTCCGCTCTGGATCAGGAAAATGGAACTCAATTGCCAGCCGCCGACAATTGCGTCGACGAAACGATTCATACTCGTCCCAAACTGCCGGCCGCGGCCAACCGGCAAATCGTAAAGTGCGGATGTGATCCAGCGGTGCTTGCGAATCCCGAAGACGGGGCCGTATTCGTGCTTCAGATCATACAAGTCCATGGTACGGCCCCCGGCGTTTTCACCAGCGTAGCTAATCCCGCCATTGCCGGAAGTGTAGCCCTGGTTATCGGCAAGGCCCTTGGCAAAGGTGTACGCGGAGTTGAACGTCACGCCGCTCTTGTAGCGATGGTTCACTTCCAGTTGGGCGGCGTTGTAGTTTGCGTTTGCGCCGTTGGCGCGGGTATTAATTACGCCCCAGTTTGGGAAGGGCCGGCTGCTCAAAGGCTGATCCGCGAAATACGTGGTCGAGTAGTAAGACTGATTGAGGTCCGGCGCCCACACCAGATCGTGAGTCTCCATGCCGATGTAGGAGAGGCGTATGCCAGTGTTGAAGCCCAGATCGCGATCGATGGAAAAATTCCACTGCTCGGTGTACGGATCCTTATAGTTGATCTGGTTCGCGGTACCGAAGTAGTCGGTTCCCGCCGGTGGCACTGTGACACCCGAACCACCTGATCTCACATTTGGCCACTGAATAGCAGGAACACCATTGGTAATGCTGTTGCCGAAGTTGTAGGTTGCCGACTGTAAGGTTCCGGTGAGCGCGTAGTAGATCGAACCCAACACCTCGGTGTTATAGACACTGTAACCGCCGCGGAACACGGTTTTGTTGTCGAACGGACGGTAGGCGAACCCGAACCGTGGCATGAAACGGACCGGCGCATTGCGCAAGCTTTGGGGAAGGCCCGCCTGGCTGGCGGAGAGTACAGGCATGCAAGGTGCGCCGTTCAGGCTAGGTCCTGTGCTGCTTCCATACGGCATGCAGGCGTTGGCGCTTTGGAGAAAACCGGTCGCGAGCAGGTCAGCCGCACCGTTGGGATAAATGACGGCACCCGACCTTGCGATGTTGGGGTTGAAGTTACCGATATTGCCGGAGGCGTCCGTGTACCCCGGGTGGAATTCAAAGCGCAATCCGTATTCGAGAGTCAGCTTTGGACTGATGCGGAACGTGTCTTGCGCATAAGCGTTGTAGTGGTTGGTGATGCCGTCGTTATCCTGCTTAACATCGTCGAACTGGGTCTGAGAAGGAATCCCGAGCAGAAAGTCACCGAAGGGTACTCCGGTGAATTGTCCGTCGAAAGTGAATCCACCGTAATTGTCGCCACCGATGAACCCGAGCGGGTCGATCGCCTGGATGTGGCGGTAGTCAAAACCAAACCTGGTCGTGTGCTTGCCGAGAATCCAGGTCAAATTGTCCACAGCCTGGTACGTGCGGCCGTGCGTGATGCCTTGAAGGCGATCAGCGTTGAAGCTGGTGAGATTATTGATGTCGACCTCGGGAAGACCATTGAAAAAGGCCGGCAAGCCGACCAATCCTTGCAGGCCGAGCGACTGCGAGAATGCCGACCCGTTGAAAGGATTCGTGTACCCGGAGTCCTGTCGTGTGAAGCCGAAACGGGCTTCATTCAGCAAATTAGGCAGGATCGTGTAGTTATATGCGATTACCAGCAGCCGATAGTGGTCGAGATTGCTGTTCGAGGGTATCAGATAATTTTGAGGAGACTCCGATCCTATGTTTTTCCACGTCCACCGGCCAAAGATCGACTGCTTCGAAGTAAGATACTGGTCGCCTCGAATGTCGTATTGATCGGAGTGATAAGTCGCATTGCTGTTGACAATGTAGTTGGCAGCATGAACCGTGTTTGGGTCGCCGGCGTTTGGAGTCGGAAACAGGCTCAGAAACTTCTGGGCTACGGGATTAATCCGGCTCGTCGGAATGGTGTCGTTCGGAAACGGCTGCCCGGTTGTGGGATCAATGACCGTACCATTGCCGTTGAAGTTGCCGCTTTGCATAGCCTGCGTCGGAATTTCTTCTTGGTTCACGGCCGCCTGCGGGTAGCGGAACCCTTCGTACGTGCCGTAGAAGAAGGTCTTGTCCTTTCCGTTGTAGAAATGCGGGATGAGGACCGGGCCACCAATGGTAGCGCCAAAGTCATTGGCGATGAGCTTGGGCTTGGTCGTTTCGCCGAAGTTGAGCGCATTCAGCGCGGCATTTTGCGCGTACCAGAATCCCGAACCATGGTATTGATTCGTACCGCTCTTGGAAACGGTGGTAACATCCCCGACTTGGCCGTACTCGGCGTTACTGCCCACGCCTTGCACTTTGATTTCGGCGATGGATTCCGACGATGGAAAGGCATTGGTAAGCGGCTGATTCCCGGTCACATCGGTGATCGAAATTCCGTCCAGCGAATATTGCGTCTGCGACGGGATGCCGCCCTGAATAGAAAAGTTACCGCCGTCATCCGCCTGCACCCCTGGCAACACCTGAATCAGTTGGTACGGGCTGGTGTTTCCGTTGGCCCGGATGTTCGCCGGCAGATTGAGCAAGGCCTGTGGGTCGAACGTTTCCTGAATGGTCTGCGTGTCGGTGGCGATTACGCCCGCTTCAGTATCCTGCACGATGACGCTCTGGGAAGCTTGCCCGACCTGAAGCGTCGCATCTACACGGAGAGTCTGGCGAGCGACCAGCAGAAGGCTGGTTGCCGTGAACGTCTCAAATCCGGCATTTCGTACCGTTACCTCGTAGTGCGCAGGGAGGGAATTCAGGAATTCATAGTCGCCGTTTCCATTCGTCGTAGTAGCGCGGCTGGTGTTCTCGTCTGTGTTGGTGAGCCGTACGGCTGCACCGGGCACCACCGCGCCGGAATTGTCTTTTACTGTTCCCAGGATGGTGCCGAACGTCGACTGCGCCTCTGCGCCACCGGAAAACATCAGCACTAGCAGCAGGGCTGCGCAAGCGCTACTTACACTGCGTACAACTTTGAAACGAAGCATTTAAACTCCTTGTTGGTAACCTCAAAATAGGGTGTTTCCAGAGAGTATCAGAAGAAATGTTTCAAACCGATGAAGAAGTGCCGGAAATCAACCTTTGCGTAATCCGATTGCGCACAAATCTGTGGATTTTTCGGCGGTGGCGCGGCTGGCTCAACCGCTGGTAAACTAAAGGCGTTCCTTCCATGGTGGGTGTAGCTCAGCTGGTAGAGCGCTGGATTGTGGTTCCAGTGGCCGTGGGTTCGAATCCCACCACCCACCCCACAAAATGAATTGTCCGTTCCGGTGACATGGCTCTTGAGTCACCTCTCCATCTCGCCGTACCGGTAGGTGCGAAGGCGACGCCCCGCGCAAAATTCCGATTCGCAGGATTAAAGATTCCAACTGGTACTATACTCAGCCCTACTGCGAAGCCCAAATAGAAACCCGGTGGAATTCGGCGCCAGTGCACAAGTGGATATTACCCATGGCCAAAGACAAGCGGAAAGTCTCTCGCCCGAAAAACCTAAAGGGTGCGTCTACCTCTTCCAAGAAACGCTCCACCGAGTTAACCGATGAGGAACTTAGCAAGATTTCCGGGGGAAGCCCAAGAACCTCGCCAAAAACGGGAGGTCAAGACTAAACCCGGGAGGGCAATGTGTTCCGCCGGAACCGGCACGCCGCGGGAGCCGGCCGGATGGCAAAACTGGAGAGTCCCGCCGCATGCATCAGGCTCGGTGTCGCGCTCAAAGACCGGTTTCGTTATAAAGAAGCAGTAGACCACTTTCGGCGCGCCCTTTCCAGCCGGATCTTACGCCCGAAGACAGGTAGGCGTCATCCAGGTTCGGAATCCTTAATGACGGGCAATCGCCTGTCCGATCGCTTTCTCCGCAAGGGGCGTCATCACCTGATAACCAGCCTCGTTGGGATGTACTCCGTCAAAGGTAAACTCCGTCCGCAGGCCGCCTTTCTCGTCGGCCAACGCCGAATAGTAGTCTAGAAAAAAGAGCTCCTGCTTCGAACAGTAGTCTCTGATCCAAAGGTTCAACGTGACGATCTTTCCGGCGGGATCGAGCCCTCGCTTCCACGGAAAATCGATCGCCGGCAAGACTGCTCCTAACACGACCCGAATGCCATGCACCCTGGCAAGATCCACCATAGACATTAGGTTGTCTTCTATAGCCTCCAGGGTAGTTGGGCCTGTGTTCTCCGCGATGTCGTTTGTGCCGGCAAGAATCACCACTACCTTCGGCTGCAGCGCGATGACGTCAGCGCGGAAACGCACCAGCATCTGCGGCGTCGTTTGCCCTTTGATCCCCCGGTTTATGTAAGGCTTTCCGGGGAAGAAACCGCCCTCACGGCCCCACCGTTCCGTGATGGAATCGCCGAAGAAGACAACCCTGTTCTCAAAAGTGCCTGGGGAAGACAACTGAAGGTTAGCCGCGCGATACCGGGCCAGTTGTCCCCAATCGTCGAGTAGGGGGTTCCTGACAGCAGGTTGAGCGGCCCCTTGCGGCCTCGATTGGGACGAGCCGATAGACCCTGCGTGGATCACGCAAAAAAAAAGTGTGAAGCAACGGCGGTATGAAGTCGTCATCTGAAAGCCCTCTCCGGCGCCATCGGAGTGCTGTTAACCATTCGTGATAGATCCATCGATGCGATAGTAAGTCTGAGCATCAGGGAAGGTGGCCGCAGCAACCGCTGCTACGTAAAGTCCGAAGGGAAGCCCGGCGATTCATGGCACGTCACTTGAGTTTCTGCGGGGTGCCGCCGGCCTCTTTGCTGCGCTGCGCGGCGTCCATAAATTCGAAGATCTCCAGAGTCTCTTCAGGTGAGACCGGCGCGACACCTGTGGCAAAGAATTTGACCACCTCGCGCATCAGCTCCGGATAGCCGGTACTGGGTTTTGGAGCGCTACGCACGACCTCCTGCGGCCGGAAGGCAACGGCGCCAAACTCGCTATACGGGCGGTTCACCCGCATGGAGCCGATGCGGCCATCTTTCCAGCGGCAGCTGGTCACGTCTGCATCCGATGTGAATGTGCGGATGACCTCTTGACAACCGGTACCCATCAACGTGAAGAGCAGTTCAGCCGAATGGATGCCGTACCAAGCGAGTTCCATCGGATGATGCCCCTCGAGTGGGCCGGGGCCCCAGACAAAGTATCCTTTTGCATCCGAAAACTTCAACTCCATCGCAAGCGTGCTGAACCGCAGACTGGACGAACTGAACCAGGGCACCTGTGCCACCTTCGCGAGCCGGGCGATTTCGCGCGCATCTTCCAGGCTCACCGCCAGTGGTTTGTCAATGAACATCGGCTTGCGCCATGCGAGGACCTGTCGGGCCTGCTCCAGGTGCGGGCGGCCATCCGTACTCTCGATCAGCACCGCATCGACACGCGAACAAAGCGTGGCGATGTCCGGCACGATCTCAACTCCCCACTCGCGGTTAAGCTGTTCCGCGAAACCGTCCACACGCTCGTAACTTTTGGGTATATCGTTGCTGCCGCCTTTGTACGCGGCGATAACCTTCGCGCCAGGCACATGCGACGCAAACGAGGCATCGTTGAAAATCTGCGTGAACGCAACGGCATGCGACGAATCCGTACCTACGATTCCCACTCGGATGTCCGCGGCCAAGCATGTGCCGGGCGCCAGAAGTGCGAGCGCTGCGAAGGTAACGAGCTTATTACTTCCTGTCATTGCTTCGCCGGCGTCACGACGATATTCCGGAATGACAGAGAACCGTGGTCTCCCTGCAGCATGATAGGTCCAGCGAGCTCTTCATGGCTATCGATGGCACCGCCCGTGATACCCGGGATCTCGGCGTTCTTGATGATGGTCGTGCCGTTCTGCACGACCGTTACGCGACGGTCGATCAATGTGATGTCAAAGGACTGCCATTGGCCTGGGATGCGCGGCAATTCAGGCGAAGGCGCGACGAATCCGTAAATGCCGCCGGTGTGATGGCTGGGCGGCTCCTTGATGGAATCATCTTCGATTTGCACTTCATAGCGGCCGCGCAGATAGACGCCACTGTTGCAGCCGGGCGGACAGTTGAACTCGATATGGAGTTTAAAATCGCCAAACTGGCGGCTGTTGACAAGGTCCGTACTGCGCGGATGGTTGGTCAGCGTGCCGGCCTCGATTTTCCAGCCGTTCGGGCCGGCCGCATCACGGATGCGCCACTGCGACATGTCTCGGCCGTCGAACAGCGGGATTGGCTCGCCCCAGGCGGGTGCGGCCCCGGGTTTGAGGCTCGGTGCGCGTACGGCTTTCCAACTCCATGGAGTACCATCCGGCCCGTTCACAGTTCCGGAAATCTGTCCACCGGAGAACGTGCCATGGAAGACCATGTCGTTCTGGCCTCCCTCTTCCCGCTTGGGAGAGACGAATACGATCTCGGAACCGTGTGCCTCGACTGTCGGCAAAGGACGGGCGTTTCCCCAGCGGCCCACCATTTGTGCCGCCAGTGTTCCGCTCTGGTCTGAGAACTCGATCCAGGAAGGAAACTCGCCGGACGGTGCCTTCAGCGTGATATCCCATCTGCCTGTAAAAGGGCCGGCGGCACCGGCCAAGCGGGCAATTAGTAACAACAGCGATAGTTTCCAGGTCATCTTTCTCATCACGGTTATTTCGAGCTGACCTTCCAGTTCGCCTCGTCGAAGTATAATGTGCGCCCTTCGCGATAGGATTGCACCGACATCGAAATGAGCACCTGCGCCCGTGCGGCAGTCTCCACGTCCAGGCGCGGCTTCTGTCGTGTGCGAACGCAAGTCAGGAAGTTGGAGAAGTGCGTGCGCTCCACGTCAATCTGGTCGATCGGAATTCGGGTTTCCTGCGCGCCGAACTTGGCTTTATAGGCGTCGTCGATTGTGTCTTTCTCAGGCCGCAAGGTGACGTGGTCGGTAACCCCTTCGAATTTGCCATGGTCAACCATGATGATGGTTCCCAAATGGCCGCGAATCAGGCCTGGGATGTGCTGCGAATTCGCCATAGAAGACGAAAGGACGACGGAATGCCCCCCAGGGTATTCGCCGATGAGGTGGAACGTGTCCGGTACTTCGCGGCTGTCCTTGAACACGCAGATGCCGCCGGCCGATGTAACCTTAGACGGAAATTGCGGCTCGGGCCAACAGACATTCAACGGAGCCGCTACGTGGAAGAATAAGTCGGTCGCGATGCCGCCCGAATAATCCCAAAATTTGCGGAAACGAAAGAATCGATCCGGATCCCAAGGGCGTTTGGTCGCGGCTCCGAGCCACATGTTCCAGTCGACAAAACTCTCTCCCTTTCCTTCCGGCCCCGCACCGGGATCGATTGGCCAATTCCACTCGCCTTCGGTGGAGTTGCGGTGATAGGACCCCTGGCTCATCACCATCTGACCGATCGCACCGTCGGCGATGGCTTGCTTCGCGCGCCACCACTGTGGTGCGGAGGTAGTCTGTGATCCTACCTGGAGGACACCCTTCGTTGCCCGAACGGTTTCGACAAGCCGCCGCGCTTCGTCGACGGTGTGGCACATAGGCTTTTCAACATAGACATCCTTGCCGCTCTCGAGTGCCGCCAGCGCAATGGGGGCGTGCCAGTGGTCCGGCGTCGCAACGATCACCGCGTCTACATCCTTGCGAGCAATCACTTCCCGCCAGTCGAGGTAACCATCGCAGTTGTACAGCGCTCTGTTCTCATTGACGCGCTTCTGATAGACGTCGCAGACGGCGACCACCTGAGCGGGATTGTCTTCAGCGCCGATTTTGGCGAACTTTTTTGTGATCCACGTGCCGCGGCTTCCCGCTCCGATTAAAGCGAGGTTGATCCGGTCGTTCGCTCCGATGACGCGGCTGTAGGCCAAGGCTCGCCCTGCCACACCCATGACGGCTCCGGCAGTGCCGATACTCCTCACAAACTCTCTTCGACTCGATGTTCCTGCGTTATCTGACACCTGAGGGACTCCTTGCAGTTAAGAAACTCAAGACTTGGCGGACGGGAGAATCCACGGAGCACGGTATTCGCGGCGAAGCAGGGAATTCGCCTCCGGGTTGTTGAGGGCTTTCTCCTCGGACGCATTCCAGGCGATCCGCGAACGGGTTTGCAGCGCAATGTTCCCAAGGTGCGCAACCGTCGTGGCCAGATGGCTGGGTTCCGGACACATGACGGGGTCGCGGCGTGTCCGCGCGCATTCCAGGAAATTTCTTACGTGTGCCCTCGTGGGATCGGCGTTCAGCTCCTTGGAGTTGCTGTTGCGCTTGATCGCGAAATCACGCTTCGTGGGCTCCGAAGCAACTTCCCATCCCCGGTTATCGACGGTGAGCGTCGCTTCCGATCCGCTAAAAGAGACTCCATGGGGCCGTCCGTTCGGGCCGAGGCCAATCCTCATTTGCGCTTCCCAGATCAACTGGTAAGAAGAAAACTCATACAGGACGGCCAAAGTATCCGGCGTTTCGGTGTTGTCATCCGTCATGTACTTGCTTCCGAAAGAACAGACGGAACGCGGCGCTTCGTAACCCATACCCCACAGGGCGACGTTGAGAAGGTGCACGCCCCAATCGGTCATCAGCCCGCCTGCATAGTCCCAAAACCAGCGAAAATTCTGGTGAAAGCGGTTCGGATTGAACGGACGCTTGGGAGCAGGCCCGAGCCACATGTCGTAGTCGACAACGGCCGGCGGGTCGCCGTCAGGCGGCCGGCCAATGCCTCCAGCCCAATCCATGTAAGCCCAGGCGCGCACCTGCCGGATCCTGCCGAGCTTTCCCGAATGGACGAACTCGATCGCCTCCTGGCAATGCGTCATGTTCGGCCACTGCGTCCCCATCTGGACAACGCGCTGGTAACGTCGGGCGATCTCTACCATGGCGCGGCCTTCAACGATCGTAGTAGCTAGCGGTTTTTCAACGTAGACGTCCTTGCCGGCCTGGCATGCAAGACTGGTCTGCAAGGCGTGCCAATGGTCCGGCGAGCCGATCAGGCAGGCATCGATATCCTGGCGATCCAGAACGCGCCGAAAGTCCTTGACCGCATCCGGACGGCTGCCCCGCGTCTTCTCGACCAACTCGACCCCGGCCGCTATCTGACGGTCGTCGACATCACAAACAGCGACACAGTCGACTTCCGGATTGGTAAGGAACGCGGCCAGATCTGCACGCCCGCGGCCTCCCGCACCGATTAGCGCCACGCGGACACGGTCGCTAGGACCGGTGCGGGCGGCGGTTCCGGAAAATGCAGCCGGTGTCAAACTGGCGGCAGCAGCATTGCAGACAAACTTACGGCGAGTCATGGAGTGCATGAGGTTCGATAGGGAGTGAAGGCCGAGAGAGAGACTGATCTCACCCGGCCCAGTGGACTAAAACCGAACTCGTTAGGTGCGGATGCAGCGAACGAAGAGGAATCGAACCATAACGAGTTCGGTCCGAGCCCGCCAAGATACTTCACCGGACGGATCGCATCGGCAAAGTTTCCGTTGTTACCGGGACAATTACGTGACGTTAGGTTGGTCAGCATGGAGAACGGCCCAGCAATCTGCACCCGGAAAATGCCGTTCACTGCCAGCCGCCCAGTATCATCGCTGGAACACCCTGGTGAAGGAAGGGTTGGCCGCTCCCGACAAACAGTTCATAGACATGGCTCATAGTTACTTGATGGGTGCGGTCGAAATCCGCCGGGCCATCGTTACGGCTCAGATAGGCGTCGATGAAGAACCACGCCTGGGCTTTATTTAGCACTGGGCCGCCATTCATCGCCATCGCAGAGAGCGTACATTTCCACCTCCTACTGCGGTGGCCGTTTCGCCGCTTGCGTTCCGTTCGGCCGCTGCGGCGGCAGGTTCCAGCGTCTATTTATCGCTCCTGCTCGAATGCACGATAGCCCTGTAAACATCTCCCCGGAACGTCGTAACGGCAAGCTCGACGGGGGTTTCTTTGTCGCTATAAGTACGTCGCCTGACCGACAGCACAGCCACGGCGGCCGGAATCTGTAGTAACTTCCGCTGCCCGCTTGTCGGGCGGCAAGCTGACATTTCCTCGGTGCAATGGGCCAAGGCCAGGCCGTAATTCTCTTCCATCAAACGATAAAGGGACTGAGACACCAGGTCGAACCGGTCCAGGTTGGGACACAGATACTGCGGAATATGAACGAGTTCGAGGGCCACGGGCGCGCCATCGGCATAGCGCACTCGCTCGACCTCGTACAATAACTCGCTGTCCGGCAACCCAAAGAAATCCCTATCCGCTCCGTGCTGCTTCACGGTCCGAAATGCGATCAGCTTGGAACTGGGAACTCCCCCACGGGCGCGAATTTCCTCGGTAAAGCTTCGCATCTGTTGCTGCTTCTTCTGCATCTTGACCGGCGCCACAAATGTGCCCCGGCCGCGGTGAGACTCGATAAGTCCCTCGCGCTCCAGGGTGTCGAACGCCTGACGCAGCGTCATGCGGCTGACTTTGAACTGCTCGCACAGAATCCGCTCGGGCGGTAGCGGCATCCCAACGGAAGCCGTTCCTGAGACCAGCAAGGCTCGCAGAGCATCCGCAATCTGCGCATATACGGGATTCGGACTGGCCTTATCGATACGAATGGCCGCAATCCTGTCGGCCGCATCCTGCGCCGTCATCGCAAACCCGGCCCCAACTGATCTAGACATATGTACCAATTAGTCTAGACGTTTGTAGCACGCTTGGTGTACCATGTCAAGGGATTCACATAGCAAATGCTCGCCCTTGGCCTTGGCTACGCCTTCTGTTCCGGCATCTGCAATGGCTTGTTTACGGCGCCGCTGAAGATGATTCCGCGATGGAAGTGGGAGAATATCTGGCTGGTTTTCATCGTAACCAGTTGTCTTGTGGGCCCATTCGTCATCGTCTCGGCAACGGTTCCCAACTTTCCAAAGCTTTTCTCGGAGGCGCCCGCCGGTGCCGTCGTGGCGGCGCTCTTGTTCGGGTTTGCCTGGGGATTCGGGGCGATCCTGTTCGGCCGCAGCGTAGAACGGCTGGGTGTATCAGTAGCCAATACACTGGTGATCGGAATCAGCTCTGCTCTTGGCTCCCTGGTTCCCCTGATTCTGGGCGGTAAGTTCAGCGTCGAACGGCGCCAGACTCTTCTATTCCTCGGCGTTTCCGCCTTCGTGGCCGGTGTCTGGACCTGTGGCGCCGCCAGCCGCAGGAGGGAGTCAAGCAACGGGCCAGCTCGCGGAGGTCAATGGGCCGGGTATCTGTTCGCTGTGGGTGCGGGCATTATGTCCGCGGTCTTTAACATCGGCTATAGTCTGGCGTTGCCAATCGCATCCGCCGGCGAGCGTTTGGGTTTATCGCATTTCCGCTCCACAAACTGCATTTGGATGTTGATGCTAGCTGCTGGTTCCATTCCAAACATCGTCTACTGCGCTGTCCTTTCTGGCCGCAATCGAAGCCTCAGCCTCTTCTTCTCCGACCGCCCGGCAAAAGCGTGGATAGGGAGCATAGTGATGGGCTGTTTGTGGGGAGGCAGTATCATGTTGTACGGTGCCGCGGTCCCGTTGTTGGGTGATATTGGGCCCTCCATCGGCTGGCCTCTCAGTCTCGCGGTTGGATTGCTTACCGCGAACGGAGTCGGCCTAGCGCTTGGGGAGTGGCGCCGCGCCGCGCCAGCCACGATTCGCCTGATGCAGGCCGGGATTGCCGTCCTGTTAGGCGCGGTCGTCTTGTGTGCGCTTTCGGCAAAGGCAAGTTCATGACCTATTCCCTTCCAGACATCGCAAGGCAACTCCATGGCAAATTATTAGTCTCCTGTCAGGCGCCCGAAGGATCTCCTCTCTGTGCGCCCAGCGTAATGGCTACTTTCGCGCGCTCCGTCATTGACGCCGGTGCGGCCGGTATCCGGGCGAACGGCGCCGCGGATGTCGCTGCCATCCGGCAAGCCGTGAAAACGCCGGTCATCGGCATTGCGAAGCGCGTTCACGATGACGGCGTCGTCCTGATTACGCCGACGTTCGAGGCGGCTCGCGAACTCGTCGAGGCCGGCGCCAACCTCATTGCTCTGGACTGCACCCGGCGCGGACAACGTTTCGGCGCTTTCGACCGGGTGCGACGCATCAAGTCTGAACTCGGGGTTCCGGTGCTTGCGGACGTGGCGACCGTGGAAGAAGCCCGCCAGGCGGTCGACGCGGGTGCGGATCTGATCCTGACCACATTACGGGGCTACAGTTCGGAGACCGAGCATATTCTCGATTTCGATCTAGAGTTTGTCCGCGAACTGGTGCGGGAACTCGACGTGCCCATCCTCGCCGAAGGACGGATCGCCACCCCGGAGCAGGCGGGGGCGGCCATTGGGGCCGGCGCTTTTGCGGTCATCGTCGGTACCGCCATTACGCGGCCCGACGAGCTGACGCGAAAATTTGTCGCGGCGGTGGATCGTGCCAGTTCCCGATCGGCAGGCAGTTGCGCCATCGGAATCGATCTTGGAGGCACCAATACCAAGTTTGCCATCGTGAAGCGGGACGGCTCGCTCAACTGCCCGTCCTCGTGGAAGACGCCGGCAGCCGGTGGCAGGGACGCCCTCATGGCGCACTTGAAACAGATCGCCGCGCATTGTGGAGAGCTGGCGGTTGGCCTGGGACTCTCTCCGTCCGCGATCGGCATCGCCACGGCGGGATGGGTCGATCCGCGTAAAGGGGCAGTGGTCCATGCCACCGGCAACCTGCAGGGCTGGACGGGAACCGGCATTCGCACCGAACTCGAAGGTGCTACCCGCTTGCCTGTCACGGTCGAAAATGACGCGAATGCGTTGGCCGTTGGCGAGCGCCATTTCGGGTTGGCGAAGAATGTGGCCGACTTCATTTGCATCACTCTAGGCACCGGCGTAGGTGGCGGCTGCTATGTAGGAGGTCATCTGAGTCGAGGCGCGCACTATTTGGCAAACGCCATCGGTCATATCCAGATCCAACCCGGCGGTTTGCCCTGCACTTGCGGGCAACGCGGGTGTTTAGAGGCCTATGCGAATGCGGCCGCGCTGGTGCGATATGCGGGCGCACGGTTTGAAACGGCCGAGGACGTCATTGCCGCTTCGAATTCCGGCGGCCAACTCGCCCGTGATGCGCTGCGCCAGTACGCCCATCACCTGGCGCTTGGGTGCGCCAGCCTTGTTTATTTGTTCGACCCGGAGTTGATCGTCCTTTCTGGCGGCATGGCGCAGAACAACCCCGCTCTCATTCCGGACTTGGCTGGCGAACTCGCGACGCTGGTGTTCGGCTGGGAGCAGCGTCATCTGCGCGTCGAGCGCTCGCCTTTAGGGTGCCACGGCGCCGTGCTTGGTGCTGCGGCTCTCGCGCTCGAAGAAGGGCCGGGAACGGATCGGGGACTTGTTGCGTGAACATTGATCGGCGAGAGCTGCTGCTCGGAGCGTTTTCTTCCGCGCTGGCCCGGCCCGCGCCAACCAGGGATTCCGCTCCGAAACGGTTGCGCGTCGGTCTGGTGGTCGAACATCAAAAAGAGTCTTCCGACATGGCCGGCATCTTTCAGGATCTTGGCATCGATTGCCGAGTCCTTACGCTCGAGCAAGCGGAGACGGTGGACGCTGCTGAGTGTTCGTTGCTCTGGCTCACATGTCCCGCTTATCCATCCCCTATGGCCCTATCGCCGAAGTTGAGTGCCCGCGTCGAGATGTTGCTGAATGCAGGCACAGGAGTGTTCGCGGAATTCATCTCGAACTTTCCACGCGTGCCCGCGGGCCGAAAGATTTACAAAACCGGTATCGCGCGTCTGTTTGTATCGAGCCCCCTCGACGCCCGGCTCGAAGGCTTGCCTGCGGGCACCATCTTGGACGAGCATGACTCCGTTTGCCTCCCACTCGTGACATCTTCTCAAGGCCTGCGGCGGCTCCTTTCCTTTGGCCAAGTTCCCGGCGTTGAGAGAGCTGTCCGAGTTCCGCCCGCCGAACAGACATGGCCGGGCCTGGTGTGGGGAGAGGCGGGACCCGGACGGTTTGCGGTGGCCACGACCAGCGTTTCCGATTTCCGCAAACGGGAATATGCGCCGCTAGCGCATTGGGAAAGATTCCTTCGAGCCCTGGTTTTGGCGCTGCTGCCGGAATCTCAGCAGACCGCTGTCCTGGCGGCCTATATTCCCTGCCGCGTTCACACCGAACCCCGCAATTGGGTGATGCCGGGAGCGAAATACCAGCTCACTGTCGAGACCCGCCCCGACGCGCGCGTCGAGATGGTCTCATCGCCCGCCGCGCATTTTCGCCAGCCTCTCTCCGGAAATTTCGAGGCCGACCTCGTAGCCGGTGAGACTACCGTGGCGCAGCATCATGGCTTGATTCACGCCGCGTCCTCTACCCGTCCATTCAAACTGCAAACGCGCGTTATGGACCGCCAAGCGGCATACCGGCGAGCCCTCGACCGCAATATCCAATGGTTCGAGGGGTCCGGCGTGCTCGTCCGTCCGGACGGCACACTTGGTGTCACCGAGTGGATCTCCGGGCCCGACATGGAGGGGAATCGCATCCCCTACGGCAAAGGGCAAATGTTCTCACCGGAGCGGGCCGATTGCGTTTTTGAAAGCGGCATCGCGTTCCGGCTTTACGGGAAGCTAACTGCTAGCCGGCGGCACCTGCAAATCGGCGAGAATCTGCTAACGCGCATCCTGGATTTCCAGCGACTCGACAGGGATGATTCGCAATACGGGCTCTGGTACACCAGAGGACGCTCCGGTCCGCCATGGGAAGACGACATTGGATGGACGACCATCGGTTGCTTGGCCGGCTACCAGCTCACCGGTAACGAAATGTTTTTGGATCGCGGCAGCCTTTCCGTTCAGGCAAGTCTGCTGGCCGTTCAACGCGGCGGAGCCGGAGGTTTGACTCCTGTCGGAACCGACAACGACAAGGAATTCCACCCGCATGATCGGGGCCATTTGTTGGCGTCCTGGCTATACGCTTACGGTGTGACGGGTGATCGCGCATACCTCGACGCCGCTTTGCCGCCGCTGCGGCGAATGGTAGAACGCTTTCCGAAAATCCCCCGCTTTCTCATTAGCAAAACGGCAGAGGCCGCCCGGTTTATTCTGCCGCTGGCTCTTGCGTACGCTTATACTGCGGATAAGTTTTATTGGAACGCTTTAGAGCAACAAGCGGCTTATCTTCGTTCCCGCACCAGCTCTTGCGGAGCTATCCAAGAAGACCAAAGCAACACGGGAGACCGGCTGTCGGGCACCGATCTCGGACTTACGTACGACGGAACCGAGACCATCAGCGACCAACTCTACACCACCAGTTTTGCCTCGATGAATTTCTGGATCGCTTACAAGGCCACGGGCGATCAAGCCTACCTGCAGGACTTCTTTCGGTTGACGGATTATCTGGTACGCATCCAGGTGGAAAGCAGCAAACGCGAGACCGACGGAGGATGGATGCGCGGCTTTGATTACGGACTCTGGGAGTACTACGGTTCTAACGCCGATCAATCCTGGACAACCTACTGCCTTGAGACCGGATGGACCAACGCGATCATCGACGTAGCGTTATCTCTCTACCTGCTGGACGAGGGATTGTATCCGCCGCGAGCCGTTCAGCCAGCGTGATTTCTTCCTACGCGGTTGTATTCGAGGCTGGCACCGACAGATTCGTGCCGGCAAAAAAAGGGGTTCTAAACAGATCGCAGAGAGCTGCCCGACACGCACCGCCCCACATTGAATCAATAGTTTGTTGAGTTTCGCGGTCTCGTCGGTCAGCTTGTCTTAGTGGAGTCGAGGGCTCGCAACCCTGAGTGCGCGAACCAGGATCGCGGCAGATCGCAGCAAGGCACACAGCAAGATCGTGGCTTACCCGATGGTGTTACTTCCGCACTCAACGTTTGAGGGTTCCGAGCGCCCGTGTTTTTCCTTCAGAATCAGACCATGAGCGACGCAGTGCAGCAGTTACCGGTTCAGGACTTTAATGGTGACGCACATTCGGAGGGCAGAATGGACCATCCGCCGAAACTAATGTGTCTGAAGGGAGGGCTCATGATGCACCGAGGAACTGATCGAGAAGCGATTGGCGAGAGCGCAGCGTTCAAAGCGGCATCCGAGCAGGTGAATGTGGTCGCGCCAACCACCTGCGCAGTGTTGATTCAGGGCGAGACAGGGACGGGGAAGGAACTGATTGCCCGGGCAATTCATGAGCGGAGCCAGCGATCGGGCGGCCCGTTCGTGACGGTGAATTGCGCCGCCATCCCGGCAGGGCTCCTTGAGAGCGAGCTGTTCGGCCACGAAAGAGGCGCCTTCACCGGCGCTGTTTGCTCGAGGATAGGGCGTTTCCAAAGTGCTCACAAAGGCACGCTGTTTCTGGACGAAATCGGCGAAATGCCGCTCGAACTTCAGCCTAAGCTGCTACGGGCGCTGCAAGAACAGGAATTCGAGCGCCTCGGCAGCCTGCATAGCGTACGGGTCGACGTGCGTATCGTGGCAGCGACGAATCAGAATCTCACCCAAATGGTGCGGGAGCGGCGTTTCCGGGCTGATCTATATTACCGGTTGAACGTGTTTCCGGTTATTGTGCCTGCATTACGCGACCGAAGTGAAGATATCCCGCTGCTGGTTGAGCACTTTGTGCAAGTCTACGCAGAGCGGCAGGGTAAATCCATTCGTTACATGCCGAATAACGTGATGCAGGCACTCATGAATTATCATTGGCCTGGCAATATCCGGGAGTTGCAAAACTTCATCGAGCGTGGGGTGACCATGACGAGAGGCGAAGTGTTGCGGCTGCCGTTGTCTGGATTGGCATTTGAAGACTGCGGCGCCGAACAGGTTCGGACGCTGGCGGATGCAGAGCGGGCGCACATCATGGCGACGCTTCGCGCCACAAATTGGGTCGTAGGCGGACCGGCGGGTGCGGCGGCCAGGTTGGGCCTGCCCCGGACGACTCTCATTTTCAAAATGAGACAGCTCGGAATCGTTCGCCCGGAATTATCACGGCAAGCGAATCAGGGGGACCAGCCGTTCATTCTGGCGCCCGCCAAAGATGCGCAAGTGCCGGACGGCGCCTACACCAACGACCAAGCGTGTGGGTACGTTGTTTCTGGTTTTGCAGACGGCTCGCCGGTGAGCGGGGAAGGGCCAACCAATTTCGCTCGCCTGACGGGATCTGCACGGATGAATGCGGCAATACTTTGAAGTTCAAAAGCGGCGGATGATCTGTTGGCTTGCTGACACTGTCCCAGTGTTCGTGAAGTCTACTGCGGGACAGGCAACATGCGGTCACCGCTGGCCCGCACGTGAAGAGGGTTAACACTGGTGCCCGAACAGCTGGTATCTGCTTATCTTCAGAGCTTTGAGGCCCGGCAAGAGGGTTACATCGAAGTTACCCTGAAGCCCTCGCGCGCTCCTGGGTTTCCTCTTCAGTTCTTTAATCGCTGAACATTCGGTCATGTCCGGGCCGGAATCCTCTAGTTCTGAATTAGCCAGATCTCTGGCACCATCGAAATACGATGCGTACGCCCCTAAGGCTCTGATTGATGGCTTTCTTGACCCGAGATGGAGACGTAGCTGGTATGTTGTCGGCGCCGCGTCCAGTCGGTCTGATAACATGGTGTCCCGGTACCGTCATTGCCAGCGTCGCGAGGCCACCCTTAAGACGTTCCTCTTGAGCTAAGAACCACGACAGGCAAAGACATAGAAACCGATATCAGCAGCCTAGGATTCGGTGGCAGGCAACTTGCAAGTGTAATAAACGGCCACCTAGGTCAAACAGTATCACCATAACGGATGTCCGCTGGTGAATGCATCTGACCTACGGTTGGACACAAAAAGGAGATGGTCACCGATTCACCAACTGGCCGCCATTACAACATGAATGACATGTCGCGAACCCAGGAAATAAATATGCGGCCCGCTGAAATCGGAGCAGCCTATACCGCCACACGAGAATATGTGGAATCGCCAACGCGCAGTGTTCCACAAGTCCGCTACCATGATGAGCACCTCGAGATAGACCCGGGTAGAAAACTAGCGTTCCTCGATTCCCAACGCCTGGCGTTGACTCGCAAAGAGTATGACCTTCTTACGCTATTGGTTCAGAATGCCGGAGAGGTGGTGCGGCGAGAGGTAATTCTGCTGCGCGTTTGGGGTTATGGCGCCGGCATTCGAACCCGCACACTGGACGTGCATGTTCGTAGACTGCGAAAACGCCTCGGGTCGTACAGCCAGCAATACATTGAAACTATCTTCAAGATCGGTTACAGGTTCCAATCGTTCCGTCCCGTGCGCCGTATTCACACTGAGGAAGCCGTCCAAGGGTAATAGTCATCACGCAGGCGTTCGTAACCGAGTGCCCACATCTCACAAACCGACTTGTGAGCCATCACTGCTAACTGTGTTCGCAACGAACCCTTCACTTAGACCTTCTTCTCTATGTCGTTTCAGGATCATAAACACGCGTCCCAGCACTGCAAAAGAGTGTGACATGCGGCACTAAGGCCGACTAATCCGCCCTCGACGGCGGTACGATCGGCAGTCGCACGTGTCAGTAGATGGTCTCTGACGCTTACTAGGCGACGGTCCCCGCACTCGTCAGCGCTCTAAGTCCTTGATTTACCGCATTAAGAATAGAGTACGCCAAGTGCATATTCAGCAGTCGTGTCGGCAGTAAATTTACTAAGGCGACACAGACGGAGATTAGGAGACATACTCATGGACGACGCTAAAGAGATTCGCACGAGAAAACACCACTCTAGGAGATCGTTCTTCAAGAGGGGTTCAGCCACTTTGGCCGGCACGGCTCTATTGGGGCTGACCGCGAAAGCCCAGGAACAGGCGAATGTGCGGCAAGCCGAGCACGACCATTCGGCTGACAACCCAGGCCAAGAAAACAAGGCGCTACTTCATGAGAACCCAAGTTCCAATACACCGCCACCAACCGACTTCGGCGATTCGGTCCGATCTGGTATTCCTTCGACCTTGTGAAGAAGCGTATTCAGGGAGGTGGATGGACGCACGAAGTGACTCAACGGGAGCTCCCATCCTCCAGAGATATAGCCGGCGTGAATATGCGACTGACTGCTGGGAGCTTTCGGGAATTGCACTGGCATACGGCGGATGAATGGTCCTACATGTTGTACGGCCACACGCGCGTCACCGTCATGAAACCAGATGGGACGATGTTTGTTGACGATGTGTCAGAGGGCGATTCGTGGGTTTTCCCTGCCGGATATCCACATTCCATTCAGGGTCTTGGACCCGACGGTTGCGAGTTCTTGTTGGTTTTCAACCAGGGAATGTTTTCCGAAGACGGCACCTTTCTTTTAACCGAGTGGACTGCCCACACACCGCTCGAGGTATTAAGAAAGAACTTTAAGCTAGACGATCAGGCTATAAATAGACTACCGACCACTGGCCGGTACATATTTCCCGCCAGCGTGCAGGGGACGCTGGCAGATGCCCGAGCGGCAATTGGCGCCCAAAACTGCACGCCCGAACAATTCACATTTCGCCTTAAGTCACTGACGCCCACAAGGAAGACCCAGGGTGGGGAGGTGCGCATTGCAGATTCAAGAAACTTCTTGGTTTCAAAACACATCGCCGCGGCACTGGTGATAGTCAACCCGGGTGGAATGCGCGAGCTTCACTGGCATCCGAACGCCTCAGAATGGCAGTTCTACATTTCCGGCAAGGCTCGCATGACGGTATTCACGGCCGTGGGGAACGCTCGCACCATGGATTACAACGCCAACGATGTCGGCTATATTCCAGCCGTCGCTGGACACTATATCGAGAACACTGGCGACAGCGATCTGGTCTTCCTGGAGTTGTTCGCCGCGAGCGAGTTTCAAGACGTTTCCCTAAACAACTGGCTCAGGCGTCTTCCCACCGGGATCGTCGCCCAACACCTGAATCTGGATGTGACAGAGATCAAACAAATCCCACCGGACAAAGAGGAAGTCATATAGGGACGGGCTAAAGAACAACGATGGTGATCTTATGAACGAACATTTGGTGGGCATCAGACTTCGCAGTGTCAGAGGGAGCCGAACTCAACCTTCGCACGGGCCACGCCGAATTATTGACAGGTCTACTATAACGATCGTGTTTCTTGTCTCGTCTCCGCGTTCATAACATGCCGTCAAGAGTTCGCGCAGACAGAAGTTAAGAGCTACTCTAAAACTCAGGCCGGGCTCGGGGACGAATTGTACGCCACCCGAGCGCATGCGCCTGATGCCGACGTTGTGTCGCTGGGCGAGTTATCGCATCAGGTTCCGCGACAGGCGAGTAGAGAATATGAGCGGGCATCGAGAGCTTGAGATGCAGGGAAGTAACCTCAGTCATGCATTTTCAGAAAGCCATAGCAATCGATTCGGAGTATTGTGCCGCGATCAATGAACTCGGCACAGTGTATCTGCGCGTGAGCCGGGTCGATCTTGCGATCCAACAGTTTAAAGAAGCTGTCGCGGCTGGCCCCCACAGAGCTGGGCCGTACTCCAACGTGGCCATCGCCTACCTGAGGCAAAGCTCGTACGACCACGCCGAACGCTCCGCACGGCGGGCAATTGGTTTGGACCGGGGAAACGCACATAGCCATCTGGTCCTGGGCATCGCGTTGGTGTTGCAAAAGAAATTCACCGTTGAGGCGGAAAAGAGCCTGAGACGTGCCGCACCCGATTTCCCGCTCGCAGAGTTTTGGCTCGGCGTAGGGCAGATCGTGAGAGGGGACATTCCGTCTGCGAAGGACCAGTTGAAGGCATATCTTGCGAGAGGCCCGAGGGCCGGCGCCAACTTAGCAAAGAGCTTGATGGAACAAATGGCAGCGGTCGCTAACGAATAGCTGGAACAGCGACGGATTCATGATCTTGCCACGCTTCGGCTCCGTGGCGGAGAGTAGACGAGGATCGTCGCTGGCCACGGCTACGCTTGGACGGCTGAAAGCATTATCCAAAAATACGTCCGCCGCAAGTGGATGCCTGATTAACAGGCGTACTGGCGGCGGGTGACGAATGTCGACGGCCGATGAGGCCTTTGTATTCGGGTTTTTAGGCGGCCATCGACTTTCTCTCAAGAAACGCGAGAAGCTCTTGGTTGACGATGCCCGCGTGGGTGGTGCACAAACCATGCGGCGCACCGGGAACAACCTTCAGAGTTCCGTTTTGGACTAACTTTACGCTCAGGCGCCCGGAATCGTCGATCGGTACAATCTGATCGGCGTCGCCTTGTATGACCAACGTCGGAACCTCGATCTTCCTCAGATCCTCGGTCTGATCGGTTTCGGAGAAAGCCTTGATGCAATCGTAGGCCGCAATGACGGACGATAGCATGCCCTGCAACCAGAATGACTCCCGAACTCCCTCAGAGATTTTTGCTCCTGGTCTGTTGTAGCCATAAAACGGAAGGCTCAGGTCTTTGAAAAACTGAGAGCGATCGTTGACCACACCAGCGCGGATGTCATCAAAAACTGATAGCGGTAGACCGCCCGGATTCTTTTCGGTCTTCAGCATCAGCGGCGGGACCGCGGAAATGAGAATGACCCGAGCGACGCGCTTCTGCCCATGACGCGCAATGTAACGGACAACCTCGCCACCACCGGTAGAATGTCCGACCATCGTTGCATCAGTGACGTCCAGGTGCTTCATCAGCTCGCCGAGGTCGTCTGCGTACTGGTCCATGTTGTTGCCCTGCCAGGTCTGGCCCGAGCGTCCGTGGCCCCGACGATCATGGGCGATGACGCGATACCCCCTTTGTCCAAGAAAAAGCATCTGCGCGTCCCAGGCATCGGAACTCAGCGGCCATCCGTGCGAAAAGGTCACGACGGGTCCCTTCCCCCAGTCCTTGTAATAGATCGACGTTCCATCTTTCGTAGTGAATGCGTTCATTGTCTCTTCTCCGTTGCTGTTCTTATTCAATTGAATGATTACGGCCCGCTGTCAGGTGGCGGCAGGAACGTAAGGAAAGGTTTTCGACGGCTTCGAGGTGACTGACTCCTTGCCAATCCCGAGCCTGACTGGGGTATTCAGCGCAATCGAGAACATGACGTCCGGCGCGTTGTCGGTAAGGGACCGACCATTCCATTCGGTGAAGCCAAAGCACGCCGGCGTGCCCACCTCGTAAGGGAGCATATTGGGACACAGACGGCGCGCGATTTTCTTCCCATAGGCACGTGGGTCTTCAGCAGTGCCATTTGCAGAGACTGCACCGGCAATTGCCTTAGCGACTGTCTCGCCATGAGTTGCAAAGTCTCCGGCCGGGCATCCGCCGTTGAGTCGGTTGCCAAGGTCTTCGTTGTATTGGGTGAACAGCGGATGGATCATTGGAAGACCCACACGGTTAATGGGACGCCATCCTCCAGCGTCGGTGCCTAACGTCGAGAGTGCCCAGACGCCGATCCGGTGGTGGCCGTCCGCGACGGCAAGCAAGTCTCTATCAGGCACCTCCAGCACGATCGAATAGACCGTATGTCCCGCGAAGAGGTTTTTCGCGTGAGCCGGCTCCCATCCCGATAGGTTGACGATCGTGCCGTCCTGGAGCGCATGGCCGACGGCGTGCAAAACGTCAGGTTCAATCCAGAATGGATCGCCTGCTTTGTCCGCCCACACGCGCAGGCCAGCCGGCGTAGTCACCATCTCGCCAGTCGTTCCTTGGGCGATCACGGCACCGGGTGCATCCGGGTTGGCGGCATCGGCTCCGGCGATGCGGCGCACCACATAGCGCTGCTTTCCCTGGGCGTCGCGTTCATCAAAAGTGAAACGGTAAGTCAGGTCTTCGACGGCATCGCCGTTCAGATCGACCTTAAACTCATACATGCCCTCGGGATGGTAACCAGGCACCGGAATCGGGCCGAATATCGAGTGGCAAAGATCGATCACGAACACAGTGCCTGTCTGCCCGCGGAATAAGAAAAGGTCGGTGATGTCGAGGCGAATATCTTGTCGGGCTATCGGTGAGTCTAGATGATGGGACATTATGATCCTTTTTGCGACGAAATCGCGGTGGTTCGAGATTTTGATGCCTTAGTGTCGTTCATTTGCGATGATCGAGTCATTCAGTCATGGGCTCAACGAGCAAGCCTTGCACTACGAGCTAGTTTTGAAACAGCATTGGCCAGACGTGCTCTTCCGGCTGTGTTGTCGCGAGGCCGTCCCCGTGCATTCCCTTAAGAAGACTGTGACCTTCGCTGTATTCAGCGCCCGGTAAAACAGGCTACTATCTGAGATGAAATCTGCCCGTCGTCCCAACTCTCGAAATGTCGGTGGCGTCATGCTGTTTGCTTGATCTTGACCAGAGAGGTAACGTTTCTAATTGCCCATCCCCAGCGCTATGGCCAGAGCACTGAGCAGCGTAACATCCGGCTGGTGTCAAGCCGTGTCTCTGTCGGTTCGAGAAACCTGTCTGTTTAATACAAGCCGGATCACACTCTAACGGAGGGAATCCATGAGCCTTCGATCCCTCCGTTGCTGCTACCCGGTTGAAGCAAAGCCCCCTGAAGCCCGATCGTCGTTAGGCGACTGCCCGTCTGATCATCCCGATGAGGCCCGCGGCGCCGAGCATGAGCATGCCTGCCAGTCCCAAAAGTGGTAGGGAGCTGGCTGTCCTTGGCAGTCTCGACGACAATGACGAGGGATGTGGCGAAACAAACACTTCGGCGACCTCGACTTCCTCCTCAGTCGGCTGTTGGGCTTTCAGCGGCGCCTGACGCATAGCCATCACCGCTGGTTCAGTTACCGCGGCAACGGGCGTCGTAGTATTTGAAGCCAGTTCAGCCGGCATAGACGGTACAGGCGTGCTGTTTGCTTTGGCTAAGGCTACGGCCCTAGGTTTTGGATATACGAACTCGTGCCCGTATTGATCGCCCGGATAGAACCATGCCTTCACGGCCTCTGGCGCCCCTGCGGCTCTTTCATCGAAGGTGACAATCGTTTTTCCTGCCGGCCGTAGACGCTCGTCAGGAATCGCAAGGAAAGTCCCGTACAAGTGTCGCTGATCTTTGCTGAACACCTGCACGATGTTCCGGTCGGATTGTGAGTCCGCCAGCTTGAACACGTAGGTACCAGCAGGCAAGACTTGTCCCGGAATCTCAACTGGTCCGCTAAAAGTAACGATAGTTTTTTGGTTCCATTCGTCTGCTAAAACGCATCTGCTCATCCCACCTACCAACGCGAGGCTGATCGCGAGGGTCAGTACAGTTTTTGTTACACGCATTCTGTGTTGTCTCCTTGAACACTACGTATTTGTTAGTAACTCTGGGCCATGAGTTGTGAACTCATGGCGCGTCGTCCTACGGCATTAACGGCATGCAATACACGGACCATAGCTTTGCGGCCATCTATCAAAGGGATAGCGCAAGCGCGTAATTCTCGTTTGGCTGTACCCAGACACTGCTGTCAGCCGGCGGGCACCAAAAGCCAGCACTATTCTCACGCGCTTAGAGCGAGCACAACCGGCACGGTGACGACTAGAGACAGCGTGGAGAGCAAAAGCATCGATGCTGAATCCGCCTCCATCGACTTATACTGGGCTGCAAACAAGACAACAGCAGTTGCAAGAGGAAAACTGGAACAGACCAGCGCTTCCCGCGCGAATGGGCCTTGCACTTGAAGCAGGTGGAATAGCGCGAACAGCACGGATGTCTGTACAGTGACTCGCGCAAGCGTTCCCAACAGGACTATCTTTGACAGATGAAACGCGTGAGCGGCGAGCGTCAGACCAACCGTAAACACCGCGACACCGGACGTTGCCGAGCCAATCATCTCCAGGGCGCTCGCAACTTCCTTGGGAATGTGAAGACCCACCATCACGACCAGGATGCCGAGTATGGGCGCCCACAAGAGCGGGGAACGAACACCGCTTTTTACCCCGGACATAACTTGTGACCAGCGGGAAGAGCTTGACTTTGCGCTGTAGATCTCGAGCAAAACGATCGCCATCGGCACCACCAGGTTGATGGCGAGGGCAACCAATCCGACGGTACCGGCGCTAGTGTCCCCGAGAAGCGGCTCGAGCACTGCGATTCCGAACACGGGACTGGCCGATGTGGAGATTAGAAGTGCAAATATTATGGAATCCGCTCCGTGGAGCGATTTCAGCCGGCGCAAAAGAAGCCACGCGACCAGAAACAAACCTACGTGTGCCAGGATGAGCGCAAACACCAAGGGTCCCTGTTGGAGCAAAAGGCTCCTGCGAATATCTGTCATGCTGACGAATAGCGATGCCGGCAGCGCAAAGCCGAGGGCTAGCTTGCTCAACCCTGCTGCCTGATCCGCATCGAACGAATTTTGTCTTCCTGCAAAGTAACCGAGCGCGAGAACGAAAAATACCGGGAGCAGGGCTCCAACCAATCCAGCCGCATTCACGAGTGCATCTCCTTAGAGTTCCACTTTCGTTCTGAATCCGATCACAACTGCCCGTCCTGTCCGGCCGCCTACGTTGTCGTAATACTGAACGACCGGCTGGAGAAGCAAGACACGCGTGATTTGGAGCAAAGCGTTAAACTCGAAGCCGCTCTCGCTCTTCCACGAGAGTCCGCCCGATGACGGAAACTGCGGACTCAGACTGTTGCGCACATAACCGAACGACATGGTGTTATGAAATCGCAGGGGCAGTGGTTCGTTGAATCGGAGACCAGCCGTCAGCACTCGGTTGTTTCGATTAATCTCCGGGGGACTCCAATCGTATGCGAACGTACCATCGAGTCCCTTTGCTTGCTGCCTGTCGGCACGCCAAAGCGCCTGCGTTGCCATCCAGTACAACAAATAATTTCCAGATCGATACCCGCTGGACGCGGTACTGCTAAATGTGGCGGGATTGTATGCCGCTCCGAACTGGTAGAGCCCGGAGTACCCCTTCCTGCTGTCTACGTTGTCAAAGGCACGTACCGACGACGCTTTCATTCCTGGACTAAATCCGACCTCCGAGACGCTCATGGCACTCCCTCGGAACTGAGGAACGAGGCCGGTTGGGTTGTGTGAGAAAGGATATCGTTCAGCGGCCAGCACCATCGACTTTAAGTACAGATAATGCATGGGGGCAACTCGAACTTCGAACGCTGGTGTCGAGGGTGGGTCGAAGGACTGAAGCGTGTTCGACAGATTGTCGAGTGCGTACCCCATCGGTTCGAAAATGAAAGACGCGGCGTAATGTTGCGCGCCATAGAAATCCTGGCCTGCGAATTGTCCGGCTCGCAGGACAACTCGGTCCTCACGCCATCGTTTCTCCACCCACCACGAGTCGAGACGAAAGGTGTTGGCGCTGGACATTCCGCTCGGGCTGGCTATCGACCCAAGGCACGCTCCCAGATTGCCTCCGCCTTGCCATAGAGCTGTGGCGTGGAAGTACCAACCCTGTTGCTGAAGCAGGGTGCCGAAGTCTATGTCAACGGTTCCGCGGATACGATTCCACATCGCTGCCCGCTCGGGTTGTTCGCTTTTGATGTTCCACAACGTGTCACTGAGATACTGGAAATCGAATTCCACGCCCATCTCTTCCAAACGGCTGCGCCCTCCGCCCCAATCACCAAAAAGATGGCCACGGCTACCCGAGCTGAATTCGTGACGGTCAGCGCCACTGAGAGTTTCCGGCTCGATCATCTGCGAAAGGGCAGGAGATGCGGCCGAAAATAGGCACACGCATACCAGGCAAGGAAATCTGAGCATGCGGCGCGCCTCTAGGCGTTCGGGTGAACCATTTTCTTGGGATCGACCACGAGATTGAACGTCTTGTCGTCGATCCAACCTGTGGCAAGTGCGGCTTGCTTTAATGTGGTTCCCTCATCAAGCGCCTTGTGGGCGATCTTAGATGCCTTGTCGTAGCCGATCACGGGACTGAGGGCGGTCACCAACATCAACGAATTCTCGACGAGCTCGCCGATACGGTTCTCATTGAGCGTGGTGCCCTCCACGGAGAACAGGCGGAATTTCTCGCAGCCGTCGCCAAGAATGCGTGCCGAGTGAAGAAAGTTGTTGATAATGATGGGCCGCATGGCGTTCAGCTCGAAGTTGCCTTGAGAGCCGGCGAAGGCTACGCCGGCATCGTTTCCCATCACCTGAATGCAAATCATGACAATGGCTTCGCATTGCGTCGGGTTAACCTTGCCGGGCATGATTGACGAACCAGGCTCATTAGCAGGCAACACGAGTTCACTGAATCCACAGCGCGGTCCAGAGGCCAGCCAGCGCATATCGTTTGCAATCTTCATCAGGCTTACCGCTAGGCCGCGGAGAGCTGCGTGTGCGTTTACCATGGGATCGAGCGAACCCTGAGCCGCGAACTTGTTAGGAGCAGTGACAAAAGGAAGGCCGGTCAACTTCGCGATCGCCGCGGCTACTTCTTCACCGAAGCGTGGTGGCGCATTGAGACCGGTGCCAACGGCAGTCCCGCCTGCGGCCAGACGATAGAGACCATCGAGCGATGCTTCTACCAGAGCCAGTGAATCGCGAATCTGAGCGGCGTATCCGGACCACTCCTGCCCTACGGTGAGTGGAACAGCGTCCTCCAGGTGCGTACGACCGATTTTGATGATGTCAGCCCACTGTTTCGCCTTCGAAGAGATGGCCTCCGTCAATAGCTCGACCTTCGGCATTAGGGAGTTCTTGATTTCCAGAACACTCGCAATGTGCATTGCCGTGGGGAAGGTGTCATTTGAAGACTGCGCCATGTTCACGTGATCGTTCGGGTGGATCGGCTTCTTGCTCCCGATCTCACCGCCCAGTAACTGGTTTGCCCGGTTCGAGATCACTTCGTTCACATTCATGTTCGATTGGGTGCCGGAGCCTGTCTGCCAGACATACAGCGGAAACTCGGTGTCCAGTTTACCGGCGATCACCTCGTCGGCGACTTTTACAATTGCCTCTGCCCGCCAGGATTCCAGGCGCCCAGCCGCGGAGTTCACCAGGGCCGCTGCTTTCTTGACGTAGCCGTAAGCGTGATAAACCTCCTTCGGCATGTGGTCGTCACCGATGGAAAAGTGAATCAGAGAACGCTGGGTCTGCGCACCCCAATAATGGTTTGCTGGCACCTCGATCTCGCCCATGGAGTCGGATTCGAGCCGACTGCCGCTAACTTTTAGACCGATCGGAAGATCCTGCAGAGAGGACGTGTGAAGTGAGTTTTGGGACATATCCTTTTCCTATCAGGTTTATGCAATAGACAGGCCAAACTCTCGGGAGATGACGCTCGCGAGTGTTGTTGGAGTCGACGCGATAGCGGGTCCTGCACGCTGTGACCGGGTACGGACACACAGGTCTTCAACGCGACCGGCGGTCGACACGCGCAAATTATCTGGCGGGCGATGGAAGTGCATCCGGGCGCCGGCTGACACTGCCGCGATAGGCCTCGTCAATGGCTACGTGACTCTCATCGAGAATCGTGCCGGTGGCCCGTTGCAGCGCAATCAGCGCCTTCATGTAAGCTCCCCTCGATGCCACCTCAGTCGAGCGAGCTTGGGCAAGGTAATCCTGGTATTGGATAACCATGAGGTTTGTAGAGAGTCCAACATCAAAAGTCTGCTGCTCCACACTGACGGACTGCTCCTGAAGCCTTCGAGCTTCCACCGCCGCTTCATAGGCGGCGCGTGCCTGGAGCAGGGACTCCTCCGCATCAGCAACTTCCAAACGTACTTGATCCTGCAACTGTTGTCGGCGGACCTGTGCCTGCCTGACTTGCAACTCATCGCGCGCCGCGTCTGCTTGCGCCATGCGGTTATGTAGGGGCATGGTCAACTCAAGGCCCACGCCGTACGTCGGATAGTTACGTCGAAAGATCTGCTCCAGCGTCGTACCATACCCGCCGGGGGCGACACCTCCGATACCGGTACTCGCAGTTGGATTCAGATCGCCCGACATGCCGCTGTTCTGCACCGTCCCCACGACGTTGAGTTGCGGCCTCAACGCATTGAGCGAACCCTTCAGACCGATTTCCGAATTCTGAACCTGCAAACCGGCTGCGGCTAGGTCCGGCCGGTTCCGCAGCGCCGCAGCGACCAACTCGGCTATGCTCTTGGCGGGTGCTTCATCTGGAACACTGAGTGAATCCGTTGGAACTAGATGCGCAGCAAGCACCTCGGCGTTGGCGAGCCCACCGCGGGTCATCGCAGTCTTGACGATTAATTCCTGCTGACGCACCAAGCCTTGGGCTGTAATGAGCGCCTGCCTGCTGGCCGCCACCGCCGCGTTTGCTCGCGTAACCTCTATGGGCGCCTGGGTGCCTTGCTCAACTTGATTCCGGTTGTCCTCATACAGTCGCTCCGCCAACCGGAGAGCTTCCCGTTTCACCTTAACGTCTTCATTCAGGCTGACGAGATCTGTGTAGAGCCGTGCGATACCCGCGACAGTGTCCATCACCTGCTGTCGAAAAACAAAGTCTGCGACTTTCTGGCTGTTTCGAGCAATCGTGATGTACCTCCTGTTCAGGCTCGAGCCAAAGCCTTGTAAGAGCGGCTGTGTGATTGTGATGCCGACACTAGAATTGAGAAACGGATTGTAAGAGTAGCGAGAGGCATCCGTGGAAGTTCGGTTATTGTCAAAGTTGACACTTAATTGCGTTCCGGTTGAAAAACCGATGTTCAACCCGGCGTCTGCGCTCAGGCTGTTCTGAGCTAGCCAATTCGAACCAGTAACCACTGTACTGTTTTCAGGAGTCGTCAGATGCTGACCGCTCACCACCCCCGAGAAGATCGGATCATATTGCGGAAGGGCTGGACCGTTCGACATGGGGATCACGCCAGTAATGGAAAGATCGTTCTGCTGTTCGCTGATGAGTGCAATGTCGGAAAAGTTCGTATTGACCAGCGGGGACGGAATCGACCCCGATGTCAGGTTCGTTAGCAGAGGACCGTTGGGGCCGCCGATGCCTGGGGGCGGTTCGTTTACAAGCAGGCTGAGGCCGCGGAGCAATCCGCCTCCACGGGACCGTAATAGATCGGTATCTGCAATCGCCGGCAGAAAACGCTCCAGTTCAATATCCAAATTGTTCTCCAGGGCAAGCGCAATGGCGTCTGCGAGCGACAGATAGAGTTGTCCCGCACGAATCAAGTCGAACAACCGTTGAGAGTTCTGTAGGCTAACCGCAGATACACTCGGAGCCTTGTAAGGATCAACGATCCGGCCAACGAAGTTTCCTCTGGATTCCGAAACCTGCGGCATTCGACCATTTGGCCCGCTTGCACTTTGTGCACGAATCACCGCGGTGCCTTGGACCAACAAGACAACTACAAAAATCACGAACCTCACTGCAATTTCCTTGCGCCAGAGTCATGAGGGGAATGTGACGTAGAGGGGTTGATTTGTACAATGACGCCCTCTTTAACCGCATCCCCTGGATCCACGACAACGGAATCCCCAACACGCAGGCTGTCCCAGATCTCGAGCGTCGTGCCGTAATCCCTGCCTGGTTGCACCTTTTCGAAGTGAACGAGCCGGGCACGAGGCAGCAGCGATGGATCGAGCCCATCCGAAATGGCTTTGGCCTGCTCGGAATCATCCAAGGGCCGCAGGACGGCTAACGATGTCCCCTCTGCTTCAACGACCAGCGAAGCGTCCGGAACCAGAAAGGGCGGAGCCACGCGGTCACTGATGAACCGGACCGTGGTGTACATTCCAGGCAATAAGACTCCAGTCGGATTGGCCACCTGCACTTCGACCAACAGCGTTCTGGAGGTTGCATCCAAGGCGTTCGAAGTCCGTGTAATTTGTCCGGGGAACATTCGATTGGGGAGTTCTTCCACTGTCACGTTAGCCCGCTGCCCAACCCGGATGCCCGCTGCCTCTATCTGAGGCAGCGAAATGAGAACACGCAATCTGCCAATTTGGGCCACGCGAAAGATCTCACCGCCACTGGGGACATCAGAGGAACCGGCCATGTTCGCGCGGGTTGGCCCTTGAGTAGACCCACTCGCCGAGATGAGCGCTCCCACATCGACGTTCCTCGCCGTGACGATTCCTGCAAAAGGGGCGGTGACTCGTTCGTAAGCTTGCAGCGTAATCAGGCGGTCTAACATAGCCTGACTAGCTCGAACGAAATCTCTCGCGGCGACGACGTTTTTCTCTCCCGCAGTCACATTCGCCTCAGCCGTCTTGGCTGCAGTAAGTTGGTTATCGCCGGCCTGGCGGGATACCGCGCCGGTCTTAGTCAGAACCTGATACCTTTGCCAGGTAACGGCTGCGAGATCGCGTGTGGCGATCAATTGCTCCAGAGTCGCCTCGGCCTGGCCTAGCTGTCCCTTGGCTTGCGAAAGGGCTGCCTCGGCTTGGGTTACCTGTTGATCAAGATCGGGAGCGTCGATTTCAGCAAGTAATTGCCCTCCGGAAACGCGATCGCCGATGTCGACGTATCGCCGCTTCAGGTATCCGGCGGCACGAGCGTAAATGTACGCTTCCGTGATCGGGGTGATGCTGCCGGGAAAAGACACTTCGGTTGTGTTCGGCGCACGGGTGACTATCGCCGCTTCGACGGTAGGCGGCGTGATCTTGCGTCTGGCCGCGGCGCTGCCGAGTTCCTCAGTGGTGGCTTTGCGGGGGATATATCCAAGGAGCAAACCAACCGCCACAAGAGCCCCTGCCAGCGCCATCGCCAACAACGATCCATTTTTCGACGTGGTGATACTCATTCTTCTAAACCTTCTCACCGGCTTCTTGAGAAATCCGCGCCTCGAGATCTATCGGCGGGCTCTTGCGCAGCCAGCTGTACATGATGGGCACGAAGAACAGAGTGGTGGGGGTGGCCAACAAAAGATCCCCGATAACCGCCCTACCCAAAGGTGCATTCTGCTCGCCTCCATCGCCAAGCCCCAACGCCATCGGCACCATACCGATGATCATGGCCAGAGCGGTCATAATGACGGGCCGAATTCGTGTGAACCCGGCTGCCAGCGCTGCCGCATGGGCGTCCTTGCCTTCGGCTCGCGCGTCGTTGGCGAAAGTTACCAGAAGGATACTGTTCGATGTGGCTACACCGATGCCCATGATCGCCCCCATCAGCGCAGGTACACTGAGCGTTGTTCGGCTAAGGTATAGCATCCAGAGCATGCCCGCCATGGCTCCCGGCAGCGCCGTGAGAATGATGAAAGGGTCCAGCCAGGATTGAAAATTGACCGCCATCAACATGTACACCAGCACGATCGCAAATACCATGCCGAGACCAAGCCTGGTGAAAGAGCTTTGCATAGTGTCCACTTGGCCGCGCAGTTCGATGGTCGTGCCGCGCGGCAGCGTCTGGCGGGCTTTTGCGATGATTCGATCCACGTCCACGGCGAACCCGCCGAGGTCTCGCCGGTCAGGGCTCGCATAAACGTCAATTACCGGCTGCACGTCGTAATGACTCTCGATCTCCTCCGACGTGGTTCGGCGCAGACTCGCTAGGTTGTCCAGCAGTTGCGTGACTTGGCTCCCCGACAAGGCCGTGATCGGGGTACGTTGCATGGCGTCGAATGTTGGTACCGTGTACTGTGGCGTTTGGACCGCGACGTTGTAATTCACTCCGTTTTGCGGATTGAGCCATTGATTCGGCGCCACCTGGCCGCTAGACGAAAGCGAAATCAGCAAACTGTCGGCGACATCTTTCTGCGTGAGCCCCGATTCGTTAGCCTTAATCCGGTCGACGTCCACCCGAACGGTCGGATAGTCGACCTGCTGACGGATGAAGGTGTCTACTGCTCCGGGCAACAGTGCAATCTGGTCTCGTAGCTGCGCTGCTATCCGATAGTTTGCGACCGCATTAGTCCCCGTCACTTGCACATCGATCGCCGCCGGGAGACCGAAGTTGAGAATCTGGCTGGTGATATCGGCGGCTTGAAAGAACAACACCTCCGACGGAAATCGTGCCGCGAGCGTGGTACGCAGCCGTCTCGTATATTCAATCGTCGGATGGTGGTCAGCAGTGAGCGATACGAGAATTTCCCCGTCCCCTGCACCGTTGGTCGCACTGTCGCTGAACGCCAGGTTGATTCCGGAATTGGGCAGCCCGATGTTATCGAGAATGGTATCGAGCTCCTGAGGCGGCACAACTCGCCGGATTTCTTCTTCCACTGCTGCGAAGATCCGCTCAGCCTCCTCAATACGCGTGCCGGATGGGCACCGAACGTGGAGCCGCATCTGTCCCGAATCCACGTAAGGAAAGAAATCTTTTCCGACGAAGAAGACCAGCCCAAGCGACGCAAACGCGAACACAGCGAAAGCAGCACCAACGATTACCCGATGTTGCAGCACTCGGTCGAGCCACTCATGGTATGCGTCTCGCAAATGCTCGAAATGGCGGTCAAACGCTTCGTGGATCCGCCAGATGGGACCGGCCGCCTTCGCGGCTTTCATGGCGTCTTCCCCGCCCTGATAGAGCGGGATCTCCACCTGCAACATATAGTGGACCAGAGTGGGAACTACGGTTCTGGTGAGCAGGTAGGAAGTCAGCATGGCGAATACGACGGCCATGGAGAGCGGAGTGAAGAGATATTTTGCGGCGCCCGAAAGCATGAGCACTGGAACGAAGACAATGCAGATACACAAGGTGGACACGAACGCGGGCACCGCAATCTGTTCCGCACCGTCCAGAATCGCCCGCACAAGGGATTTTCCCTTCATCCCCATGTTTCGATGCACGTTCTCGATTTCGACGGTGGCGTCGTCCACTAGAATTCCCACGGCAAGCGCGAGACCGCCAAGCGTCATTACGTTGATTGTTTGTCCAAGAGCGCCCAAAACGATCAGCGAAGTGAGAATCGAAAGAGGAATCGACAGACAAACGATGAGCGTACTGCGCCAGCTGCCCAGGAACAGAAGGATCATCAAACCGGTAAGGAATGCGGCGATCGTGGCCTCCCTCACGACTCCACTAACGGAAGCCCGGACAAAGAGAGACTGATCAAATAAAGGCTTGATTTGGAGCGCTGTTGGGAGTGTGGCTTTCACGGCCGGCAGCAGTTGCTTCACACCGCTAACGACTGCCAGCGTCGATGCCCCGCCGTGTCTTAGCACGGTCAACAGCGCAGACCGTCTTCCGTCAGTCCTCACGATGTTGGTCTGGACCTGGTATCCGTCCCTGACCTGAGCAATGTCGCGCATGTAAACCGGGGCGCCGTTCACCGTCTTAATTGGCAGATTATTCAGAGCAGAAACAAGTTCGGGACTACTGTTGAGTTGAATCAGATACTCGCGCGTGCCCACCTTTACTGTGCCCGTAGGAAGTATCAGATTCTGGAGGCTTAGCGCATTTGATACATCTGATGCTGAGAGACCTTTTCCAAACAGAGCACCAGGGTTGAGGTCCACCATAATGCTGCGGACCTTTCCGCCGTATGGCAAAGGCACGGCGATCCCAGGTACGGTCGAGAGCCGCGTGCGGATGAAATTCTGCCCGTAATCATAGAGCTCTTGTTCCGTCAACGTGTTACTGCTCAGACCGAGTTGGAGAATCGGCACGCTTGAAGCGTCGTACTGCACGACGAGCGGAGGGTATATACCAGGTGGCAGGGTGCGCAGGATGGTCTGATTGACCGCTACCACCTGGGAGATTGCCAGGTCGATGTTGGCGCCCGGCTGGAGGTAAACACGAATCAGGCCAACGCCGTTGTAAGCGGTCGCTTCAATGTGTTCAATGCTATTGACCGTTGTCGTCATGGCGCGCTCCGAAATCAGCAGGACTCTCTTTGCCATGTCGTCTGGGCTCATTCCCGAATACGACCAGATCACGCCTGCGACGGGAATGTTGATGTACGGAAAAATATCGGTCGGCGTAGTTAAGATGGTCATCACACCAAGGATTGCGATGAGAAGAGCCATCACGATGAACGTGTACGGCCGACGAAGAGCGAGGCGAACAATCCACATAGAAGATTCCGGTAAGGAGCAACGACAACGCACGCTCACTGCTCGTACGCGTCACCACGCAGCCACCGATGCACGTTGCCAGCCAACAGTGGCTAGATGGTGCAAATTAGCAGCCAACTACCAAAGATCGGGATGGCGCTAGTGGCTTCTTCACCGGAAGTCGTGACGACCTCAGGTCTCGTCTGTCGTTGATCCGACACTGGCACTTAGACCAGATGAAACGTTCCCCTTACTGTTCCGCATACCTCTTAGCCGCCGCTAGGTCCCGGCGCAACTCCTCTGCCGTGCGACGGGGACCGTACCCGGGCGTACCCCGCTGGATGCGCCAACCTTCCTTCAAGGGGCCGGCGTCCACCGTGTCAAAGCCGAATTCATCGAGCAACCGGGCGACAGTCGCCTTAGCTCCTTCGTCGTCACCGGCAATCACCAGCGCGCGCCGATTCTTCGTGCCAGCCGGTTGCCCGTCCGTTGTAAGCGCCGCGGCGTAGATGTGGTTGAACGCCTTGACGACCCTGGAGGCAGGCAGGTGAGCCTGCAAGAGTTCGGCGGTGGTTGTCGACTCGTTGTCAAGTTCGGGGATGTGGCCGTCACGTGCTGGATAGTAGTTGTTCGTGTCGATCACGATCTTCCCTGCCAGGGGCCTCACCGGCACCGCCCGGTAATTCTTCAGGGGCACCGAGACGACCACGATATCTCCAGCTGTTGCCGCGTCGGCTGCGGTCGCCGCGCGTGCTCGCGGTCCAAGCTCTGCGACAAGCGCCGACAAGCTGGATGGCCCGCGCGAGTTGCTGATCACTACGTCGTAGCCGCTCGCCAACGCAAGTCGTGCAACCTGGCTTCCGATGTGTCCGGCACCGATCAGTCCGATGGTCACGACAACTAAAATAACCCGAAGCGCTGCACCATCGAAACGCCGTAATGTTCGGAACAATCCCTACCGGCCCCGCCGGTTGCGGACCGATCGAGTACGGACGCATAATCGCGTGTACGGGTGCGTGCTCTGGTGAACTTCTTTTCTCCCGATCGTCCCAACGCAAATGACGTCGACCTGAAGCGGGAGTACGATGCCGTCATCGTCGGCTCAGGTGCAGCGGGCGGGATGGCGGCGTATGTTCTGACGTCGCACGGAATGAAGGTACTGCTCCTCGAAGCCGGCAAAAAACTCGACATCAACAAAGAGCTGAAGTCCATGCAGTGGCCCTACGATCATCCAAATCGCGGCGACATTCCTCCGGACACGCACTCTCTTACCCCTGCCGAATACCGCTTTCGTGACCGGCCGTACGCAAAGGGGACGCCCTACCATCACGTGTACTCGTACATTGAGTCGTGGGGAAAAGGCGATTACAGCAAAAACATTGTAGTGGACGAGAAGGACCATCCTTACACGGGTACCCCATACGCATGGGCGCGGGCGCGATGCCTGGGCGGCAAGACCAATATCTGGGGGCGCCTCGGCCTGCGGCTTTCCGACTATGACTTCAAGGCGAAGAGCCGCGATGGTTACGGCGAGGATTGGCCCATCTCATATGCGGATGTTGCGCCCTACTATGACAAGGTCGACCTTTGCCTCGGTATCTCCGGCCACAAGGAGAATCTGGACTACCTGCCGGACAGCATTTTTCAGAGGTCGATCCGTTTAAGCAAATCGGAAGTGATGCTACGCGAAAGTCTGGCGAAGATGGGACGCGTGTTGACGCCTTACCGCGCCGGCGTGGCTACCGACGGTCTGAAGCACAATAAGTATCGCAGCCGCTGCTTTGGCCGCGGTGCATG
>Ga0335069_10000900_pt1 | contig 47729 bp, 39 predicted proteins | sample Lox_Sample_11_FD_206714 | JGI IMG/M metagenome (GOLD analysis project Ga0335069, IMG submission 206714) | Soil microbial communities from Loxahatchee National Wildlife Refuge, Florida, United States - Lox_Sample_1.1 | ecosystem: Environmental > Terrestrial > Soil > Wetlands | place: USA... | reverse complement strand
CCTCGGGCTCCGCCCCGAGCACCTCCTCCTCTGCAAGCCGGAGGAAGGGCTGCGCGGCCGGGTCGACCTCATCGAGGAGCTGGGCGACTCCACCGTGGTCTACTGCGAGCTCTCCGGCACGAAGCAGGTCATCGCCGCCAAGCTCCAGGGCCACCAGCGCAACGGGCTCAAGTCCGGCGACCCGCTGGGCGTTCGCCCCATCCCCAGCACGAGCAACCTCTTCGACGCGGGCGGCAAGGCGCTCGCCCTCTAGGGCGGGGCCGACGTCCGGCGCCCTCGGCGGGCGCCCGGGCGAGCGCGGGGAGAAAAAGTGTCGGTGGCGCCCGAGGAGCCTCGGAGGGCAAAGGGGAGCGACCGCTCCCGAGGTTCGTCATCCCTCGAATCTCGGAGCCGCGTGTGCTAGCAGGAGGTATGCGGCTCGATCGTCTCTCGGTGGAAACGGAGCATGGACCGGTTCCGGCGGTGATGCTGGCCCCACCCGAGGTGCGGGGGGGCGCGGTGGTCCTTCACGGTTACGGCGGCAACAAGGAAGAAGTCCTGGGCCTCGCGTCCCGGATCGCTTCGCTCGGGCTCATGACCTGCGCCATCGACCTACGGGGGCACGGGGAGAACGACCGCCCGCTCGATGGCGACGTCCTGCGGGAGGTCGAAGCGGTCGTCGCTCCCATGCGGCGCTTCGGCAAGGTGGTGGCCGTGGGGCACTCCCTGGGCGGACGCCTGGCGCTGGCGAGCTCGGCCGAGCTCGTGTTCGCGATCTCGCCGGCGCTCTCTCGCGAGTACGGACCGGTGACCAGGAAGGCGCTCGACGAGCTCCGATCCTATCGTGTACGAGAAGCGCGGGCGGGCGTGGTCTTCGACTTCCTCCGCTCCTTGCCGGAGTGGCATCCCGACGGTCGGGCCACGGCCATCGTCTTTGGTTCGAGGGACGGACCGGAGATCGCAGGGGAGTGCCGCCGGTGGATGGCGGTGGGCGCCCCCGTCACCGAGATTCCCCTGGGGCTCCACGCGGACACGATCGTGCTGGAACGGACCTTCGAGGTCTTGCAGGAAAAGCTCCGGGGCTGGTTCTAAAACCCCTGCGGCCGCTCGGGTCCAGGGAGTGGCGCAAGGGCGACCGGACGCCGAGGTGGAGCTCCCCCTTTCGTCCCCCTGGTCCTCGCGTCTCGAGGAACTGAGCTTCGGCGGGTCGTCGTTCGAAGGAGGGCGGCCCGCTCGAGGATGGGGCGCTCCCGTGGGGCGTTCACCCGGGGCTAGCCCTTGAGCCCCGTCATCACGATCCCCTCCATGAGGTACTTCTGGGCGACGAGGAAGATGAGCACCGAGGGGAGGACGATGGCGCAGGTGGCCGCCATGAGGTAGTTCCACTGGGCGGTGTAGCCGCCGAGGAACATGTTGAGGCCCAGCATGAGGGTGTACTTCTCCTCGGTGGTGATGAAGATGAGGGGCGCCAGGTAATCGTTCCAGCTCGCGAGGAAGGTGAGCAATCCCACCACGATCAGGGCCGGCTTCGAGAGCGGGAGGATGATCTGGAAGAAGATGCGGGCCTTGCTGGCTCCGTCCATGACGGCCGCCTCGTCCAGGTCGCGGGGGATGCCCAGGAAGAACTGGCGCAAGAGGAAGATGTTGAACACCCCGCCCCCGAACCAGGCCGGGGCGATGAGCGGGGTGAAGCCGTTGGTGAGCCCCAGGTATCGCCACATGATGAACTGGGGGATCATCACCACGAAGAACGGCAGCATCATCCCGGTGAGCACCACCGAGAAGACCCGGCTCCGCCACCGCCAGCGGAGGCGCGAGAAGCTGAAGGCGCACATCGAGGCGGTGAGCAGGGTCCCCGCCACCGTGAGCACCGCCACGAAGAGGCTGTTCAGGAAGAAGCGCCCGAACGGGAACATGGTGAGCGCGGTGACGAAATTGGAGAGGGTGGGGTTGTGGGGCACGAGGCTGGGGGTGGGCTCGAAGATGCTCCCCAGGTCGACGAGCGAGCTCTTCACCATCCAGTAGAAGGGGAACAAGAACACGGCCGCGAGGAGGAGGAGGGGCGGGTAGAGGAACCAGGCGGCGCGGCCCCGCCTCGGGCGGCGGGCCGGGGGCGACGAGGGAGGGGGGAGGGGGAGGTCGCTCGTGGGCGGCGAGCGGCGCAGGGCGGCGTCGGAGGCGCTCATGTGCGTTCGGCCCCTTCGTAGTAGACGAGAGAGCGGGAGAACCGGAAGAAGAGCCAGGTCAATGTCCCGATGACCGCGAAGAGGAGGACCGCCGCGGACGAGGCGCTGCCCAGCTTGGAGAACCGGAAGGCCTCCTGGTAGAGGAAGAGCACGTAGAGGAGGCTGGAGTTGTTGGGTCCGCCGGCGTGGTAGGCGTCCGAGGTCATGATCGCCGGCTGGACGAAGGCCTGCAGGGCGTTGATGAAGCCGGTGATGACGGCGAAGAAGATGGTGGGGGAGACCATGGGCAGGGTGATGTAGACGAGCCGGTGAAAGGCGTTGCCGCCGTCCACCTCCAGGGCCTCGTAGAGATGGCGCGGCACCCCCTGCAGGGCGGCGAGGAAGATCACCATCGAGTTCCCGGTCAGCCACACGTTCTGGAGCACCATGGTGGGGATGACGGTGGTCTCGGAGGCGAGCCACAGAGGGGCGGGCAGACCCAGGGTCCTTATGACGAAGTTCACCACCCCGAAGTTGGGCTGGAAGAGCCACATCCAGATGACGGAGCTCGCCGCCAGGGGGATGATCACGGGGAGGAAGAGGGCCGCCCGGAAGATTCCCCGCGCCCGGACGCGGGTGTTGAGGAGGAGCGCCAACGCGAAGGCGACGAGGACGCAGGCCGGCACGGTGAGCAGGACATAGAGGGATGTGGCGCGCACCGACGCGAAGAAGGATGGATCGGCGCTCGTGAAGAAGCGCCTGTAGTTGTCGAGCCCGAGGAAGCGCGGGGAGCCGCCCACGCTGTATTCCGTGAGGGCCAAAAAAAGAGTGACCAGCACCGGGCCGGCCACGAAGATGATCCACCCCAGGATCACGGGCGCGGCGAAGAACCAGCCGGCTGCCCCCTCCCGTCGCTGGATGCTGCTCGTGGCCATGTCCGGCTCCGATAGGGGGGAGGGACCCCAGCCGGCCGCCGTGGGCCGGGGTCCCTCCCCTGTGACCTAAAACCCGGAACGCTGCTCTTGGCCAGGCGGACCTGGCCCTCCCTCTAGTTGAGCTGGTACTTGCCCTGGATCTCCGGGGTGACCTGGGGCTCCAGCTCCTTCATCGCCTGCTCGGCGGTCTTCTGGCCCTGCCAGACCGGGTCGAGCGCGGCCGAGACCATCGAGTCGATCTTCCCGAAGTTCTTCACGTAGTAGTTGACGCAGGGGCGGGAGTGGTTGAGGACCATGTCCATCATCGAGTCCTTGAAGCCGGCGGGGTGTGCGGCGTCCGGGCCGGCCCATTTCGCGAGCAGGGCGGGATCGGTATAGAACTTCTTCATGGTCGGCATCCAGAGCCCGTCCTGGTAAAGCGGCAAGGCTCCGTCGCTGGCCAGGTACTTGCTGAGCGCCCAGGCTTCCTCGAGGTGCTTGCTGTCCTTGAAGATCACGCTCACCCCGGAGATGAGGACGGTGCCGCTCTCCTTGTCCATCTTGGGGAGGACGCCGATGCCGTAGTTCGCCTTGGCCGCCCCGAGGTCGAGGTTGATCCACTGTCCGTGCATGGACATCGCGGCCAGCCCCGCCTGGATGGCCGCGGCCTGGCTGGGAATGGCCTTGAACTGAATCGGGTTCGGGGCCACGTGGTACTTGTTGATGAGGTCGGCGAGCCGCTGGATGGCGCGGGTAGCGGCCGGATCGGTGAGGCCGAAGCCCTTGCCGTCGGGGGTGAGGAGGTCGCCGCCGTTGTTGAGGACGTGCACCATCACCGGGCCCCACCACTTCTCGAAGGTCACCCCGAACTGCTTGATGCTGTTGGGGTCGAAGCCGGGCTCGGTGGCGTTCTTGCCGTTCTGGTCGATCGTCAGCTTCTGGGCCACCTTCACGAACTCGTCCCAGCTCCAGGCCTTGTCGAAGGTGTTGGGGGGCTCGGGCAGGCCGGCCTTCTGGAACGCGGCCTTGTTGTAAAAGAGGCCGAACGCCTCCACCGCGGTGCTGATCCCGTATGCGTTGTCGGGGCTGTTCTGGAACCAGATGCCGGGCACGTAGTCGCTTTTCTTGATGTCCTTGTCCTTGGACAGCATCTCGAACCAGTTCACGAACTTGCCCTGGCCCTGCCAGATGGAGGCTAGTTGGTTCGTGCAGTACCCGGCGTCGGGGGTGTCCCCGGCGGCCGCCATGGCCGTGAGCTTCACGTCGTAGTCCTGCTCCGGGATGTAGACCGGGACGACGTTGATCCCGGTCTTCTTCTGGAAGTCAGCGCATGCCGACTCGATGGCGAGCTTCTCCTGCGGGCTGCCCCAGTAGACGTACTTGATGGTCACCGCCTCCTTCTTGCGGCAGCCATCAGCGACGATTCCGACCAAGACGACGAGCGTCATCCGCGCCGCGAGCGAGCACCACCTGCGCATGGGTAGCCTCCGTGCCTGTTTGTATGGCAGCATTGAGGCGAGAGACTACGGGATGGGACGCGGAGAGCGTCAGAGGCACGGTGCGTAGATTATGAGTACGATTCCGACTGGCGCGGAACCTCGTCTGGCCATCGCCCTGGGCGGCCCGATCGAGTCGGAGAATGCCGGGCTCTTCGTCAGCCGGGGCGTCGGGCGCCATCCGGATCGGGTGATCGCCTCGAGCGAGCTCATCTACGTGGTCCGGGGAACGCTGCGCCTCAACGAACCCGGATGGGAGTACAGCGTGGGGGCGGGCGAGTACTTAATCCTCGTTCCCGGCGTGCGGCACTGGGCACCCGACGACTATCCCCCCGGGCTCGAGTTCTACTGGATCCACTTCCGGCTGCCCGGGGCGAGCGAGGGTGGGCGCGGCCGGGGAGCCTTCGACCTGCCCCGGAACGATCGGGTCGGCGATCCGGAGCGCCTGGAGGAGCTGTTCCGCTGGTTTCTGGACGCGCAGGAGCAACAGGATCTCGAGCCCGCGCTGGCCAGCGGCCTCTGCCAGCTCATGCTGGTGGTGCTCGCCCACCGGCCCCGCCACGCCTCGGACAGCGACGACCGCATCCCCATGCTGGCCCGGGAGGCGAAGCGGCTCCTCTCCCGCTCCGTCCAGGAGGACGTCACGACGAGCCAGCTCGCCCGGAGGCTGCGCTGCAACCCCGACTACCTGGGCCGGCTCTACAAGCGGAGCTTCGGGGTGTCGATCATGGACGACCTCCATGCCCAGCGAATCCGGGTGGCCAAGGCGCTGCTCCTCGACGAGCAGCTCAACGTGAACGAGGTGGCGACCCGCTGCGGGTACCGCGACGCCACCTACTTCCGCCGGATGTTCCGGCGGCACGTGGGGGTGGCGCCCAGCCGCTTCCGCGACCTGTACTCGCACATGCACATCAACACCGCATGAGCCCCGCCCGGGCGATGGGGCGAGGAAATAGGTCGGAATCGTTCTCCTTTGTCCCGCCGCCGTCACCTTGTGGGGCCGGGGCGTCCGTGAGAGATCGCTCGGACGTGGAGGAGAGCCGCATGAGGCCCACTCGCCAAACGCCCGTCGTCGACGTCAGCCATAGCCCGCACGCGAGGCTCATCCCCCTGCCGGTCTCCGCCGTCACCCTGGGGGACGGGTTCTGGGGCTCGCGCTACCGGACGACCCTCGAAACGAGCCTCTACCAGCAGTGGGACGAGCTCGAGTCGACCGGTCGGCTCGACAATTTCCGGCGGGTGGCGGGCCGCTCCGACCGGCCCTACCAAGGCCGGGTCTTCAACGACTCCGACCTCTACAAGTGGCTGGAGGCGGCCTCGTTTGCCCTGGTGGCCGGTCCCAACCCGGCGCTGGAGCGGATGGTCGAGGAGGGGATCCTCCTCGCCGAGGGGGCGCAGCAGCCGGACGGCTATCTCGACACCTATTACAGCCTGGAACGCCGCGGCGACCGCTTTACCAACCTCAGGGACAACCACGAGCTCTATTGCGCCGGCCACCTCATGCAGGCGGCCGTGGCCCACCACCGCGCCACCGGCCAATCCCGGCTCCTCCTGGTCGCCACCCGCTTCGCCGACCTCATCTGCCGGGAGTTCGGGCCGCCGGGATCGGGCCGCCGACAGGGGATCGACGGGCACGAGGAGGTGGAGATGGCGCTCGTGGAGCTCTATCGCGAGACCGGTGAGCGCCGCTACCTGGAGCAGGCCTCCTACTTCCTCGAGGCGCGGGGCCACGGCCTTCTCGAAGGGGGCTGGTTCGACCGCACCTACTTCCAGGACCACGTCCCGTTTCGCGAGCTGGAGCAGATGGCCGGCCACGCCGTGCGCGCCCTCTACTACGCCTGCGGGGTCACCGACCTGTACCTCGAGAAGGGCGATCCCACGCTCCTCGGGACCCTGGAACGGCTCTGGGCCCGGATGGTGAAGCGCCAGCTCTACGTCTCCGGGGGGGTGGGGGCGCGACACGAGGGCGAGTCCTTCGGGAAGGACTACGAGCTCCCCAACGGACGGGCCTACACCGAGACCTGCGCCGCCATCGCCAGCGCGATGTGGTGCCACCGGATGCTCCTCGCCACCGCCGACGCCCGCTACGCCGACCTTCTGGAGTGGACCCTCTACAACGCCATCCTTCCCGGCCTCTCCATCGACGGTCGCTCGTACCTGTACGTGAACCCGCTCGAGGACGACGGCGGACACCGCCGAAAGCCCTGGTATCACTGCTCCTGCTGCCCCCCTAACCTGGCCCGTACTCTTTCGGCCCTCCCCGGCTACGTGTACGGGGCGCGCGCCGACGCGCTCTTTGTGAACCTCTACGCACAGTGCACGGCGACCGCCGATCTGGGAGGCAAGGAGGTGACGGTGGACCAGCGCTCCCGGTATCCCTGGGATGGCGGGGTGGAGCTCGAGGTGGACGGGGAGGGGGAGTTCTCCGTGCACCTGCGCATTCCCGGCTGGTCCGCGGGCGCGACCCTCCTCGTGAACGGGCAACCGGTCGAGGCGGCGCTCTTGCCCGGCACCTACGCCGAGGTCCGGCGCCGCTGGCGGCCCGGGGACCGGATCACCCTCGCCCTTCCCCTGCCGGTCCGGTTCCTGGTCGCCCACCCCCACGTCCCGGAGGATGTCGGCCGCGTGGCCCTGACGCGGGGGCCGATCCTCTACTGCGTCGAGGGGTCTTATCACCCCGGGATCGACCTGCGCGACCTGGAGGTGGATCCGGCGCGGCCGGTGGCGGCCCGGTGGGAGCCCAACCTTCTCGGGGGTGTGGTCGCGCTCAGCGGCGGAGCGAAGGCGCGACCTCTCCCCGCGGTCTGGCAGGGCGAGCTCTACCTGCCCGTGGAAGCCGCTCCGGGGCAGGACCCGGCCCGCCCGGTGGACCTCACGGCGGTGCCGTACCTGGCCTGGGGCAATGGAGCTCCGGGGCCGATGCGGGTCTGGTTGCGGAAGGCGCCCTGAGCCTCGGGACCCGGACCCGTGGGAGGACGTGCGTGGGCGAGTTGACCGCCGGTAGGCTTCTCGAGGCCGAGGCGAGGGGACTCGAGGGAGGGTCGCCCCCAGAGCCGAGCGAGCCCGTTCCCGCGTTCGCCGAGCACGGCCGGGCGGCGAGGGTTCGCCACGCCGCCCTGCTCCGCATCCTGGGCGAGGAACTCGAAGGGCCCACCCGAAGAAGGGTCCTCGAGCGAATGGGCCGAGCCTGCGCAGAGCAGTTCCGGGCTCGAACCTACGATCGTTACCGCGGAGACCTCGACGGCTTCCTCGCTTTCGCCTGCGGTCCGGAAGGCCGGGTCCTGACGGCGGAGCGAGACCCGAGGTCCGGCGTCCTCCGCATCGTCATCGTTCGAGCGTCTGCACCTGTCCCCTGGTCGAGCCGGGCCTCTCGGCCGCCGACCAGTGCGCCTGCACGGTCGGCTGGCGAGAGGAGACCTACTCGGCCATTCTCGGCCGGCCGGTCACCGCGGTGCTCGAGGATTCCATCCTCCGCGCCGGCCGGCGCTGCGTGTTCCGGATCGAGCCGCGATCCCCCGAGGACTCCCCTTGACGCGGGGGGACGGGCTGCTGGGCGGTCCCGCTTCGTTCCCCCGCAAAGCCTCCCCCGGGAACGCCCGAGCGGCCGAAAGGGCGCTTTCTACCGCTCCATCGCCGGGCGGATAGGCTAGCCCCGGCTTTGCGAGTGCCTCCCGGAGCGCGGGCCTTACGACCCCAAGGCCACGCTTAGTCGTGGTATGGGCGAACCCTCCACACCGCCGTACGCCGAGGAGCTTCTCATGCCGCGGATCCGGATCGAACTTCCCGAGACCTTCGATTTCGTGACCCGGATCCCGGTTCGGGTCGACGACCTCAACTACGGCGGACACCTCTCGAACGACGCCGTCCTCTCCGTCGCCCACGAGGCGCGGCTGCGCTGGATCCGCTCGCTGGGGTTCGCCTCCGAGCTGGACGTGGCCGGAATCGGTCTCATCATGGCGGACGCCGCGGTGGTGTTCCGGGCCGAGGGAGGCCATGGAATGGAGCTGCGGGTGGAAGTGGCACTTCGCGAGCCGAAATCCCGGGGCTTCGACCTCGTCTACCGGCTCGTGGACGACGCCACGGAGACGGAGATCGCCCAGGTCAAGACGGGCATGCTCTGGTTCGACTATCGGGCGAAGAGGGTGGGGCATGTGCCCGAGGCCTTCACGAAGGCGGTGGGGCGGGGCGCCGTCTGACCCCCTGCCTGTGGGAACGGGACCGAGGGGCACGGCGGAGACTCAAGCGGTGCGCTCTAGGGCCCGTCGCTCGCGATGCCCAGCGGCTCCACCCGCTCGGTGCGGTGGCGGAAGATGCGATTGGGCCGCCCGAAACCGAGCGCCCGGAAGCCTCGATCGATCTCCTCGGTGGCGCGTGGGTTCTCCTCGCGAGGGACCTCCTCGCACCTCCCGAAGAGCGTCCATCCGGCGAGCGTCGGGAAGTCGAAGAGCAGCATCGCGGCGCGCGGGTTCACGCTCAGGTTCCGGAAGGTCTTCATGGCGACGCCGTCGCCGTGATAGGTGGTGAGCACCTGTCCCTGCAACTCGTGGTGGAAGACGAGGCGGGGAGAGACGTTGGCATCGAGGCCGGTGGCGAGGACTCCATGATCGACGTTGCCGATCGTGCCGAGCATCTCCTCGAAGGGGACCCGCTCGAAGAACTGTAGCTCGTAGGGTCCATGGTGCGTCGTGTACGTGCGGCGTCCCCGTACCACGAGCGAGTCGCCCGCCTGCTCGAAGATCTCCCCGAGCTCGTCCATCCCGCGCACCGCTCCCGACTTGATCTGGAACCCGGTGAAGCGGTCGTACCGGCTGATCGACACCGCGACGCTCTCGCCGCAGAGAGGCAGCCGCGGGAGCCGGCCGCGAAGGTGCACCTCGACGTCCGTGGGCGTATCCCCGGGGAGGAGCCGCTCGAGGCGCGCCACTCCAACTGCCGGGAACGAGTCCCGGCTGCTCGTCGTCGCGAGGAAGCCGAGGAGGGCCGGGTGAGGGAGCCAAGTCACTTGCCGCGCCTTGAGATCGGCCAAGGACGCGAGGACGTCTCGACTCGAATGCACCTCAAGCTCCCCTTCGCCTCGACCGAACCGCTCTCGAGGACATACCCACGGCTCGCGCTCGCGCGCAGGGGAAAAGTGCTTTTTCCTGAGCCCGCTCTTCTTTTCGGCGAGCGCCCCCAAGGCTCGTCCCGGAGAGCCGGCGAGTCGAAGGGAGGGGCTGAGCTGGACGAATGCCCTAGCCGCGGCGGGCGAGGGAGAGCTCCTCGGCGCGCCGCAGGTACCCCGGGGGGAAGTCCGAAGGGGTGTGCGAGAGAAAGCTCGAGACGATGGCGAGGAGCCCTTGCGAAAGGGGAGCGTGGGTGAAGCCCAGCTCGCCCTTCGCCCGGGCCGGGTCGAGAAACGACATCCAGCGCCCGCTGAAGGGCGAAACCTCGGCCGGATCGAGGCCGGCGGCGCGGAGGGCGGCGGAGGGCAGGGGAAGGAGCTCGGCGCGGCTCCCCAGGAGCGTCCCCAGGGTCGAGACGAGCTCGGAGAGGGTGGGCGTCTCCTCCTGGGCGAGGTTGTAGGCGCGGCCCATGGTCTCCGGCCGCAGGAGGATCGAGCTCAAGAAGCGAGCCACCTCGCCCCCGTCCACGTGGCGCACCCTGTGGGTGCCGCCGTCCGGCAGGATGACCGGGCCGCCGTCCAAGAGCCGCCAGAGGTACCCCTCGATGCGGCGGAAGTAGTCGAGCGGGCCGTTCACCATGGGGATGCGGACCCGCGTCGCGGGGAACCCGTCCGCCGCCGAAAGTGCGTCTTCGCAGTCCCGCTTGCCCTTGCCGTACTCCCAGTCGGCGAGGTCGGCCGGGTCGGTGGGGCGCTCCATGACCGGGCCGTCGTAGTCCTCCTCGCGGGCCGGGCGGGGGCAGGTCTTTCGGACGAGGTAGACCTGCCCGGTGGAGATCATCACGTAGTGGCCGACTCGCCCCTCGAAGAGGGCGGCGGCGCGGCGCCCGTCCTCTCCGGAGAAGGCCGAGAGGTCGACGACGGCATCGAAGGTGCGCCCTCCCAGGAGGGGCTCGAGCTCGGACGAAGTGCGATCGCAGACGAGCCGCTCGACCCGGTCGCCGAACGGGTGGGGGAGCCGGCCCCGGTTCAGGACGGCGACCCGATGGCCACCCGCGAGGAGCCGCAAGACGAGCAAGCGCCCGACGAAGCGGTTGCCGCCCATGACGAGGACATGCATGGAACCTCCCCACTCCTCGCAAAGCCTTCGGCCACGGTCAAGGTCCTTTGGCGATCGATGGGTGGCGCCCTCTCTTGCGGCGGGGCACACTAGGCCATGGACGAGACCGAATTCCGGCGCCTGGGGCACTTCCTCGTCGACTGGATCGCCGACTACCGGGAGCGGCTCGAATCGCTCCCCGTCATGAGCCCGGTCGAGCCCGGGCAGGTGCGCGCCCGCTTCCCGCGCGAGCCGCCGGAGAGGGGCGGGGGCCTCTCCGCGGGCCTTTCCGCGCTCGAGGAGGTCCTCTTGCCGGGGGTGACGCACTGGAACCACCCCTCGTTCTTCGCCTACTTCCCGGCCAACACGAGCTACGCCTCGATCCTGGGCGACCTCGCCTGTGCCGGGCTCGGAGCCCAGGGGATGAGCTGGCAGACCTCGCCCGCCGCCACGGAGCTCGAGGAGGTGGTGATGGATTGGATCCGCCAGCTCGTCGACCTGCCCCCGGAGTTTGAGGGCGTGATCCAGGACACGGCCTCGACCTCGACCCTGACCGCGTTCCTCCTGGCCCGGGAGCGCGCCACCGGCTACTCGCAGGAGAAAGGGGGGCTCTCCGGTGCCCCACCCCTCACCGCCTACGCCTCCGAGGAGGCCCATAGCTCGGTCGCGAAGGCGGGGCTCCTCGCCGGGCTGGGGAGGGAAGGGGTGCGCCTCTTGCCCACCGACTCCGAGCAGTCCCTACGGGTCGACGTGCTCGAGAGCGCGGTGCAAGAGGACCTCTCCGCCGGTCGGCGGCCCGGCATCGTGGTCGCCACCGTGGGCACGACGACCAGCACCGCCGTCGACCCGGTGGCCGCGGTCGCCGAGGTCGCCTCGCGCCACGGGCTCTGGCTCCACGTCGATGCGGCGCTGGCCGGGACCGCCATGGCGCTCCCCGAGTGCCGCCCGCTCTGGGCGGGGGTGGAGCGGGCCGACTCGGTGGTGCTGAACCCGCACAAGTGGATGGGGATCGGCTTCGACTTCAGCGCCTTCTTCGTCCGCGACCCAAGCCACCTCGTGCGCGTCATGAGCACGAACCCCGCCTATCTCCGCACCGCAAAGGACGGAACGGTGAAGAACCTCCGCGACTGGGGCATCCCCCTGGGCCGCCGCTTCCGGGCGCTCAAGGCCTGGTTCCACCTCCTGGACGAGGGGGCCGAGGGTCTGCGGACCCGCCTCCGACGGGACCTAGAGAACGCCCGCTGGCTCGCGGCCGAGGCGGACCGCGCCCCGGGGTGGGAGCGGCTCGCGAAGGTCCCCTTCCAGACGGTGTGCCTGCGCCACGTCCCCGCGGGCGAGAGCGACGAGGGGCGGCTCGGGGAGCACAACCTCGCCATCATTCGGCGCCTCAACGCCCGGGGGCGCGCCTACCTCTCCCCCGGGGTCTTGAGGGGCAAGCAGATGATCCGCGTCTCGATCGGCGCCTTGGGCACCGGAAGGCGGCAGGTGGAGGCCTTGTGGAGGGCGCTAGGGGAGGAGGCGGAGCGCGATCCCTAGAGAGAGTGCCTTCGGGGGGGAGGGCCGCCCTGCCTTGCCCCTCGCCCCGTTCCCGGCCATGAATGAGCGGTGGCCGCGCCCGCCCTTCTCCTCCTCGTCCCCACGGCGAGTTACCGGCTGGAGGACTTCCGGGCCGCCGCCCTCCGGCTCGGCGTTCCGCTCCTTCTGGGGAGCGACCTGTGCCACCGGATCGAGGACGCCTTCGGCCCGCTCGAAGGCCAGATCTCGCTCGACTACCGCCACCCGGCGCGGGCCGCCGAGCAGATCGCCCTTTCCGCCAGGGAGCGGCCCATCGGCGGCATCGTCCCGGGGAGCGACGGGTGTGCGGTGATCGCCGCCCTCGCCGCCGAGCGCCTCGGCCTCAAGGCGAACCCCCCTTCCGCGGCCCGCCGCACCGCCGACAAGTCCGCCATGAGGGTGGCGCTCGCCGCGGCGGGCGTGCCGGTGCCGGCCTTCCGGGTGCACCCGTTGGCTCAGGAGCCCGAGCTGGCGGCGAGGAGCGCTCCCTACCCCTGCGTGCTGAAGCCGCTCGTGTTCTCGGCGAGCCGGGGGGTGATCCGGGCCGATGGCCCGGCCGAGTTCGTCTCCGCCTGGCGTCGGATCGAAAGGCTCCTCGAAGCGGCCCGTTCGGAGAGAAGGCCGCGCGAGGGCGGCGCCTGGGAGCGGATCCTGGTGGAGGAGTTCGTGCCCGGCCCGGAGGTGGCGCTCGAGGGGCTTTTGTGCGGCGGGCGGCTCGAGGTGCTCGCCCTGTTCGACAAGCCCGACCCGCTCGACGGGCCCTTCTTCGAGGAGACGCTCTACGTCACCCCCTCGCGCCACCCGGGGGCGCTCAAGGGCGAGGTCGCGCGCACCATCTCGGCCGGCGCGGCGGCGCTCGGGCTCGTGGAGGGCCCGGTCCACGCCGAGGCCCGCCTCTCCCCGGCGGGGCCGGTGGTGATCGAGATCGCCGCCCGCTCCATCGGCGGCCTCTGCTCGCGCACCCTCCGGTTCGGGGCGGGACTCACCCTGGAGGAGGTGCTCGTGGCCCATGCCATGCAGCGGCCGGTGAAGGACCTGCGGCGCGAGGCCTGCGCCTCGGGGGTCGCGATGCTGCCCATTCCCTCGCGCGGCATCCTGCACGGCGTCCTTGGGCTTCCGCAGGCCCGGGCGGTCACGGGCGTCCTCGACGCGGTCATCACCGCGCCCTTGGGGCGAGAGCTCGTCCCGCTTCCGGAAGGCGACAGCTACCTGGGCTTCTTGTTCGCGAAGGGGGACCGCCCCGAGGACGTCGAGGCCGCCCTGCGCGAGGGGCAAAGACGCCTGCGCTTCGACATCCGGCCGGCCCTGCCCACCGTGCCCTGAAGAGGACTTCACCGGGCCCGATCGTCGAGGGGAGCCAACTGCTCCCCGGTGGGCTCTGCTCAACAGAACCAGGATTCGGTGAGCCGGGGCACGCGGCGCTGGCGGGGGGCGAGCCCCCGCCCCCGGACGCGCCTTCGGGGAAGGCCGGACGTGGCCCGCACCCGTTCGTGGATCCGGCGGATGGTCTCGATGGGATCCTCGCCCTGCGCTGCCGACAGCTCGGCGGCGGCCGCGATCCGGGGTTGGAGCTCGTCCATGCGGGGGTCGGGGTGGCGCCAGCGCCAGCTGAGGGCGTCCCGGTCGAGCCCCTCGAAGGCGATGTCGGGTGCGCCCTCGAGCAGCGAACCGGGAGGGATGAGCAAGCGGATCGAGAGCTGGACCGGATCGAGGTGGGCGAAAAGACCGCGGGCCTCGAAGGTCTCGAGGAGGTCGAGGAGGTCTTCGAGGGTGCTGAAGGGGGTGAAGGGCAAGAGGGACGGGCGAAGGGTGAGGCCCGCCAAGGCGCACAGCTCGAAGGCGCGGAGCGCGTCGTCCCGGGAATGACCCTTCCTCAGGCGGGAGAGGACCTTGTCGGAGAGCGACTCCACCGCGGAGGTGACGAAGAGCGCCCCGCAGGCGACGAGCTCGGCGAGGGCCCCGGCGTGGCGGAGGAGGTGTTCCACCTTGGCGGTGAAGTCGAAGGTCAGGCCGGGAAACCTCGCCTTCACGGCCCGGGCGAGTCGCAGGGCGTGGGTCGGGCCGTTCAGGAAGTCCGGGTCGCCGAAGGTGAGGTGCTCGGCCCCGGCCGCCACCTGCCCGGCGACGTCGGCGAGCACGGTCTCGATCGGGACCGCCACGAAGCGGCCGCGATAGAGGGGGGGGATGGGGCAATGGAGGCAAAGGTGCTTGCACCCGCGCGATGCCTCGGTGTACCCGGCGACGCGCGTTGGGCCGCCGGCCGGGTCGAGCCGGGCGTAGCGGGTGAGGGGAGGCAGGCCCTCCCGGCTCGGGGCGGGGGAGTCGAGCCGTCGGGTGGGAAGGCCCTGCGGGCCGCGGTGCCGGAAGCGGGCGAGGTCTTCCTCGCCGCGCTCCAGGGCCTCGGAGAGGGCCACGAGCTCGGCCTCGAACTCGCCCCCCAGGATCGCGACCGCGCCCGCGCTCTCGAGGAGCTCGGCGTTGAGCGGTGCGTACAGGCCGAAGAAGGCGAGCCGGGCGGAGGGGGCCGCCGCCCGCGCCCGCCGGGCGGCCCGGAGCCCGAGCAACAGAGCGGTGTGCATGGGGACGGAGAAGGCGAGGAGGCGGGCCCTTTCCACCCGGGCCGGGTCGAAGGGCTCGACCGCCAGATCGAGGCAGGCGGGGGAGAACCCCGCCCGTTCGAGGAAGGCGGCCGAGGAGGCGAGGGCGTGGGGCGGGCGGCCGAGGGCGTAGGTCGAGAGGAGGAGGATCTCGCCCGGGCCGCGCATGCGAGGCCCCTACCCCTTGGCGGGCGGGGGGCGGTAGTCCGGCGGCAGCTGCGCGCCCTCGCCGAAGAAGAACTGCTCGGCCTGCTGGTACAGGATCTCGGAGGTGCGGGGATCGCCGGGCGCGAGCCGGTACTCGTTCATCACCATCTTGAAGTGCTCGAGCCAGAGCTTCCAGGCCTCCTGGGAGATGCTGTCGTAGATGCGCTGCCCCAGCTCGTTGGGGAAGGGCCTCGAGGGGAGGCCGGGGAGCTCGCGCCCGAGCTTCTTGCACAGTACGAGGCGGGCCACTTGGCTCCTTGGCGCCCGGGGGAAGAGGTGGGGGGCCGGCCGGGGCGGCGTGAAGATAAGCGATCCCCGGCGCACGCGCCACGTGCGATGGGAATGGCGGGGAGCCTTGGGGTGGGGGGCGGGACGCGCGGCGCGCCCCTTTCAAAAAGGTGCGCCGCGCGGCCCAGGGGAGGCGGGCGCTACGAGAGCAGCGAGGTGGGGGAGACGGCGAGCGCTTTGGCGAGCGATTCCAGGGTGTCGAGGGGCGGGGTACGCTGCCCGCGCTCCAGCATCGAGATGTACGAGACGGAGAGGCCCGCCTTGGCGGCGAGCGCTTCCTGGGAGAGCTTGCGGCGGAGACGTTCGCTCTTCAGGTTCACTGCGAACTTGTCGGCGAGACCGGCCATGGTCGGCTCCTGCATCTTCTCGGTGGGTGAATTCGGGACCCTCACTCTGAGTCCCTCATGCACTGCGAGGAATAGCACTTCGAGCGGAAGCTGGCTATCGGTCCGGGTGTCCCGTGATTATCCGACCACCGGAACCGGTGGCGCGAAAACGCGCGATGCGGGAGAGCGATCGCCGTCCTCCTTCTCGGCCGGCGCGACGCCGGGGGCGGGGAGCCCCTCGAGGCGGCGCGCCGGGTTGCGAGCACTCCGGGTCCAAAGGGCCGCTCGGCAAAGAGGCGCCGCTCCCCGGCGTCGGCGTACGTTGCGGGCACACAGAGCGCCCGGACCGCCGCCCGCTGGCGTCCCGCATTCACGGGTCGTGAGGGGAGCGCCTCTAGGAGCGGGCGGGCCGCAAGAGGACGGCCCGCACCGCGGCGCCCTTGCGGTAGCGGCCCCGGCCGGCGGGGAGGACGGCCAGCGCGTCCGCACCGGAGAGGGAGGTGAGGTCGCCGCTCCGCTGGGTCCTGAGCGGCTCGGCAAGGGGCAGGCCGGGAACGGCCGGCGGCACGAGGAGGCGCACGCGCAGGTACACCGAGAGCTCGGCGGGCTTGTCCTGCGACTCCTTGAGGCGCACCCAGGTCCACACCCGCCCGTCCCCGCCCAGCCCGGAGAGCGCGCGCAGGGCGGGCCGCACGAAGAGCTCGAAGGTGACGAGGGCGCTGGCGGGGTTCCCGGGAAGGCCGAACACGACCGTGCGGCCCCAGAACCCGAAGGTGAAAGGCTTCCCCGGCCGGATGGCCACCCGCCAGAAGGAGAGCCGCGCGCCGGCCCGCCGCAGCGCGGCCCGCACGAGGTCCCGCTCCCCCACCGACACGCCGCCGACGGTGAGGAGCACGTCCGCCCCCTCTGCCGAGCGCAGCGCCCGGGAGAGGCTCCCCTCCTCGTCCCGCGCCGCGGGCAGCGCCCGCGCCTCCCCGCCCGCTTCCCGCACCGCGGCCACGAGCGCCACCCCGTTCGACTCCCGGATCTGTCCGGGACGCAGGCGTCTGCCCGGCCGGACCAGCTCGTCCCCGGTGGGGAGGATCACCACTCTCGGTCGCCGGTGGACGAGGACATGCCTATGGCCGAGCGCCGCGGCGAGCCCGGTCGCCGCCGGATCCAGGAGCGTCCCCGCCTCGAGAGCCACTTCTCCCGCTGCGAGGTCCGAGCCCCGGGCGCGCACGAACTGCCCCGCCGAGACCGCCCGGCGGAAGACGGCGTATCTTCCGTCGCGCCGCACCTCCTCCTGCTTCTCGACCGCGTCCGCCCCCCGGGGGAGGGGCGCACCGGTGGTGATCCGACAGCACTCGCCCGCCCGGAGCGAGGGCGGCCGCCCGCCGGCGAAGACCTGAAAGCGCACCGGAAGGCGGATCCCTCCCGAGGTCGCGTCCGCCGACCGGACCGCGTACCCGTCCATGGTCGACGCCGCGAAGGGCGGGAGATCGTCCTGCGCCACGAGGCTCGCGGAGAGGGCCCGGCCGAGCGCCTTCTCGAGCGGGGTCCGCTCGGAGGGGAGGGTGCGTCCGGCCAGGGCAAGGAGGATCCGCCTCTTGGCCTTCTCGGGGGTGAGCACGGGCGGAGGATACACCGAGCCGCTCACCCGGGCGCGGAGCGCTCTCGCGGGAAAGTGTAGACTCCCTCGCCGATGCCCAAGGACCACAAGGACACGCTCCGCGCCACCCTCCTCCTCGAGCTGGGGCGAGCGGCGGGAAAGCCGCTCTCGGTAGAGGAGGTCATGGCCCGCTCCCGCATTCACCCGGGCGAGCGGACCCTGGTGAAGCGGGCGCTGCGGGACCTCACCCGCGAGGGCGTTCTCCGGCGCGACGCGAAGCGGTTCGCACTCCCGAGCGGGACCGCGCCCCCTCCCGCCGGCCGAGGCCTCCCCGCGGCGGGGCGGCCGAGGCTCGGCCGGGGCGGTGCCGGCCAGGTGCTCGGGACCCTGAAGAAGCACCGCGACGGCTTCGGGTTTCTGGCGCGCCTCGACCGGAAGGGCGACGACGTGTTCTTGCCTCCGGGCGAGGCGGCCCGCGCGCTCGACGGCGACCTCGTCCGCGTCCGGATCGTGCCGTCCCGCGACGGTCGGACCGCGGGGAAGGTCGTGGAGGTGGTGGAGCGGCGGCGAAGGCTCTTCCTCGGCACCTACCACGCCCGCGGGGCCCAGAGCTTCGTCGTCCCGGTGGAGGCCGAGCTCCTCGGGCAGGTCCCCGTGCCCCCGACCGATCGCGCCCACGACGGCGAGGTGGTGAAGGTGGCGCTCGATCCGAGCGCGACCCGGCTCGTGGGGGAGGTCCTGGAGCGGGTGGGCCGGCCCGGCGACCCGGGGGTGGAGGTCCTCAGGGTCGCCTACGCCCGGGGGTTCAGCGACGTGTTCCCAGAGGCGGTCCTCGAGGAGGCGAAGCGGACCCCCGACCACGTCCGGGAGGGGGACCGCGCCGGCCGCCGCGACCTCACCTCCCTGCCGCTCGTCACCATCGATGGCGAGGACGCGCGCGACTTCGACGACGCCGTGTACGTGGAGCGGTTGGCATCGGGCCGGGGGCCCGGATCGTATCGCCTCCTCGTGGCCATCGCCGACGTGGCCCACTACGTCCGGCCCGGCTCGGCGCTGGACGCCGAGGCGGCCCGGCGCGGGACGAGCGTGTACTTCCCCGCCCAGGTCTTGCCCATGCTCCCGGAGCGGCTCTCGAACGGGATCTGCTCCCTGAACCCGAAGGTGGACCGGCTCTGCGTCTTCGCGGACCTCGTCCTCGACGAGAGGGGGGAGACCACCGCGGCCGAGGTGGTCGAGGGGGTGATGCGCAGCGCCGCCCGCTGCACCTACGAGGAGGTGGCCCGGGGTCTCGAGGGGGAAGGGCTCGGCGGGCTCGAGCCCCTGCGGCCCATGTTCGAGACCATGGCCGAGCTGCAGGAGAAGCTCACCGCCATGCGCCGCCGGCGCGGCGCCCTCGACTTCGACCTCCCGGAGCCGAAGGTCGTCCTCGACGCCGAGGGGCGGGTGGCGGCGATCGAGAAGCGCCCCAGAAACCGCGCCCACCGGATCGTCGAGGAGTTCATGCTGGCCGCGAACGAGGCGGTGGCCCGCTGGTTCGGCGCCCGGGACCTCCCCACCATCTACCGGGTGCACGGCCTTCCCGACGAGGAGAAGCTGGAGGCCTTCCTCGCCCTGGCCGCCCAGCACGGGTTCCTCGTGCCCGAGGTCCCCTCCGATCCCCGCGCCCTGAACGCGCTCCTCGAGCGGTTCAGGGGCCACGCCCAGCAGCGGGCCCTGAACCAGCTGCTCTTGCGGGCCATGATGCAGGCGGTGTACGCGCCCGAGAACATCGGCCACTACGGGCTGGCGGCCGAGCACTACCTCCACTTCACCTCCCCCATCCGGCGCTACCCGGACCTCGTGGTGCACCGCCTCCTCAAGGAGGAGTGGAGCGCCCGGCAGGGGAAGCCTCTCTCCCGCACCCCGCCGGCCGTGCTGGAGGAGATCGCGGCCCTGTCGTCGGAGCGGGAGCGCGCGGCCATGGAGGCGGAGCGGGAGATCGCCGCCTACTACGCGGCCCTGCTCATGCGCGAGCACCTGGGAGAGACGTTCGAGGGCGTGGTCTCGACCGTCACCGACAGAGGCTTCTTCGTGGAGCTCCGGCCCTCGTTCGTGGAGGGGCTCGTCCCCGTGGAGGACCTCGGGGGCGAGTACGAGCTCGACCCGGTCCGCCACGCCCTCGTCGACCGGCGGTCGGGGAGGGCCTTCAGGGTGGGCGACGGCGTCCGCGTGAGGGTGGTGAGCGCGAGCCCGGCCCGCCGCCAGATCACCCTTGGGCTCGAGGAGAAGAGAGGTGCCCCCCGGGGTCCCCCGGCGGACGAGCTTCGTCCGGCCCAAAGGCGGCGGGGGCACCCCGCCGCGAGCCGAAAGCCGAAGGGGCGGACCGCGGGGCATCCGTCGCGGCGAAAGGCCGAGCGGGGAGATGCCCACGGGAGGAAGGGCTCCTCCCCGCGGCCGGGGAAGGCCAGAAAGCGCTAGGGGCTTGGGCCGGCTCACCCGGGGAGAGGGTCCTGCCAAGCGAGGGCGGCGACGGCTCGCCCTTCGGGGGGTCTTTAAGCGCCCCTCGCCGATCCCCTCTTTCGAGGCCAACCCTCTCAGGGCGAGGTCTTGCCGTCCGAGAGGGTCACCTTCCCGTCCTCCTCCTCCCGGACGGCGAGCCCCCGCCGCTCGAGCGCGGCGAAGAATGGTGCCCAACCGCATCGTCCCGAGAGCTCTCCCACGGGGACGAGGGCCGGCGTCCCGTCCCGCACGGCGGGAGAGAGACGTCGGCGCCCGGCGAGGTGAATGACGTCACACCGGTCCTCGATGGCGCGGAAGAGCACGGGGGAGGAGCCTACGCGCTTTCCTCGAAGGATGGCTTAAGTCCCCCCGTCTCTGGTGGGGGGGCCCTTCTTCAGAGCGCCTCGCTCTTCTCCTGCATGGCCGTCCCGATGGCGCTCGCGATCTCCGGGTCGCCGGGTGCGAGCGAGATCGCCTTGCGGAGCAGGGTCAGCGCCTTGAGGGTCCGGTGCCCCTCCATCTCGGCCCGGGCGGCCTTGAGGAGTGCCTCCGCCTCCGCCGAGCGCGGCCGAGCCGGGGAGCGCCACCCGACCCCGGCCCCGGAGAAGTCAGGCGAGTGGCGACCGTCCCTCCGCGCGGCCTCGGCGGTTCCCGGCAGCGGGGGAGGGGTCGAGGCGGCCGCGCCGGAGGCGAAGGGGACTTCGAGCGTTGCCGGAGTGCCCTTCGGGAGAGGGGGGGGGACCGGATCCGGGGCGGAAGCTCTCTCGGGCACGGGGGTGGGGTTGGGGATCGCCTCCTCGGGCGAGGCCTCCGCCAATGTCCGCTCGATCACGAAGTCCTGGGCGGCCGCGAGGTCGACGGCTCGCCCCTTCTGTTTCTCGGGCGCCTTTGCTCCCGCCGGATCGCCCAGGATGCGCTTCCAGAGGACCGGATGGGTCGCCTCGGCGCGGGAGACGATGACGTAGCCGCGGCCGAGGAGGCTGAAGAAGGCCCGCTGCGCGCGCGGCCAGCCGAGGGAGGGCAGGGTGCGCAGGTCTCCCACCCGCACGCCGGCGCCGACCTTTCGCAAGACGACGAGCTCGTCGTCGCTGAAGTCGGCGAGTGTGGGCACCTTGCCCAAGAAGACCATGGCGTCGACGGGGACGCGCTGGGGTGCCCGACGTCCATTGGGAAACAGGTCCGGCGCCGCCGCGCGCAGCCGCTCCATCCAGGCCGCCGCGCCCGGCAGGCCCAGGGCCACGTAGGCGATGCCCACGCGGAAGGGGGCCTGGGGGCTCACCCAGGCGATCCGTCCGTCGACCCGCAGGGTCTCGGGATGGCGGGGAGTGCTGATGGATAGGGCGACGGCGTCGCCCCTTCGGCAGGCGAAGGGGAGGACGACCTGGCAGCCGCGGGAGCCGATGTCCTCGGTGGCGGTCTCGACCGAGCCGGAGGCGAGGGTGATGCGGGCCGCGCAGCGCACCGTCTCTCTCGGGACCCGCCGCGGGTTCTCCAGGTACTCGGGCATCCTGCCTCCATTTTAGCGGACGCCCCGGGATCGGCCTGCCACATTCCTTCTTGACACCGGCGCTAGGGGGGTGGGGGCTTCGCCCCGCGGACGGCGGTCGCCCCGAGGTTCACTCGGAGCGATCCCGATATCAGGGGCTCTGGGCGGCGGCGGTGGTGAAGTGGATGAGCGCCTCGAGCGCGTTGGTGGTGGTGAGAAGTCCCACCAGATCGCCTCGGGCGTCGAGGACGAGCACGCCGTTCAGCTTCCGGTCGTGCAGCAGGCGGGCGGCGTCGGTGATCGGGGTCTCGGGTGTCACGGTGTGGGGCGATGGGTTCATCGCCTTTCGGACCGGGGTGCGCGCGAGGAGGTAGTGGAGCTCCCACTGATCGAGGGCCGTTCCCTTGGCCGGCATGTAGCCGAGCAGCATCTTCTCGGTGACGAGCCCGACGAGCCGCCCGGCGCGCATCACCGGCAGCCGGCGGATGTTCCGTTCCTTGAGGAGGTGGATCGCCTCCATCACCGTGGCGTCCTCCTCGACGGTGATGGGGTTCGGGGTCATCCAGTCGCCCACGGTCAGCTTGTTCGCCGTCATCTTCAGATCCCCAGGTAGGCCTTCTTCACATGCGGGTCGTCGAGGAGCTCCTGGCCGGTGCCGGTGAGCACCACCCGGCCCGTCTCCAGTACGTAGGCGCGGCTCGAGACGCGCAAGGACTGGAAGACGTTCTGCTCGACGAGGAGGACGGTGGTCCCTTGCTCGTTGATGGCGCCGATGACCTCGAAGATGTTCTTGGTGAGCAGGGGCGAGAGCCCGAGCGAAGGCTCGTCCAGGAGGAGGAGCCGGGGGTTCGCCATGAGGCCCCGAGCGATGGCCAGCATCTGTTGCTCTCCCCCGGAGAGGGTTCCGCCCAGCTGCGAGCGGCGCTCGGCCAGGCGGGGGAAGAGGCCGAAGGCGCGCTCCAGGTTGCGGGCGCGGTCGCGGCGCGCGGCCTTCAGGTAGGACCCCATGCGCAGGTTCTCGAGCACGGTCAGCTCGGGGAAGATCCGGCGCCCCTCGGGCACCTGGACGACCCCGAGCCCCACCACCTCGTGGGAGCGGAGGCGAGAGAGGTCGGCGCCCTGGAACTCGAGCTTGCCGGAGTCCGGCCGGAGCAGGCGGGAGACGTTCCGGAGGAGGGTGGACTTTCCCGCCCCGTTCCCTCCCAGGACCGAGACCACCTCGCCCTCCTTCACCTCCAGGTCCACGTCCCAGAGGACCTTCAAGTCGCCATAGGAGAAGGAGAGCTGCTCGACCCGGAGCACGTCAGGGCGCCTCCCCGAGGTAGGCGGCCACCACCTCGCCGTTCCCCACCACCTCGGCTGGCGTTCCCTCGGCCAGCTTCTCTCCGGAGTTCAGCACCACCACCCGGTCGGAGACGCGCATGATGGCCCTCATGTCGTGCTCGATGACCATCTGCGTGAGCCCGGTCCGGCGCAGGGCGAGGAGGAGCTCCACCACCTCGTCGGATTCGGCCGGGTTGAGCCCGCCCAAGACCTCGTCGAGCAGGACCAGCTCCGGGCGGGTGGCCAGGACCCGCGCCATCTCCAGCTTCTTGCGCTCGCCGATGGGCAACCTGCCCGCCAGGACTTGGGCCCGGTGGGCCATCCCCACCACCCGGAGTTCTTCCCGGGCCGCGTCCCGCGCCTCCTCCAGGTGGCGCGTCCTGACGAGAGCCCCGACCACCACGTTGTCGAGCACGGTCATGCCCGCGAGCGGGCGTACCTTCTGCCAGGTCCGGACCAGCCCCAGCCGGCAGATCCGGTCGGGGGTGAGCCCGTTGAGGCGGGCGTTTCGGAAACGGATCTCGCCCCGGTCCGGGCGGTGGAAACCGGTGATGCAGTTGAAGAGGGTGGTCTTGCCGGCGCCGTTCGGGCCGATGAGGCCGGTGATGGTGCCGCGCTCCACCGAGAACGACACGTCCGAGTTCGCGGCCAGCCCGCCGAAGAACTTGGAGAGGTGTCGGATCTCGAGCAGGGCCATGGGGCGCTCTAGGGGGCGGGCGAGCTTTCCGGTGGTGTCCCGGGGCGGCGGAAGCCGAACCGGCGGAGGAGGCCGGCGACGCCCTCGGGGGCGAAGAGGATCACGAGAACGAGGAGGAGCCCGTAGACGAGGAGGTGGGCCTGGGAGAGGTAGCGCTGGATGAAGGCCACGAGCGCCGAGCCGGTGGGGAGGAGGCCGACCGTGACCAGGCCGCGCGGGTTGCGCAGGACCTCGTCGAGGGGCACGAGCAGGAACGCGCCGATCACCGGTCCCTCGACCGTCCCGATGCCGCCCAGGATGGCGACGAGCACCATCTGGACCGACACGTCCAGCCCGAAGGCGGAGGTGGGGTCGACGAAGCGGGAGAAGCCGGCGAACACCGCCCCGGCGAGCCCGGTGAGGGCAGCGGAGATGACGAGGGCGATCATCTTGTTCTTCGAGAGGTCGATGCCGAGCGAGTGGGCGGCGTCCTGGTCCTCGCGGATGGCGAGGAGGGAGTAGCCGAGGCGCGAGCGGAGCACGGCGCGGCTCGCCGCCACCGCCGCGGCGGCGAGGAGGAGGGTGAGGTAGTAGAAGGGTCTCTTCCCCGCGAAGCTCACGGTGGCCCCGAGGAGGTGGAGGGTCGGGGCCTCCGCCACCACGAACCCCTCGGCCCCGTGCGTCAGCCCCCGGAAGTAGAGGGCCGCGAGCCGGATGATCTCGGCCACGGCGATGGAGGCGAGCACGAAGTAGGGGCCCCGCAGCCGGAAGGTGATGCTCCCCACGAGGAGGGCCACCGCCACCGCGCTCACCATGGCGAAGGGGAGGCCGAACCAGGGCGCGAGGTGGAGCCGCTCGAGGAGCAGGACCACGGTGTAGGCCCCGGCGCCGAAATAGGCGGCGTGGCCCACGGAGTACTGCCCGGCATAGCCCCCGATGACGTTCCAGGCGGACCCCTGCAGCACCGCCAGAAAGAGGATCACCCCCATGTGCACCGGGTACGGCTTCTTCACCAGGACGGGGAAGACCGCGAGGAAGAGGAGAAAGAGGGACAGGGGGAGCGAGCGAACCAGGGCCCGCGCCCCCGGGCGTCCGAGAAGAAGGAGCGGATTGAGGGAGAAGCGGGCCATGGTGCTCTAGGAGCGGGTCTTGCCGAGGAGGCCCGAGGGCCTGACCACGAGCAGGGCGAGGAAGAGGACGAAGACCACGAGCTCCTTCAGGCCGCTCGCCACGTAGACGGCGGCCAAGGACTCGGTCACGCCGATGAGGATCCCGCCCAAGGTGGCCCCGGCCACGCTCCCCATCCCACCCAGCACCACGATGACGAAGGCCTTCAGGGTGAAGGCGCTGCCCACCTGGGGGAAGATGTAGTAGGTGGGCGAGACCAGGGCGCCGGCCGTGCCCGCCAGAGCCGAGCCGATCCCGAAGGACAGGATCGACATGCGCTCCACGTTGATGCCCATGAGCTGGGCCGCCTCTCGGTCCTGGGCCGTCGCCCGGATGGCCTGGCCCGTGTCGGTCCGGAGCAGGAAGAAGGCCAGGGCGGCGGTGACCGCCACCGTCACGACGAAGGAGAAGAGGAGGGGTTCCGAGACGGAGAGGCCGAGGAGGCCGAAGCTCGAGGATGAGTAGGAGGTGGTGAGGATCCGGTAATCGGAGGTGTACTTCAGCATCACGGCGTTGCTCATCACGAGCCCGAGGCCGATGGTGAGCAGGATCTGGTTCTGGGGGAGGGCGCCCAACACCCGGTTGAGGATGACCCTCTGGAGAGCGGCCCCCCACAGAAAGAGGAGCGGAGCCACGACCAGGATCGAGAGGTACGGGTCCCACCCCAGCCGGGTGAAGAGGATCCAGGTGACGTACATGCCCAGCATCACCAGTTCCCCGTGGGCGAAGTTGATGATCCGCATCACCCCGAAGATGAGGGTGAGGCCGACGCCGATGAGGGCGTAGACCCCCCCCACCAAGACGCCGCTCAGTACCGACTGGAAGAAGAGGGCCATGCGGCGTTGGAGGGGCGATCGTCGAGCGGCGAGCTACCTCGGGGGGAGTTCTCACTTCCAGCCGGGGAACGGGTAGACCGGCTTCTTCTTGGCGAACGGCGGGGGATAGACGGTCTCCGCCTTGCCCTCCTGGTACTGGATCACCGGCATGACGTGCCGGTTCTGGTTGGTGAACCCGTCGTAGGTCTCGAACTTCACCGCCCCCATGATCCCCGTCCAGCTTCCGGCCGCGAGCGCCTCGCGGGTCTTCTTCGGGTCGCCGCCGGAGCGCGCGGCGGCCTCCCCGGCGATGACTACCGCCTGGTAGGCGCAGGCGGCATGGTAGGTGGGGCGCTTGCCGAACCGGGCCTGGTAGCGGGAGGCGAACTCGACCGCCCCCGGCCAGCCGGTGTCCGGGGTCCACTGGGTCACCGAGAACACCAGGGAGGAGACCTCCTTCTCGGCCTCGAACTGGGCGGTATCGAACCCCGCTCCCCCGCCCAAAAACGCCTGCGGCTTGAGCCCGATCTCGCGGGATTGTCGCATGAGCAGGATGGCGTCTGCCACGTAGGACACCATGAAGACGAGGTCCGGGTTCTTCTCCTTGATCTTGCTGAGCGTCGAACGGTAGTCGGGGGCGCCCTTCTGGTAGGCCTCGTCGGCCACCACCGTGAGCCCCTTCTGTGCGGAGAGGGTCTTCCCCAGGGTGGAGACGGAGGTGCCGAAGTCGGTCGACTCGTAGATGAAGGCGATGCTCCGCGGCTTGCCCAGGGAGAGCACGGCGTCGAGCAGGGCCTCGGCGTACGCGTGAGCCGGGGCGTTCAGCCGGAATACGTAGCTGCGGCCTCCCTGGGTGAGCTCCTCCTTCGCCGCCGCGGGGATGAGGAGGGGGACCTCGTACTGCTGGGCGAGGGGCACGACCGCGGCGACGCTCGACGAGGTGTAGGGGCCCACCACCGCGGCCACCCCATCGCCGGTGGCGAGCTGCTCCAGGGCGGTCATGGCGTTCTGCTGCTTGCCCGCGTCGTCCTGCTTCAAGAGCTCGACCTCGATGCCCTTCTTCTTCAGGTCCTCGACCGCGAGGTCGGCCCCGTTGGTGAGGTTCTCGCCGATGGGCGCCTCGGGGCCGGTGATGGAGTTGATGAATCCGAGCTTCACTGGGGCGCCCCGGCCCGGGGTGGGGCCGAGCAGGGCGAGGGGGATGAGGGCGGCGAGGGCAAAGCGAGGAAGGCTCGCGGGCATGGAATGACCCTCCGGGACGAGCTTCCGATCGTATGCGAACCCCCAGTCGAACGCGCTTCGGGAACCGCTCCCGAACGGGGCGGGACCCGGTTCCCCGAGCGAGGTCAATGGCGGAGGGTGACGACGGTGACCGCGTCGCCGCCCTCGTGCCGGTCTCCCGGGCGGAAGGAGCTCACGTAGGGCGAGGCCACGAGGTGATCGCGCAGGGCCTGTTTCAGAGCGCCGGTGCCGTGCCCGTGCAAGATCGCCGTGCTCGATTCGCCCGCGGCGTAGGCCCTGTCCAGGAACCGCTCCACCTCGCGGAGGAGCTCCTCGACCCTCATCCCCCGTACGTCGAGCCGGCGTTCCGGGGAGGCCACCTCTGCGGCCCGGGCGGCGTCGGCGGCGGCGAGCTTCTCGTCGCGGGAGCGGGAGAGGCTCGCCTCCCGGGCCCGGCCCTTCAGGGCGACGAGGTCCGAGGTGGGGCGGCGGACCTTGACGGACCCGGCGCGGACGAGCGCCTCGTCCCCGTCCACCTCGACGACGAGGCCCTCCTGTCCGAGGGAGGCGATCCGCACCCGGACGCCGGGCCGGAGCTCGCCCCCAAAGAGCGCCTCGGACCCGGCCTCGGCCCGGGCCTGCACGGCGCGCGCCGCCTGCTCGACGGTGGCGTGCCAGGCGTCGAGCTGCCGCCTGGCCTCGGCCGCCTTCCTCGGTGAGGGCTCCGCCTGAAGCGAGGCGACGAGCTCGGCCACCTCTCTCTGCGCCGCCTCGATCTCCTCCGCGAGCCGTGCTCCCATCCTCGCGGCCGCCTCGCGCTCGGCGCGGCGGGCCGCCTCCTCGGCGGCGCGGGCTCGTTCCTCGGCCAGTCGGGCCCGGGCCGCGGCCTCTTCGGCCGCCCCCCGCTCCGCCTCGAGGCGGGCCCGGTCCGCCTCCAGGGCCCGCAGCGCCTCGCCCAGCGCACCGCCCTGTCCGCTGCGGGAGGCCCGGGCGCGCTCCACCACCGCGTTCGGCAGCCCCACCCGGGCCGCGACCTCGATGGCCGAGGAGCTCCCGGGCGCTCCCAGGTGGAGCTCGTAGGTGGGGAGGAGCCTCTCGCTGTCGAAACCGACCCGGGCGTTGGCGAAGCGCCCGTCCACGAGGGCGAGCGCCTTCAGCTCGTCGAGGTGGGTGGTGACGAGCACCGTCGCTCCCTTCTCGACCAGGACCTCGAGGATCGCGGCGGCCAGGGCCGCCCCCTCGCGAGGGTCGGTGTCGGCCGCGATCTCGTCGACCAGAACGAGCGAGCCGGGCACCGCCCCCGCGAGCATGTCCTTCACCGAGGTGAGGTGGGCGGTGAAGGTGGAGAGGTCCTTGGCCATGTCGCCGCGCTCGTCCACCGCCGCGTTCACCTCGAGGTAGAAGGGGAGGCGGGAGCCGGCGGCGGCCGGGACGGGGAGCCCGGCCCGGAGCATGAGCGCGGACAGGCCCACCGCGGTGATGGCCACCGTCTTCCCCCCGCCGTTCGGGCCGGAGACGATGAGCGCCCGCCTCGGCGGTTCGAGGCGCACGTGGCTCGCCACCACCTTCTTCCCCTGGAGGACGAGGATCGGGTGGCGCAAGGAGAGAAGCTCGAAGCCCTCGGCGGTCGGGCCCACCGCGGGGGAGTGTGCGTCCAGATCGGAGGAGAGCCGGGCCTCCCCCTCGAGGAGATCGAGCCGGGCCAGGGCTTCGAGGTCCCGGGACAGCGCCGGGCCCGAGGCGGCGAGCGCCTCCGACAGCTCCCGGAGGATCCTCTGCTCCTCCTCCGCCGCCATGGCGTTGGCGATGGAGAGCTCGTTCCCGAGCTCCACCATCGCGTCCGGCTCCACGAACAGCGTCTGGCCGGACTGGGAGGCGTTGTGGACGATGCCCGGCACCTGGCCCCGGGCGCTCGCCAAGACCGGGAGGACGTAGCGGTCGTTGCGGATGGTGAAGTACCGATCGCGGAGGTGGCGCTGCATCTCCGGGTCCTCGAGCAGCGTCTCCACCTGCGCCTTCAAGGTGCGGTGGAGGCCGCGGCCCCGCTCGCGGGCGGCGGCCAGCGCCGGGCTGGCCCGGTCGGAGATCGCCCCCGAGGGCTCGATGGCTCGCTCGATGCGGTCGGCCAGCCGCGGGTCGGCGGTGAGGGTCTCGGCCACCGCCCACAGCCGGGGGAGCTCGCCCTTTTGGCTCTCCAAAAAGGCGCGGGTGCGGGCCGAAGCGCGCAGGAGTGCCGAGAGGTCGCGGAGCGCCAACGGCTCGAGGACGCCGCCCTTCCCCACCCGGTCGAGGTGCTCCTCCACCGAGCCGACGCCGGAGAGGGGCAGGGAGAGCCCCGCCTCGGACAGGGATCGCGCCTCCTCCACCTGGCGGAGCGCCTCGCGCGCCGTGCCCGGGTCGGGGTGGAATCCAAGGGTGAGGGCCGCGCGCCGGCCGGCGGGGAGGCGGCACCGGGCCGACAGCGCCTCGAGGAGGCTCTGCCAGCCCAGCTCGCGAAGGGACTCCGGGGCGCGCATGCGCGCGAATCGATTACCCGTTCCAGGGCCGCGGCGCCAGGGGGATCGCTGCCGCGCCCAGGCTCGGGCGTGCGTCAGGGCGGCCCCTTTTGCGGGGGGGCGAGCCCCGCCAGAAAGCCCGAACGTGGTCGCTTGGCTGTTCGCGGGCCGTGCCTAAGTTTGAACCCGGAGGCGAGCGTGCACGATCCTCGAACACCGTTCCCGCGTGGCCACCTGTGGTTGGTGAGTTTCCCGCCCACCCGTGGTCCCGCCCACGGCCTCGGGAGACGGGTCGCCGCCCTTCTTCCGGCCCGGGTGGCGCTCCGGTCGACGCCCCTCGTCCGGTGGGCCGGCTCCCTCGTGCGCCTTCCCCGGCTCTTCATTCGCGCCACGCTCGGGCGGCGGCGGAAGCGCTCGGCCAAAGAGGCGCGCATCATCCCGTTTGAGCCGCGGCGGCGGGCCGCGAGGTGAGCGGGAGGGGGAAGACCTCCCCCGGGATCTGTGGGGGAAGGTGGGTCCGGGGATCCGGCTCGTCGCGGGCCAGGGTCAAAGGGCCCGGAGCGGGCGAGGCGCTGGCGCTTTCGAGCGGTGCCCGCGGGGAAGCGGGCGTCTCTGACGCCTTCGCAAGGGCCCGCGGCCCGAGGAGGGAGCGGGGCGCCCTCGACGATCCCTAGCCCGGGCCGGGCCCTTTGCGTCCGGGGCGGGCCGGTGCGCCCTTTGCAGCATCGGTGGCGCGGTACACGTGTGCGGTGAGGTTCACGATGAACCGCGGGTTCAGGCGAGTGAGCGCTCGGTCGACGAGGCCCGGCTCAAACGAAGCGACCGGCTCGAGCTCGCCGAGGAAGGGCCTCAGGCGGTTGACCCGGTCTTCGAGGTGGGCGTCGCCTTCGATGATCGCGTAGTTCGCGCCGGGAGCGCTGGACAGGGAGGAGGCGATGGTCTCGGGGTCCTGCCCGGCAGCGAGGAGGACCACCGGGACGGGCCGGCCCAGGTAGAACCGAGGGACGTAGGGCGGGCCGCCCTCGGTCTTGTCCACCACGAGGCCGTGGAGGTCGCCGCGCCCGCGCAGGAAGGTGAGGGGGGCGACGAGCGCACGCTTCGATGGGTCGGTGGTGAAGAGAGCGAGGAGGACCAGGTTCACCAAGGCGAACCAGGTCCACAGGGCGCGCCAGGCCCGGGGGTTGCGGCGCAAGACTCCCCAGGCGGTCGCGAGGGGGGGAGTCCCCACCGCTGCGAGGACGAGGAGGGGCGGAAGAACGGGCAGGAGGAACCGCTCCTGCTTCCCGGGGTAGGCCGAGTGCATCGCCAGAAAGACGAGGGTGGGCCAGAAAACCCTCGGGGCCTCGCGCGCCGTTCGCAAGAACCCGAAGAGGAGCAGGGCGCTCGTGGGAGGGATGAGGAGGCCGAGGAGCGTGCCCAGGTACTGGTAAAAGGGGCCGCGCGGGAACTGGGCGATGTTGGCCGGGTTGGAGTTGAAGGCGAGGTAGGAAAGCACCGAGGAGAAGGGGCGGCCGTAACCGAGATAGTCGCTCCCCCCCTGGAGGAGGGCGGCGCAGAGGCCGAACCCGCCCAAGAGCGCCAACGCCTGGCCGGGCCTTCGCTCGGCCACGAGGACGAGCCAGAGCGAGGCGGGAACGATCGCCGTCTGGAAGCGCAGTGCGAAGGCGAGCCCGAACCAGAGGCCGGCTCCCCAAAGATCGCGGGCCCGGCCCCCGCCCTGCCCGCGGACGGCGTACCACAGGCCGGCCAGCAGGGGGGGCTGGCACACCACCTCGGCGAGGTTCCGCACCGCCGTGAACGGGAGGATCCAGAAGCCGGCGAGGAGAAGGCCCGACAGGCGCGCGGCCCGCCCTCCCCCGAGCGCCTCCGCGATCCGGACACCGTAGAGCACCGAACCGAGCGACCAGGCGGCATGGAAAAGTCGCACCACCAGCATCTTGGCCTGGGGATCGTCGATCCCGAGCGCCTCGAGCCCCCGAAACAGGAGGTAGTGCACTCCCGGGTAGACGAGGCTCCGCCAGGATCCGGTCTGGCCGAGCCACTCCCGGGCGCCGTCCACCCAGTTCTGCGCGACCTCCACCACCTCGTAGTGGTCGTCTTGGAAGGCGAAGCCGGGCGAGGCGAAGGCCGCGAGGAGGCGCAATGCGGCCGCGGTGGCGAGCGCTGCCCGGAGGGGGTCCGCCTCGAACGCCTGGCGCGCGGCGCGGAGGAACGCCGCCGGGCCCTTTGGAACGCCCGACCGTTCGAGGGGCATGGACGAGAAAAGAGCACGACGCTCTCCGGTCGGCCAGACCCGCGACCGCGAGCGCATTTGCCTCGGGAGGTCGGGGACGGCGCCTTTTGGCCCTCGCCCGGATCGCCCGGGGCCTCTTCGCTCGCGATCGGCCGGTCGAGAGGGACAAGAAGGCCCGGCCGACGGTTCCTTAGGTCCGACGAAAGGGAGGGCGTATCGCCCGCCGGAAAGGATCGCGGAGGGCCCAATGGGGGAGCCGGCCCACGGCTTGCGAGGTCGCCTCCCCTTGCCCGCTCGCTCCTCGCCGGCTTTCGAGCAAAGCCACCCCCTGGTCCGAGGAGGCACAACACGCGGTCGAGCGTTTCTCAAAGGAGCGGAGGGGAGAGCCGCTCGAGAGCCGGCGAGCATGCCCCTCTGGGAGAGGGCCCCGACGCTCGCGGCGGGGTGGGAGGGAGGGGAAGGGAGAAGGTGAGGTGGGCAGGGGTGCGCCGCCGGTGCGGGGGTTCGCCGTGCCCCGGAACCGGAGTAGAAATGGGGCGCATGCGTCGATCCGCGTTCCTTTTGACCGCGATCGCGGTCGCCGGCTGTGCCGGCTCGGCCGCCTCGGGCGCGAGGCCGGCCCCTTCCCGATCGGCGACCCCGGTTGATCCCTCGACCGACTACCGCTCGGTGAGCCGGGCGCTCACCGAGATCCATGCCGCCGAGCGTCAGGGCGACTTGGGGGAGGAGTTGCGCTGGGCACAGGCTGCGGAGCGGGCTCCGCAGGACGCGGCCGCCCAGTTCCTGGCGGTGGCGGCGCAGCCGGCGGGCGAGCACCGCTGGGATGGCTTTCGGGATCTCTCGCTCCAGTTCCCGGGCTCGGCTCTCCCCTTCGTGGGCATGGCGAGCACCTACCTCTCCTGGCGCACCTTCGATCAGGCGGAGCGAGCGATCGGCTCCGCCCTGGGGCGGGACCCGGCCTGTTTCCTCGCGGTGGGCGTCCGGGCCGAGCTGGCCGAGGCGCGGGGCAGGCCGGAAGCGGCCCTCGCGGATTTCGGCGCGGTGCTCCGGGCCGACCCCAAGAACCCCGAGGCCCACCTGGGCCTCGCCCGGCTGGCCCGGGCCCGGGGCGATCTCGAGGAGGCGCACGCGCAGGCGGCCGCCGCCTTGGAGGAGACGCGCACCCTCCCGGGCGCGTGGGCCATCCTCGGCGAGATCGCCCTCTCGATCGGCGAGCCGGAGGCCGCCATCGACTTCTACCGGGGGGCCATCGAGCAGTCCCCGCGCGATCGGGCGGTGCGGGTATCCCTGGCGCGCCTTCTCTCGGAGCGAGGGCAGCACGCGGCCGCGGTGGTCGAGTGGCAGGCGGCCACGGAGCTGAAGGAGGACCCGGAGTCGCTCTCCGCCCTGGCCGAGGAGGCGCGAGCGGCGGGCGACCTTGCCGCCGAGCGACGGGCCCTGGAGCGGCTCGCGCAGCTGCGACCCACGGCGGACGAGTGGAAGCGGGTGGCGGAGATCCGGTTCGAGGAGGAGGACTACGCCGGCGCGGAGCGTGCCTACCAGCGGATGCTCGAGGCTCGGCCGCGCGACCCGGATGCCAGCCTGGGGATGGCGCGCGTGCACCTCGCCCGCGGGGAGAGCCTCGAGGCGGTGGAGGCGCTCCGGAACGCCGGTCCGGCCGGGCAGGGGGAGCTCGACGCCTTGGGGAGGCGTCTCAACCTGGAGAAGCTTTCGCGGGGGGACGTGACGGCCCTCCAGAAGGCGGTGCAAGCACAGGTGGACCGGACCTACCGGGCCCGGCTCCTCTCGGCGCCGTCGCTCTCGGGCAACCTCCGCCTCCGCGTCACGGTCGACGGCTCCGAGAGCGCCACCGCGGTGGAGGTGCTCGAGGACTCGGTGCACGACCCGGACGTCCGGGCCTGCGCCTACTGGAACCTGCACGATGCCAGCTATCCGCCGGGGTTCGCCGGCCGCTACACCTTCGCGTTCGCCTTCCAGAGGTAACCGGGCGCGCCGCGTTCCCCGGGCGGGCGGGGGGGTGCGGTCCGGCCTCGAGGCGCTAGCGGCGCGGAGGTTCGCGCCTCTTAGGGGGAAGCGGGTGGGGCTCGTCTCTAACCCCACCGCCGTGACCACCTCCCTCGTCCACGCGGCCGACCTCCTCCAGGCCGCCCTCGGCCCGCGCCTCGCGCTCCTCTTCGGCCCCGAGCACGGCGTCCGCGGCGACCGGCAGTACATGTCTGCGGTGAAGAGCGAGAGCCGCGACCCGCGGACCGGCCTGCGGGTGGTGTCGCTCTATGGCGAGACGGCCGACTCCCTCAGGCCCCCTCCGGCGCTGCTCGAGGGCCTCGATGCGCTCGTGTTCGACATCCAGGACGTGGGGAGCCGCTACTACACCTACCAGGCCACCATGCTCCTCTGCATGGAGGCGGCGGCCAGGGCGGGGATCGGATTCGTGGTGCTCGATCGGCCCAACCCGATCGGCGGGCTTCGGGTGGAGGGTCCAAAGCTTCGGCCCGGGTTCGAGAGCTTCTGCGGGCTGCACGATCTGGCGGTGCGACATGGGTTGACGGTGGGCGAGCTCTCGCTCCTCTTCCGGGCGGAGCGGGGCCTTTCCCTGGAGCTCATGGTGGTGGAGTGCCAGGGCTGGCGGAGGGGAATGGGATTCCGGGAGACGGGGTTGCCCTGGGTGCTCCCCTCCCCGAACATGCCCACCCCGGAGACCGCCCTCGTCTACCCCGGGATGTGCCTCCTCGAGGGAACGAATCTGTCGGAAGGGCGGGGCACCACCCGACCGTTCGAGCTCATGGGCGCTCCCTGGCTCGACGGCGACCGACTCGCCCGAGACCTGGGAAGGGAGATGCTCCCGGGGGTGGCGTTCCGACCGGCGAGCTTCGTCCCCACCTTCGACAAGCACGCGGGGGTGCGCTGCCGCGGGGTGGAGCTCTTGGTCCGCGATCCGGGGCGGTTCCGACCCTTCCGCACCGGGCTCGCCTGCGTGGTCCACGCCCGCCGGCAGGCCAAGTCGCGCTTCGCCTGGCGCACCGAGCCCTACGAGTTCGTGGCCGACGTGCGCGCCTTCGACCTTCTGTGCGGCTCGGATCGAGAGCGGAGGGCGATCGAGGCCGGAGCGACGGTCGGCGAGCTGTCCCGTGAGTTCGAGGAGGAGGAGCGGGCGTTTGGGCGGCGGCGGCGGCCGTACCTCGTCTACCGGGACTGACCTTCGTCCCGCCTCGTTCGGGCGTCGCCCGGCGACGGAGTGGGAACCGGCCCGACCCCGCCCAAGCGGCGGTGCGTGGCCGCGCCGGCCCGGGTTAAGATCGGCCAGTGACCCGCATCGGCCTGGCGAGCGACAGCTTCGGGAACCTGGATGCCCTTTCGGTGGCATTCGACCTCTTCGCCCGCGCTCTCGCCGACCGGGTCTTCTTCCTGGGCGGCTGGTGGGCCGACGTCGATGCGGTCCTGGCGCGCCAGAGGTACGGGAGCTCCGGGGGGCCGGGGACGGGTGGTGACTCGGGCTTCTTGTCCGCCGTGAAGGGAGCCCTGGCCCGCGCCGCAGCCACCTCCGAGCACCCGGTCGCCGGCCGGATCACCCGGGTGGCGAGCCGGACCTGCCCGGAGCGCGGCTCGGGTGCCCAGACCAAGGTGGTGGACCTGCTCGAAGGACGGATCTGCTGCCTCGTCCACGACAAGGCCGAGCTCTCCCGGGACGACATCGGGAACGCCACCCTCCTCTTCCACGGGAACAGCGGGCGAGCGGCTCTGGTCCAGATCGGGCCACGGGTGTTCGTCACCCCCGGGCACCTGCGCACCCGGGACGAGGAGGACCGGCCGGCGAGCTTCGCCCTGGCGGACGTGGGTCCCGGGGAGATCGTGCTCACCGTCTTCTCCGCCGAGGGAGCGGAGCTGCGGCGCGAGAGCGCCCCGCTGCCCTCGGGCGGCGGGAAGGTCTCGGTGCGGTGATGGCCGGCCCCCGGTGCGTCGCCCTTTTGGGCGGCTCCTTCAACCCGCCCCACGTGGTCCACCTCATGATCGCCCAGTGGACGCTCTCCACGCAGCCGGTGGACGAGGTGTGGCTCGTCCCGTCCTTCCTCCACCCCTTCGGCAAGGTGCTCGCGCCCTTCGCCGATCGAGTGCGGATGTGCGAACTGGCGGCCCGCCCCCTGCGCGGTGCGTTCGTGTGTCGTGCCGAGGCGGAGCTCGAGGGAGATCCCTTGGTGGGAAAGACGGCCCGGACGCTCGAGCACCTCGCCTCGAAGCACCCGGCCTACCGGTTCTCGCTCGTCCTCGGGGCGGACGTGTTGCCCGAGACCGCCAAGTGGTACCGCTTCGACCGGGTGACGGAGCTCGCCGAGCTCATCGCCGTCGGGCGTCACGGGTACCCGCCGCTCGAGGGCGCACCCACCTTCCCGGCGGTCTCCTCGAGCGAGATCCGGGGCCGCATCGCCGACGGAGGGGACGTGAGCGCGCTCGTCCCGCGGAGGGTCTTGGAGTACATCCACGAGCGGGGGCTCTACGGGGCGAGGGAGGCCTCGAAGGGGGGGAGAGGGCGCTCCGAGGGATGAGGGGCGGGACCCTTGGGCGGACGGAGCGCGGCCGCGTTCCGCCCTTCCCCGCTTGCGCCGCGGGACGGCCTCCCCTTCCCGGCCGGGTTCGCGCGCTTCTGGGATGGGGAGGAAGGCGCTCCTTCAGAGTGAGGAGGCGAGCCTGTCGCGGGCGGTCATCCATCTCGTGAACCCGCTGTGGGCCGCGGCCGGTTCGGAGTGGCGCACGGTCGAGCTGTACCGGCTCCTTTGTGAGCACGCGGGGGTGAAGGTCTGGTCCGCCTACGACGCCCATCCGCAAATGAGGGCCCTCTTGCCCATCGAGCGGATCGCGCCGGCCCGTCTTTGTTTCCCGAGGGGGGGGACGCTGGTGTTCGTGGGGGTCTACTACCGGTACGGTCGGTGGGTCCACCTCTCGGGCGCGGCGAGGCGGATCATCGTCTACAACAGCCCCCACCCGCACATCCTGAGGCGCCGGGTGCGGAAGCTGCGGTCGTTCGGGAGGAAGAAGGTCGAGGTGGCGTTCGCCTCGAGGTGGCTCCGGGAGGAGAGCGGGCTCGACGGGCCGGTGCAGATCTCGCCGGTGGACCTTCACCGGTTCGCCCCCCGAGCTCGGCCGCGCGCCGGGGGGCCGTTCACCGTGGGACGGCTGAGCCGCAGCCAGCCGGAGAAGCACAACGCCCGCGATCCGGCGCTATACCGGCGGCTGGTCGAGGAGGGCATGGCGGTTCGGGTGATGGGCGGGGAATGCCTTCGCGACAAGGGGCCGCTCGACCCGCGGGTACAGGTGCTCCCCGAGGGGGCGGAGGACCCGGTCCGTTTCCTCACCGGGCTGGACTGCTTCTTCTACCGGACCGAGGACGGCTGGCGGGAGCCACACGGTCGGGTGGTCCAGGAGGCCATGGCCTGCGGCCTGCCGGTCTTGTGCGGCCGGTCGGGCGGGATGGCGGAGTACATCGTCCACGGCGAGAACGGGTTCTTGTTCGAGAGCGATGGGGAGGCGGTGGAGATCCTGGAGTCGCTCCGGCGCCGGCCCGAGCTCTCTGAGCGGGTGGGCCGCGCCGCCCGGGCGACCATGGAGCGGGTGTTCTCGCCCGAGGCTCTCTCGGCCCTCGTGGACTTCTACCTCCGCCCCGCGGTCTCGGGGCCCGGGGCGGACGGCGCGGCGTCCCCCGAGAAGCGCCGCCCCGACTTTCTTAGGAGCGAGCGGTCGGCGGGGGAGGGCTCGTCCTAGAGTCTAGGGTCCGAGGGGAGGAGCGCATCGCGCCGCCCTGCGGGGGGGCGGGACCTCACCTCACCGTCACACGAAAGGAGAGCGCTCCAGAGGCGAAGTCCACCGAGACCGCCGCGCCGGGCCGGACCTCCCCCGAGAGAATCCGGTCGGCGAGCGGCGCCTCGACGAGGCGCTCGATGGTGCCGCGGAGAGGCCGGGCCCCCAGGGCGGGGTCGCGAGCGCCCTCTTCGAGCAGGTGATCCACCGCGGCCTCCGTCGCCGTGAAGCGGATCCGCCGTTCCTCCTCGAGCCGGCGCGAGGACTCGGCGAGGAGGAGGCGGGCGACGCGGGCCAGGTCCGGGCGGGAGAGGGGGGCGAGGACGAGCCGCTCGTCGAGCCGGTTCCAAAGCTCCGCCGGCAGGGCGGAGCGGGCCAGGGTAAGCGCGCGCTCGCCGGCCGGGCTCGACCGAGCGGCGCCGAAGCCCAGCGGGCCGCCGGTCCGGGCCGCCTCCGCGCCCAGGTTCGAGGTGAGAAGGACCACGGTTCCGGAGAAATCCACTTGCCGCCCCCGGCCGTCGGTGAGCCGGCCCTCCTCCAGCACCTGGAGGAGCAGCATGAGGACGTCGTTGTGGGCCTTCTCGATCTCGTCGAGGAGGACCACGGAGGCGGGGCGGCGTCGGACCGCCTCGGTGAGCTGGCCGCCCTCTCCGTGGCCGACGTACCCCGGCGCGGCCCCCACCAGCCGGGCCACGCCGGTGGCCTCGGCGCACTCGCTCATGTCGAGCTGGATGAGCGCGTCGCGCGAACCGTAGAGCGCCACGGAAAGGGCGCGGCCCAGCTCGGTCTTTCCCACCCCGCTCGGGCCGAGGAGGAGGAAGGAGCCCATGGGCCGGCGCGAGGCGAACCCGGCGAAGTTCCGCTTCAGGACCGCCGCCAGGCGGGAAATCGCCTCGGGATGGCCGAACACGCGCTCGCAGAGGGAGGCCTCGAGGCCCCTGATGCGCTCCTGGTCGGTGGCGGAAAGGCGCGACTCCGGGATCCCCGCCATCTGGGCCACCACCCGGGCCACCTCAAGAGCGGTCACGGTGGCGGTTCCCTGCCGGCGGGCGCGCGAGCCGGCCAGGTCGAGAGCGGCCACCGCCTTGTCGGGCAGGAAGCGATCGGTCACGTACCGGGCGGTGAGGGAGGCGGCGGCCTCGAGCGCCCCGGGGTCGAAGCGCACGGCGTGGTGGCGCTCGTAGCGCGAGCGGAGCCCCTCGAGGATGCGGACCGTGTCGTCGACGGTCGGCTCCCGGAGCAGGATGGGCGCGAACCGTCGTTCCAGGGCGGCGTCCTTCTGGAGGTGGAGCCGGTACTCGTCGTGGGTGGTGGCGCCGATGCAGGGGAACTCGCCCCGGGCGAGCGCCGCCTTGAGTTCGTTGGCGGCGTCCTGGGGTCCCTCGCCGGTTGCCCCTGCGCCGATGAGGGTGTGGATCTCGTCGATGAACACCACCACCCGACCCCCGGCGTTGCGGACCTCCTCCTTGATCCCGAGGAGCTTCTCCGAGAAGGCGCCCCGGAGCTGCGTTCCGGCCACGACGCTGGCCATGTCGAGCTCCACGAGGACGCGCCCCCGGCTCGCGGGGGAGGCGAAGAGTCGTTGGGCGACCCCCTCCACGAGCGCGGTCTTCCCCACGCCCGGCTCTCCCACGAGGAGGGGGTTATTGGTGCGCCGCTTGCCGAGGACGTCGATGACCTCCTCGACCTCGCGCTCGCGGCCGACGAGCGGGTCGAGCTTTCCCAGGGCCGCGAGCTCGGTCAGGTTCCGGCCGAGCTGGGACAGCCAGGGGAACTCGCGCGGGTCGAGGGCGTGGGGCGAGGCGGGGCGGGGGAGGCGAGAGGGGGCGGGAGCGGGGAGAATTCCCTTCGAAGGGTCGGGGCCCAGCGGGGGGGCGGGGCTCGATTTCTCAAGGTGCTCTCTCGTGCGCTCGAGCGCTTCCCCATCGGGCTCTTGTGCCGGGGGGCCTTCGCCGCGTCCCTCCGGGGCGCGGGGGGGAGGAGAGGCCGGCGGGGCCGGACCGGGGCTCACCTTCACCGGCTGGACCTCCTTGAGCCTGCGCGGCATGCGGGCGGTGAAGTAGGAGAGAGCGACGTTCCGCAGGCTCGCGAGCTGCAGACCGCAGGCGCCGAGGAGCTGGTGAGCCGCCGAGGCGCGGACCCGGCTCATGGCGATGAGGAGGTGGAGGCAGTCCACCTCGGCCGCCCCCACCCCCGCGGCCACGTCCCGGGCGCGCTCGCGCAGGTCCCGGGCCACCCCTTCGGGCTCGCGCGGGGCCTGGCCCATGACCTCCAGGATCCGGTCCTCGTCCACGCCCCGCTCCCGCAAGAGGATCTCGGCGCGGTTCGGTACGGTGAAGAAGGCGAGCAGCTGGTGGGCGCTCGTGAGCTTCTGGTTGACGCTCCGTGCGATGTCCTCCGCCTCGGTGAGGACCTGGAGGAGCTCGATCGACTCGATGACGCTGGACATCCGCCGGGACGATGCGATATCGGGTCTGGCGCGTCAACAAACCGGATCGTCCCAGAGGATCGCGACCTTCGATGGCCGATCTCGTTCGCAAGGTGAAGGGACGCCTCTCGGGCACGCGCTGGCTCTCCTCGCTCTTGCCCGACGCGACTCAGCTCAAGTGGCGGTACGAGGCCCGGCTGGGGAGAAGGCTCGATCTCGCTCGCCCCCGCACCTTCAACGAGAAGCTGCAGTGGCTGAAGCTTCACTGGCGCGACCCGCGCTGTCCGACCTGCGTGGACAAGCTGGCGGTGCGGGGATACGTGAAGGAGCGTTGCGGCCCGGGGCTGCTCAACACCCTCCACGGCGTCTACCTTCGGCCCGAGGACATCGACCCAGGCCTCCTCCCCCCGGCCTTCGTCCTCCGCGCCACCCACGGAAGCGGGTTCAACGTGATCTGCCCGGACCGGGACCGGTTCGACTGGGAACGGGCGCGCGCCGACCTCGGCCGCTTTCTGCGGCACGACTTCGGTCGCCTCGACCGGGAGTGGCCCTACGCCCGCCTCCCGCGCCGGATCCTCTGCGAGAAGTACCTGGGGCGAAAGGGACGTCCCCCCGACGACTACAAGCTCTTCTGCTTCGACGGGGAACCCCGCTTCGTCGAGGTCCACACCGGCCGGGGTGAAGACCCTCGGATGGCGCTTCACGACCCCGAGTGGAACCCGCTCGAGATCGCGCTCGAGCACCCACCGCCCCCCCGGCCCGCGCCCAGGCCTTTGGCGCTCGAGGGGATGCTCGTTACGGCCCGAAAGCTCTCGGCGGGATTCCCCTTCGTGCGGGTGGACCTCTACGAGGTGGAAGGGCGGGTGGTGTTCGGCGAGCTCACCTTCTTCCCCACGGCTGGCCTGAAGGTGTTCGGGGACCAAGCCGACGATCTCTTCCTGGGGGAGCTCCTCTGCCTCCCGCCGCCCTTCCCGGGCTAAGAGCGCGGTGCTTGCAGGAGGGCGTTTCAAGCGCAGGTCGCCAAGGGGCGGCGGGGTCGCGGTCGATCGCCCGTTCGCCGCGGCTATTCCAGCCCGCGCTCGTACAGCTCGTCCTCGTCGAGGCCGAGGAAGTGTCCCACCTCGTGGACGAGCGTGCGCCGGATCTCCTCCACCACCTCGTCGCGGGAGCGGGCGTATCGCTCCAGGTTCCGCTGGTAGAGCACGATGGCCGAGGGGAAGTGGCTCCAGGGGTCCATGGAGGCCTTCCGGCCGTAGGGCGCGCCCCGGAAGAGCCCGAGGATGCCGGGGGAAAGGGGAGGATCGGCGGCGAGGAGGTCCTCGTCGTTCGGCAGGTCCTCGACGGAGATCGCCACGTTGGCGAGGTAGCGCCGGACGCCCTCGGGGAGCTCTAGGAGGGCGTCCTCGACCGCGGCCTCGAAGGCCTCGTTGGAGAGCCCGGGGGGGCGGGGGAAGTCCTCCGGGGCGAGCCGGCGCGCCCGCTTGAAGAAGCGCCGGGCCAGGTCAAGGTCTCCCCGGCGCTCGGCCAGTAGCCCGAGCGCGTGCACCGTGGAGGCGTCGTCCCGGTCGGCCGCTTCCGCCGCCGCAAGGGCGGCCTCGGCCTCTTCGAAGCGGCAGAGCTCGTAGAGGGCGAGCCCCTTCTCCCGCAGGACCTCCGGATCGCCCGGGGCGATCTTCTCCGCCCGTTCGAGGCTCGCGAGGGCCTCGTCGTCGCGGGCGAGCCGGGAGAGCGCCCGGGCCTCGACGAGGAGGAGATCCACCTCGAGTAAAGGGTCCTCCGCCCGGTCGAGGAGGCGTCTCCCGCGCCGGACGCGGGAGAGCCCCTCCAAGAGGTCGACCCGCTCCTCCTCCTCCTCGGTGAGCCCGTCGACGAGGAAGCGCGCGGCATCGAGCCAGAGGGCGGGGTCGTCCTTGCCCCTTTCGAGCGCCCGCTCGTAAGCGGTCCGCGCCTCGGCGGTCTTGCCCAGCTCCTCGAGGGCGGCGGCGCGGTAGTGGAGGGCCTTCGGGGAGCGTGGGGAACTCGCGAGGGCCTCCTCCGCTCGAGCGAGCGCCTCCTCGGGGCGACCTTCCTCGAGGGCCGCCCGGGCGGCTTCGAGGAGGGGGTCGTCGGGGGCGCGGGAGGGGGGCACGAAACACTCTTGAAGGGGGAACGCGGGCGGATCCCCCTACGGGTTATTCGACCGCCGGTCGCGAGGGCGAGAAGCACTCGCTTGACCGGATCCGGCAGACGGTTACATTAGCGCTCGCCCAGGGCGACTGCCAAGCCGTATCGCCCACGCAACCAACTGGAATTCCAAACTTTATCGGACAAGGAGTCTCGGTATGCCGGCCAAGGAGATCGCGTTTCACCAGCCCGCCCGGGAGGCCATCCTGCGAGGCGTCCAGACGCTCGCGGAGGCGGTCTCGGTCACGCTCGGGCCCAAGGGTCGAAACGTCGTCATCGAGAAGAGCTACGGGTCGCCGACGGTCACGAAAGACGGAGTGACGGTGGCGAAGGAGATCGAGGTCGAGCCGCGCTTCGAGAACATGGGCGCCCAGATGGTGAGGGAAGTGGCGTCCCGCACTTCCGACAAGGCGGGGGACGGCACCACCACCGCCACGGTGCTGGCCCGCTCGATCTTCGAAGAGGGCTTACGGCTCGTCGCGGCCGGCAACAACCCCATGGATCTGAAGCGGGGGATCGACCGGGCGGTCGAGGTGGTGGTGGGCGAGCTGAAGAAGCAGTCGAAGCCGACGCAGGGGAAGAAGGACATCGCCCAGGTGGGGACCATCTCCGCGAACGGAGACGAGTCCATCGGCAAGATCATCGCCGAGGCGATGGACAAGGTGGGCAAGGAGGGCGTCATCACGGTCGAGGAGGCGAAGGGGCTCGAGACCACCCTTGAGGTGGTGGAGGGGATGCAGTTCGACCGTGGTTACGTCTCGCCCTACTTCGTCACCAACGCCGACCGGATGGAGGCGGTCCTGGAGGAGCCCTACATCCTCATCACCGAGAAGAAGATCTCGGCCATGGCCGACCTCATCCCGGTCCTGGAGCAGGTGGCCCGCTCGGGCAAGCCGCTCCTCCTCGTGGCCGAGGACGTGGAGGGGGAGGCCCTCGCCACCCTGGTGGTGAACAAGCTCCGCGGGACGCTCCACGTCTGTGCCGTGAAGGCCCCCGGATTCGGCGACCGGCGCAAGGAGATGCTGAAGGACATCGGGGTCCTCACCGGGGGGAACGTGGTGGCGGAGGAACTCGGGCTGAAACTCGAGCAGCTCACCCTGCGGGACATGGGCCGCGCCAAGCGGGTCACGGTGGACAAGGACAACACCACCATCGTCGACGGGGAGGGCAAGAAGTCCGACATCGAGGGGCGGATCAAGCAGATCCGGAGCCAGATCGAGGAGACCACGAGCGACTACGACCGGGAGAAGCTGCAGGAGCGGCTCGCCAAGCTCGCCGGCGGGGTGGCGGTGATCAACGTCGGAGCGGCCACCGAGACGGAGATGAAGGAGAAGAAGGCCCGGGTGGAGGACGCGCTCCACGCCACCCGCGCCGCGGTGGAGGAGGGGATCGTGCCCGGGGGCGGGGTGGCGTTCCTGAGGGCCCTTTCGACCTTGAAGGGCCTGAAGGCCGAGGGCGATCAGAAGTACGGGGTGCAGATCGTGGCGAAGGCGCTCGAGTGGCCGGCCAAGCGGATCGCCCAGAACGCCGGCTGGGACGGCGCGGTGGTGGTGAACAAGATCCTCGAGGGCTCGGGCGCGCACGGCTTCAATGCCCAGACCGAGGTCTTCGAGGACTTGGAAAAGGCGGGGGTGATCGACCCGACCAAGGTGGTGCGCACCGCGCTCCAGAACGCGGCCTCGGTGGCGAGCCTGCTCCTCACCACGGAGGCGCTCGTGGCCGAGAAGCCGAAGAAGAAGGCTCCGCCCATGCCCGGCGGCGGAATGGGCGGGCCGGGCGGCATGGACGACATGGACTACTAAGCCGCTTCCCCAATAGGCTCGCGGCTTCTCGAAGGGCCGCGCCGGATCGCTTCCGGCGCGGCCTGTCCGTTTTTGCGTTCCCCTTCGATGTTTGACAGGAAACGAAGGCATCTGTAAGAATTCGTGCCGGCGGCCCTTGCCGCCCCTAGAGGAGAGGGGATGTTTCCCGAGGAGCGGCGGAGGGAGATCGTAGCCTCGCTGAAGCGGGACGGGCGCTGCCTCGTCGCCGAGCTCGCCCGGCGCCTCGAGGTCTCCGAGGTCACCATCCGCCAGGATCTCGACGCCCTCGAGCAGGAGGGCGTTCTCGAGCGTACCCACGGCGGCGCCATCCTGAACCAGAAGATCGGGCTCGAGCGGCCGTTCCAGGTGGAGGAGACCTCCCACAAAGCCGAGAAGGAGCGGATCGCCGCCGCCGCCGCCGACCTCGTCTCCTCGGGCGACACGCTCATCCTCGACGTGGGGACGACCGTCACCGCCGCCGCCCGCAGGCTCGTGGAGCAGAAGAAGCGGCCCACCGTCTTCACCAACGGGCTCAACATCGCGGCCATCCTCGAGGCGGATCCGGAGATCACCACCGTGGTGACCGGCGGGACTCTTCGCCCCAAGCAGCACTCGCTCGTGAACCCCCTCGCCGAGTTCATTCTGCCTCGGATCCACGCCGACCTGGCCCTCATCGGCGTGAACGGGATCGAGGCGGAGCACGGGGTGACGAACGTGAACGTGGCCGAGGCCGAGATGAAGGCGCTCTTCGTGAAGGCGGCGCGGCGCCGGGTGGTGCTCGCCGACTCGAGCAAGGTCGGCCAGATCGCCCTCGCCAAGTTCGCCGATCTCGCCGACATCGACCTGCTCATCACCGACTCCGGGGCGAACGAGAAAGACGTGGCCGCCATCCGCAACAAGGGGCTCGAGGTGAAGCTCGTCTAGGGGGCGGCCTCGAAGGGCCGCTTTGGGGAGACAGACCGTGGTGGTGAACGAAGAGCCGGAGAATCCCCCGTTCGAGAAGGAGGTCATCCGGCTTCCGGATGGCCGGGAGCTCACCTACTACCGGTTCCCGGAGGAGCCGCCCCCGCCGGCCGAGGAGCCGGCCGGGTCCGCCCCGCGAAAGAAGGAGCGCTAAGAGTGTCCGAGCTCCGCTGGCACCCGCTCCTGTCGCAGTGGGTCATCACCGCGACGCACCGTCAGGACCGCACCTTCCTCCCTCCCGAGGACTACTGCCCGCTCTGCCCCACGAGGCCGGGCGGGTTCCCCACCGAGGTGCCGGCGGAGACCTACGACATCGTGGTCTTCGAGAACAAGTTCCCCTCCCTCCAGCGGCAGCCTCCCGAGCCGGCAGTCTCGGGCGACGACGTCTCGCCCGTTCTCAGGGCGCGCGGCGCCTGCGAGGTCGTGCTCTACTCCCCCGACCACCACGCCTCGCTCCCCACCATGCCGCTCAGGCGCGTCGCGAACCTCGTCCGGGTCTGGCGAGACCGGACTCGGGTCCTCGGCGAGAAGAGCGAGATCGAGTACGTGTTCGTGTTCGAGAACCGGGGCGAGGCGGTGGGCGTGACCCTCCATCACCCCCACGGGCAGATCTACGCCTTCCCCTTCGTTCCCCCCATCGTCGCGAAGGAGCTGGAGGCCTCGCGAGCGCACCACTTGAAGTACGGGCGGTGCCTCTTCTGCGACGCGCTCCGCGGGGAGCTCGCCGACGGCCGGAGGGTGGTCTTGGAGGGGGAGCGCTTCGTGGCCTTCGTCCCCTTCTTCGCCCGCTATCCCTACGAGGTCTACCTCGCCCCCAGGCGGCACCAGGCCACCCTCCTGGAATTCACCCCCGCCGACGAGGAGGACCTGGCGGCGGTACTGAAGGGGCTCCTCTTGAAGTACGACGCCCTCTTCGACAAGCCCTTCCCCTACATCATGGTCTGTCACCAGGCGCCGGTCGACGGGGCCCCGCACCCGGAATTCCACCTCCACTTCGAGTTCTACCCGCCGCTCCGGACCGCGAACAAGCTCAAGTACCTGGCCGGGTGCGAGGCGGGGGCGGGAAACTTCATCATGGACAAGCTCCCGGAGGAGAGCGCCGCCGAGCTCCGTCGGGTGGGCCCGCAGAGCACCTCCCAGGTGAGGCAACAGGATTCCGCCCGGTCGCCCTAGGGCGGGAAGGTGCCGAGGGATCCCTTTGGAAACCCGCATGCGCGACGTCCTCGTTCAGTCGTTCGGCGACGGCGGCCCGGTCAAGGTCCGCCGCGCCCCGGGCCGGGTGAACCTCATCGGCGAGCACACCGACTACAACGACGGGTTCGTCCTGCCCATGGCCCTCGAGTTCGCCATCGAGATGGCGGGGCGGCTACGCCCCGGGCCCCTTGTGCGGGTCCATTCCCGGGATTACGGCGAGTCGGTCTCCTTCCGGGTGGACCGCCCCATAGAGCCCGATCCCGCCCACCCTTGGAGCAACTACGTCCGCGGCGTCCTCTGGGCGCTCTCCCAGGCGGGCGTGAGGCTCGAGGGGATGGACCTCGCATTCGGGGGCGACGTCCCAAAGGGCGCCGGCCTCTCCTCCTCGGCCGCCCTCGAGGTGGCGACCGCGGAGGTGGTCCGCGGCCTCAACGGGTTCGCGATCAAAGGTCCAGACCTGGCCCGGCTCTGCCAGAAGGCCGAGAACGACTTCGTGGGGATGAAGTGCGGGATCATGGACCAGTTCGTCTCGCTCATGGGCCGGGCCGATCACGCCCTCTTCCTCGACTGCCGATCGCTCGAGCACGAGCTCATCCCCTTGGAGCTCGGCGACCACCTCATCGCCATCGTCCACAGCGGCGTGAGGCACGAGCTCGTCGGGTCGGAGTACAACCGCCGCCGGGAGGAGTGCGGGGCGGGAGTGGCCGCGCTCAGGCGGAGGTTCCCGGCGGTCCTTGCCCTGAGGGACGCCACCCTTAGGGAGCTCGCCCTCTGCGCCGAAGAGCTCTCGCCCACCGTTCAAAAACGCTGCCGCCACGTGATCACCGAGTGTGGGCGGGTCTTGGAGAGCAAACAGGCCCTGCGGCGCGGCGACCTGGCCCGCTTCGGCCGGCTCATGAACGCCTCGCACGACTCCCTCCGCGACGACTACGAGGTGAGCTGTCCGGAGATCGACCTCCTCGTCGACCTCGCGAGGGCCGTGCCGGGGGTGGAAGGCGCCCGGATCACAGGAGGCGGCTTCGGCGGATGCACGGTGAACCTCCTCGCGGGCTCGGCCTTGGAGGGCTTCAAGGACCTTGTCCCCGCCCGTTACGCGAAAGAGACCGGCATCACCCCGAGGCTCTTCTTGACGAGAGCCGCGGACGGGGCAGCTCCTTTCTGAATCGATCGTCCGAGAGGCGAACAAAGGGAGTCCTCGCCGATTCCGGCGAGAGAGAACGGTCTAGCCGCTCTCTTGAGCGGAGGTGCGCGCGCGAGCGAAGGGGGGACCCGAAGGAGTCAAAACACGCTCGCTCCAAGCTCGCGATAACAGGCCAAATACCTATGTTCACTTGCTTTTTAGCCAAGCTCCAGCTAGACAGATAACAAGGACAGGGCGGGGCCCAGAAGTTCCGGACCCGTCCCGTCGATGACGAGGGCAGCCGCAACTACGCGCCTTGTCCGGGCGGAAACCGGCAGTCGTCGTCAGCGGGGCCAGGGGGGAAAACCCCCTGGCCCCGCGGTGTCTAGAGGGGGGGCTCTCCCGAGCCCGAAGAAGGGAAGGGCCCTAGCTCTCCCGCTCGCCCACCGGCACTGGGGGGAGGTCCCGGGAGGCCATGTAGACGACGTTTCGGCTCGAGCGCTTGCCCCGGTACATGGCCCGATCGGCGAGGTCGAGGATCTCGGCCTTGCTGGGCGCGTGCTCCGGGAAGCTGGCGAGGCCGATGGAGCAGGTGATCCGGACGCGGGAGCCCTCGCGGGAGAGGAACCGGTGGTCCTCGATGGCCCGCCGGATGCGCTCGGCCACCTTCAGGGCCCCCCCGGAGTCGATGCCGACGAGGAGCACCACGTACTCGTCGCCCCCGTACCGGATGAGGATGTCGTCGTCCCGCACGCAGGAGCGGAGGACGCGCGCCACCTCGACGAGCAAGCGTGAGCCGGCGAGGTGCCCGTGCTCGTCGTTCACGAGCTTGAACCGGTCCAGGTCCATGAAGAGGACGGTGAAGGCGCGGCCCCCCTGCACCTCGCGCTCGAGGACCATGTCGAGGTAGCGGGTGTTGTAGAGGTGGGTGAGGTCGTCGAGGTAGGCGAGGTGCTCGACCTGTTTCAGGCGGCCCAGGTTCCTGAGGGAGAGCCCCAGGTTCCGGCACAAGAACGCGGCCGCCTCGGCCCCGGCGCCGTCGAGCTCTCCCGCCACCA
>Ga0335069_10000899_pt1 | contig 47774 bp, 44 predicted proteins | sample Lox_Sample_11_FD_206714 | JGI IMG/M metagenome (GOLD analysis project Ga0335069, IMG submission 206714) | Soil microbial communities from Loxahatchee National Wildlife Refuge, Florida, United States - Lox_Sample_1.1 | ecosystem: Environmental > Terrestrial > Soil > Wetlands | place: USA... | reverse complement strand
CAAGGGCTACGATCCGCATGGTCTTCCCGCCTACCCCGCCGTGCTCTGCGTCTCCGTCAACGACGAGATCGTGCACGGCATTCCCGGTCCTCGTGAGCTGCGACCCGGGGACATCGTGAGCCTCGATTTCGGCGTCTCGAGCGCCGGGATGCACGGAGACTCCGCGGTGACGGTCGCGGTCGGGGAGATCGACGAGGAGAAACAGCGATTGCTCGACGTCTCGCGGCAGTCGCTCGACGATGCCATGCAGGTCATGCTGCCGGGTCACCGGCTCTCGGACATCGGCCACCAGGTGCAGAGCACGGTGGAGCGCGCCGGCTACTCGGTCGTGCGCGACTTCGCCGGGCACGGCATCGGACGCGCGATGCACGAGCCGCCGTGGATCCCGAACTACGGCGAGCCCGGGCGCGGGCCGCGGCTGCTGCCGGGCATGGTGTTCGCGATCGAGCCGATGGTGACGGTCGGCGGCCCCGAGGTGCGCGTGCTCGACGACGAGTGGACCGCGGTGACCGCAGACGGATCGCTCGCCGCGCACTTCGAGCACACGATCCTGATCACGGATCACGGGCCGGAGGTGCTGACGCGCATCGAGGGCTCTCACTAGGCCTCTGGAGTTCGCATGAAGGTTCGAGCGTCGGTTCGAAAGATGTGTGACAAGTGCCGGATCGTGCGGCGGCGGCGCGTCGTCCGCGTGATCTGCGACAACCCGAAGCACAAGCAGCGGCAGGGTTAGGAGGCGAGCATGGCGCGCATCGCGGGCATCGATCTTCCGAGGGCGAAGCGGATCGACATCGCGCTGACCTACATCCACGGCATCGGGCGCACTTCGGCCGCGAAGATCTGCGAGAAGGCGCGCGTGCCGGGCGACGCCAAGACCGACTCGCTCGCCGACGCCGAGGTGGTGCGGCTGCGCGAGGTGATCGAGCGCGAGTACAAGGTCGAGGGCGATCTGCGCCGCGAGGTCTCGCAGAACATCAAGATGCTGATGGACATCGGCTGCTACCGCGGGTTCCGCCATCGGCGCGGACTGCCCGTGCGCGGGCAGCGCACCCACACCAACGCGCGGACCCGCAAGGGCCCCAAGAAGACGGTCGCCGGCAAGAAGCAGGCGACGCTCAAGAAGTAGCGAGGCGAGCACGTGGCCAAGGGCGGCAAGAAGAAGGTCAAGAAGAACGTCCAGTCGGGCATCGCCCACATCCAGTCGACGTTCAACAACACGATCATCACGTTCACCGATCCGGGCGGCGCGGCGCTGTGCTGGGCGACGTCGGGCGCGGCGGGCTTCAAGGGCTCGCGCAAGTCGACGCCGTTCGCCGCGCAGGTCGCCGCCGAGACCTGCGCGCGCAAGGCCATGGAGCACGGCGTGCGCCAGGTCGCGGTCTACGTGAAGGGACCGGGCGCCGGGCGCGAGTCGGCCGTGCGCGCGATCCAGGCCGCGGGCATCAAGGTGACGATGATCCGCGATGTGACTCCCATCCCCCACAACGGATGCCGCCCGCCGAAGCGGCGCCGCGTCTAGAGCGGAGTTTCCATGGCTCGTTACACCGAGGCCGTCTGCCGGCTGTGCCGCCGCGAGGGCATCAAGCTGTTCCTGAAGGGAGACCGCTGCTTCTCCGCGAAGTGCGGGGTCGAGCGGCGCGCCTATCCGCCGGGACAACACGGTCAGGGGCGCGCCCGCTTCTCCGACTACGGCGTCCAGCTGCGCGAGAAGCAGAAGGTCAAGCGCATGTACGGCCTGCTGGAGAACCAGTTCTCGCGCGTGATGGAGCGCGCCACGCGCATGAAGGGTCGCAGCGGCGAGAACCTGCTGAACCTGCTCGAGCGCCGGCTCGACAACGTCGTGTTCCGGCTCGGCTTCGCGACCTCGCGCGCCGAGGCGCGCCAGCTCGTGCGCCATGGCCACTTCCGCGTGAACGGCCGCAAGGCGGCGATCCCGTCGATGCTGCTGCGCCCGGGCGACACCATCCAGCTGCGCGAGCGCTCGCAGCAGGTGGCGCGCGTCACCAGCGCGCTCGACGCGCTCGAGGGCAAGAGCGTCCCGCAGTGGCTCGAGATCGAGAAAGCCCAGTTCAAGGGCACCGTGAAGGCCATGCCGACCCGCGAGGACATCACGATGCCGATCCAGGAACAGCTCATCGTCGAGCTGTATTCGCGCTAAGCGGCCTCGCCGAGGCAGGGGGATGACCATGAACCAGGAACTGATCGCGAAGAACTGGCGGGAGCTGATCCGCCCGCGCCAGCTCGAGACGGACGCCAGCGAGGGCTCGTCGACCTACGGGCGCTTCACCTGCGAGCCGCTCGAGCGCGGCTTCGGGATCACGCTCGGCAACGCGCTGCGCCGCGTGCTGCTCTCGTCGCTCCAGGGCGCCGCCATCACCGCGGTCAAGATCGAGGGCGTGCTGCACGAGTTCTCGACCATTCCCGGCGTGATGGAAGACGTGAGCGACATCGTGCTGAACCTGAAGGAGGTGCGGCTGCGGCTGCACTCGCGCGGCGCGAAGACGCTGCGCGTCCACAGCAGCGGCGCCGGCGTGCTGCGCGCGGGCGACCTCGTGTCCGACGACGCGACGGTCGAGATCGTGAACCCCGATCACAAGATCGCGACGCTCTCGCCGGAAGCCGACGTCGACATGGAGGTCACCGTCAGCAGTGGCAAGGGCTACGTGCCCGCCGAGAAGAACAAGACCGAGGACATGCCGATCGGCACGATCCCGATCGACGCGATCTTCTCGCCGGTGCAGCGCGTCAACTACATCGTGACTCCGGCGCGCGTCGGCCGCGAGACGGACTTCGACCGCCTGCAGATGGAGATCTGGACCGACGGCACGCTGACGCCGGAGGACGCGCTGGCCTTCGCGGCGAAGATCCTGAAGGAGCAGCTCGCGATCTTCATCAACTTCGAGGAGCCGGTGGAGTCGGCGCTGCCGATCGCGGAGGAGCCGTCGCCCGTCAACCCGAACCTCTTCCGCTCGGTCGACGAGCTCGAGCTGTCGGTCCGCTCGGCCAACTGCCTCCAGAACGCGAACATCCGCCTGATCGGCGAGCTCGTGCAGCGCACCGAGTCGGAGATGCTCAAGACCAAGAACTTCGGCCGCAAGTCGCTGAACGAGATCAAGGAGGTGCTCGCCAGCATGGGCCTCTCGCTCGGCATGCGGATCGAGAACTTCCCGGATCGATCGGAGATCGAGCGACTGCGGGACCGCGAGGCCTAGGCGATGCGCCACCGCGTGCACGTGCGAAAGCTGGGGCGCTCGACTCCCCATCGCTTCGCGATGTACCGCAATCTGGTGACCTCGCTGCTCGAGCACGAGCAGGTCGAGACCACCGACGTGAAGGCCAAGGAGGTGCGCCGCCTCGCCGATCGCATGATCACGCTCGGCAAGCGCGGCGACCTCCACGCGCGCCGGCGCGCGCTGCGCGTGATCCGCTCGCGCGACGTGGCGGCGAAGGTCTTCGGCGAGCTCGCCGATCGCTTTCGCACGCGCGCGGGCGGCTACACGCGCGTGATGAAGACGCGATACCGGGTCGGCGACGCGGCGCCGATGTCGCTCGTCGCGCTGCTCGGCGCGGACGAGGGCGCGGCGGCGGCGGCCGGGGAGAAACCGTCGGGACGCAAGCGCGCCGCGAAGGGCGGAGGCGCGGCGAAGGCCGCCAAGACCGCGGAGAAGGGCGCCGACAAGGCCGCTGCGAAGAAGGCGGCCGCGAAGAAGCCCGGCGGCAAGAAGTCGGCCGCGGGCGGCGCTCCCAAGTCCGCACCGCGAGCGAAGGCGAAGTCCACGCGGTCGAAGAAGGGCAGCTAGCGGTTGGGACGGCTCGGACCCTGGCTGATCGCGGCTGCGGTCGCCATCGCCGCGGTCTTCGCGATCTACGGCAGCTCGCGCGCGCCTGCTCCGATCTCGCGCGGCAGCGCGGCGCCCGACTTCACCTTGCCGCGCCTCTCGGGCGACGGCGACGTGAGCCTCGCCTCGCTGCGCGGACACGTGGTGCTGCTGAACTTCTGGGCCACCTGGTGCGCGCCGTGCGAGGAAGAGATGCCGGCCATGCAGCGGCTCCACCAGCGCCTCGGTTCGGACGGCCTCGAGCTGGTGGCCGTCTCGGTCGACAATACCGAGGCCGACGTCCGCGCGTTTCGCGAGCGGCTGGGCCTCACCTTCCCGATCCTGCTCGATCCGAAGCGTGACGTCTCGACGCGCTACCAGACCTTCCGCTACCCGGAGTCCTTCCTGATCGATCGCGAGGGCGTGGTCCTCGAACGCTACGTCGGTCCGCGGGACTGGGACGACCCGCTCTACCTCGAGCGCCTCCGCAAGCTGCTGGGAACGAGCTGACGCCAACTCGCGCGCGGAGACCGCCACCGGACTGCGTGGGCGTCGCGGAGGAGCTACGTTCGGCGCCCCGCACGATCCGGGGGGGTGTCGTTGGCGCGGTGGTGGCCGTTCCCGCTGCTCGTCTGCCTGGCGCTGGGATTCGCCGCGCTCGATGCGAACGCCGGCCTTCGCGCCTGGTGGGATCTGCGCGCGTCGCTGCGCGCGGCCGAGAGCGAGCGCGTGGCGCTCGAGCAGGAGGTCTCGCGACTGCGCGCGGAGGCGGACGCGCTCGAGTCGGACCGCTTCGCGATCGAGCGGGCGATCCGCGAGCGCCTGCGGCTCGCGCACACCGGCGAGACCGTCGTGCGCTTCTCCGCCGCGGATCCCTCGACTCCCCGCTTTCCTTGACCCCTCAGACCCCCTGGGCGAGTCTCGCGCCGTGAGGCAGGACCTCCACGCTGAGATCGAGGCCGCGCTGCGCCGCGTGCTCACCGACGCAGGCGACTCCGGGCCTCTGCCCGGGTTCTCGCTCGAGGTCTCGCGCCAGAAGGAGCACGGCGACTTCGCGTGCAACGCGGCGCTGGTGCTCGCCAAGCGCCTGCGGAAGCCGCCGCGCGAGATCGCCGAGCAGCTCGCGGCGGAGCTCCGCGTGGGGTCGTCGCTCGTGGCCCGCGCCGAGGTCGCCGGGCCGGGCTTCCTGAACCTGTGGCTGGCCGGATCGCGCTGGCAGGAGCTCCTGCGGCGCGTGCTCGCCGAAGGACGGGCCTATGGCCGCAGCACTTCGGGAGCGGGCAAGCGCGTCCAGATCGAGTTCGTCTCGGCGAATCCGACCGGCCCTCTCACGTTGGGGCACGGGCGTCAGGCGGTCCTCGGCGACGCGATCGCGCGTCTCCTCGACGCGCAGGGCTACGAGGTCACACGCGAGTACTACTTCAACAACGCCGGGCGACAGATGCGGATGCTCGGCGAGTCGCTGCGCGCCCGCTATCTCGAGCGGCTCGGGCTCGCGGCACCGCCGACCGAGGCCGCGCTCGCCGACCCCGAGAACTCCTGGGAGGAATCGCGCGACGGACTCCCCGTGGTGTTCCCGCGCGGTGGCTACCAGGGCGGCTACCTCGGCGAGATCGCCGACGACCTGCTGTGCGAGCGCGGCGACTCGCTCGTGAACGAGCCGGGGGAAGGTCTCTTTCGCGAGATCGCCGAGGCCCGGGTCTTCGCGGAGATCCGCCGCACGCTCGACGCGCTCGGCCTCCACTTCGACGTCTACACCAACGAGCAGGACCTCTACGACCGCGGCCTGGTAGCCGACGTGCTCGCCGAACTCGGGAAGCAGGGCCTCGCCTACGAGCAGGACGGCGCCACCTGGTTCCGCGCCACCGCCCGCGGGCTCGAGCGCGACCGCGTGCTGGTCAAGCGCACCGGCGAGGCGACCTACCTGCTCCCCGACATCGCCTATCACCGCGAGAAGTTCCGCCGCGGCTTCGACCACGTGATCGACGTGCAGGGCGCCGACCACGTCGACCAGTTCCCCTTCGTGGTGGAGGCGGCGGCGGCGCTCGGGTGTCCGAAGGACCGCATCGAGCTCGTGATGCACCAGTTCGTGACGCTGACGAAGGACGACGAGCAGGTGAAGCAGTCCAAGCGCCGCGCCAACTACGTCACCGTGGACGCGCTGCTCGCGAGCGTCGGCGCCGACGTGTTCCGCTTCTTCATGGTGCAGCGGCGCTCCGAGAGCCACCTCGAGTTCGACCTCGAGCTGGCGAAGTCGACCGACTGGACCAAGAACCCCGCGTACTACGTGCAGTACGCGCATGCGCGCAGCTGCGGCATCGAGCGCCGCGCGGCCGAGCAGGGGGTCGCGCCGCCGACGGCCGCGAGCGTGCTCGCGGACGCGCTCGTGCTGCCCGAGGAGATCGAGCTGCTGAAGAAGATCGCGGAGTTCCCGGAGGTGGCCGAGCGCGCAGCCGCGACGCGCGAGCCGCACCACCTGGCCTACTACGCTCGCGAGCTCGCGGGCCTGTGGAATCCATACCTGCAGGATGGCGTACGCCACCGCGTCGTGTCGGAGGACGCGGCCACGACCAACGGTCGGCTCGGCCTGGCGAACGCAGTCCGCACGGTGCTCGCGAATGCGCTCGGCATGCTGGGGATCGGGGCACCCGAGCGTATGTGACCTGCATGGGGGGAGGGGTGTCGTGCGAGTGATCGGATCGTTGGCGGCCCTCGGGCTCGCCGCCTTCGCGCTCGGGGCGGGGGCCGGGCTCCTGTGGAAGGACCCGGGTCTGGTGATGGCGCAGTGGGCGGGCGACACGCAGGAGGTCGCGTGGTCGGAACCAACGGCCGCGGCGGACGTCGGCGGGTTCCGGGACGCCGCCAGCGGACCGCTGCCGGACGTGCAGGTGCCCTCGCGCGAGGCCGTCGACGCGGCGCGTCCGGCGGCGGCGCCTGCGCGACCGGCCGACGCGCCCGCCGAGATCGCCGCGGCGGAGCCGGTGCCGCCGCCCGCGCCGAGCGAGCGCAAGGCGGCGACCGTGCCGACACCCGCTCCCGCCCCCACGCCGCGCAAGGAGACGGCGCACGAGCAGGCTCGCGTGGACGCGCTGCCCGATGTCTCCGCGCCGCCGCCGTCGCTCCGCGGTGTCGCGGTGCAGGTCGGCGCGTTCTCGGATCGGCGAGCGGCCGACCAGCTGATCGCGCGGCTGCGATCGGACGGCTTCCAGGCCTATGCGTCCGCAGGCGCCGGCAGCGCGTGGCGGGTGCGCGTTGGTCCGTTCCGCGATCGGAGTGGCGCGGACCAGGCGGCCGCGCGCCTGCGGCGGGACCAGAAGCTGCCGACCTGGGTGCTGGAGGAGACCGCCGAGCGATGAGCTGCGGTGCACGCGGGCGCGCGGCGCGGACCCCAGGGCGATGGCCCGATGGCTCGTGACCGGAGCGCGCGGTCAGCTCGGCACGGCGCTCTGCGAGCGGCTCGCGGCCGCGGGAGTTCCCGCTCGCGGGTTCGGTCACGATGAGCTCGACGTCGCGGACCCCGAAGGCGTCCGCGCGCGACTCGAGGTGGAGCGCCCGACCGGCGTGATCAACGCCGCGGGCTTCACGGCGGTCGACCGCTGCGAGCGCGAGCCGGAGGTCGCCGCGCGCGGCAACGCGGAGGCGCCGGAAGCGCTCGCGCGAGCCTGCGTCGAGGTCGGCGCGCGCCTGGTCCACGTCTCGACCGACTACGTCTTCGACGGCCAGGCGACGCGGCCCTACCGAGAGGACGACCCGACCGGACCCCGGTCGCGCTACGGGGCCACCAAGCTCGCCGGCGAGCGGGCGGTACTGGCAGCCTCGCGGGATTTCCTGGTCGTGCGCACGAGCTGGGTCTTCGGACGCGGACGAAACTTCATCGCCGCGATCCTCGACCAGGCCGCGAAGCGCCGGACGGGCGAGGCGTCCGGACCGCTGCGCGTGGTCGGCGACCAGACGGGCCGTCCCACCTATGCCGTCGATCTCGCCGCCGGGATCTGGCGGCTGGTCGAACTCGGAGCGCATGGCCTCTACCATGTCGCGAACGAGGGAGTGGCCACCTGGTTCGATCTGGCCCGCTTCGTTCTCGACGAGGCGGGGTGCCACGACCTTCCGCTACAGAAGATCTCGACCGGCGAGCTGCGCATGGACGCGCCGCGCCCCGCCTGGTCCGTGCTCGACACCTCGAAGGCGCGGGACCTGGGTGTGACCTTGCGTCCGTGGCGGGAAGCCGTGCGGGCCTACTTGACGTCGGACGCGTCTCCGCTGCGAGGCGCGACCTGGGAGACGCATCCGTGAGTCAGAAGCGTTCGCTCTCGCGCATCCTCGTGACCGGCGGCGCCGGCTTCATCGGCTCGCACCTGTGCCGGCGTCTGCTCGGCGAGGGCTGCGAAGTGCTCGCCTACGACAACCTGCTGACGGGCCGCGTCGAGAACATCACCGATCTCCTCGGCCACGAGCGCTTCACCTTCCTGCACTACGACGTGACGAACTACCTGCACGTCGACGGCCCGCTCGACGCGATCCTGCACTTCGCGTCGCCCGCCAGCCCCGCGGACTTCGAGCGCCTGCCGATCCAGATCCTGAAGGTCGGCTCGCTCGGCACGCACAAGGCGCTCGGCCTCGCCAAGGCCAAGGGCGCGCGCTTCCTGCTCGCGAGCACGTCCGAGTGCTACGGCGATCCCGAGGTGAATCCCCAGCCCGAGAGCTACTGGGGGAACGTGAACCCGATCGGCATCCGCGGCGTGTACGACGAGGCCAAGCGCTTCGCCGAGGCCATAACCATGGCCTACCACCGCCACCACGCGGTCGACGTCCGCATCGTCCGCATCTTCAACACCTTCGGGCCGCGCATGCAGGTCGACGACGGCCGTGCGATCCCGAACTTCTTCAGCCAGGCGTTGCGCGGCAAGGATGTGACGCTCTTCGGCGACGGCTCGCAGACGCGCTCCTTCTGCTACGTCGACGACCTGGTCGAGGGCATCCTGCGCCTGCTGCGCTCGGGCTACGTGGGCCCGGTCAACATCGGGAATCCGAAGGAGATGTCGCTGCGCGAGATGGCCGAGACGATCGTCGAGCTCTGCCGCAGCCAGAGCCGCATCGTCTACCGCCCGCTGCCCCCGGACGACCCGAAGGTGCGGCGCCCCGACATCTCGCTCGCGCGCCGCGTGCTCGACGGCTGGGAGCCGCGCGTGCCGGTGCGCGACGGGCTCGAGCGCACGCGCGACTACTTCGCCAGCGAGCTCCTGCGGCGGGAGCGCGCCGCTCCGTGAGCAGTGATTCGATCCGCAACTTCTGCATCATCGCGCACATCGATCACGGCAAGAGCACCCTGGCGGACCGCCTGCTCGACGCCACGCACACCGTGCCCGAGCGCGAGCGTCGCGATCAGTTCCTCGACAAGATGGACCTCGAGCGCGAGCGCGGCATCACGATCAAGGCCCAGACCGTGCGCATGCGTTACACGGCGCGCGACGGCCGCGAGTACGTGCTGAACCTGATCGACACGCCGGGGCACGTAGACTTCTCCTATGAGGTTTCGCGCGCGCTCGCAGCCTGCGAGGGTGCCGTGCTCGTCGTCGACGCCTCGCAGGGGATCGAGGCGCAGACGCTCGCCAACGCCTACCTCGCGGTCGACGCGGGTCTCGAGATCATCCCGGTGGTGAACAAGATCGATCTGCCCGCGGCGGACCCGGATCGCGTGGCGCAGGAGATCGAGGAGGTGGTCGGCCTCGACGCGGCCGACGTGCTCGCCGTGTCGGCCAAGGAAGGCATCGGCATCGAGGCGCTGCTCGAGCGCATCGTCGAGGTGGTGCCGCCGCCGAAGGGCGACGCCGCGGCGCCGACGCGCGCGCTCGTCTTCGATTCCTGGTTCGACCCCTACGTCGGCGCGATCATGCTGGTGCGCGTCGTCGACGGCCGCCTCGAGCGCGGCATGCGCATCCGCATGATGTCGAAGGGCGTCGAGCGCGAGGTGCAGGCGCTGCACGTGATCGACCCGCATCCGCGCGCCGTGCCCGCGCTCGAGGCGGGCGAGGTCGGCATGGTGGTGGCCGGCATCAAGACCCTGGCCGAGGTGCGGATCGGCGACACGCTCACCGACGCGCGCCGTCAGGCCGACGAGGCGCTGGCCGGCTTCCGCGAGAGCAAGCCGATGGTCTTCACGGGCCTCTACCCCGTGAACCCCGACGACTACGAGAATCTGAAGCTCGCGCTCGAGAAGCTGCAGCTGAACGACGCCTCGCTAGCCTACGAGCCCGAGACCTCCGCCGCGCTCGGCTTCGGCTTCCGCTGCGGCTTCCTCGGCTTCCTGCACTCGGAGATCATCCAGGAGCGACTCGAGCGCGAGTACAACCTCGATCTCATCTCCACCGCGCCGACGGTGCGCTACCGCGTCGCGCTGCAGAGCGGCGAGGTGAGGGAGATCGACACGCCGGCGGCGCTGCCCGAGCCGCACGAGATCGACCACGTCGACGAGCCGATCATCTCCGCCACGATCCACGTGCCGCCCGAGTACGTGGGCGCCGTGCTGGCGCTCTGCGAGGAGCGGCGCGGCGTGCAGAAGGAGATGCACCACCACGGCTCGCGCATGCAGATCCGCTACGAGCTGCCGCTGGCCGAGGTGGTGCTCGACTTCCACGACCGCATCAAGGGCGCGACGCGCGGCTACGGCTCGTTCGACTACGAGCTCGTCGGCTACCGCCAGGCGGATCTGATCAAGCTCGACGTGCTGGTCAACGGCGATCCGGTCGACGCGCTCTCGCTGCTCGTCCACCGCGACAAGGCCTTCCAGCGCGGCACCGATCTCGTGCGGAAGCTGAAGGAGTTCATCCCGCGCCAGCAGTACGAGGTCGCGATCCAGGCCGCGATCGGCAGCAAGGTGATCGCCCGCACCAACGTGCGCGCGCTGCGCAAGAACGTGACGGCCAAGTGCTATGGCGGCGACATCACCCGCAAGCGCAAGCTCCTCGAGAAGCAGAAGGAGGGCAAGCGGCGCATGAAGCGGGTGGGCTCGGTCGAGATCCCGCAGGAGGCCTTCCTCGCCGCGCTGCGACTCGACGACGACTGAAAAAATCGGCTGGCGCTCTTGGCGGCGCGGAGCCCTGCCGGTATGTTCCGCCTCGTCGGCTCTTTTAATTCCGTCCGGAGAGGCGGAGAAAGCGCAGCGCATGAAGACCTCCCATGGCGAGGGGTCCGCGGCGAAGTCGATCGCTCGCGGAACGGACGAAGGCCTCCACGAGGCCGTGTCGCCGGGCGATTCGCACGCGTCTCGCATCCTGCTCGACGATGCCGGCATCCGTCGCTCGCTCATGCGCATCGCGCACGAGATGGTGGAGCGGGTCGAGCACCCGTCGCGCCTCTATCTCGTCGCGATCCCGAACGGCGGCATCCCGCTCGCGCGGCAACTCGCGCAGAACCTGCGCGAGATCGCCGATCTGGTCGTGCCGGTCGGCGTCCTCGACACGACGCTCTACCGCGACGACCTCCTCACCACCGGCGAGCGCCCTGCGCTGCGCCGCACGGAGATGCCGTCCGCCGTCGACGATCACGTGGTCGTGCTCGTCGACGACGTGGTGAAGACGGGCCGCACCATCCGAGCCGCGATGGACGCGCTGATGGACTTCGGCCGCCCGCAGGCCGTGCAGGTCGTCGGTCTCGTCGACCGCGGCCACCGCGAGCTGCCGATCAAGCTCGACTACGTCGGCAAGAATGTGCCGACGCATCCGAGTGAGCAGGTGCGCCTCCAGTCGCAGGCGGGCGGACCGGCGGACGCGCTCGAGGTGGTGGTGGTCTCGCGCGCGGACGAGGAGAGGAGGGCGGCGCGATGATCGGACGCGATCTGCTCGGCATCGAGGATCTCGAGCGCGCCGACATCGAGCGCATCCTCGACACCGCGGAGCACATGGTCGAGATCGGCGAGCGCGAGGTGAAGAAGGTCCCGACCCTGCGCGGCCGCACGATCGTGAACCTCTTCTTCGAGGCCTCGACGCGCACGCGCGCGTCCTTCGAGATCGCGGGCAAGCGGCTCTCGGCCGACGTGGTGAACTTCTCGCCGTCGAGTTCCAGCATGAAGAAGGCCGAGAGCATCCTCGATACGGCGCGCACGCTCGACGCGATGGAGCCCGACGCGGTCGTGGTCCGTCACGCGGTCGCCGGCGTGCCCAAGCGCATCGCCGACGTGCTCGGCGCGCCGGTCATCAACGCGGGCGACGGCGCCCACGAGCACCCCACGCAGGCGCTGCTCGACTGCTTCACGGTGCGCCGCGAGAAGGGCCGCATCGACGGCCTCACCGTCGCGATCGTGGGCGACATCCTCCACAGCCGCGTCGCGCGCTCCGACATCTACGCCTTCTCGAAGCTCGGCGCGGAGGTGCGCGTCGCGGCGCCGCCTCCGATGATCCCGCTCGGCATCGAGGCGCTCGGCGTCAAGTCCTATACCTCGCTGCGCGAGGCGCTCGACGGCGCCGACGTCGTGATGGCGCTGCGCATCCAGAGCGAGCGCCTCACCGGCGCCTACTTCCCGAGCACGCGCGAGTACAGCGCGACCTTCGGCATCGACCGCGCAAAGCTCCGCTTCGCGAAGGACGACGCGATCGTGATGCACCCCGGACCCGTGAACCGCGGCGTCGAGCTCTCGCACGACCTCGCCGACCACCGCCCGAGCGTGATCCTCGATCAGGTCCGCAATGGCGTCGCGCTGCGCATGGCCGTCCTCTATCTCTTCGCGGGCCGACCGGGCGGCGCGCGCCGCGCGCGCGTGAACGTCTCGGCCGGGGAGCTCGCGTCGTGAGTCGCATCCTGATCCGCGGCGGTCGCATCCTCGACCCGCAGGCCGCGCGCGACGAGCGCGCGGACCTGCTGCTCGACGACGGGCGCGTGGCGGCGATCGGCGCGTCGCTGCCGGCGGACGACGCGCAGATCCTCGACGCGACCGGCTGCTGGGTCGCGCCGGGGTTCGTGGATCTGCACGCACATCTGCGCGAGCCCGGGCAGGAGTACAAGGAGGACATCGGCACCGGCGGGCGCGCGGCCGTCGCGGGCGGCTTCACGGCGGTGGCCTGCATGGCCAACACGCATCCCGTGAACGACGACCCGGCGACGACGGACTACATCATCGACCGCGCGCGCCACGACTCGCCGGCCCGCGTCTATCCGGTGGCAGCCGCCACCCGCGGGCTCCAGGGCGAGGTGATGACGGAGATGGTCGCGCTCGTGCGCGCGGGCGCCGTCGCCTTCAGCGACGACGGCAAGACCATCATGGACAGCGGCGTGATGCGGCGCGTGCTCGAGTACTCGAAGCTCGTCGGCGTGCCGGTCATCACGCACGCCGAGGACCGCACGCTCGTCGGCAACGGCGTGCTCAACGAGGGACCCGTCTCGACGCGGCTCGGGCTGCCCGGCAATCCCGCGATCGCGGAGGTCGTTCACGTGGCGCGCGACCTCGCGCTCGCCGAGTTCACGGGCGCGCACCTCCACGTCGCGCACGTGTCCACGCGCCAGGCCGTTGAGCTGATCCGGCGCGCGCGCGAGCGCGGCGTCAGCGTGACGGCCGAGGTCGCGCCGCACCATCTCACCCTGACCGACGAGGCCGCGTCGGGCTACGACACCAACACGAAGGTCGCGCCGCCGCTCCGCTCGGCCGACGACCGTGACGCCTGCCGCGCGGGTCTCGCCGACGGCACGCTCGACGCGATCGCGACCGACCACGCTCCGCATGCGCAGCACGAGAAGGAGCTCGACTTCACCGAGGCGCCGCCCGGGATGATCGGCTTCGAGACCGCCGCGGCGGTCACGCTCGAGCTCGTGCGCGACGACCTGCTCTCGCCGCTCGAGTGGGTGCGTCGCCTGTCGACCAACCCGGCGCGCATCCTGGCGCGCCCGGGCGGAAGCCTCGCGGTCGGCGCCGTGGCAGACGTCACCGTGCTCGACCCCGAGCGCGCCTGGCGGTACGACCCGAGCAAGGGCTACTCGAAGTCGCGGAACTCGCCGTGGATCGGCGCCGAGCTCGTCGGGCGCGTCGTCGCGACGATCGTCGGAGGGAGACTGGTGTACGACGTGGAGCGCGGGGTGCTGGTGTGAGTTCGGGTCCCCCCGTGCGCCCGCCGGCGCTGCTCGTGCTCGCCGACGGCACGGCGTACCGCGGACATGCCTTCGGCGCGACCTGCGTGCAGGCCGGCGAGGTCTGCTTCAACACCAGCCTGACCGGCTACCAGGAGATCCTCACCGATCCCTCCTACGCCGGTCAGATCGTGGTGATGACCTACACGCAGATCGGGAACGTCGGCGTGAACCGCGAGGACGAGGAGTCGCGCCGGCCCTTCCTCTCGGGCTTCGTCGTCAAGGAAGTCTTCGCGCAACCTTCCAGCTGGCGCGCGCAGGAATCTCTGGTCGCATACCTCCGCCGTCACGGCATTCCCGGCATCGCCGGGCTCGACACGCGCGCGCTCGTGCGCCGCATCCGCGACGGTGGCTCGCAGCAGGGCGTGCTCTCGACCGACCCGGCGCAGCAGGACGTCGAGAAGCTGATCGCGCGAGCGCGCAGCGCGCCGTCGCTCGACGGCCGCGATCTCGCGATCGACGTCACCTGCGAGCGGAGCTTCCACTGGGACGAGGGCCGCTGGCGCGGGATCTCCGGCCAGGTGCCGCGCCCGGCGCGCCCGACACCGACCTACCGCGTGGTCGCGATCGACTGCGGCATCAAGCGAAACATCCTGCGGCTGCTCGTCGAGCACGGCTTCGACGTGACGGTGGTGCCGTCGCGCACGAGCGCGCAGGAGATCCTGGCGCAGCAGCCGCAGGCGCTCTTTCTCTCGAACGGCCCGGGCGATCCGGCCGGCGTGCAGGGCATCCGCGAGACGGTGAGGACGCTCGCCGACCGGCTCCCGATCTTCGGCATCTGCCTCGGCCACCAGATCCTCGGCCTCGCGCTCGGCGGCGAGACGCGCAAGCTGAAGTTCGGCCACCACGGCGGCAACCAGCCCGGGCAGGACCTGCACACCAAGAAGGTCGCGATCTGCGCCGAGAACCACGGCTACGCGGTCGACGCGGAGAGCCTGCGCCGCGCGGGCGAGCCGGTGCGTATCACGCACGTGAACCTGAACGACGACACCGTCGAAGGTCTGGCGCACGAGACGCGCCCGATCTTCTCGGTGCAGTACCACCCTGAAGCCTCGCCGGGCCCCCACGACGCAGGCTACTTCTTCGGGCGCTTCCGCGAGATGGTCGCGCGCCACGTGGCAGGCGAGCGGGTCAGCGGCGCGCAGATCGCGTGCGGTCGGTAGCGTGCCGCGCCGCGACGACATTCGGAGCATCCTCGTGATCGGCGCGGGCCCGATCGTGATCGGGCAGGCCTGCGAGTTCGACTACTCGGGCTCGCAGGGCGTGAAGGCGCTGCGCGAAGAGGGCTACCGGGTCGTGCTCGTGAACTCGAACCCCGCCACGATCATGACCGATCCGGAGTTCGCGAACCGCACGTACGTCGAGCCGATGACCGTCGCCTCCGTCGAGAAGATCATCGAGCGCGAGAAGCCCGACGTGATCCTGCCGACGCTCGGCGGGCAGACCGCGCTGAACCTCACCGTCGCGCTCTCGGAGGCCGGCGTGCTCGATCGCCACGGCGTGGGACTCATCGGCGCGCAGCTCGAGTCGATCCACAAGGCCGAGGACCGGAACCTCTTCCGCGCCGCGATGGAGCAGATCGGGCTCAAGCTCCCGCGCTCCGGCTACGTGCGAAACCTCGACGACGCGCGCCGGGTGCTCGAGGTGACGGGATTGCCGGCGATCATCCGGCCTTCGTTCACGCTCGGCGGGACGGGCGGCTCCGTTGCCTGGCGCGAGGAGCAGTTCGAGCCGCTGGTCGCGTGGGCGCTCGAGCAGTCGCCGAAGCACACCTGTCTCGTCGAGCAGAGCGTGATCGGCTGGAAGGAGTACGAGCTCGAGGTGATGCGCGACGGCGCCGACAACGTCGTCATCATCTGCTCGATCGAGAACTTCGACGCGATGGGCGTCCACACCGGCGACTCGATCACGGTCGCGCCCGCGCAGACCCTGACCGACCGCGAGTACCAGGAGATGCGCGACGCGGCGATCGCGATCATCCGCGAGATCGGCGTCGACACGGGCGGCTCGAACATCCAGTTCGCCGTGAATCCCACCGACGGCGCGATGGTCGTGATCGAGATGAACCCGCGCGTGTCGCGCTCGTCCGCGCTGGCGTCGAAGGCGACGGGCTTCCCGATCGCGAAGATCGCCGCGAAGCTCGCGGTCGGCTACACGCTCGACGAGATCCGCAACGACATCACGCGCGAGACGCCGGCCTCCTTCGAGCCGTCCATCGACTACGTGGTGACGAAGGTGCCGCGCTTCACCTTCGAGAAGTTCCCCGGCGTCGACAACGAGCTGACCACGCAGATGAAGTCGGTCGGCGAGGTGATGGCGATCGGACGCACCTTCAAGGAGAGCCTCCAGAAGGCGCTGCGCTCGCTCGAGATCGGGCACGCGGGGCTCGAACCGCCGCGGCTGCCGCCGGGCGAGGCCGGCACGGCGGCGCTCTGGCGACAGATCGACACGCCGCGGCCCGGCCGCCCGTGGGCGATCGCGGAGGCGCTGCGCCGCGGTGTCACGGTCGACGAGATCCATCGGCGCTCGCATGTCGATCCGTGGTTCGTGCGAAACCTGGCCGAGATCGTCGAGATGGAGCGGGGCCTCGCGGGTGCCTCGTCGGAGCGCGACCGCGTCGCCTGGCTGCGTCCCGCCAAGCAGGCCGGCTTCTCCGACGCGAGGCTCGCGGGGCTCTGGGGCACGCGCGAGGACGACGTGCGCGCGCTGCGCGGACGCGAGCGCGTGCGGCCGGTCTACAAGCGGGTCGACACCTGCGCGGCCGAGTTCGAGGCGCACACGCCGTATCTCTACTCGACCTACGAGGACGAGTGCGAGGCGAAGCCCTCGAATCGCCGCAAGATCATGATCCTCGGCGGCGGGCCCAACCGGATCGGGCAGGGCATCGAGTTCGACTACTGCTGCGTGCACGCGGCCTACGCGCTGCGCGAGGCGGGCTTCGAGACGATCATGGTGAACTGCAACCCCGAGACCGTCTCGACCGACTACGATACGAGCGACCGCCTCTACTTCGAGCCGCTGACGCTCGAGGATCTGCTCGAGATCGTCGCGAAGGAAGGGCCCGAGGGCGTGATCGTGCAGTTCGGCGGGCAGACCCCGCTGAAGCTCGCGGTGCCGCTCGAGCGCGCCGGCGTGCCGATCCTCGGTACGTCGCCCGACGCGATCGACCGCGCCGAGGACCGCGAGCGCTTCGAGGCGCTGCTCGAGGAGCTGCGGCTCGAGCGCCCGCCGGCCGGCATCGCGCGCAGCCCCGAGGAGGCCGAGAAGGTGGCCGCGAAGCTCGGCTACCCCGTGCTGCTGCGGCCGTCCTACGTGCTCGGCGGGCGCGCGATGGAGATCGTCCACGACGTCACCTCGTTGCGCGCCTACATGCAGCACGCGGTGAAGGCGTCGCCCGAGCGGCCCGTGCTCGTCGATCGCTTCCTCGCCGACGCGACCGAGGTGGACGTCGATGCGATCGCCGACGGCGAGCGCGTCGTGATCGGCGGGATCATGGAGCACATCGAGCAGGCGGGCGTGCACTCGGGCGACAGCGCCTGCTCGCTGCCGCCGTACTCGTTGCCGCAGGACGTCGTCGCCGAGATCGCCGACTCGACGAGGCGCCTCGCCACCGCGCTCGGCGTGCGCGGGCTCATGAACGTGCAGTACGCCGTGAAGGACGGCCGCGTCTACGTGCTCGAGGTGAACCCGCGCGCCTCGCGGACGGTGCCCTTCGTCTCGAAGGCGATCGGGCGGCCTCTCGCGAAGCTGGCCGCGCGCGTGATGGCCGGCGCTTCACTGCGCGAGCTCGGCTTCACCGAGGAGATCTGGCCGAAACACTTCTCGGTGAAGGAGGCCGTCTTCCCGTTCGTGAAGTTCCCCGGAGCCGACACCTTGCTCGGGCCCGAGATGAAGAGCACGGGCGAGGTCATGGGGATCGACTCCGACTTCGGGCGCGCCTACGCCAAGGCGCAGATCCAGGCGGGCAACTCGCTGCCGGAGCGCGGCAGCGTGCTGGTGTCGGTGCGCCTCGAGGACCGCGAGGCGATCGGCGCGGCCGTGGCGGAGCTGGCCTCGCTCGGCTTCCGCGTGCTCGCGACGCCGGGCACTGCGGCCTCGCTCGCGGAAGGCGGCGTGCGCGCGGAGGTCGTGCCGAAGGTCGGCCGCGCTCGCGCCGACGAGCGCGACACCGTGCAGCGCATCCAGGCCGGCGACGTCGATCTCGTGATCAACACCGTCGGCAGCGACCCGGCGGCGGTGCGCGACTCGGCGTCGATCCGCCGCAGCGCGCTCCTGCGCGGCGTGCCGTACTTCACCACCGCCGCGGCGGTGCGCGCGGGGGTCGGCGCGATCCGCGCGCTCCGCAAGGGCTCGATCGGCGTCCGCTCGCTGCAGGAAATCCACGCCATCTGATGCCGGACCTTCGCGCTCGCGATTCGCTCGCGCTCGGGCTGCCGGCCTTCGCTCGGCTGCGCCCGTCTTCGCGGGGGCCCGCCTTCGCTCGGCTGCGCCTCGCTGCGCGCGCCTGCGGCGCTTGCGCGCTTCGGGCGACCTTGGGGTCGCCCTCCTTGCGGCGCGGCTAGGTGCCGATCGATCCCCGGAGCCCGGTGCTCGTCGGCGCGGGCGTCGCGTCGCAGCGCGAAGAGGATCCGGCGCGCGCACTCGAGCCCTGCGCGCTGATGGCCGAGGCGCTCGCGCGCGCCGGCGACGACGCGGGCGATCGCTCGCTGCTGGCCGAGGCCGCGCTCGTGGCGGTGCCGCGCGGCTTCTGGCGCTACCCGGATCCGGGTCGCCTCGTCGCGGAGGCGGTCGGCGCGAAGCAGGCGCGCACGCTCGTCGCCGAGATCGGCGTGCTGCAGACGACGCTCTTCGCTGTCGCCGCGCGGGCGATCCGCGAGGGCGCCGACGTCGTGCTCGTGACGGGCGGCGAGGCGCGCTACCGCGCGCAGCGCGCGCGCGCGGCCGGCCTGCAGGAGATCCTCAGCGAGCAGCCGGCTAGCGTCGTACCCGACCGGGTGCTCCGCCCCGCTGCGGAGATCGTGCACCCCGTCGAGATCGCGCGGCGTTTCGTCGTGCCGGTCGCGCAGTACGCGGCGATCGAGAACGCGCTGCGCCGGGAGGCCGGTGCGAGCCCCGACGCCCATCGCCGCGAGCTCGCACGCTTCTGGGCGGGCTTCGCGGAGGTCGCACGCGCGAATCCGCACGCCTGGAGTCGGAAGCCCCCGGACGAGGGCGCGCTCCTCGACGACGCCGGCCGCAATCCGATGCTCGCCTTTCCCTACGGGCGCCTGCACTGCTCGCAGTGGAACGTCGACCAGGCGGCAGGGCTCGTCTTCTGCTCGGCCGAGCGGGCGCGCCGCGCGCGCATTCCGGAGTCGCGCCAGATCCATCTGCGCGCGGTGGCCGAGTCGAACCACATGCGCCCGCTCGTCGCGCGCGGATCGCTCGCGCGCTCGCCGGGCTTCGTCTTCGCATGGAGGCGCGCGCTCGCGCTCTCCGGCGTCGAGCCCGAAGCGCTCGGGGTGCGCGAGCTCTACAGCTGCTTCCCGTCGGCCGTGCGCGTCCAGCTCCGCGAGTTCGGCATGCCCGCGGAGCCGACGCCTTCCGTCACGGGCGGCATGGCGTTCGCGGGCGGCCCCCTCAACAACTTCGTGTTGCAGGCGGCGGCGCGCGTGCGCGAGCGGCTGCGCGAACGAGGCGGGGCCGCGCTGCTGACCGCCGTCTCGGGCATGCTGACGAAGCAGGGGGTGTCGCTCTGGTCGTGCGAGCCGGGCGAGGCGGGCTTCGGCTATGCCGATGTCTCCGACGAGGCGGAGCGCGCCGAGGCGCCGCGGGCGGTCGTCGACGCAGCGGACGCCGACGGCTCCATCGCGGGCTACACCGTCGTGAGGGATCCGGGTGCGCCGGCGCGCACCGTCGCGGTCGTCGACCTCGAGGGCGGCGCGCGAACGCTGGTCGACAGCGCCGACCCCGAGCTCGCGCGCGAGGCGACGCGGCGTGATCTCGCGGGCGCGGCCGTCCGCGTTCGTGCCGACGGCTCCTTCGCTCTCCGGAGCTAGTCTCCTCGGCCGAGGAGGTCTCGCGTGACGCGTGCCCCGGGCCTCGTGGCCCTCGAGGCAGTGCTGCGGCCGCTGCAGTTCGCGGCGCGTGACGACTTCGCGCACGCGGCGCGCGTCCAGGACCTGGAAGGGAGCGTGCACGCCGCCGCGGAGGCCGCGCTCGCGGCCGCGCTGCCGCGCGAGGTGCGCGTCGTGCTGGCCTCGGTGCGCGACGCGTTCGCGAAGCCCCTCGACGAGAAGGCGCGCCGCGCATCGGTCGAGCGCGCGCTGCGGCGCCTCGGTCCCTTCGCGACGGCCGCCTACGCAGAGGGCGCGCTCGCCGCGTCGCCGGCGTCTCTTCCAGGTGTCGGGCCGAAGCGCGCCGGCGTGATGGCGCGCCGAGGGCTCGACTCGGTGCAGGCGCTCCTCTTCCACCTGCCGACCCGCTACGACGACCGCCGCGCGCTCCAGAAGATCGGCTCGCTCGAGGTCGGCACGCGCGCGACTTTCGTGGGGCGCGTGCTCGGCTGCGGCTTCGCCGCCTGGCGCGGCGGCCGCGGGAGCGGCGGACGCATGTTCGAGGCGGTGCTCGGCGACGAGACCGGCACCGTGAACCTCAAGTGGTTCCGAGGCGGCGAGGCGATCGGCCGCGTCGTCGTGAAGGACGCGCAGCTCCTCGTGACGGGCGAGGTCAAGCGCTATCGCTTCTCGAAGGAGCTGCAGCATCCGGAGGTCGAGGCGCAGGCCGATGCGGAGTCCGCGACGGGCTCGCGCGCCGAGATCGTGCCGGAGTACAGCGCGCCGGAGGGCGTCCACCCGCGTGGACTGCGCCGCGCGATCGCCTCGGCGGTCTCCGACTACGCGGACCTCGTGCCCGCCTGGCTGCCCGAGCGACTCGCGCGCACGCGCGGGCTGCCGACACCGGGCGACGCGCTGCGCGCGATCCATGCGCCGGGGCCCGACGCCGACGTCGCGGCGCTCCAGGCGCGGCGCACGCCGCATCACGAGCGGCTGATCCTCGAGGAGCTGTATCTGCTCGAGCTCGGGCTTGCGTTGCGGCGCGCGCGAAAGAGCGTCGCGGCCAGCGTGCCGATCGCGTCCGACGGTCCGCGCACGCGGGCCGCCCTGCGCGCGCTGCCCTTCGAGCTGACCGGCGCGCAGCACCGCGTGTGGCACGAGCTTCGCCAGGACCTCGCGCGCGCACACCCGATGCACCGACTGCTCGAGGGCGAGGTGGGCAGCGGCAAGACCGTGCTCGCGTATCTCGCGGCGGTGGCGGTCGCCGAGTCGGGACACCAGGCGGCGTTGATGGCGCCGACGGAACTGCTGGCCGAGCAGCACGAGCGCACGCTCTCGCGACTCGCGCGCGGCCATGCCGCCGATCCGCTGCGGATCGAGCGGCTCTCGGCTTCGACCCCGCGCACGCACGCGGATCTCGTGCGCGCGGAGCTCGCATCGGGCGGCGTCGACCTGGTGGTCGGCACGCACGCGCTGCTGGAAGAGGGCGTCGGCTTTCGCAGCCTCGGGCTCGTGGTCGTCGACGAGCAGCAGCGCTTCGGCGTGCTCCAGCGCGCGGCGCTCGGCGACAAGGCGGCCCACGAGCCGCACACCCTGGTGATGACGGCCACGCCGATCCCGCGCACCCTGGCGCTGACGCTCTACGGCGATCTCGACCTCTCCGTGCTCGACGAGCTGCCGCCCGGGCGCCAGCCGGTGCGCACCTTGCTCTTCCGCGAGGGCGAGGGCCGCCAGGTGGCCGATCTCCTGCGCGAGACCGTGGCGCGCGGCGAGCAGGTCTACGTCGTCTACCCGCTCGTCGAGGAGTCCGAGAAGATGGATCTGCGCGCGGCGACCGAATCGGCCGAGCGGATCCGCGCGGCCTTCCCAAATCTCCGCGTCGACCTCGTGCACGGTCGTCTCGACGCGGTGTCGCGGGCCGAGGCGATGGCGCGCTTCGAGTCGGGCGCGACGCAGGTGCTGGTCTCGACGACGGTGGTCGAGGTCGGCGTGGACGTGCCGAACGCGACGTTGATGATCGTCGAGCACGCGGAGCGCTTCGGGCTCGCGCAGCTGCACCAGCTGCGCGGGCGGATCGGGCGTGGCTCGAAGCCGGGCACCTGCGCGCTCGTCGCGCGCGGCGTCGGCGAGGGCAGCGAGGCGCGGCTCGCCGCGCTGCTCGCGACGCGCGACGGCTTCGAGATCGCGGAGGCGGACCTGCGGATCCGCGGCCCCGGTGAGTTCCTCGGCACGCGCCAGCACGGTCGCCTGCCGGACCTTCGGATCGCCGACCTCGCGCGCGACGTCAAGCTCGTGTCGGTCGCGCGCGAGGCGGCGCTCGAGGCCGTGCGGCGCGATCCCGCGCTGGCGCGCGACCCCGAGCTGGTTCGCGCGGTGCGCGCGCGCTGGGGCGCGAAGCTCGCGCTGGCGGACGTGGGGTAGGGCGGAGCGGATGAAGTGGTTGGAGCTCCCGCGCGTCGACCCGATGCCGCCGGCCGCACCCGGCTGGCCGGTCGTCGGCGCGGGCCCGGCCCTGCTGCGCCAGGGCGCGGATTTCTTCGCCGCGCAGCGAGCTCGACTCGGAGATACGTTCCTCGTCGACGCCTTCCGCTACCGACTCTTCTGCGTGTTCTCGCCGGCGGGCGTCCGCGCGCTCTACGCGTTTCCCGAGCGCGAGGCGAGCTTCGGGCTCGCGACCTACGAGCTGGTGATGCGGCACAAGCTGCCGCTCGAGCTGGTCGCCGGTCGCCGCACGCGCCCGCACGATCTCTTCGGCAGCCAGGAGGTCGAGGGCTACCTCGCGCACCTCGAGGAGGCGGTCGCACGTCAGCTTGCCGAGCTCGGAGACACCGGGCGCTTCGAGATCTTCGCGTTCGCGCGGCGCCTCGGTCACCGGCTCGGGCTCGCGTGCTGGGCCGGTCCGGAGGCCGCGGCGCGCGAGAACCTCGACCGACTGATCCCGCTCTTCGACCGGCTCGACACCTCGTCCTCCTTCGTGCAGCCCACGCAGGCCTTCGCCGCGCACGCCACGCGAAAGTGGCGCGAGCGCCGCGCGATGCGCGGCATCGAGCGCATCCTCGGAGAGATCCTCGCGGCGCGCCGCAGCGCGCCGCCGCGCGGCGACTTCCTCGTGCAGATCGACGCGGCCTGGGGGAAGGAGCCCGAGCCCGCGCGCACGCAGGGCGTCGCGCGCGACGTGATGCTGATCCACATGGGGGCGCAGTCGAACCTCTACGCGGCGCTGGCCTGGACGCTCGTCGACCTCCTGCTCCGCCCTGCGCTGCTCGAAGAAGTGCGCGTGGGCGACGACGCGCTGCTCGAGCGCTGCGCCAGCGAGTCGATCCGCATGGCGCAGCGCTCGCTGACCTTGCGGCGCGTGATGCAGCCGCTCACGCTCGAGCTCGAGCACGGGAAGTTCCGGCTGGAGCCGGGTGTCCTGATCGCGACCATGCTCGCCGCGACGAACCGCAGCGCGGCGCCCGGCCTCGACCGCTTCGATCCTGCGCACTACGAGGGCCGTCGCCTCGCAAAGGGCGTGGAGCTGCCGGCGCGCGAGCTCGTCAGCACGTTCGGGCACGGGCGCCACGCCTGCCCGGCGCAGCGCTTCTCGATCTCGGCGATCCGCATCGCCGTGCGCCGGCTCCTCGAGCGCTACGAGCTGAGCCCGCGCTTCACGAGCGCGGCGCCGCGCCGCCGTCAGATCGGCGCCGTCGCGCGCGCCGAACGGCCTTGCGAGGTCGAGTACTGCCTGCGCTGATGCGGTGCCCAGTATGAAGAAGCGGTTTCTCGTGGCTTGTGACTATGGACAAGGGGCAACGTGGCTCCTGATCGATGCTGAGTCCCCCGACGTCATCGAGTCGAGGTTTCCGGAGCTGACGGTGGTTCTCGATCGGCCCGCATGGATGACCGAGGAACGAATGCGGAACCTCGAAGAGACGGCCTGCTACGACCTGGATGCACCGCTCTCTGGATTCCTCGAGGTGCTCGTGGCCGAGCGGGAGCCGGGCGAGTAGCTCGTTGCTTCAGCGTCAGTACGCGATCCCCGCGACCGTGGCCTGCTTGCGGATCGCCTCGAGCGACCTGCTGGTCGAAGCCGTCGCCCTTTCCGGCGGCGGCGAGGCGCGTCTCCTCGGCGCGGATCCACGCGTCGCGCTCCTCGCTGAGCTTCGCGACCTGCTCCTGGATCTTCGCGCGCTCGGCGAGCTTTGCCTTCACCGCGGCGTCGCGCTGCTCGGGTGTGAGATCGCGCAGCGAAGCCGGGAGATCGTCCTTCTTCACGTGGTCGAGCTCGACGCGGCCCTCCTTCACCGCGTCGACGAGATCCTCGCGGCCGTCGTTCACGCGTCCACTGGTCTTCGCGAGGTAGGCGAGCCGCGAGGCGGCCGAGGGCGCGGGCGCGGACAGCGCCTCGTGTCGCTTCGCCTCGAGCTCGGCCTGCTCGCCCGCGTTGCCCCAGGCGATCACGGTGTCGGCGAGCGCGCGGTTCAGGCTCGCGAGCTCCGCATCCTGCGGCGCGGTGATCGCGAGCATGCCGCCGTCCTGGCGGATCGCGACGTAGCGGCTCGCGCCGAGCTCCGCGATCTCCTGCCAGATGGGGCGCGTCTCGGCGTAGTCGCCGCACTGCACGGTGTTGACCACGATGCCCTGCGCGCGCGCGTTGCGGACGGTCTCCGCATAGCGGACGTCCTGCGGGTAGTCCATGTGCGGCGGCGCGTCGCCCACCAGGAAGATTGCGCGGTACACGTCCGCGTCGCGACTCCACGAGAGCTTCGTACGCGCCTCGTGCAGCGCCTGGTTCACGGACTCCGGACCGTCCCCTCCGCCGTCGGCTCGGTAGGACTGAGCTCCGCGTAGATCGCATCGAGATCCCGGGTCAGGTCGCGCACCCGCGTCACGTAGTCGTCGCCGCGGTCGCGGTAGGCGACGAGGCCGATGCGGACGTCCGGGGTCGGCTTCCCGCTCGCGAGCTGGTTCGCGATCTGCCAGATCTTGCGCTTCGCGCCGCCGATCAGGCCCGACATCGAGCCGGTGGTGTCGAGCACGAACGCCACCTCGATGCGCGGGCGCACCTTGGGGATTTGCTGCGGAATCGCAGACGCGGCGGACGGGAGCAGGAGCAGGGCCACGAGCAAGGTGCGGATCGTCGTCATGGGATCTCCTTCGAGGTACGACGGCGAGCCTATGGGTCGGCGGGGACGACTTCCGTCAAATCGGCGTCAACGTGGAGCGGCCGCGTTGACGTGGCGTTTACGTAGAATCCGCGGCTCGAACGAGGAGGTTCTCGTGGACGAACGCATCGCGCCGGAGCAGTGCATCTTCTGCAAGATCGTGAAGAAGGAGGCGCCCGCGCACGTCGTGCGCGAGGACGCGCGCACCCTCGTGTTCATGGATCTCTTCCCGGCCGCCAACGGACACGTGCTGGTGATCCCGAAGCTCCACGCGATCAACCTGCTCGACTGCGAGGACGCGGATCTCGTCGCGATCGGACCGCTGTCGCGGCGCCTCGCGAAGGCGATGCGGCGCGTCTTCGCGCCGGACGGAATCGGCGTCTTCCAGCTGAACGGCGCCGCCGCGGGCCAGACCGTCTTCCACTACCACCTGCACCTGATCCCGCGCCGGGTCGGCGGGCCGATGCATCTCCATGGCCGCGCGCAGGGCGATCCGAAGCAGCTCGCCGACAACGCCGCGCGCCTCGCCGAGGCGTTGGAGGAGATCCGCTAGCCCGCGAGCTTCGCCAGCCTCGCACTCGCCTCGCGGAACTCCGCGAGCGTCTCGCGGAAGATCTGCGCGACCGGCTTCACGCTCTCGATGCGCCCGACCACCTGCCCCGAGAGCGCGATCGACGCCTCCATGTCGCCCTTGAAGTAGACGTCGAGCACGTGGCCGAGCACCGAGAGCTCGACCTTCTCCTCGCGCTCGAGCCGCTCCGAGAACTTCGTGCGGAGCGCGCGCAGCCCCGGACGGTGGAAGCGGTTCATGAAGACGGTGTCGGTCTCCTGCGCCTCGCAGATCGCGCGCTTGAAGTTCTCGTGCACGGGCGACTCGGCCGACGACACCATGCGCGTGCCCATCTGCACGCCCTCGGCGCCGAGCGCGAACGCCGCGGCCATGCTGTGGCCGTCCGCGATGCCGCCGGCGGCGATCACCGGCACATCGACTTTCGAGCACACGAGCGGCAGCAGCACCATCGTCGCCACGTCGCGCGGATTCTTGAAGCCGCCGCCTTCTCCGCCCTCGACCACGAGCCCGTCGACGCCGGCCTCGATCGCCTTCAGCGCCGCCTTGAGCGAGGGCACCACGTGGTAGACGGTGAGGCCCGCGCTCTTCAGCGCCCGCGTGTACCTCGTCGGATCGCCGGCCGAGGTCGTGACGAAGCGCACGCCCTGCGCGACGACGAAGTCGACGATCGAGGGATCGCGAACGAAGAGCTGCGCGATGTTCACGCCGAAGGGCTTGTCGGTGAGATCGCGCATCTTGCGGATCTCCTCGCGCACGGCGTCGAGCTCGCCGGACGACGTCTCGATGATGCCCATGCCGCCCGCGTTCGAGACCGCGGACGCGAGCTGCGCGCGCGCGATCCAGCCCATCGGCGCCTGCACGATCGGGAGCGAGACGCCGAGCTGCTCGGAGACGCGGGTTCGAATCAGGGGCTCGCTGACGTCGATCTCTGCTGTGCTCGTTCGCACCGGGTCTTCTCCTCCGATCTTCGCTCGGCTACGCCTCGCTGCGCGCGGATTCGCCGCTTGCCGCCTCGATCTCGACGGGGATCCCGTTCAGCGCCGACGTGCCCGAGAGCGGGTCGAGCGTGAACTCGTCGGCGAGCGCGTTGCTGTTGCTGCCGGGGCGCTTCGCCGCGACCTGCATGCGCGTGCCGGGCGCGTCGTGGCCCCAGCCGTGCGGCAGGCTCACGACACCGGGCAGGATCGAGTCGGTCACCTCGACGCGCGCCACGACCGAGCCCGCCTGCGAGCGCACCTGCGCGGCGCCGCCGTCCATGAGGTCGAGCCGCGCGGCGTCGTCCGGGTGGACCTGGAGCGTGCAGCGGAAGGGTCCTTTCGCGAGCGTCGGCAGGTTGTGCATCCAGGAGTTGTTCGAGCGCAGGTGGCGGCGCCCGACCAGCACCGACGCCGGACGCGGCGTGTCGATCGAAGCCTCGAGCCGCGGGAGATCCTCGAGGATCACCGGCGGTGCGAGCTCGATCTTCCCGCTCGGCGTGCGCAACACGTCGGGGAGCCGCGGCGCGAGCGGGCCGAGGTCGACACCGTGCGGAGCCGCCTCGAGCGCAGCCAGCGACAGGCCCTCGCGCGCGCCGAATCCGTCGCCGTAGGGACCCGTCCGGAGCGCGAGGTCGATCAGCCGCTCCGGGCCGCGGCGATGCGAGAGCGCGGCGAGGATCTCCTCCGAATCGCGTCCCTCGATCCGGCCGCCCTTCGCCGCGACCGCCGCCTGCACGCGCAGCCGGATCGCGAGCTCGTCGAGCCCGCGCGTGTCGGCCTTCGAGCCCTGGCCGAGCAGGATGCCGAGCAGCCGCAGCAGGATCTCCCACTCGGTCATCGCGCCCGGCGGCATCTCGAAGACCGGCGGCGAGTAGCGCGCCGCATTTCGCACCGCGAACGACGGGAACGCGACGTCGTAGTGACTCTGCTCGAGCGCCGAGGGACCGGGCAGGATCACGTCGGCGTGTCGCGTCGTCTCGTTCAGATAGATGTCGACGCTGACCATGAAGTCGAGCGATCCGAGCGCCTTCTCGAGCCGCGCGCTGTTCGGCGCGCTGCGCGCCGGGTTGCCGGCGATCGTCACGAGCGCGCGGATCTGGCCGTCGCCCGGCGTCTCGATCTCCTCGGCGAGGCAGGCGATCGGGAACTCGCCGAACACTTCGAGCGCGCCGCGCACGCGGCTCCGATGGCGGTGCAGCCGAGCGCCGCTGCCGCGGCCGCCGCGACCGTCGGTGTTCGGCGAGAAGGCGGGCGCCTTCGGGAACATCGCGCCGCCCTCGCGATCGAGGTTTCCGGTCAGGGCGTTCAGCACGTCGACCAGCCACGAGGCCAGGGTGCCGAAGGCGGTCGTCGTCGTTCCGATCCGACCGTAGACGGCGGCGCGCGGCGCGGCGGCGAGCTCGCGCGCGAGCTCGCGGATCAGCCCGGCCGTGACGCCGCAGGCCGGCGCGACGCGCTCCGGTGTGAAGGGCGCGACCGCCGCGTCGACGGCCGCGACGCCGTCGGTCCACGGCGCGAGGCGATCCAGCCGCACGAGCTTCTCCGCGAAGAGCGTCTGCGCAACCGCGGCGAGCAGCAGCGCGTCGGTCGCGGGCCGGATCGCGACGTGGCGGTCGGCGATCTCGGCGGTCTCGCTGCGGCGCGGATCGACGACCACGAGCTTGCCGCCGCGCTCGCGCATGCGGCGCGCGCGGCCGCGGAAGTCCGGCACCGTGAAGAGGCTGCCGTTCGAGACCATCGGGTTCGCGCCGAGCATCAGCAGGTAGTCGCAGCGGTCGATGTCGGGGACCGGGACCGTGAGCGCCGTCCCGAACATCAGCGCGCACGCGACCTGCTTCGGGTACTGATCGACCGTGCTCGCGCTGTAGCGGTTGCGCGTCCGAAAGCCCGTCAGCAACACGCTCGAGTAGAGCGACGCGGCGGTATTGTGGACGCTCGGGTTGCCGAGGTAGAAGCCGAGCGCGTCGTTACCGTGCGCGTCGATCACGCGGCGAAGGCCGCGGTCCGCGATCTCGAAGGCCTCGTCCCAGTCGACCGCGACGTGCTGGCCGTCGCGCTTCACCAGCGGCGCGCGCAGTCGGTCGGGGTCGGCGTCGAGATCGCGCAGCGCGACCGCCTTCGGACACACGAAGCCGGCGCTGAAGACGTCCTGCTCGTCGCCGCGGACCTTCACGACCTCGCGGCCCTTCACCTCGAGCTCGAGCCCGCAGGTGGCCTCGCAGAAGGGGCAGATGCGCTGGCGGGTCGCGGTCTGGCTCATGGGACCTCCGAGGCTCGCGATCATACGCGGCCCCCGACGGCGTTGCCCGCACGACGCCGATTCGTGCAAGCTGTCGTGCGGCCGGTCCCGGCGGACCGCGGAGGAGCGATGCGCCCCGACGAATACGAGTCCCATGATGCGCTCGGCCTGGCTTCGCTCGTGCAGCGAGGCGAGATCAAGCCACGCGAGCTGATCGAGGTCGCGATCGCGCAGTGCGAGCGTCGCAATCCCGCCGTCAACGCGGTCGTGATCCCGATGTTCGACGAGGCGCGCCGCGTTTCCGAGGCGGCGCCCGCCGGTCCGTTCCACGGCGTGCCGTTCCTGCTGAAGGACCTCTACGCGCTCTATCCGGGGGTCCGCACCACCAACGGCTCGCGCTTGTTCTCCGACTTCGTGCCCGACCACGAGAACGAGATGGTCGCGCGCTACCGGCGCGCGGGGCTCGTCGTGTTCGGCAAGTCTGCGTCGCCGGAGTTCGGCATCACGACGAGCACCGAGTCGGTGCTCTTCGGGAAGACGCGCAACCCGTGGAACCTCGAGCACACCGCCGGCGGATCGTCGGGCGGCGCGGCGGCGGCCGTCGCCGCGGGCATCGTCCCGGCCGCGCACGCGAGCGACGGCGGCGGCTCCATCCGCATCCCCGCGTCGTGCTGCGGGCTCTTCGGACTGAAGCCCTCGCGCGGGCTGATGCCGTTCGGCCCTGACGCGGGCGAGGGCTGGAGCGGCATGAGCACCGCGCACGCCGTCACGCGCAGCGTGCGCGACAGCGCGGCGCTCCTCGACGTCGTCGCGGGCGCCGATCTCGGCGCGCCCTACGCGGCGCCGACGCGCGAGCGGCCGTACCTCGAAGAGATGGGAGCGAAGCCCGGTCGGCTCCGCATCGCGCTGCAGACGCGCAGCTTCAATGGCAGCGACACCCATCCGGATTGTGTCGCCGCTGCGCGCGACGCGGCCGCGCTCTGCCGCTCGCTCGGCCACGAGGTCGATGAGGCCGAAATCGCGATCGACGCGGCGGCCTTCGGCCGCGCGTCGCAGGTGATCATCGCGGCGAATCTGCGCGCGTCGGTGCAGGATCGCCTGAAGGAACTCGGCCGCGAGCTTCGCGACGACGACCTCGAGACCGGCACGCGCGCGATGTTCGAGGCGGCCGCGGGCGCCGACGCCGCGGAGTACGCGCGCTCGCTGCGCGTGATCCACGCGCTGGGGCGTCAGGTGTCGCGCTTCCTCCTGCGTTACGAGCTGCTGCTCACGCCGACGATGGGCACGCCGCCGCTGCCGCTCGGACGCCTCGCGCTGACGAATCCCGGTGTCGACTTCCTGCGCGATCTGCTCCAGACCGTCGGCTACACGCAGCTCTTCAACGCGTCGGGACATCCGGCGATGTCGGTACCGCTCTCCTGGAACGCCGCGAGCCTCCCGATCGGCGTCCAGTTCGTTGGTCGCTTCGGTGCCGAGGCGACGCTATTCCGGGTCGGGGCGCAGCTCGAGCAGGCGCGGCCGTGGTTCGCGAAGACCGCAAGCTGCGCGTAGCGCGGCGAAGCCGAGCGAAATTCAGAGAAACGACACTGTTCGATGTTCGTCGTCCACGTCGACCGCCAGCGCTCGTTCACCGGCCAGATCCAGCGCGGGCTCGCCGATCTCGACGCGCTGCGCGGCGCCGGCCATCAGGTCGGCGCGATCGCGCATCCCGGCAGTCAGCTCGCGCGGCGCGCGCGCGAGCGCGGGATCGAGGTCTGGGAGCTGCCGATGCGCGGCGCCTCGATCTATCCGTCGATGCTCCGCGCCGCCCGCGCGCTGCGCGGCCGCGGCGTCGACGTCCTCCACTGCCACGGCGGCGCGGATCATGTGCTCGCGTTCGGCGCGGCGCGGCTCGCGGGCATCCCGCATCTCGTCCGCACCAAGCACAACCACACGCCGCCGCGAGGCTGGCGACACCGCGTGCCGTACCAGCTCTGCGACCGCGTCGTCGCCGTCTCGGGCTTCGTGCGCGATCAGCTCGTCGCGGGAGGCGTCGACGCGGCGCGCGCCGTCAGCATCCCGACCGCGGTCGACCTCGCGCGCTTCCGCCCGCGACCGCGCGACCTCGCACTCGCGGCCTCGCTCGGGATCGGCGAGAAGGATCTCGTGATCGGCAACGTGTCGAGCCTGCACGCGCGCAAGGGCATCGAGGAGCTCTTGCTTGCGCTCGCGCGACTGCGAGGCGGTCCGCACGGCACGCGCGTGCGCGGACTGCTCGTCGGAAGGAATCGCGCGCCGTGGCAGGCGCGCGCGCGCGAGCTCGGCATCGCGGACCGCGTGCTCCTCCCGGGCTTCCGCGAGGACGTCGAGTCGCTGCTGCCGCTCTTCGACGTCTACGCGCTGCCGTCGCACCACGAAGCGCTCGGCACCGGCGCGCTCGAGGCGATGGCGGCGGGCCTCGCGCTGGTGGTCAGCGACGTCGAGGGTCTGGCGGAGGCGGTCGCGCCGGGCACGGGGCTGCGCGTCCGGCCCCGCGATGCCGAACGACTCGCCGACGCGATCGAGTCGCTGCTCGGTGACGCCTCGCGGCGCGCGGAGCTCGGCGCCGCAGCGCGCGCGCGCGCCGAGGCGGAGTACGACCAGAAGGCGCTCGCGGCGCGCATGCTCTCGCTCTACGAGGAAGTGGTTCAGCGGCGCCGCCCGCGCGCCGATGCTTGACGAGCGTCCATCGCCTGGGTTATTCAAGAGCCTTCCATGACGCACCGGGTCCTGCTTCCGAGCCTCCTCGCCGGCCTGCTCCTTACGCAGGCGGGAGGGGGTTCCTAGCGCCTGGAACCCGGTCGTCGAAGCGACCCAACCCTCTCCCGCCGAGCTGCCGGAGAGGGTTTCGTGTTTCTGGGGACTTCGGTCCCGCGTCGTCGCGAAATCCGCTCCGCCGTGCTCGTCGGGAGACTTCGAGCAAGGAGCGAATCGTGTCCGACCGCATCACCGTCTTCGATACCACCCTGCGCGACGGCGAGCAGACCGCTGGCGTCTGCTTCTCGGCGCGCGACAAGGTCGACATCGCGAGCGCGCTCGCCGGCATGGGCGTCGACGTCGTGGAGGCGGGTTTTCCGGCCGCCTCGTCGGCCGAGCGCGAGGCCGTGGCCGCGGTCGCGCGCGAGGTGCGCGGCACGCGCGTGTGCGCGCTCGCGCGCGCGATGCCCTTCGACATCGACGCGGCCGCCGCGGCGCTCGCCGAGGCGGAGGCGCCGCGCATCCACACCTTCATCAACGCGTCCGACGTGCAACTCGCGCACCAGCTGCGCAAGGGACGCCGCGAGGTGCTCGAGATGGTCGAGTTCGCGGTCGCGCGCGCGCGGCAGTCGACCGACGATGTCGAGTTCTCGCCGATGGACGCGACGCGCGCCTCGCTGGACTTCCTGGTCGACGTCGTTCGCGCGGCGCTCGCCGCGGGCGCGACCACGATCAACATCCCCGACACCGTCGGCTGTGCGCTGCCCGATCAGGTCGCGGAGATCTTCCGGTCGCTCCGCGCGCGCGTCCCGGAGCTCGAGGACGCAGTGCTCTCGTTCCACGGCCAGGACGATCTCGGCCTCGCGACCGCGAACGCGCTGGCCGCGATCTCGGCGGGCGCGCGCCAGGTCGAGCTGGCGGTAAACGGCATCGGCGAGCGCGCCGGCAACACCGCGTTCGAGGAGGTCGTGATGGCGATCGAGGTGCACGGCGCGAGGCTCGGCGTCCACACTTGTGTCGACCCGAGCGGCATCTGCGCGCTCTCGGCGCTGGTCGAGGAGCGGAGCCACGTGCGCGTGCCGCCCAACAAGGCGGTGGTCGGCGCGAACGCCTTCCGCCACGCGTCGGGCATCCACCAGGACGGCGTGCTCAAGTGGCGCGAGAACTACGAGGTGCTCGATCCGGCGCGCATCGGACACGCGCGCGGATCGGAGATCGTGCTCGGCAAGCTGTCCGGCCGCGCGGGCTTCGTCGCGCGCGTGCAGGCGCTCGGCTACGCGCTGACCGACGCCGCGCTTGAGCGCGCCTTCGAGCGCTTCCAGCGCCTCGCGGACGGCAAGGCGGTCGTGGACGACGCGGACCTGAAGGAGATCTGCGAGGAGAGCGCCGCGGCGGCGTGAGGTCGCGGCATGAGTGCATGCGCGGGCGTTTCGATCGGAGGAGCGGAGGCTGCGCCCCCGGACCCCCGTTCAGGAACGAGGACCAGGAATCTCGGAGGGATCGAGAAGACCGTGACGGCGCCAGCCGACGCGGAGGAGCCAGGTGTGAGGTAGGGCGACCGGACATGGCGTGTCCGAAGCACGAGAGTACGTAGGCGAGGGCGTGTCGCACCTCTCGGGGCGTACGCAGGACGTGGAGGTGAAACCGGTCGGCGAGCACGGGGCCGCGGCGGCCGAACACGCGATCCACGGATCGCGCGAAGCGCGGTCCGATGGATTTCATCCCGGAAGCGAGATCGCGCTGGCTCGTCGCCTCGACGATCGCGTGGAGGTGATCGTTCTGGATCGAATAATGAACCAACCGGAAGCGCCCGCGATCGCACGCGATCGCGAAGCTGCGCTCGAGCTCACGCACCAGGCGCGCCGTCCGCAGCGAGGGCAGTCCGCGCCGCACCTTCAAGGTGATGTGGCACGGAAACCTCGCGGCAAGAGGAGCGCGTGCGCGATGCGGATCTCTCGGATTTGGACCGCGCTTGCGGCCCGCGCCCGCACGTCGTCCACCCCAGCGAGGCGGTTCACGCAGATCGAGATCGAGTTGTCGCGTTTTCCGCATCATCACCTGCATGACATGCAGGTGTGACAGGAACGGTCACACGCGCGACTTGAATTGCGCGATGTTCTCGATTCATCGGGGTGAAACGAAATCCTCTGCTGCGAATGCCAGCCTCTCGAGCGTTCCGGCCTCGAGGTGGAGCGTCCCAGACACCGTGATACCGATACTTCGCGGGTGCGCCCCCTCATGAATCTCGAAGAAAAGAGTGATGTGGCCGGTTCGATCGCTCTTCGCGCTGGGCCGCGCATGGTTCTCGACGGACTTCCAACGCAGCTCGCCTTCCCAGCCTCTCCAGTGGTCTGCGAGCTCGGTGAAGAATTCTCCGAGCCGGTACATGGCGAAGTCGTACAGTTCGAAGTCCGCGCTCACGGATGGGGCCGTGAACGAAACACGGCAGTGAGACAAATCATGTTCGGGCGCCGGTGGAACCTCAGCGTGGCTCCGCTTCGGACGCAGACCACCTCGAACGCGTCCCGCACTTTGCTACCCCCGCGGATCCGGTCTCCGAATCGCCGTCACCAGGACGTGCCACGCGGTGCGGTAGATCTCGCGCTCGTCGATCTTCGAGACGCCGTGGGTACGCTGCTCGAAGACGATCGGGATCTCCGCGATGCGGAAGCCGGCGTGGTGGACGCGGTAGACCATCTCCTCGAGGAAGGAGTAGCCGGAGCCGCGGATGGTGAAGGGGTTCACGGTCTCGAGCACCTGGCGCCGGTAGCAGCGGAAGCCGGCGGTGCAGTCGTGCGTCGGCACGTGCAGCAGCACGCGCGTATAGAAGTTCGCGAAGCGCGAGAGCAGGCGGCGGTGCCACGGCCAGTTGACCAGCGATCCCCCAGCGACGTAGCGCGATCCGATCACGAGGTCCGCCTGCTCCGCGGCCGCGAGCATCTGCGGCAGGTAGCGCGGGTTGTGGCTGCCGTCGCAGTCCATCGTCAACACCAGCGCGTAGTCGGCGTCGAGCGCGTAGCGGAAACCCGCGAGGTACGCCGTGCCGAGGCCGAGCTTCCCGGGGCGGCGCAAGAGGTGCAGGCGCGACTCGCTCTTCGCCGCGCGCTCGACGAGATCGCCGGTGCCGTCGGGGCTGTTGTCGTCGACGACGAGCACCTCGAGCGCGGCGTCCTGCGCGAGCACGCCGCCCGCGACCGCGAGCACGTTGTCGGCCTCGTCGTAGGTCGGAAGGATCGCGAGGGCGCGCATGGGGGGCGGCAGCATAACAGAGGGCTTACTGGGTTATGCTGCGCGGCCTGCATGGTGATCATCACGCTGCCGGCCTACAACGAAGAGGCATCCCTGCCGGCCCTGCTACTGCGCGTGAAGGAAGCCATGGAGGAGAACGGCTTCGAGTACCGCGTGATCGTCGTGAACGACGGCAGCAGCGACGGCACCGCCAGCGCGGTCGAAGCCTTGCGCGGGAAGCTGCCTCTCGAGCTCGTCGATCACGGCCGAAACCGCGGCCTCGGCGAGGCGGTGCGAACCGGCCTCCTGCACGCGCTCGAAGGCGCGGACGACCGCGACGTGATCGTGACCATGGACTCCGACAACACGCACACGCCGGGGCTCATCGCGGGCATGGTGAATGGCATCCGCGAGGGTAACGACGTGATGATCGCGTCCCGCTTCCGCGCGGGCGCTCGGATCATGGGCGTGCCGCTCTACCGCCGCGTGCTTTCGCGCGGGGCGAGCGTGCTCTTCCGCATCACCTTCCCGACCCCGGGCGTGCGCGACTTCACCTCCGGCTACCGCGCCTATCGCGCGGAGCTCCTGCGTCGCGCCTTCGAGACCTACGGCGAGGACTTCGTCCACGAGAGCGGCTTCGCCTGCATGGTCGACATCCTGCTGAAGCTGCGGCGCCTCGGCGCGATCATGAACGAGCGCCCGCTGATCCTCCGCTACGACTTCAAGTACGGCGTCTCGAAGATGCACGTGCTGCGCACCGCCGTCGGCACGCTCGCGCTGATGCTGCGACAGCGCTTCGGTCGCGGCTGATGCGCCCGCAGGACGCTGAGCGCGTCGCCGACTACTTCTCGCGGCGGGGCACCGTCACCGAGTGGTGGAACCCCGAGGAGGGGCCGCTCGCCTTCCACTACGCCGCCGAGCTGCGGGTGCTGGAAGACGCGCTCGCCGTCGACCCGAGCTGGCAGGTGCTCGACGTCGGCACGGGACCGGGCCGCTTCGGCCTCTGGTTCGCCGCGAAGGGGTGCCGCGCGATCGGCGTGGACCTCAATCCCGAGATGCAGGAGCGCGCGCGCGAGGCGGCGCGACGGCGCGGGCTCGAGTCGCGCTTCGAGGTGCGCGCAGGACGCGCGGAGGACCTGCGCGAGTTCGAGTCCGCGCGCTTCGACGCGGTCCTCTGCATGGAGCTCTTCGATCACCTGCCGGATCTCGGCGCCGCGCTCGCGTCGATGCGGCGCGTGCTCGCTCCGGGCGGGCGCTTCCTCTTCACCTACGTGCCGCGCGAGTCGCTCTACGGGATGCTCGGCAACGTCTATCGCGGCCTGAAGGCGCGGCTCGCGCCGCAGGAGCTGATGATCTCGCGCACCTACGGCTTCGCCGAGGTGGTGCGCGCGCTTCGCGGCGCCGGCCTCGAGCTCGAGCGACACTTCGGTGTGGGAGCTCTCTGCATCTCCGCGCAGACGCGCTTCTTCGGCGAGAGCGCCTTCCAGCGCGCCGCGACGGCGCTCGCGCGCGCCGAGGCGCGCCGCTGGCCCTACCACGAGGGCGGCTTCCTCGGGCGACGCGGCGCGCACGTGGTCGGGATCGCGCGGGCGTCGGCGTGAAGGTCTGCGTCTCGGTCGATCTCGACAACTACCAGGAGTACCGGCGGCTGGTCGGCTCTGGAGCGGCCGAGCCCGAGCGCTCCTTCTACGACGACGCGCTGCCACGTTTCCTGGACGCGTTCGATCGACACGGGCTCCGCGCCACCTTCTTCGCGATCGGCCGCGACGCCGCGAGTCCGTCGCACGCGAAACGCCTGCGCGAGGCCCACGCGCGCGGCCACGAGATCGGCAACCACTCGTGGTCGCACCCGCACAACCTGCGGAGCTTCTCGCGCGCGGCGAAGGAGGCGGAGATCGCGCAGGGCGAGGAAGCGCTCGCCGACGCTGTCGGCGTGCGCCCGGTCGGATTTCGCACGCCCTCCGTCGACGTCGACGCGGAGGTGCTCGAGATCCTCGCCTCGCGCGGCTACCTCTACGACTCGTCGATCATCCCGTCGCCGCTGATGTGGGCTTTCATGCTGTACGGGCGGCTCTTCGTGCGCGAGAGCGACTACGCGCTCGGGCTGCTCCGGACGCCGCTCGCGCCAGCGCGCCCCTACTGGCCCGCGACCCATGCGATCCACCGGCGGCGGTCCGACGCGGAGATCGCGCGCGGCGCGCTCCTCGAGATCCCGGTCTCGGTGACGCCGTGGCTGCGGCTTCCCTACTACGGAACCTTGTGGCGGCTGCTCGGTCCGGGCGCCTTCGCGTTCGCGCTGCGCGGGCACGCGCCTGCGCGCGGCGCGGCGCACCTGATGCTCCACCTGCTCGACCTGGTCGACTGGCACGGCACGGGACTCGGCGACGCGCTCGAGCGCACGCCCGGCGTCGGAGTCTCCTTCGCGCGCCGGCAGCGCTTCGTCGACGGGGCGTGCGAGGCGCTGGTTGCGCGCGGGAAGCCCGCGACCTTGCGCGACGTCGCGCTCGAGTGTCGTGCCGCGAGCGGGCTCGCCTAGCATGGCGCGCGAGGACCTCGAGCGGCTCATCGCGGCGGGCGGCGTGCCGCCGCGGGGCGCGCTCGCGCATCTGCTCTGCAGGGCGGAGGAGTGGATCTACGAGCTGAACGCTCGCGACCACTGGGTCTTCCGCGTCTACGAGCGCGCCAACGTGGCGTGGGCGGGCCTCGTCTTTCGCGGCGTCCGCCGGAAGGCATCGGCGATCGACACCGAGCTCGTCGCGCGCGACGGCGCGCGCATTCGCTTCCGCTTCCTGGTGCCGGGCGACGAGCCCGCCTTCGCCGACATGCTCGCGCGCTTCGACTTCGAGAATCTCCCGCCCCATCCGCTCGACCGCGCCACGGCGCGCCGCGTGCTGCGCCAGGCGAACTGCCTGCCGTTCGGCTACTTCGACGCGCGCGGCGCGCTGCGCGGCTACCTGCTGCTGCGCTTCTTCTTTCCCTGGCGCGTGACCTCGGGCGTCTGGTCGTTCCCGGACTTCGGCGGTCGCGGCCTCACGCAGGCGGGCTTGCGCGTCACCGCCGAGCTGACGCGGCAGGCCCGTCTCGCCGACTACATCACCGTGCCGGTCGGGCACAACGCGTCGCTCGGCGCGGCGACCGGCGCGGGCTGGGTCGTCGTCCGGACGAATCGGCGCTTCCACGTTCTCCTGAACGAGCACTCGCTGCCACAGAGCGACTAGCTTCTGCCGTCTCCGGCGTCGAGGCGCCTCGCGAGGGCGAAGAGCCGGTTCTCGAGACCGGTCGCGCGCGCGACGGCGAAGAGCACGCGCAGCGCGACGGCGTTCAGCGGCGAGAGCGTCAATCGACGCAGGTCGGTGAGCTCGCGCCGCAGCGATACGAGCGCGAGTCCCGCGCGAGAGAGCGCATCGGCGAGGGTCTCCGGCGTGAAGTAGAGGAAGTGTTGCTCGATGTAGAACTTCTCGAGCGGCCAGGTGATGCGACCGAAGGAGGCGCGGTAGATCGCACCGGCGGCCACGTCGAGCACGCTCTTCTGGTTCGGCGTCGAGACGCCGATCACGCCGCCCGGCGCCAGCACGTCGCGCGCAGCTTCCAGCAGCGACACGGGCCCGCGCGCGTGCTCGATGATGTCCCACATCGTGATCGCGTCGAAGCGCAGGCCTTCGGCCGCGAAGGCGCCGAACTCGCCGTCGCGGACCTCGAGACCGAAGTGGCTCCGGGCGTGCGCGGTGGCCTCCGCGCAGTCGTCGATGCCGTGCGGCTCCCAGCCGCGCCGCCGCGCGACGGCCAGGAAGAGCCCCGTGCCGCAGCCGATGTCGAGCAGGCGACCCGGCTTGCGCACGACCTCGATCCGGTCGAGCCAGCGCTCGTAGAGCTGCACCAGCGGGTTGTCGGGCGAATCCTCGTAGGTGAAGCCGTAGTAGCTACGGAGCTCGGGCACCGAGCCCTCGCCCTCGGTGTAGAGGCGCGTGAACATCTCGCGCACTTCGCGCTCGGAAAGGCGCGGCCACAGGTAGACCAGCGAGCAGTCCCCGCAGTTGTACACGCGAAAGTGCGTGATCTGGTAGCGCAAGCGGGCTCGCGCGCTGCCGCAGACGGGACAGGCGGCTTCGGCATCGGGCTTCAAGGTCGCGGAGGCTGCCACACGCGCGAGGCTCATGCCCCGAGCCAGTCGCGCGCGTGTGCGCCGAGGACGCGGCGTCCGGCGGCGACGAGTGCGAGCGAGCCGGCGAGGCCGGCGGCGAACGGAAGGAGCACCGAGGCGGCGCCGCGCGCGTTCGCGCCGAGCGTCTCCTGCGCCGCGTAGAGGAAGAAGAGATGGAAGAGGTAGATCGCGTAGGTCGCGTCGGAGAGCGCGCGCAGCCAGCGCGGAGCGGCGGCGAGCCCGACCGCCGCGCCGAGGAAGGCGAGGATCGCGTAGATGTCGAGCCACGACGCGCTGCGGGCGACGAGCCGAGGGAGCCCGGACACCTCGCTGCCGGCCCAGGTCAGCAACGCGACCGCGGCGGCGAGCGCGGCGACGACACCTGCTCGCCGCGGCGCGAGCCACGTCTCGACGCGCGCGCGCTCGAGCCGCAGCCACCAGCCGAGGAAGAAGTAGGCCCACCAGAGGAGCGGATCTCGCAGGTGCCAGTAGAAGTCGAGCGGCCAGGCGCCGGCGGCGTCGACGCCCCACTGCGCTACGAACAGCGCGCCCGTGAGCGCCGGCAGCGCCGCGCGCGGCAGCCGCGCGATCGCGGGCGTCAGCGCGACCAGCCACACGATCACGAAGACGTAGTAGTAGGGGCCGAAGGACGACGCGAAGAGCAGGTCCTTCACGAGGCTGCCGGTCGGCGACGCCTCGCCGTGCCCGGCGTGCCAGAGCTGCGCCAGCACCGAGGCGATCGCGTAGGGCACCAGGATGCGGCGCAGGCGACGGCGAGCGAGGTCGAGACCGCCCGGCGTGCCCGCGTAGAGGAAACCGCTTGCGAGCAGGAATCCCGGTACGCCAAATCGCGTCACCTGGTGGAGCCAGCGCTCGAGGGGCGTCGCGCTCGCGTCCCACGGCGGCGGCAGCGCGTGGATCAGCACGATCGTGACGATCCCCGCCGCCTTGATGGCGTCGATGCCCGAGAAGCGCTGCGGCGCCTCGTTCATCGCGGGCGACGGCAGAGCGCGAGCCAGTCGATCGCGTCGTCGCGCGCTGCCTCGATGGGGAAGTCGGCGACGCGAGCGTCGGGCGCGCCCTCGCTCGCGGCCGTGCGGCGGCGCACCAGCAGGGCGAAGGCCGCGAAGAGCCGGAGGACCAGGGCGCGCGGCAACCGCTCGCGCAGCCGCAGCGGGTCGAGTCTCAGGATCTGCTGGATGCGCGCCGAGCGCGCCGCCATGTAGGCGCGCACGGTCGGGCTCATGCCGACTCCGAGCACCTCGACCTCGCCGAAGCTCTCGCGCAGGCAGGCGGCCAGCTCGTCGGCCGCGTACTCGCGCACGTGGTACGGGTTCACGCCGTCCGACATGCGGGCGTTCGGCGTGCTGACGAGCGCGACGCCGCCCGGTTGCAGGCAGCGCGCGAGCGCGCGCACGAGGAGCCCCGGGTCCTCGAGGTGCTCGATCACCTGGAAGGAAATCGCCGCGTCGAAGCTCTTCTCGCGCAGCGGCAGTCGGCGGAGGTCCGCGCGCAGGTAGCGGACGCGCGCCGTGCGGCTGCCGGGGTCGGGGGCCACGCGGTCGACGCCGCAGATCAGCGCCGCCGCGTCGCCGAGCGACGCCGTCCCGTGTCCCGAGCCGCAGCCGAGCTCGACCGCGCGCAGCCCGTGCAGCAGCGGGCGCGCAAACTCGTAGGCGGCGCGGTGGCGCGCGAGGTCGACGCCGAAGAGCGCGTCTCCCTCGTGCAGGCGCTCGCCGGTGAAGCGCCGCTGTGTCACCGCGCCGGCTCCCGGGTCTCGCGCAGGGCGTCGCGCGTGAACTCGCGCGCGAAGGCGACGCCCATCCCCGCGCGCAGCGCGACCATGCCGGCCGAGAGTACCAGGCTCATCGCGAGCAAGGTCGCCTCGGGCGCGTAGCTCGAGAAGAGGTAGAGGAAGGCGGCCTGGCTGGTGCCGAGCCCCGCGACCGCGATCGGGATCGCCGAGACGACCGCGACGAGGAACACGCCCGCGACGAGCTCCGGCGGCGGCACCGCGACGCGGAACGCGACGAAGACCGCGCCGCAGACGGCGACGAAGCAGATGGAGAAGGCGACGCGCAGGGCGAACAGGCGCGCGAGGTCCGGCAGCGGCACGTTGCGCAGCGCCTCGAAGGCCGAGAGGCTGCGGATGCGATCGAGCGGCCCCAGCGAGCGCGGCATGCGCAGAAGCGCGAGACCGCCGAAGAGCCCGACGACGGCGGCCGCGACGATTCCGCCGCGCAGCGCCGGCGCGCCGCTCCCCGCCTGCGCCGCGCCGAGGGCGGCGAGGCCGAGCACGACCACGAGATCGGTGGTCGAGATCAGGATCACGAGGCTCGCGGCGCGCGCGAGCGGGAGCCCGGTCTGTCGGCGCAGCAGCACGACCACCGCGCCGACGCCGAGCGCGTAGTTGAGGATCGCGAGCAGGTAGCTCGCGCATTTGATGCGCGCGGCAGTCCAGCGCCCGAGACCGGGGGACTCGTGCACGAGGCCGGACAGCGAGGCGGCCTCGAGCCACAAGGTCGCCGCGCCGTAGACGAGGAGAGAGGGGACGAGCACGAGCGCGACGCGCGCCGAGACCGACGCGGCGACCGCGGCGAGGTCGACGCTGCGGAGCAGCCACACGAGCACGGCGAGGCTCACGGCGATCGGCAGCGCGCGCTGGAGGGCGCGCTTCACGGCGAGATCCGCGGCGTCTCCCAGACGAGGCCCGGGGACTCGGTGCGAACGAAGACGCCGTGGAAGAGCGTGCCGGCGACGACGCAGAGCGCGAGCGCGGCGAGCACGACGCCGATGCACGTCGCCTCGGTGCGGTCGCGCCGCATCCAGGCGCAGAGCGACTCGCTCGCGTAGACGGCGTAGGGCACGCACAGGCCGAGCAGGCTCGTGCCCTTCACCACGGCGAACCAGGGGTTCTCCCAGGTGAAGAGCGCGAAACCGGCGAGCGTCAGCGCGACGAGCGCGAGCAGCGGTGCGTCGGAGTCGCCGTCGCCGCGGAGAAGGCGGCGCGCTGCGGCCGCCATGCCGGCGAGGAAGGCCGCCGTCGGCAGCAGCGCCAGCACGAGCGTCCACTCGCCGAGGCGGGAGACCGCCGCGCTGCGCGTCGGGAGGAAGTAGCGGTGGGCGTCGAACCACACGCTCGCGTAGGTCGAGCCCCAGACCGAGCGCAGCAGCGACGGGTTCAGCAGCTGCGGGTCGGTGAAGGTCGCGAGCGGGAAGCGCAGGTAGTCGGCGAGCGCGCGCTCGCCGGGCGGCATGCCGAACATGAGGCGATGGGCCGAGAGCCCGTGCGGCTGGAAGTAGCCGTACTCGATCCGGTTGCGCGCGAAGAACCAGCCGCCGATCGCGGCCGCGAGCGCGCAGCAGAGCGCTCCGCGCGCGAGCGCGTCGCGACGCTTCCTTGCGTCGAAGGCGTAGGCGGCGCCGCAGGCCACGGCGGTCACGAGGCCCGAGAGCTTCGTCAGCAGCGAGAGTCCGGACGCGACGCCGGCCGCAATTGCGCGCCGCCGGGCAGGGCGGCGCTCCTCGCGCGCGCGCGCCGGATCCGCCACCCAGGCGATCGCGGCCGCGGTGCAGAACGAGGCCAGCATCTCCTTGTTCACCATCGCGCTCATGTGGACGTGGGCCGGCAGGTAGAGCACGAGTCCCGCGGCCAGCCACGCCCGCGACGCATCGGCCGGCGCGAGCCGACGCACGAGCCGGAAGGCGAGGGCAGCGATGCCGAGCCCGAAGAGGAGGTTCAGCCAGGGCGCGAGCGCGGGCGCGTCCGCGATCCGCATCAGCAGCGCCACCAGCGCGTAGTAGAGCGGAGGGTCCGCGGCCGACCACCCGGCGTCCGGCGCGGGCAGGTGCCAGGCCTGTCGCAGCGACTCGATGTACTGCCAGCTGAAGGCGGCGTCGAAGCCCCACTGCGGCGGATACAGGAGCGCGTTCTGGATCCGCAACACGAGCGCGACCGGCAGCGCGACCGAGACCGCGACGACCGCGAGCGGGCGCACGCCTAGCCCTCCTTCTGCGCGAGGCAGACTGCCGCCTCCATCTGGTCGGCGGCGCGCTCCCACTCGAAGCGGCGGGCGAAGGCCTGCGCGGCGACCGACATGCGTGCGGCGAGCGCGTCGTCCGCGAAGAGCGCGCCGATCCGGTCGGCGAAGCCGGCCACGTCGCCGACCGGCACCAGGAAGCCGGTCTCGCCGTGGCGCACCGAGTCGCGAAGGCCCGGCGCGTCGCTCGCGACGTTCGGCGTGCCGAGCGCGTTCGACTCGATCACGGTGAGGCCCCAGCCCTCCTTCGCCGACGCGCACGCGCACACGCGCGACGAGGCGAGCAGCCGATCGCGCTCGCGGTCGTCGATGAATCCCGTGAAGCGGACGCGCGCCGCGACGCCGAGCTCGCCGGCCAGCCGCGCGAGTCGCGCCCGATCGGCGCCCTGGCCGACCACCACGAGCTCCGCGTCCGGGAAGCGCAGCGCGAGAGCAGCGAGCGCGCGCAGCAGCACGTCGACGTTCTTGTAGCGCTCGAGCCGACCGACGTAGACGATGCGGCGTGCGCGCGTCGCGTAGGGCTGCGGCGGCTCGTCCGGCCAGCGGATGCCGGGGTGGTGGACCTCGATGCGCGACGCGTCGACGCCGCGTGCGACCAGGTCGTCGCGCGTGCTCTCGGAGATCACGGCGAAGCGCGAGTGGCGGAAGACGCGGGGCACGAGCTTCTCGACCGCGAAGACCGTGGCGGCGACCGGCCACGAGACCTGGAGGAAGGCCGCGTCGCCGAAGAGGTGGTGGCACAGGCCGAGCACCGGCACGTGCGCGTAGAGCGGCGAGAGGAATGGCAGCTTGTTCAGGCACTCGACCACGACGTCGAAGCGACCCGCGCGCGTGTCGCGCGCGCAGGCCGCGGCCGCGCGCGGATAGTAGGCGGGAAGCGCGGCCAGCCGCCGCACGTCGAGACCCTGCACGCGCTCGCGCGCTGGCGCACCCGGAAACGAGCTCGACGCCAGCACCACCTCGTGTCCGCGCGCCGCGAGGCGCCCGAAGATCTCCGCGACGTGGACCTCGGCGCCGCCGGCCTTTGGATGCCTCGGATCGCGCTCGTTCAGGATCAGCGCGCGCCAGCGCGATCCGCTCACACGCGCCCGAGCCAGTCCGCGACGCGCAACCACAGAGCCATCCACAGCGCCTCGATCCCGATGCGCGCGGTCAGCTTCGAGGCGCCACGGGTGCGGTCCAGGAAGAAGAAGGGGATCTCGACGATGCGCGCGCCGTGGCGGATCAGCCGGTAGTTCAGCTCGATCTGGAAGGCGTAGCCGTTCGAGCGGCTGCGCTCGAGCCCGATGCGCTCGAGGATCTCGCGTCGCGCGCAGCGGAAGCCGCTGGTGGTGTCGGTGAGCGGCAGGCCGGTGATCTTTCGCACGTAGAGGTTCCCGAAGTAGCTGAGCAGGATCCGCTCGATCGGCCAGTTCACGACCGTGATGCCGGTCAGGTATCGCGAGCCCTGCACCACGTCGCAGTGCTCGATCTCCTCGAGCATGCGCGGAAGCGTCTCGGCGGGGTGCGAGAAGTCGGCGTCCATCTGCACCACGACGTCCGCGCCGAGGTCGAGCGCCTGGCGGAAGCCGGCGCGATAGGCGGGCCCGAGGCCGTCCTTGCGCGCGCGGTGGAGCACGTGCACGCGCGCGTCCGTGCGCGCGAGGTCGTCGGCCAGCTTGCCGGTCCCGTCCGGCGAGTCGTCATCGACGATCAGCACCTCGATCGAAGGCGACTGCGCGAGCACGCGAGGCACCAGGACCGGCAGGTTCTCGCACTCGTTGTAGGTCGGGATGATGACGATGCAGCGGGTCAAGGGGCGCCTCGCGTGCAGCCTACTCGTCGGCCCGGTCCCCGAGCAAGCCGAGCCGCGGGCTAGAGGAAGCCCTCGGGCAGCACGCGCGCGGGCTGGAGCCGGATGCCGATCGGCCCGCGCGGCAGCACGATGCGCAGGTCCCCACCGTCGCGCCGCACCACCATTTCGGTCTCCGCGCCCGCCTCGCCGCCGCCGGTCGCGTCCACGAGCGCCTGACCCTCGAAGATGCGGTGGCCGTCGTAGGAGACGATCTCGTCGCCCTCGCGCAATCCCGCGCGCTCTGCGACCGAGCCGGCCAGCACTCCCGCCACCTGCACTCGGTTGCTGCGCCCGGCGGCGTAGAGGATCGCGTCGTAGTCGCGGTCGCCGAGCTCCGCGTGGAGGTCGTCGGAGAGCTGCCGCGACTCGGTCTGGAAGCGCGGCTGCTGGCGCCAGCCCTCGCGGCCCGCGCGGTCGTTCAGGTAGAGGAGGGCGAGCTGGTAGGCGTCGTAGCGCTCGCGCAGTCGGTTCGCCTCCTCCTCGGTGTAGCCGCGGTCCTGGAGCGCCTGCGTGTCGAAGGGACCCCCGTCCGGCTGCGCCGCGGGGGCAGCCGGCGAAGGCGACGCGGCCGACGGCGGCTCGGCCGGCGCGCTCGGACCCTGATCCTTGCGCGTGAGCTGCTCGTAGGCGTCGCGCCAGTGCGCGACCTCGGCCTCGAGCGCGGCCACGCGTGCGTCGCGCTCGGCCGCCGGTGTGTTGCCGGTCGGCGCGAGCGCGCGCTCCTCGGAAGCGTCGGGCGCGAGACGCAGTCCGACCGCGGCGCCGACGAGGAGCCCGAGCGCGGCGCCGAGAGAGGCGGCCAGGAGCGGCGTTCGGGCGCCCGCCATGCGCGGAGGCTAGCCGGTGCGCCCCCGTCCACCGCGCGGCGCCGCGGTGTGGATTTTCCGCGTCCGGGCCTATGCTCGCCCCCGCTCGTGCCCGGGGGTCCGCCCGCTTGCAGATGCGCAGCGCGCCGCGCCTCGCCGCCGCCACGCTGCGCCACGAGCATCGCGTCGCGCTCGGCGCGGGCGCCGCCGCGATCGCGGTCGCGATCGGCATCCGGCTCTGGAATGCGCTCGCCGGTTCTCTCGGCTGGGGCTACGACGCCTGGGGCCACGCGGCCTACGTGCTCTATCTCGACTTCTACGGCGCGCTGCCTCACGCCGATCAGGGGTGGTCCTACTTCCATCCGCCGCTCCACTACCTCCTGTCGTGGCCCTTCGCGTGGGCGCGAAGCGCCGACGCGCTGCTGCGTGGGATGGTGCTCGTCGCGTCGGCCGCGAGCCTCGGCACGGCGTGGCTCGCGGCGCGCGTAGAGCGCGCGGTCGCGCCCGAGCGACCCGAGCTCGCCTGGCTCGCGTTCGGCGCCGTCGCATTCCTGCCCGCGCAGTGGACTGCGAGCGCGATGCCCGGCAACGAGCCGACCGCGGCCTTCTTCGTCTCGCTCGCGATCGCGCACTTCGCCTTGCGCGCGGAGGCGACACCGGCACGCGACCTCGTCACCGGGGCGCTCCTCGGACTCGCGCTGCTCTCGAAGTACAGCGCCTTCGTCGCGGTGGTCGCGGTCGTCGCCTCGCTCGCGAGCGAGGCGTGGCTCTCGGCGCGGCCGCGCACGGCTGCGTGGCGCCTGGCTGCGCTCCGCGCGGCTCGCATCGGGCTGGCGCTGCTCGTCGTGGCGGGACCCTTCTACGCGCGCAACCTCGTCGACCAGGGTCGGCTGATGCCGACCAGCCGCGACGATCCCGCCGTGCGCGCGGCCGAGTCGGGTCAGCCGCCGGGCGTACGCCACGTCGTCGACTACGTGCGGATCCCGCCGCGCCTGTTCACGGACGCGAACCCGCTCGCGCCACACATGCTCGGGTCGGTCTGGGGCTCGCTCTACGCGAACGCTTGGTTCGACACCCACCACGAGACCGACCGCGACCGCGTGCTGCTGCTCGAGCGTGGCACGCCGGGCGTCGCGCGCGCTCTCTTCGCGCTCGGGCTGCTGCCGACGGGGCTTGCCCTCGCCGGCGCCGGGCTCGCGCTGCGCGACGCGCTGCGAGGTCGCCGCCGTTCCGTGTACCTGCCGCTCCTCTGGCTGGCCCTCGGGATGCTGGCCGCGCAGGCGCTCTTCGCTTGGCGCGTCCCGACGTGGGCGGCGGTCAAGGCGAGCTATCTGCTGCCTGCGTCTCTCGCCTTCGCGCTCTTCCTCGCGCGCGGCTTCGAGTCGCTCGCCGCGCGATCGCGGCGCGCGTCCTCGGCCTCGCTGGCGGCGCTCGTCGCGACGGCGGGGCTCGCGTCGCTCGTCGCCGTGGAGGGCCTCGCCATCCCGCGCCGCATCGACGCGCCGACCGCCGGCGCCGTGCACTTTGCGTTCGGCGAGTACGCGGCGGCGCGCGACGTCTACGGCGCGCTGCTCGCGCGCTCGTTCTGGCCGGTGCCCTGGCTCGACGGCCTCGCGGCGTCGCAGCTCGCGCGGGGCGACGCGACACAGGCGCGCGTCCTCTACGAGCGCGCCGTCGTGATCGAGGACTCGCTCGCGCGCGAGTCGGCGAAGGGCGACCCGTTCGTGTGGCGGCGCGCGCAACTCGCGGTCGCGACGGCGCTCGCCGGCGACGAGGAGAAAGCGGCCGATGCGCTCGGGCGCCTGCTCGCGCGCGCCGAGCTCCCCGAGCTGCGCGCGAATCTCGGGGCGCTGCGCGCGCGCGCCGGGCGGCTCGACGAGGCGGACTCCGATCTCCGCGCGGCGCTCACGGCCGACGCCGAGATGTGGCCGGTCGCGGAGGATCTGGCCTTCGTGCTGCGGCGCGCGGGACGCGACGCCGACGCGGAGCAGGCGCTGGCGATGGCGCGCGCGGCGGCCTGCCGCGCGCCGCGCGGGATCCCACGCGCGAGCGGCACCGGCGAGAACGTCGCGTGGGGCGTCGGCCGGCGCTGGCAGCGGCGCCTCGCGCC
>Ga0335069_10000898_pt1 | contig 47786 bp, 91 predicted proteins | sample Lox_Sample_11_FD_206714 | JGI IMG/M metagenome (GOLD analysis project Ga0335069, IMG submission 206714) | Soil microbial communities from Loxahatchee National Wildlife Refuge, Florida, United States - Lox_Sample_1.1 | ecosystem: Environmental > Terrestrial > Soil > Wetlands | place: USA... | reverse complement strand
CGTTCTTCTTCGCATAGGCCGTAACTCCCGCATTGGCGAGCGCCTGAATGCCGCTCTGCGTCGCTGCGGTATTCATGTCGGCTCCCTTGTTCTGGGTCAGGTATTCCGCAACCGCTTCGCCGTAGATGTTCTTCACCTTGGCAAGCACATCGGCGGTCCCTGACGGGATGGCCTTCTTGAACATGGCTGCAACGGCAACTTCAGCCGGACTCGTGGGGGCTGGATTGATCAGGTCTTTCACGTCCTGATAAACCGTCGCCACGATTGCGGGCATCTGATTGACCGCTTCCTGAAAGAAGCTCGACCCAAATAAACTCGCTATCCCTGTTAAAAACGATGCCATTCTATCCTCCATGCCGCAAATAGGCGGCTATCCTCTTGTTTTTGGGCGGCTACTTGGCCGCCGGGTTATCGCCAGTTACCATTGCAGCACGGGCGTCCATTTCCTCTTCCGTGCCACAGTATTTCACGTCGAGTTTCCAAACACCGCCGCGCCAGATTATGAAGCGGGACCATCGGGCGAAAGGACGCTTGCGATGGATGCGCTTAATCTCTGTGCGCACGATGAAATCGAAAATACGCACCTACTTGCCCACGCCGCTGTTGTCAATTCCACGTTAAGATGCTGGAATCTGCCGAGCCGCCAGTAGTGTTAGTCTGAAAAATCGGAGAACCATTCGGATCGTCCATCCAGATAGGTGATGGTGGATACGGTCCCCACGGAGATGGCGCGGGTGCGGGCAATGGAATAATGACGGGTTGATTCCATCTTCCGCAATGAGGGCAAAACCCACAATTTGGGCATAGCGCCGTGGCGGTCTGCCGTTTCTCCAATTCTTCTTTGAGCTTCAATAATTCGGCTCGAATCGCGGACCAGCTATTATCAGATTTTGGTTGTCGTTTCGATTTCATCGCTACTTCCCCGCCGGGTTGTATTATCGCGGTCTAGACAGGCAAGTGCCATTTGACCGATGCGCGTTTAATAGAAAATTGAACAATGGCCGCTGTTCATCCCCTATCCAACAGGCGATTTGAGAGCGTCCGATCCGTAGCTGAAATTTGCGATGGATATAATCTAACTCCCAATCGCCCTTAAATCGCACATCCCTAAATAATTTCAACATTGCTGTCCTCCTACTTCCCCGCATCGCTGTTGTGAGACGCCCCGCTGCCCACGGTGCCAGCAGCAGCCGCGCGGTCAGCTTGGTTGCAGCCACTAATGTTGACGTTCCAACTTACGACACTGGAGAACGTCGATTGACAGTCGCGGTCGCCTGTGACGATAGGCGCCGTGGTGCTGCAACCTGCCAGCGCCAGCGCCCCTATTACCAGCCATCGTAGATGTTTCATGCTATTTCTGCCTTTGCTGCACTTATATCGTGCGCGTTCGTATTGTTATCGTGATGTTCCCCCACAGTCAATAAAATCGGTTGAAGAGGGTTGCGAAATGTCAAAATATTAAGATAGACATCCGCTCCGAATAGGAGTTTGAACCATTCGCGCCATGTCAATCGCCAGCGCGTTTCGACCGATCCATGTAAATCGCGAGAAATGTTGGCTGGAAGCGGTATGTATTCACGTTGATCCTTCGCAAATACAACCCGATCAAAACCCTCTCGCTTTGGTGGTTCCACTGGTTTCATACTATGGTCCTCCTACTCCCCATTGAAAATGACTTATTGCCGCGCCTACCGGACTCCCCAACTCACTCAGCCCCGACTGGTTGGCATTCTCAGGTATGATGGTCCACGGGGTCTGCTTGGGATAATACACAAACGGGTGCATTTCGCCAATGAGCGGCGGTCCCGTGCGAGCGGAGCAGGCGGTCAGCACCAGTTTCCCCGTGTCGCGGTCCTTGACGGGCTGGCAGTGGACGGCGGCACAGCCGGACAGTAGCGTGAGAATGAGCAGGGCGCGAGTCATACAGCTATCTTTGTGGTAGGTCCATACTTGGCATCGTATTCCTTACATAGGCCACATCGGGTGTCTCCAAATTGGTCAAGTCGGCAAGTCGCAGATCGATAATCGGGTCGCACCTTGTGGGATTCGCGAAAACTCGCCAGCAGCTGTTCCGTTGTTCTATCAGGCAACGGAACTTCATGCGGCCCCACGGTGATTTCTTCAAGTGCGTCCTCAGCGCGTTTCACCGAAACACCCCCGTCACCGGAGCCAGCCAAACCTGCGTGTACTTGAACAGCGCCAGCACGGAGATAACTGCGCTCGGCAGCACCAGCGCCCACTTCCAGCCGCCCTCTTGCGCCGTCATGACCGCCAACAGCGGCAACACCGACACCCAGTAGCGCGGACCGTAGGATGCCGCCGGGTCCGCCGACTTGAACGCCACCACAACGGCAACGTACAGCGCCAGCCCCACGGCCAGCGCCAGATCATGCCTGAGCGCCCACAGCGCCGCCAGCACCCACGGGCAGAACCAGACCACGCCGTAGAGGGGCGCGAAGAAGAAGTTATAAGCCACGGTCGAGTATGCGACGGGATCGGCCAGCCCCAAGCTGCTCGGAATCAGCCACACATGAGCCAGCCATTGGTTCCATGCCAATACGGCAGCGGTCCCCACGGCCAGCACCGCTGTCATCTGGGCAGCGTCGCGCCACTGGCGACGATAGGCGCGTTCGATGACGAGGCCCGCGCCGAACACGCCGAAGGCGGGGCGGAACAGAGAGGCCAGCACGACGAAGAAGGCGGCGAGCTTGGGGCGATTCATGGCGACGACCTCTCAATAGTGAAAATAGCCTGCCGTTGATGCTCTGGTTGCCCGAACAGTTTGTTCGCGTAAGACATTCGCTGAATCTGAAAATCTATCGGCAGCCCTGTTCGCTTCGCCAGCCATTCGGAAACCGCCGCGCATATCAGTGACCACTCCGCATCGTACATCGGTTCTTCCGCCACGCCCGGAAAACGGCGATTAAAATCTTCGTCATCCATGATGCAGCGAATATCCACGTCGCGATAATCGCGCTTAGTTAGACAAGAACCGACGAGATAGCACATCCCGAAAGAACGGTTCACGATGTCGATCACGTTCCGCAGATTGAAGGCTTCGGGCACGGATAAATAATTTGCGCGGTTCATCTCACCCATCACTCACGGACAATACAGATCGTTCGTCCCTTCGTGGCTGTAGGGGCATTTGACCAGCGTATGTAACTGCGCCGTCTGGTCATCGCAATCAAGATTCTCTCGGCCACACCAAGAATCCTCGATCTCGCCCGTTCTGGTTGTGATAGTGCAAATCTGATCTTCCGAGATTAGCCCTTTCATGCCTGCTTCGGAACAGGCCAGATTTTCGGGCGGTATAACCGCTATGGCGGACTTTGCTTCGGGCAGCAAGCTGCATGGGCCATTCAGACAACCAAGCGCCGAACAGCCAAAACAGGTCAACGCGAGCAAAAACAGTACAGTTTTCATTTGCAAATCTCCTTGAAAAAGGCGGCGAGCTTGGGGCGGTTCATGCTGCCCTCGATTCCCCTAGAATGCCCCATTGTTCGGCCATAGCCTCTGCAATGCCAGGAAAAGTCCGTGAGCGTTCGCGGCTCCGTATCTTGATAGGCAAAGAGGATGTCCGCAGGAACCATTCTGACCATATTCGCCCGCTGGCACTTTGAACGTACTTCGGTTTGACCACGTTGGTTGGAAACAAGCCAGGCAACCCTTTCATCCACAAGCACGTTGTCTTTTTTGCCGGATCGCCAAATTCATAGGGCTGGATAATCTGATCGGGGCGACGTATCCGGCTCGATAAGATACCAACCGGGTTCTCTATCGCCCAACGCCGAATAGGAGCATCCATCAACGTCAAGACAAATTGCACCGCATCATCGACCGACGATCGCTTTCGTTTGAACCAACGCGCACCGCTCACACAAAGATGCGTACACGGCGGAAAGAAAATCCCCATATCCCATCCCTCGTCCAAGTGATTCCGCACGTCGTCTTGGATATGCGGCCCTGGAACTTCACTAGGCTCCAAATCGCAAGAAACCGCATCGTGTCCGCGCCGTAGGAAGGCATCCCTGACGCGCCCGCTACATTCACAGCCAACCAAGACTCTCATACTGCGCCGCTTATCGCTAATAGATTTGCGTTCATGTCCGCCCCTTTTGGTAATTCGTAAGGTTTTTTATTATTGACAATGGCAAAACGTAGATAACGCACCTCGGTTTGATGGTCCACTATTTCTCGTCTTATTGCCTCGCGGACTATCAGGATTTTGCGTCCCACAACGTGCAGCAATCCGTGATCGGGCGCATGGTTTTCTATCAATTTCGGCGTCAATACGCCTGGTTCGCTCATGTAAAAGCGGAAATCGCCCATTCGTGGCAGCGTTATTTCTCTGTAGCCCAGCTCTCGCGCGGTACGCCTTCCGAGTCTCCCGCGTAATTGATAATCGCCGTCAGTCGGATGTTCAAAACCAACCACCTTCATCTTGTCGGCATAGAAATCTGACACACTCGTTTTACATTCGACTACTGTGCTGCCACGCCATCGAAAACAACTCGTCCAACCGATGGCGTCGGGGATTTCCTCGCATGAGGCCACGTCGCCAAAAACAGGATGACATCGGCGCGTACCTCGAAGCCATCGCAAGGCTCGAAGACACAACTCCGCATGGGACAACTTAGACTGACTCATCTCACCCACCACGCCATCGCCAAGCACACACCCGCTGGTATCTCGCTAAACAAGCTTTTCTCGTAAGCCAACCATGGCGACGCCAGCAGAACCACCGCCGCTTGCCAGCCCGCCAGCCGCCACGCGATCATCACGCCCGCCCACGCCATCACCACCATTGCATCCGCCATGACGCGGTACATCGTCTCCGGGGTCGCCCGCGCCGTCCACAGGATGACCGTCATTAGCGCCGCGAACGCCAGTGGATGGGACGCCTCTTGGTACGCCACAGCAGGAGCGCATTGCGCCGGGGTTGCCACGAACCAGTTGACGGACTGCCCGGTAAGCCGGTTCACGCAGAACACTTGATGCGCGGGTTGCGCGGGGTAATGGTCGTAGGCGGATTCCATCTCTAAGCTGCGCTCAAATAGTAGGGAGCGGATTTCGATGTCGTAGCCCTTTTCGTCGCCGCTGTAGGGGCCGACGGCCTGCCACTGGAAATGGCCGTTGCGCCACTCCACGCGCGAGCAGAACAGCATCGCGGCGAGCAGGCAGAGGGCGAGAAGGCGGGTCATGGCTAGTAATCCCTAATGAAAAATTCAGGATCGTTTTTTTTTGAGCGATAACTTGAAGGAATAGGTTTTTGCCAATTTAGAAGCGACGGCTCGTATCGACAGCCAACTAGACCGTGCAATTCCCACGCTTTTCCGCACTTTCTGCAAGGAACATATATGTCAGCTAAGGGGCGGATTGGTGTTAAATCATATTCAGGAATCCCGCAAAAATACGTAGCGCTCACAGCTACCCTCCAATCGTCTGGCAATGGCCGAACGTAGCGCTCGCAAGCAGCGCGAACGCGGCCAGCAGAATTAGCATGGGCCACAGCGGGAAGCGGCGCGGGTCGCGGGTGTCGTAGTAGCGGCTCATGGCTTGGGTTTCCTTAGTATCACCGTCACCGGCCCCAGCCGGATAGGCGGCGTCCCGTTGAGCGGCAGTTGGATGGGCGGCATCTCCACGGTGACTGTCCAGCCGTCCAGCGCGTTCGTGATTGTGCCGAGCCATTGCGGGAGGGCTTCGTCGATGTTGCCACGCACGGTCGCCATTGCCGTTTCGACAATATCGGTAGCCGCCTTTTTGGCTTCGTCTATGGTGTTGCCGAGGCCGAAGAAGTCCATTGCTATCGCTCCGCGCGTTAAAGCGCATCCTCTTGAAGTTCTACTACGACGCCGTACTCTTCCTCGAAGTTGATAAGACGGGGAAGCGGCGGCAAGGGGATCGTGGGAAGATGAATTAAGTAATGCGGCCCCTGATCCGTGTAGTAAGCGGGTTGTCCGCAGTAAGGACAAAGTGGAATATCGCCAGTCATCGCCATCATCACGCCCGCGTTAGGCTGCCTGTTTCCGACGTGCGATTTCCCCAAGGATGGCATCCCGCGCCGCTTTGGGCTTCGGAAACATCGTCAGCGCCTTTTTGCTGCCATAAGCCTGCACCATAATGAAAGCTGATAGCCGTCGGATATCTTTCGCACTCGTAGTACCGGGATGCGCCTTTGCTTGTCGTGCTACTTCAACTAATGGACGTTCTTTTTTCATCTTAATCTGCCCCTATGGTTTTAACGGCTTGATTGTCGGATCGTCAGCGCCCCACGGATTCTGTTGGGCCAACCCAGCATGGTAGAAACCGCTGGCGGTAAGCCCTGAAAGCAGCGCCGACCACGAGAACGCGATAGACGCATCGTGCCCGGAGCTAATCATTACGACCGCGTAGCCGCCGACAAAGGCCGCTATCGTCGCGCCGATCTGTTTCAATACGTTCCAGTTCATGCTTTCTCCTCCGGGGCGATTGTACCACTGGGCATGGCGGTCGCCAACGCGCTCATTCCGTCACCTTCCCTTGCTCGATCAGCTTGATAGCGCAGTCACTTTCCACCGGCCAACCGAAGGATTTTATGCTCGGAGCAGCCGCAACGAGCAGGCCAATGATCATCACCCGCCGCGATCACGGTTCTAATGATTCGTCTAATCTCCGCGAACCGACGTGCAGTGCGAGCTTCTTTAGAAAGCTTGGGCTTCTTCATGGTTGCACCTCCGCTGGGTCCCCGCAGGCGGGGCACGTCACACGCATGCCTTTTGCCTGTCTGCAAGTCCGTCTTTTCCGTTCACATATTCCAGCCACGGTATCCATTGTCCTTCATGCCAAAAGCCCCAATCCCGTTGAACTTTTAGTACGATAAGCAGCGTCCAGCAGCTACGCTTACCATTGATTAATGGCGTTCGGATTCGATGGATATGTGTTGCGGGAAAGGTCCGAATCCAAGGAGCGCGAAATCGATGGACACCTTGAGGCGTTTCTTCGATATAGCTTCCAGCCAGTCCGATGGAGATAAATCGTTTGGGATGATCATGCATATCCCGTGACCAATCTTCACCAACAAAATGATGAATGTAAATAGCACGCCCTGTCTTGTGCCCGTATCGAGTCGAACCTCCCCACACACGCCATCGATAGAGATAAGTAGGGCATCGTTCGTGTCCGTTAATTTCTTCGGGCGTCCCAAATAGCCAAGTCAGCATTCTCCCCACTTTTCCGCTATGTTCGGTTTGCATTATTCTTCCTCCGCGTAATCTCCGCACCTTAGACAGATGGGCGGGTCGTCTATGTCATCCACGTCCCATTGCCGCGCTGGGGGTGCCGTGAAGCGGAAGCCGCACGAGCAGCGATGTGGCACCTCGCGGGCAGCGGCTTCTTCGGCGTCGCGGGGCGGTTGTGGACGGCGTGGCATGGGTTGTCCGTTCATGGCTGTTCCTTTGCTTCACGACGGGCTCGTTTTACGCAAGTCGAAAGATATGTGGCTTTAGTCTCAGCGGCCTCCATCTCGATTTCAGCTTGTTTTTTCGCAACGTCAGCGTCCATCCATTTCATCCATGCCAATTTTGCGGCTATCCGAGCCTCATCCCGCTCTTGGATTAACTTCTCTATTTCCACGTTATCCATGTCACACACACTTTTCCGCTGATCGTGCAGGCGCGCGTTCCTACTTGTTCCACCTCTCCCTTCGCCAGCAGGTCGCTCAGCCGACGCGCCACCTGATAGCGGTCGAAACGCCCGCCGCTCGCCAGCGCCAACTCCCCTGCCGTAAGTCCCGGATGCTCCCGCACGAGGTCTAGAACCGCTTGCGCCTGCTTGCCCCAAGCGCCAGAGGCTACCAGCGCCTTTGCCGCCAGCCGCGACGTGGGCGGGTCGGCTAGCGCGTGAAGGGGGCGCGACGGCGCGGGACGGTCGAGTAGGGATAGTTGGGTCATGGTCTCACGCCCGCGTGACCGTTTCCATAAACGCCGCATACGCCCGGTCGCAATCCGCCTTGATGTCGGCAATGGGCCGCTTGGGGGTGTCACCCCAGATCATATCGGTTGCCGCCATGTCCAACTCGCCAATCAGCACGTTCAGGTCGCAGCGGGCTTTGCCGATGGCGTGGTCCTTGTTGCCCTTCGCCCGAAACTCCGCTCCGAGGTCCGGCGCAGGCGGTATCCTGCTTTCAGTTACCATGGTCAATTCTCCTTTCTGTCCTTACCTTTCCGCACTATTCCAAAACTCGCCCATCCTGTCGTCATCTCAGCGGCCTTATGACGCCCCGCCAGAACTTATGCCACGATACCACTCCATAGCGGCCCGACCGCTCCAATTCTTGCCTAATCTGACGGCCCAAATCTGACCAGATTGCATAATGGCAATCTTAAGCGGCGAGTTTTACTTTCTCGCCAAGTGTCCCGCTGAGATTAGTCAAATCGGTCAGCAGGCGGTCGATTTCGTCAGCAAAGTCTAGTGCCGTGGCAATGTCGCGCGCCCGCCGCAATGCCCCTAACGCCCGTTGAAATTCGGCTTCTACTGCCGTCCACGCCTCGGTCCGTTCATCGGCCAACTTCACAACGCTACGATAACCTTGTCGGTTTGGCGGCGCGGAAGGATCGCGGACGTAGGCGACCGTCTGGATCGTCTTTTCGTGGACGGTCATTTCGATTCGCACTTCGCGGATTAGCTCGCGCGCCTGTTCAATGCGGTACTTCCGCGCCGCTTCTGTATTGTCCCACTCGAAAAACCGATGCAGCGGGCTTTTCGGGCTTTGCGCCGCCTTGACTACCGCATCGGGCGTCAAGCGGCCTTCGCTATCCTCGATCCTTGTCAGTTCCTTTACAATTATCAACTTGTCCATTTTCGATCTCCTTTGTTATCACCTGCCGAACCTAATCAGACCGCTACATGCCTGATCTTCCATACCTGAGCGGCGTTAACTTACCCGACCCGATTCGACCGCACGCCATCGAATCGCATCTCAGCAGCCCGACCATTGCTCACCGAATCGCATCCGAACAAACCCCACACTGCCTCTCCATATCGGCGTTACCGCGACCGATCATACGCTGCCATTCCTGACCGTTCCTATCTCGAAGCTCCAGATCATATCGGCCAGACCTACCAGAACTTTCATTTCCTGTCCTGACTCGTCCTATCCTGAGCGGCCAGACCGGAGCAGTCCATTCCGAATCTTTCACACCCAACCAAAGCGGCCTAACGCTACCAATCCGCACCTAAACGCTCCTTGCGCGTCCTGTCCAAAGCGGCCTTTCCATACCGCAACCCACCTGAGAGGACCGTAACAGACCCAACCAAGGCGGCCTCATCCGATCTCACCTGAACACACCTCAACCGACCGTATCGCACCGTATCTTTCCATTGCGGCTAAAGTATATTTAATCAATAGCCGTAACTTGGCCTGCCGAGTCCACTTTTGGGGTAGCGCCGTTTAGATGTTGCCCCCGCTTTTTCGTTTCATCTTGAAACCAATTCAGCAATCGTTCTGTTTCTAAATCGAATGCTGATGGAGCAGCTAATGCGCGATCTTGAATTTCCCGTCCGGTAGTTTTTGTCAGCCGGACGAAAGCGGGGTTATCCTTGGCGACGATTTCAAAGCGGCCATAATCGCCCGACCCCTTCTGTTGCCGCCAGTCGCCAATGCCGCAAATCATTCCGGCGCTCGCCAGCACATTGCCCACGCAAGTCTCATTGAGCTTGGGACGGACGAAATTGACCGTGACGAAACACGCCCATTCGGGAAGGATAGCGCGGGTGCGAACATCGGGTGTCCGATTGATGTCGCTGGAACGGGTGATGCTCATCAAGAGTTGCGGAACCCCGAATACCGGAATCTTACGGGGTTCGACCCACAAGAGCCGTTCCAGTTCCGTCTTCTTGATCCCTTCGATGTCGAGTGCGGCGGTCGCCATCGCCGCCTTGAACATTGCGCCGGGTACGAATAGGCGTGTCACCGGCTTGCTCGGCTGTTCATCATCGGCAAACTGGTAGGTGGAATTGCGGTATTCATCGAGCGGTTGATGCTTGAGATTGCCCGCGCGTTCGACGGCGCTCTTGCGGCCACCCGGATAGAGCAGTTCGTGTTTCGCTTTCTCGCTGACCGCATTGTAGATGAGCGGGCTTTGACCGAGAATGCAGAAATGCAGTTGGCTCATTTCCAGCCGCAGAACTTGAATCGTCTCGTTTGTTACAGTTTTCGTTTTCGATTTCATTATTTCTCCCTCTGGCCGTTTTGCGGCGTGTTTTTGTCGAGCAACTTGAGCGCGGCCTTTGGAACGCTCAAAGGTGGTTCCTGTGTCGCGCCCCATACACGGAGCCGTTTATGTAGTTCGACGGGCATCCGCACCTTCACCTGATAGGTTGTGTGTCTGTCCATGCGCGTACTTTGACAAAAAGAACCAGCGGTGTCAAGAGGCCCAAACAGAACGACGGGGCTTGACGGTCCTGCACTAATTTGCCATAGTGACGTGGCAGGAGGCGAACACAATGGCAGACAATAAACGGTCGGTGGCCGCACGGAAGCTGTGGCAGAATAATCCAGCACGCCGACAACGCAGTAGCGAGATGGCCATTAAGCAGGCGAAGTTGCGGATAGCCTGCGAAGGGCCGTCAATGTCAGCTATCAAGAAAACGCTGCGACTGGGCCGCAAGATTGAACGTTTAACGCGCCGACAGCGTGAAATAAAAAAGAAGATCGAAATATCGAAAAAGAGGACGGCGCAACTCGAAGCGGAGTTGGCGTCTATCGTGATCCCGACAGCAAAACAGTTTCTATATGCCGCTCCGGGGAGGAACGATTAATGGCAGACAAAGATAACGCCGTGCCGGTCGGGCTGATCAAGAAGCTCGCGAGCATACGGCGCGAATTGAAGAACATCGAAAAGAAAGGGCGCAATACCCACCAGAACTACGACTACCTGCGCGCCGAAGATATTGCGGGGGAGATTGGCGACCGGCTGGCGGCAGTCAACGTGATTCTATCGCGCGAGAATCTTGCGTTCGCTGCCAGTACGATTGAAGCCACAAACAGCCGGGGTGAAGTCCGCACGGATGCCCGTATCATCGTGACGCTGGATTACGTCTTTTGCGACGGCGACAGCGGGGAACGATTGAGTGTGGCAAGCATCGGAGAGGGTCGGGACAGCGGCGACAAGGCCAGTGCGAAGGCCATGACTAATGCCCTCAAGTACGCCTTGAGCCAGCCCCTAATGATGCGGGTAGGCGATGATCCCGAAGCCGACGCGCCGCACGATACCGACAAGGGCCGCGCCAAGCATAGCGGCATCAGCCAGACACCCGCCAGTCAGATAGGGCGGCTCACGGCCAAGGAAGCCTCTACGCTGGTGCAAAAGCTACGGGCGGCAATGGGCGATGAGGAAGGCCCGAAGTGGTTCCGGGGCCGCTTGAAAGAGATGGACGCCGACCCTACCTGTGTGGAAGCCCTAGCAGAAACCACGCTAGGCGGCGCGGCTAAAAAGCTGTCGATGGGGTCTGGCAAGTTGTTGATACGGGAGATTGAAGAATTTGCCAAGAGCGGGACAGCGGCAGGAGTGACGCAACCGCCAGAACAGCCGGATATTGATTTTTGATAGAGGAGGAAACGATGGCTTATCAGCAGAAGGACATGAGCGGGTCGCTGTTTAAGAACAAGAAGAAGCGCGGCCCAAAAGACCCCGATTCAACCGGCTCCATGACAGTCGATGGCGTGGAGTATTGGTTGAGCGGCTGGACCAACGAGACAAAGGACCACGAAAAGTACGTCGCGTTCAAAATCAGGCCAAAGGACGATCAGCAAAGCAGCGGTCGCTCGGTTGACGATGACGATATTCCGTTCTAACGCCCGCGTGAGAGGAGACTACAATGCCGACACCGAGAGCAGGGTACAAACTCAAAGACGGGACCAAAGTTCCCGGTTGCACCACCATCATTGGACGCTGGAAGGATTCTGGCGGTTTGCTTCAATGGGCCTTCAAACAGGGCCAATCCGGGGCCGCTACGCTCTACGAGAAGCGTGACGAAGCCGCCGACGTTGGCACGTTCTGCCATGCGCTGGTAGAGGCGCACATCAATGGAACCGAGATGCCCAAGCCGCCCGCCACGTTCACCGACGACATGGCTAAGATGGCGAATCAGGCGTATGAATCCTTCCTGCTGTGGGAGCGCCAATCGCACCTGACCGTAGTGGAACAAGAGATGTCGCTGGTATCGGAAACAGTATGCTTTGGCGGGACGCCCGATGCCATTGCCATGATTGACGATAAGCTCTGCCTGCTGGATTGGAAGTCAAGCAAAGGCATCTATTACGATTACCTAATCCAGTGCGCCGCCTACCTCAATCTGTACCAAGAGAATCACCCAAACCGCATACTTACTGGTGGAGTGCATATCGTGAGATTCGGCAAGGCTGGCGGGGACTTCACGCATCGGCACTTCGCGGCGGACCACCCGGCAATAGCAACAGCATGGGGCCAGTTTTGCCGGTTCCGTGATGCGTATGACGATGACAAAAAGCTCAAGGAGTATTGGGGATGAGTACAATTACTTTTTCAAGGCCATCATCGGGGGTGTTTCAAATCGGCGGTCCCCATCTATGCCCAACCGAAACATCGCCCGATCCGATAGATGAAGCGGTATTTGCGTTTGAGAGACGCTGCGCAGAGGCATTAGGCGATGGCCTTGCCAACATCGGACGAAACTTTCTACGTGAAGATCAAGTTTCAGCAAGGAAATAGCAATGGACGAGACTGCGGTTTTCTCTTGACGGTTGTCATTATTTCGGCGCCCTGCTATAAAAGAAAAGCACGTGAATTTATTGGGCGTGCACAAGGTGAGCGACCGGAGTCGAACCGGCGTCCTTCGGGTACAGGCCGAATGACTTACCGTTAGCCCACGCTCACCGCACCTTTGATGGCCTAGACCCGCCCGCCAAGGTAGGGTATCTAGGCCATCTCTTTGCATGAAGAAAAGATGGCAAAGAGGAGTGCAACGTATGACGCGGCAGGTGAAATGTTTTGTCATAAGCTATCTTTAGACCAGTCGCGGGACTAACGTCCAAATCATGGCTAGCCTCACGCTACCGCGGCATAGAAACGACGGTGATTGGCGGGCATACTTCCAAAGCCAGCTTGCTAAGCTCCAGCGAGAGTTGCCTGAGGGCGCAGATAGTTTCGCACCGCACCGACCTACCAGCCACATTGTGACCTTAGCGAACCAAGTCGCTAATTCTCTCAAGCGAGACGATCTCCCGTTGCCCCTTATTATCGCTGGATCGGACGGAAGCCTACAAATCAAATGGCGCAAGAACAGAGAGTTGTCTTTCTTTGTTTCTCCCGAAGCTGTCGAATTTCTTCGAGTTGATCCGAAAAATGGGATGGAAGAAGGCAGCGTAAAGAACCCTGCTCATGCCTCCGAACTCATCGATTGGCTTCTAGCTTCCTAACGCCCATCTCGCTAAAATACATTTTGGCGGGTGGGTATGGTGGGCGGTTCCTCTCTTGACAGCGGGAAGGCAGGGAAGCTAGAATATATGCGCGGCGGGCGACGGCCCGTTGGCTTGTTGCCTGTCCCGGTTGGGGTTGTTGCCAGACACCCAACGATCCCGCCGGACAGGATTTTTCGGTGTCTATGCGCAAGTTAAATCATATTTCCCCCGATATTTTACGCACGATATGTGTCGGCGCGATTGCCGCCTTTGAAAAGGCTATCGACAAGCCGAAAGGCGACTTGACGCCAGAGCAGACTTACGACCTGTGGCCGATGGAGTCTATTTTAGCGACCATTTGGTATGCGGATTATGACGTGAGATTACGAGACAACAGAATCGTGGTAGGACAAGATGCCCCGGATTGGGTAAGGTGCGCGATCAGACAGCACTACGCGGCGCTCTTGGGGTTGATGAAGGAAAAGTGGTTGCGGGATTGGCAGGAGCGGAGCGGCGGTGCAATTTGAGCAATTTCTAGGTCGCCTGAAAGGCGTAAAATCGGCTGGCGGCAATACCAAGCTCGCGTTTTGCCCCGGCCATAACAATACCAACACTCAGGCACTCCATGTCTCGCCTGCCAACGATCGCATTCTTCTGAAATGTTTCGCTGGCTGCGCTCCCGAAGATATTACGGGCGCGATGGGCCTCAAGCTTGACGATCTGTTTTACGTTCAACGTAATGGACACAGCGCCACTACTTTCACGATAGACGAATTAGCCGAAGCAAAAGGTTTCGATCTAGCATTTCTCTCGAAAATGGGAGTTACGCAAGACAAGGGAGCGGTTGTTTTTCACTATCTTTTGATGAGCGGTCAACGTGCGCCCCGGCAGCGATTACGGCTTGCGCTGAGCGGCGACAAGCGGTTTTTGTGGAACAAGGGCGACGGCAAGCCTGTTCCCTACGGCTTGTGGCAACTTGAGGCGTGGCGCAAGGAGCAGGACACGCTGATCCTATGCGAAGGGGAAACAGACGCATTGACATTCTGGCATCACGGCATGGCGGCGCTTGGTATCCCCGGCGCTGATAATTGCCAGCTACTTCAACTGCCCCACGTTCGGCTATTCCCCAAAATCATCATCTGCCGCGAAAACGACCAAGGTGGCGAGACTTTTGAAAAGGGTTGCATCGGCAGGCTCGGAAATCTTGACTACGACGGCTCGATTCGAGTAGTTGAGTGTTCTCACGCGGGCGTGAAGGATGCGAACGAATTGCATCTGAAACTATTAGGGGACGCGGGCGGATTCGAGGCGGAATGGGGCGCGTTGCTGGAGCAGGCAAGGGCAGTTGAACTTCAGCGAACCGGCCTAGAGATTTTTGAAGACAGCATGATCGAACGAAAAGAGGTACATTGGCTTTGGCCCAACCGTATCCCGCTCGGCAAGCTTGTTCTCTATGTTGGGCATCCCGGCCTTGGCAAATCGTTCGCCGCACTTGATTTAGTCGCGCATCTCACAAACGGCGCGGATTGGCCCGACGAAATTCCGAATTCTGTCAAAGCGGATTCGATTGTTTTCTCCGCTGAGGATTCAATGGCGGATACGATTATTCCGCGATTGGAAGCCTTAGGGGCCGTCAAGGGTCACACTCGATTGGTGCGTCGGACGAAAGAAGCGGATCAGTCAGGCCAGATTGTGAAGCGAGCATTCAGTATCCGAAAAGACTTGCCCTTACTGGAAAAAGCACTTGACAGGCACCCTGCCACGAAATTGATCGTGGTCGATCCGATCTCCGCATATATGTCCAATGTCGATACTCACAAAAATGCGGAAGTTAGGATTGACGTTCTCGATCCGTTGGCCGAATTAGCTGAGCGGCGCAATGTAACCGTGCTTGCGGTGACGCATTTTAACAAAGGCGCGTCGGGGAATAGCCTTGAGCGGGTGTCGGGGAGTATCGCGTTTCCAGCGGCGGCGCGAATCGTATGGACTTTCACCCGCGATCCAGAGGATCATTCACGGCGGTTGATGCTCCAAGGAAAAAATAACATCGGCCCTGAAATGGATGGGTTGGAATTTCGGATTATCTCAGCGGAAAATGGGGCAGCTACCATCGCTTGGAAACATGAGCCTATCACGGAAAAATTCGAGTCGATTATGCGCCGGGAGCAGGAGTCGGCTAGGGGCGAGGCTGAGACAATGAACAAAGTCGAACAGACTTGCGATTGGTTGAGGGAAGTCCTACGAAATGATTCCCTCCCAGTAGCGGACCTCGAAAGTCGAGCGCGGGCAATGAATATCAGCGAGCGCACCCTTAACCGAGCGCGCAAGATGGCAGGCGTCAAAGTTAGGCGCGACGGTAACGGCTGGACAGCGTTTCTTGAAGGGAGCCAAGGATGCCATATTCCTACATAATGGCGTTGGCACCCTTAGGTGGCACCCTTACACTTTGGCACCCTTGATGGCACCCTTAGATATGTATAAAAAATATAATAATAATAAGGACTTACTTAAAGAGTGCCAAGAAGGGTGCCAGACCCCAAGTGCTAGGGGAGGGAGGCCAAAACACCCCTTTCAAGAGTGCCAAGGCTTTTCGATTGAGGATAAGCGGTGAACTGGTGCGATCACTGTCACCGTTTCTTGAAAGGCGGGCGGAAGCTGGCCCGCTGGGAAGGGCGCGCGCTCCGCTGGAAGTGCAAGCGGTGCAAGCGATGGCGATCGCCGGGCGAATTGACGGCGCGGATGGAATGCGTACAGGAATGCGTGGCGAAGGTGGCGGCATGAACAACAAGAAACCGACTTTAATTTCCTCAAAGGCCGAATGCACACCGATACAGATTGCGGGGCAGGCCAAGGAATTGTTGACCGAGGCACTTCAGGAAATCGAGAAGACCGGCTGCACTTCGCTTGTGATTTGCTGGGTTGATCGAGATAGCACGCATTGCCGTTGGACGGAATCCAAAACTAGTAATCGGATGCACTTGATTGGAGCATTGTACACCTTACTCCATGACCTGACTGTAGGCACTGGGGGGGATTGCGAATGAAACCGAACAAATACCGGGCGAAGCGTACCGAGTGCGGCGGGGGCCATATCCATGCTTCAAAAAAAGAGGCCCGGCGCTGCGGGGAGTTGAGTTTGCTGGAAAAAGCGGGGGAGATTCATGCTCTTGTCCAGCAACCAGAATCCGAGTTGAAAGTGAATGGCGTGTCGATAGGCAAATATCGGGCGGATTTTGCCTATATTGAAAACGGTAAAATGATCGTGGAGGACTGCAAGGGCTTCAAAACGCCTGAGTATAAGCTCAAGAAAAAACTGATGCTCGCCTTGTGGGGCATTGAGATTAAGGAGACATGATGAGTAACTTCATAATGAATCGGCTAGGTAAGCAACCTGCGAATCTCGCATTTCGCGCGTCCGCTGTGATGGGGATTGGGCGGCAAGAAAACAAAGTCGTGATTTGGCTCGAAGGCGGAAATACCATCTCCGTGGATTCAGAAGACGACGAATTTATCGAGAAGGTGATGAAGGCTATCGACGAACTAGAGAGCAATCCCTGATTGAGGGACATCGAGATACGGGAAACATAGAAGAGAGCGATGCTATTTCCAGATTTAGGCATATTGTTATTAATGGGAGGTCCGCGCGGTATAGCTGAAAGCCGTTTTTTCGGTTTTATCTGTACAGGAAAGCGGCGTGGTGAAATTCATTGTCCGTGTCGCGCTCGTTCAACATGTGTTTGCGAATGTCACGAAGGCAATTCTCAGTTATGGCCGCATTCAAGTTACACTCCAGAACAAGTTGAAGCTGCGATTGTCAGTGAAACAGAGATCGTAATGAAGGAATTCGCATGAGACGCCCAGCCGCCGACACCCGCGTCTTTCTGGACGCCAACGCGGCTCGGATGAGGCTTGCGCCCACAAAGCAGGAGGCGCAGTTGCTTGAGGCAATGACGGCGCTCGGCTTCAAGTTCCAGCATCCAATTCAAGGGCGCACGAAGAATGGCGGCGCATGGCAGCTAATTGCGGACTTCGCGCATGAGGGGCGGCGGCTGATTATCGAGGTCGACGGTGGCGTGCATCGACGGCAACGGGGCAAGGACCGGCGGCGGGACACGCGGGCGCAAGTGGACGGCTGGCGGACGCTACGCTTCACGAATCAACAAGTAAAGACAGACGTGGACGGCGTAATGCGGGAAGTGGAGGAGGCTTTGAGGGGATGAACGCAAATCCATTAGCGATACCGGAGCGGCTGACGTTTGAAGATTGGGCGGAAGGCTTACGGCGGGCTGTTAGGTTACACGGCCAACTGCCGTGGATGATTGGCGATTGGATGGATCGAGGCTACCGCGACTTTGGAGAACCAGCGTGGCAGATTATCGGGGAATTTGAAACCCAATATTCTTACAGCACGGTTCAAAATATGCTCACGACTTCCCGTGCGTTCCCGCCCGAAGAACGCTCCGTCGATATCCCGTGGACGTGGTATCAGTCGATGGCCGTGCTTGTGCGGGCAAAACGGAAAGACGAATGCGATGCGATTATCACGCGGGCGTTAAAGGGCGAGATGAACCGTCAAACTATTCGGGCCGAAGTAAAGCGGCTTCTAGGCAACGAGGCAAGCCCGACGGTCGGGAACGGGGCAAAAATCGCTCTCAATGGCTCCCAAGGGCCAAAGCGCATGGTTGGCGAAGGGCTGGCGGAGCGGCTGGAACACCTCTCGGACCTTCTCGGCAACGCGGCGGCGGTAGTAGCGGGAGCGGCGGACGAAGCAAGCGAGCATGGGACGGTCACAGCGGAGACGCTGGGGGCGGTGCAAGAGGCGATGGACACGGCAACGGCGGCGTGGCTGGCGGTGATGAAATGAGGCCCTCAAACGCAGAATCGAGCCGGGCCAGCTATTGGCAAGGCGACATCTACGACCTAACCGCCTCAGCGCCGGATTGTCTTACCTTGAGCCAATACCGGGACTTACGCCAGCATCGGGAACTGCCGCCGGAAGGCGAGCTAGTGTCTGCTGTCTTGCAGCAGGCGATAGACGACTGGACGCGGGCATTCGTAACGATGAAGCCGGGGCGCTACTTGCCGACTAACGAGGAACACTGGCGGAGGCGCAGGGAAGAGGTGCGCGGCTGGTTCACCAGCGACAGCGACGCACCCTTCACGTTCCATTGGGTGTGCGGGGTGCTGGGCATCGAGCCAAGCGCGGTGCGGCGGATACTGCCGGACTACCCTCAAATTTAAGAAACCGGGATCGGCTGGAACTTCTTGCTGCTACGCCAGCTAAGTTCCATTCAGCGGTCGGAGTTAGCGGGCGTCAAAACCGCTATACCGCTTTCCTCTCGTGGGACCGATCCCGGAAAAGTTCACAAAGGCTGGTCTCCTAATCGCCAGCCTCCTTCGCTGGGCCAGTATGCGGGCCTTCTCCGGGATTAAGCCATGCGGGTTCTGCTGGTTCGTTTGCGTAATCACCACTCAACTTAAAACAACAATTCAGCATCGCTAACGCCTGCCACGCGACGGCATCGCGAAGGCCTTCAGCCAAAAACAGCATATGGAAGTGACTCCGTAAATTATCGAAGGCAGATATGCTTTTTCCAATTTTTTGATTGCCTCGTTGAGCGGTTCAAGATCCAAGTCCATCGCCAGCTTCCTTGAGTAGCTCGTCGATGCGGGCAGCTAACTCATCGTCGTTTTGCAATGTCGCGTCGGCAATCAAATTTAAGTGCGGAAGTACCTTGATTTTTTCCTCATTGAGAGCAGTTCGTAGACAGGCGATTCGTATTGCTTGTGCCGTCACCACCTTCAGCAACACCGGGAGAAGGTTGGCGGCGAGGACGATGTAGGCGGCGTTGGCTTTTTGTTCCTCGACTGGCGTAACTAAATGCTTCATTCCTGCGGCGGGTTGAAAATACTCTGTCTTGTTACCTTCTGCACCGACAATATCGGTAATCGGGCCGCGTCCATGATGACCGATACTGGACCAATACTCGCCATTGCAATGAGAATGATGGTGCGTTTCCCACGGTAGTTCCGTAGCCTTCGCCGCCGCTTCCTCAATCTTCGCGCAGAGTTGTTCGAGGGTCATTTGCCTATCTCCATTTCGCTGTTCCATTGGCGTAAAAATTTGCGCGCTTCGGTAGATATGCAATCATACTCTTTACAGGCGCACAAGCCTTCGACATACTCAACGAATCCAATCGCCTCGGCAAAGAGCCGAGCGTGGGCTTGCATTGCCGCTTTATTGTGTTTCTTACAACAATGCGAATGTGGTAAGCCTTGTCCGCGCTCTTGATTATACTCAGCGTGTGTCATTTGCCTTTCCTCCTTGGCTCGCGGGCGAGATCGTAGATTTCCATATAATGCTTCTCGGAAAAACTGACCGTCTTTTTTAGCCAATCCCAATCGTGGTGCATTGCCATCAATCTTGCGATCTTCCACAGCCGTTCCGTCTTGGTCAGTTTAGCTTTTCGCATTGGCAGTCTCCTTGTCCGCAAGGTCGAGCAACGCTCGCGCGACGGCGAGGGGGAAGGTGTCAGTCATCGTCGTTCACCAGATTGCGAAGGATATCAAGTTGATACTTGCAGTTTTGACCGTGATATTGCACGCCATGAACAAAGGCTATCGTAAAAATAGACCTGTATTCGTCGCTGTTGAAAATCTCGTCCAATTTCAGAACAAGGCTTCGCGCCGCTGTTTTTAGGATTAAATATCGAGTGTAGTCATCCATCGTCGTTACTCCTTCCCGCCCAGCGCCGCATACGCTGCGGCCAAGAGCGCCTTGGCGGGGGTGTCGGTGGGTTCAATCGTTGACTCTTCATACGCCCCGATGACTGCGCTATATCTAGCTGGACTGCGAAACTCCAAAAAGAAATGCACCGCTTGCCCACTATCCAGCAGCGCCTGCGTGAGCGTCGCGAAGCCTTCGGGCGTGGTGGCGTTGAATGGAGATTGTGGCTGCCCTTTGTATTGGTAGCGTAGCTCTGGTCCTTTCAGCCCTAGCTTCTCCGCGACGAATCGCGACATTTTCGCTGTGTTAGCCATCGTCTCAGTCCTCCTCAATCAGGTCCGGCCATTCGCGGTTGTCGAAGCGGCGAACGAAACTGCGTTCAGCCTCAGTCAAAAGACCGCCATTTTGATAACGTGTACGGTAGCCTACGCCTTCATCGCCTGTAGCGGCTTCTAAGGGGCAATCTCCGCCCTCACCACCTAAGCACCCCTTCACGCCCTTGCTCCGCAGCAACTCCGCGATGGCGTCGGCGCTTGTGAGCGCGTCGATTTCAGCCCAACTCAAGAGCGGGGTCATGGGCGTGGCTCCTTGCGGATCGAAACTTTATCTATCAAGTAAGAAACGAAAGTGACGAACCAAATTATACATGCCGTCAGGCTTCCCAAAATAGGAATGCCTGGCGAGGCTGCGTTAGAGTAATCAGGGATGGCCGGAACGCAATAGTGGTTAAAGATACACATAGAAAGGATACCTGCTAAGTAACTTAAGGAACAAACCCAACAGCTTACCTCCATTAAATCTGGCCGTTTAATCTCGATTGTCATTTCCAGTTACCTCCCTAAATAGATCGCCACAGCCACCAGCCCAAACGCCAGCGCCGCCGCTACCAGCGCCCGGAACGTCTGCCAGCCCGATTCAGGCGGGTCGTATTCCAGCGGCTTGAGCGGCCCGGTGCCGTGGTGCCAGTCGGCCAGCGAGCGGCGGGTTATGATTTCGTCGTGGTTGAGGTAGTTCATTGAATATCCTCGATTGCGTTTTTCCACCAATCGCACACCGCCGAGAGTGAGGTAAGAATTACGCTATCTTCGGTTCGGCAGTACGAATATCGCTCACAACGGTATCTGTTGTCTCTCTGACGCCAAACAGTGAGCGATCCATTGTCATCGGCGGCTGTTGCGACACGCCCTTTTCGCAAGAGACTTCGCAAATCAGAAAGCGTATCAGCATACCACCCGCGTCGAACACGGGCAGTATGTGGGAGTCCTACAAATTGTCCAAGCATTCGTCTCATCGTATCCTCCACGCGGGCATTAAGTGATCAGTTCCGTTTCACATTGCGATAGGGGCATTCAAAGTCGCAGTCTTCAGAGCCTGCCATCCCGCAAAATCCGCGCTTGTCCATGTGGCAATCAAACGGCGGATCGTAATCATCCTCATCCGGCTGTTCGTCACTCATCGCCGTGGCGTTGTCGGGGTGATCAAAGGCATCGGGGTCGCATTCACATTCGCACCATGTCTGCATTCCGCAGTCCCAATGTTGGCCCCGTTTGCAAGCATCGCAAAGTTCCATATTCCCTCTTACGTACCGATTATCGTGGTTGTCGCGTTTTTAGCCATTCGCCAAATTTCATCCCAGAGTCTGCCTTCAGAAATTGCCGGTAAGTAATCGCCCCACGGCTCAATTTTGGTGGTGTCGGGCTTTCACGCTTGACTGCCGCCTTACCAGCGGGAGTTACCGAGCAATTAAAATACGGCATCCACTCGGTAGTCGCGTGCTGTTGCATAAGGCCCATCGCGATGAGTTCACGGCAAATGGGTTCATCGTCTGGCCCAGCGCAAAAAGCGTTTCGGTACATTTCGCCTTGCCCAAATTTATCGAGGCCAAGCGCGTGCTGCAAAATTTCTAATTGTTTTTGTGTCATTGTGGTTTAGGTGCGGCTGGTCTGGTGGAGGGCCGGGATAGGCCCGCCGGGCGACCAGCCGCGCAATAGCCCCGGCCCGCTAATCCTCAGCCTGCCCCTCCGCATTCAGTTTAGCCGCCGCTGCTACGGCTTCGGCTTCGGTGTCATATCCCTTTGCGTCGCCGTTGTGGGTCACATACCAATTCCGTCGCAGGACTATCGGATTAAGCTTTTCTTGCAAAAAGAGCGCTGTTGCAGCCGCTCGACTAAACACCTTCGCTTCCATTGTCAGCCCTCCGCATCCAGCTTTTCGGTTTCAGCAATCAGCTTGGCGACGATGGCCGCGCATTCGGGGTTATTGCGCCAGTGCTTTTTGCTTTTGTCGAGCGTGAAAAATCGGCAACCGGCACTGATACGCCAGCCGTCGGGCAGTTCGATAGCGCGAAACTCGTAATTACGCGAGTCTTTGCCGCCCTCTATGGTATGGATGCCTTTCGCGCCGCACAGGTTCGCGCCGCACAGCTTCGCGCCGTATAGGTTCGCGCCGTACAGGTTCGCGCCGTACAGGTTCGCGTCGCGCAAGTTCGCGTCGCACAGGTTCGCGCCGCACAAGTTCGCGCCGCGCAGGTCCGCGCCGTACAGGTCCGCGCCGTACAGGTCCGCGCCGCGATTGACTGCTTGTTCAACCGCTGCTTTTTGACTCGCAGCTTCACAGCGGTACAATTCCGCGTCCAAGTCCAAGTAGCTTTTAATGATAAATTCAGCCATTGTTACCGCCCTCCCTGCTTCTGCGCCGTTCCCGCCGCGTGTGCCAGTGCCACGGCAAGGCGGGTTATCATGCGGACTTGTGCCATCCGTTCGATTCTTGCGAGTAAGCTCATTTTCCCTATTCTCCTTTTCACGCGGGCGTTAGGCGTTCCGAGTAGCGCGTTCTAGCCGCTCAGCCATAAGGCTGCCGTCGTCGCAATTAAGTGCCGCTTCGGCGCACTCAATGGCGTCATCGGAATCATCGTGGTTATGATCACACGTCCACACAACCGCCGCGCCGCGCAAAAGTTGACCAACGAATCGGTTTTGGCGCGACGGTGCCCACATTGCGCTAAGTTCTTTACGAAAGTCCATCGTCGTTATCTCCCTATTTTCTCTTTCGCCTTAACAGCCGCCTTGAACGCCCGCTTTTCGGCCCGCCGCGCCTTGAATCGCGCGAAGAAGCCCTTCGCATGTTGCCGCCGAAATGCGGCTTCAGCGAAAGCCTCGTGAGCCTTCTCAAAAGTCTGTTCCGCAGTATCCATTGTCCCGTTCTCCCTTGTTCTCCGTGGCGTGATTGCCAACGACACAGATTTAATCACATGATGCATGGATTGTCAAGGGGGTGGCGAAAATATTTTTAAGACTCATAAAGTCTAACGGGGAGAAGGGCTTGAAGCGTTCACGGGAAAAACAGCGCGCGCGATATTGACACACGATAGGTGCATCGAATAAGATTATGGACGTGAACGCATTGCAGAAGCATTTGAGCCACGCGGCAAAAATCCGCTGGAGCAAAGACGGCGAAAAAGCCCGGGCAAGTGCAAGGCTCAAGGCTCACTGGGCATCGCTAGGACCGGAGCAAGTATCGGCAGAAATGAAGCGGCGGGCCTTGGTTCGGGAAGCAAGGCGCAAGGGTCTAACGCCCGCGTGAGAATATGGATTGTCCCTATGACTATTGCGTGCAGAGTCGGGGAGAGCGTGAAGACCTTCTTACGCGAGTAGGAATCGCTGAGGCGCGTTTAGGTCGAATTCGCGATATTGCGGTTCGTCGCAAAGCACAGATAGGCGAAACAGAAGGCACACTCACAGAGATTGCTCGACTCGCGACACTTCGGAAGGCTAAACATGCAGACTGACACCCCAACGACAATCCAATATCTGCCAGTCCCTTCGCTCCTCTACTTCCAAGGGGCACTAGTTCAGTTTCAAAAGAGCAAAGATGGCCGCAACGCTTCGCGGGGTGCGAAAGGGTGCGTGGCATGGCCGATGGGACTGTTGATCGGCTTGTTAAGTATGGGCGTTCAGTTCAGGATTAGCTGCCCGAAAACATTCCTGAGTATCTGGAAAATACCACCAGAAGAACCGGCTTTCATAAACTTGTTTAGGGGCGCCTCGATAGCGGATTCGTCCGTGAATTCCGACGCGTTTTGTTTCATCTCGCATCGCTTTCATATCATCGTCGCTCAACGTCAAATGAGCGACAATATCGTCGCCCTTCGAGTCGATATGCGGGGCTATGAGCGAATTGCCAAGGGGACCGCCATCAGCGGGACCGTATTCGACCACCGGCTCTTGCACGGCACCACCTACGCGGGGATTTCGATCAAACAAGGCAGCCTCGGCAATGTAATCAACAATATCCGCCGGACCGTTACCGAAGTTGTGCAGCCATATCCGAGCTTCCAAACTATGACCCGATGGATTCGGGATTGCGGTGTGGAAAACGGTTACCCTAAAAATCAACAAGAATGGCCTGTCGGCATGAAGCGCGGCCTCCGCAGCCTCGGTAGCCTTAGTTGTAGCTTCCTGCATTTTCCCTGTAACGCCGACCAACTGATAATTGAAGATCGCAATCGCAATGGTTGCGGCGGCCATCACAGCAGCAAGAAATATCGTTATTCCAGAATTAGAATCGCCATCGTGGCAATCGCTGCCACTATCGGGACTTGCTGTATCTGTTGGGGATTGCGTCGAATTGGCGCTTGTCAGTGGCGATGGGTGATCATTGGTTGGCTGCTTTATGAAAGTGCTGGATTTATTTGGTTCCGAAGCGATCTTTGGAATTGGATTTTGCGCATAACTGGTGGCGCTTAGCAGCGACGCAAATAAGGTCAGGACCAATAACGTTTGCGAGAATCGCATCCAGGATTGCGCTCCCTTTCGATTGGTGCCATCATGGGGCCATGCAAAAGCGTTCTCGGATGCCCCGCGACACAAACCAGCTTGCCTCAATGGTAGTGAAAATGGCAACCGGACAAGCAGAGCCGGAACCAGAGGGCAGGGCAAAGAATCCGGCTGCCGTGGCGCTAGGCAAGCTGGGCGGACCGAAAGGCGGAAAGAACCGCTGGAAAGGCGTGTCGGCCAAGAAGCGGACGGAATTGACGCGGAAGGCTGCCGTCGCACGGTGGAAAAGGGGCTAAAAACTGCCGCGTTTTAAAGTCCGATAACGCCTTGATTCTGCAAATTATTGTGAATCAATCGGACGATCTCGTTTGATGGTCGGCGTAGGCGCGAACGTCTCCAATTCGCTTTGATGCGGGCGATTAGCTTTGCATCAATAGGTGCCCAATGGCCTTCTCGTCCGATAACCACGACTGTAGTCTCCGGTCCAATCCCGCCCCCAGTTTCGGCATCGAATTTAGCTTCACACATGCGTCGCTTCACCAGACTTTCCGCTCAATCAGGCCCTTGGCCCAAAAACCACACCAGCTATGGCGGCAGGGTTAAGCCCACACGCTTGGACTTGCTCCGACATAGCGGCATTGGCAAACTGAACCAATGCCCCGCTAGCCTGCAAGTAGCTCGGTGGGTACGTCACAAGCGGGAGTGTAGGCAGTGCAGGGAGGCTGGGCACCCGGCTGATTACTGCAGTAAAGCTTGGGCATTGTGGGTGGTACGGGGAAACCCTAGGCGTACCGTGCGAAAGGGGGCGGTCATCCCGTTCATATACCCTTTAACCCCTCGCTAAGTGGTCGAAGCAGGGGCTATGGCTTTGAAGCAGTTAGGCAGCAGCGCACAAGCGCTTGACCGCATATGCGCAGAAGCGTACCATGCGCATATGCCTGAGAAGCACTGTAAGACGTGCCGATGCTATCCGGACCCGGTAGCGCAGGCGATGGCGAGGAAGCGATGGGCCGAGAAGGATGAGCGGGCGGCTGTGAAAACACAGGTCGCGACTGCTACGCGAGCAGTTCGGGACTGCATCCAGGCCTGGGCAACGCCCGTTGATCCTTCTCACGCCGATGTAGCTCCAACGGTAGAGCATCCCACTCGTAACGGGCAGGTTGCTGGTTCGACTCCAGCCGTCGGCTCCAGGCCTAAGCTGGCAGGTTGTGTCCGCCATCCGCATAGGGCCGACCCGAAATGCGGCTTCTGCGTGGCGGGGTAGCCCAGATGCGCGCTTTAATTGTTCCGAGCCTATAAGGGGTTATAGGTGGAATTCATGAAAACGGGGATTTTTCGGACTGACGTTGAGTCTCACGCGGGCGTGAAGCTATGGAATTAGAGCTATATCTTTTGCTGTGGGGGTTGCGTGAAGCGGCTATTTGCTCGCTGCGGGCGCGGTGCAGATTGGAGACTTTAACGGAGAATGAGGTTAGGGCGATTGTGGAAGAGGCTTTAGATTGGTGGAATCATCAGGACGAAGGCTGTAGATTCTGAATGCGAATAAGGGGAAGGAGCATGAGAAAAATAGACATCGTAGATCAGGACGTTGCTAATGTTGCGGCCTATATGCAGAAAGCTGTGCCACGAGCGAATCTTTATCGTACTGCAAAGGCGCTTTCCAAGTTAGCGGAATTAATTTGGGCACGGTATGATTCAGAGGAAGACTTTTACCCCTTTGGATTGGTGAGTAGCGACGATCTCGAACCTAAAGAATAAGCCAATTATGCGAATACGACCCCATGATTCCCCGGAGAAACCTACCCCACCCTTTGGAAAATGACTAAGATGGGCCGAGTTGTCATCTTTAACCCTTGGGGCGAAGAAGATGCGCGGGCGGGCGCGGATCGTGCCTACACCCATTTCCTGCAAAATCCCCCCAAGGTCTGGAATGTATCTACCCGTTGTTCTATGTGCTGGCACGAGGACCGCCGCTTCTTGGATTACTTGGTACTGAGTTGCAGGGAAACTTTGGAAGAAATCGCCGCACGTGTCAGTCCCACCTACGCTCTCGATCACGTTATCCGTCACCGGGGCCATATTCTCAAAGCTTTGGGAGCGGCATTGCCGGAACCTAAGGCGACTACTTTCGACCGGATATTCCCGGCGGCCTCCGATATTGAAAAGCGGCTGGCGTGGTATCGGACCCGGTATTTCGCCCTAGAGTCCCTATATCTTGAGAAAGACGAAGATGGTAATTTGCAGATTAAGGAAGGAAAGGACGGATTTCTGATTAAAGTCCTCACGGAAGCCCGTAATTGCGATGTGCTGGCGGCTAAATTCAACCCCAATCAGGGAATTAAGCGGGCCGCTGGAATCGACCAATCAGAACGCAAACGCCTTCTCGAAGCCCGCCAGCGCCGTGACAAAGCCCTGAAGGGCGAGACTATCGATGCCGAAGCCAAAGAGGTAAAAAATGACGACCCGAACCCCTGAGCAAATCGCCGCTATGGTTGCTGGCCGCGCCGCCAAACGAGCCGAACGGCTGGCAGAGGCAACCAACGATCAACCTAATCCTCAGTTCGGGACAGGATTCGCAACACCGCCTATCCCTGATTACGCCGAGCTTCTCCACTGGATAGGCGAACACATCAAGGTGATCAATGTGAACGGCAGAAAGAGCGACAAGTTCTGCATTCTCTGCAAGAGTACCAAGCTCCGGCCCTACCAGTGCCGACACGACGAAATCTGGGCGGCAAATGGCTGACGATATCGGACAACTCTGCCACGATTCCCTTGGGGAGATGTATCTGGCTCTTAACCCCGGCTACGAATATGTCCCCTACCAGCAGGAACGCATCGTGCCGGTATTGAAAAGGGTGGAGTGCGGAGATATCAAGCGGCTCATGCTATTCATGCCCGCCGGTCACGCAAAGTCTGAGATATGCACCAAAACATTCATGCCGTGGTTTCTGGGTCGTAATCCCAAGAAAAATCTCATCTTACTCACGCATACCGATCCGCTTGCCAAGGACTTCGGTTCCCACATCCGCAATACTATGAGTACCAGCCCGGTTTTTCATCTCGCATTCCCCGATGTAAAAATCGACCCCAGTAATCATGCGGGCAATTTCTTCCGCACCATTCAGGGCGGCGCATTCTATTCCTTCGGCATGGATGGCGGTTATACGGGACGCCGCGCCGACGGTATTGTGATAGACGATCCCATCAAAAACCTCGAAGAAGCCCTCTCCGAAACCACGCAGCATATGCTGTACGAGACGTATAAGGGCGTTGTGAAGGATCGGCTCCGGCCCCACGGCTGGCTTGTCATGGTAGTTACCCGATGGGCACCGCGCGATCTGGCTGGCCGTATTCTTGAAGATGAAGGCAAGAAATGGAGCGTGCTGGTTCTGAAAGCCCAAGATAAACCCGATGGCCCCTACTTATGGGAAGAATTCTACGGCAGGGATTGGTACGAAGAACATAAAGCGGATTCCTACATCTGGAACGCCAAGTGGCAACAGGAACCCGTCCCCCGCATCACTCAGGGCTTCAACGAAGAATGGTTATGTTTCTACAAGCCCGACGACCTCGACAAAATCTATCGCTACAACACCTATATTCTCTGTGACCCGGCGCTCGGCAAGGATCAGGCTCACGACCGTACTTGCATCTTGGTGCTGGCCGCAGGCCCCGATAAACGCTGGTTTCTTGTGGACGCCGTACTGGACCGCATCGACCCCATTGAACGGATAGATGCGCTGGTCAAGTTTGCCCGCAAGTGGCGTCCCAAGCAGATTCTTCAAGAAGAATATTCATTAGCCGCCGATTCTGTGTTTCTCAAGGCCGCGCTGGAGAAGGAGGGCATGGCGGATATGACCGTTACCAGCGTGGGCCGCAAAGCCATCAAGGGCATGGATGGCGGCAGACTCAAGAAGTACGACCGGATTATTCAACTTGTGTCGGATTTCAAGGGCGCTAAAATCTGGTTGCCCAAGCGCATGGAACGGACGCTGATCGACGGTACCAAGTTCGAGATAATCAGTTATTTTGTGAATCGCGAGTATCTCCCCTATGCGGGCGAAGGCAGCGTCGCTCACGATGATATGCTCGACTGCCTCTCTCGGATACACGAACCGGAACTGGTAGTCGAATGGGGCGGACAAACCGAAGACGTTGAGGAAGATTACGATCATGCCGGTCCTACCGGCGGATCATGGGAGAGCGCGTATTGAATCCCTTGTATCATAGTTTTGACAACAAAAATAAGGCTATCGAAGAAGCCCTTGCGTATCTCAAGTATAGCGAGACCGATATCGACAATGGCGAGTTATGGGTGACAAAAATCGCAGAGGGGGAATGGCGAGTGCAAGAAATGAAACCACCATCAACTCAGGAAACCTATCAGTTGGAACGCATGGTTAACATTTTCCGCTTATATCCACCAGCCAAAAACAACACGGCAAAACAGGTGAAGGGCTGATGGGATCAGATGGGAGTCGGCATTGTGAATTGGAAGCAATGGGCGGTATTTTTCTGTTGTGAATGCGGACGGCTCACTCCCCTCGATAATGTGCAGTATCGCAAAACGGTTACTTGGTGGGGCAAAATCGAAAGGTGGGTAGTAATGCCTTATTGCCCTGAATGCGCGATTCCAGATGGGAGCGACAAGGATTTTAAGGAATATGGACCTAGATCGTCTCGACATTTACGAAACGGCGCGGCTCAGCAAGCTGCTTGAATTGCTCGGCACTCCTGCAGACATTAAGGGCATGGAATCGTGTGTCCATATCTGCGAAGCCGCCGCCATCTGCTATCGCAAGGAACTGGACAAGATGTACGCAAACAACCGCAGCCACGAGGGAGGCTAATGCCTAAATTCGAGTTCACTTTGATTTGCACCAAGGCGGTCAACCCGGAAAACAAGCCGTGGCGCTATGTGGCGACTATCGAAGGCGAGAATTCCCAAATGGTCGCATTGGTGGGAATCGAGGATGCCTTCCGCAAGTCTCTGGCAAGCACTACCGAGGACAACCAGCCGATACCCGAAGATGCCATCAAGTTCTGGAAGGACGCTCGCGGCAGCGGAAATATACAGGTCTATGAATTGCTGACCGCTTTGGAGCAGTGGGGCATTTCGACTACCGCGACAACGGCAATCTCCGGGGCGGTACCCAAGCCTGCGCAATCCGTATCCCGTGCGTCCCCGAATGGCAAGCCGCCTTCCTTCATGGAAATGCTGCAAGGAATGCTGACCGACTATCGGGCGCAGGATAAGGCGCTGGACGCGGAGATTAGGGAATTACAGGCGCGGCAGATCATGGTCCGTGAGCAGATTGCACAGATGAGCGCCGGATTGATTGCGATGGGCATGGCGACCAAACCCAAGGCCAAGCGCGGACGGCCCCCGAAGAAAAAGGAAACAGCTAGACAGGAGGCAGAAAATGGAAGTCAAACCTAGCCATGAATTGGCGCGAACCCTTTATATTCCCCGTTTGATGATTTATGCCTGTAAGATGGTGGAAAAACAATGGGATGCGAGCCTATCGGAACTTCCCGATGGCAACGCGAAATGGGCGGACTACGATCAAGTGTACAACAAGCTCGTACTTCAAATGAAATGAAAGCTCCTACTCCAATCGACCAAGCCCTTCAGCGCCGTTCAAAGCGCAAGGTGGAAGAAATCAGCCAGAAAGCCTATGATGCTTTTTTGAGCGCATATACGGATCATGGCTCGACGCTTTCAGTGGAAGAGATGTTTGCAATCGGTATGAATCTGCTAATGTCTATAACCGTGCTGCCTACGGAAAAACTGAGCAACGATCCGTATTTGATGCGCAAGCAACTCATTCAGGCCGTCAGTACGCATTTGAGCATGATGGATGTGGTGGGTGCGGAGGGGAATGGTCATGGATGATGCAGGCACACTGGGACTGCCAGCGGGACTTCCCAGTGATTCATTTAACGCGCTAACCCCGTCTTTTGACGTGGGCGAAGTGGGCGTCACCGATGGCGCAAGTCTAGTTTCCAGCACCAGCCATATCGTTCGCTGGGCCAATCGCGAGATGACGCGGGCGGAATCCGAACATGTCTCACGCTGGCGTGAACAAGCCGCCGAATGCTACCGCTTCCGCGACAATCACCAGCTTTCCAAGGAAGATGAGGCAATCCTAAGGGCCGCGCGCCGTCCCGATACCGCCATCAACGAAGTCCAGAAGTTTATCAAGTTCGCATCCGGCATCGAGCGCCGCACTCCTACCGCCCTAATTTTCATGTCCCGCAACGCTGAGGACCAGCAATCGGCAGGAAAAGGCGAGCTTATCACCAAGCTTGCCGAATGGTTTTGCGATCAGTCGATGGCAACTTACTGGCGCAGCATGGCATTCGAGGACAAGCTGGTTACCGGCATGGGCTGGGTGGATATCGGCGTGAGCCGCGCCACGGATGCCGCCGGGCTGCCCCGGTACAAGCGCATCGAAGGCAAGCAGATGCTCTGGCCGGAGACGGATTCCATCAATCTGGATGGCGTCAAATGGCTGGCACGCGAATCCTTCATGGACGTAGAGGAAGCCATCCACAAATGGTCCGATCAGGCAATCTTCCTCCGCACTGCCGCCGGGGGCGCAGTCAACGAAGACCAGTTCCCCGATTTCGGTTACGGCGCAAAGCGTCCGATTCCCTATGTAGTGCCGTGGATAATGACTGCGCCGCTCAATAGAAGCAGTGGAGGGGCATCCACAAGCAAGCCGGGCAAGGTACCGATTTGCGAATTCCAATTTTATCAGGACGATCTGGGCTACTATTTCTTCGATCCTATCGAACGTGACGATACTTGGCTGAGTTTATCGGAATACCGGAAGTATCAGGCTCGGTTGCTCAAGTTGGGTGCGGGCCGCATCAAGGATTTCGACAAGCAGAACAAGCGTATTTACAAGCGAATGTTTTTGCTCCAGCGGCGAATCATGCTGGATGCGCCGACGGCGCTTCCCACTAACGACAATTATCCCGGCTTTACCTTCAACTGCATGACAGGGACATGGGACCAAGAGGACCATGTTTTCTACGGTATTATGCGCGTGATGATGAGTCCGCAGAAATACGCCAACGCCTTCTTCCGGCAAGTGCTGGAAGTGATGGGGTCGGCCACCAAGGGCGGATATCTGGCGGAAACCGGGGCTATTACCCCGGCGCATAAAAAGGACATTGAGGAAACTGGTGCGCGGGCTGGATCAGTCAACATGGTTCAGCCCGGAGCCATTTCTGGCGGGAAAATTACCCCCAAACCGATCCCGCAGATTCCCGCCGGGTCGATGGAAGTATTGGGGTTCTGTCTGGATACGATTGAAAAGGTGGCGGGACTATCCACGTCGATGCTTGGCACCGACCAAGGCAACGTACCGGGAGTGTCGCTGCGCAGGCGGCTCACTTCGGGCATGGTCATTCTAGCCGCCGAATTCGATTCGCTCTCATGGTTCCGTAAGCGGGAAGGCGAGATTATCTATTCGTTCACGAAACTAATGGCTGACGAACGCTGGGTGCGGGTAGGCGGTCCCGACGATAGTATGTTCGTGCAACTAGCCAAAGAGCCGTTCGCCTTGCGCTACGATGTGGTCTTGGATGAAAACGATCAAGACCCGAACCTGCGGCAATGGTATGCGGATTCGTTGATTCAACTCGCCCCGATACTCATCCGTACCGGCAACTTCCTGCCCGATATGCTCGATTACGTTCCTCTGCCGGTCAAGTTCCGTCAGAAATTGAAGCAGCAAATGGCCCAACAGGAGCAGCAGAAAATGCAGATGGCGATGCAGGGTGCGAATGTGGGCGGACGCGGGAAGCCGCGTAGCCCGGCGGAAGCGCAAGCACAGCTTCAACTCACGCAGGCCAAGGTGGGCGAACACATGGCGCGGGCGCAAAAGACGATGGTGGAAGCCAAGCTCATGCCGCAGGCATCTAATCGTGATAATGCCAAAGCCATGACGGAGATGCTGCTTAATATCTTCCAAGCACAGCACGATAAGAATTTGGCGGGCATGAAGGCATGGGAGACGGCGGCCAAAGCGTTTGGGCCACAGCGGGGCACGCAACAGTGAAGATCGATATCGCGACAATTAAGCACCCACATCAACGTTATGCGACATGGGCCGATTGGGAATTTATTGGCGGTCCTGACAATATTCGTATTCGTATTTCCGATGTGGGAAATTGGCGCTATGAATTATTGGCCGCGATTCACGAATTACTGGAAGCTACACTTTGCTATCATCACGGCGTGTCCCAAGAACGGGTAGATGAATATGATTTCGTATATGAACAACGGCGGATGGCGGGCGAACATCGCGCTCAATGCGGTTGTATAATTACGGACGATCCCGGTTCGGACGTTCATTCTCCCTATCGAGCCCAGCATCATTATGCAGAGAGCGTAGAATACGGTTTTGCAAAATTGCTCGGTGTCGATCCAAAGGAATACGATGCCGCATTCATCGCACTTGATGGCGGCGCGGCGGGGAATCGCAAATGAAACCGGTAGAAGAAGTAACTGCTTGCGTAGTGGATTTCGGTACATTTATCAGCGTGGGCGAGAAACTTGCCGAAACGATGCGGACAGTCTATTACCATTCTCCAATGGAAACGGAATACCGGGACATCCGTAATTGCGTTAATGGCGATGGGCTGGATCGTCTCAAGCGGTTGAGCGATATATTCGACCCCGAGATATTTGAAACCATCGATCTTTTTGTATTCACCGATATTGGATTCTCCGGTTTGCAGAAATACCTGCGAAGTATCGGCAAAGCCGTATGGGGTCAGATGGGCGCAACTGATCTTGAACTAAATCGGGACTTTTTTCTTGATGTACTGAAGGGCGTCGGCCTTCCCATCGTTCATTCCGAAGTCATTGTGGGCATATCAGCGTTAGCTGAATACCTGAAAGAGAACGATAACAAATGGGTGAAAGTCAATCAGTATCGTGCGAACATGGAGACATGGCACCACGAAAACTATGAACATAGCCAAAGCACGCTCGCCAATCTCGCGGTGATATTCGGGGGGCTTAAGGAATATATTACATTCGTCGTACAGGATGACATCGAATCCGACATGGAAGTTGGCTACGATGGATGGTGTATTGATGGAAACTATCCAGCCTATTCATTTCAAGGGTATGAAAAGAAAAACGAACTTTATCTTGGCTCCGTGATGGCAGACGAGGATTTACCTGACGAAATCAAGACAGTCAATGAAGCCATGTCTCCCGTACTGGCGCACTATGGATACCGGGATTGGTGGGCTACGGAAGTGCGCGTGGCGGATGGCGTTCCCTATTTTATCGATCCAACGCCCCGAATGCCCGGACAGACAGGGGAACACCAACTAGAGAGCATCGTTAATTTTGCGGACCTGATCTGGCGGGGGGCGAACGGCATTATTGTCAAGCCGGAATTCGCATGGCAATTTGCCGCTGAGGCTACGCTTCATTACGACAAGAACACCAAAGACTCGATGATTGATGATGAATGGAAAACGCTCGATATCCCAGAGGAAGCATTGCGCTGGACGAAGCTCTATCACTATTGCAAGATAAACGGTCTTTACCAATTCAGGCCGCATCACTGTGATGAAATCGGAGTAGTTGTTGGTGGCGGCGATTCGGTTGAATCAGCCATCGAAAATCTAACAGATAATCTGGCACTGCTGAAGGGCTTGCCGATCCATGCCAATGTAGGAGGTTTTGCCAGTTTGATCGAATGTATCAAGGAAGCCGAGAAAGAAGGAATCAAATTCGGCGGACGGATTCCCAAACCCGAAGCCATTTACAAAGCGGTACAAAAGGCCGCGTAGGAGATAGCCCATGTCCGAACCGACAGAATTGGAGAAGCAGGTAGCCGCCGAAGAAGCGGCCATCGCGGCTAGACTAGCCGAATTGAAAAGCCAGCCAGCGGAAGCGCCACAACCAATCGAGGAAATGGCGACACCCGCAGAATCCCCGCCCACGCCAGCCGCAGCGGAACCTCCACCCGCTGCGGCTACACCTCCCGCCCCAAAGGTGGAGAGCGAAGAGGAACGGCGCGCAGGAGCGGCATGGGCGGCGCAGAAGCAGCGGACGCGGGAAGCTGAGGCACGCGCGCGTGAGCTGGAGCGCAAACTACTGGAAAAGGAACAGGAAGCGGCGGCGCTGCGGGCGCGGCAGGAACGGGAGCAGCAACCGGAGCCTACGTTTGAGGACAATCCGGCGGAAGTGTTGCGGCGCGAGACGGAAGCGTTGAAAGCGGAGCAGGCGGCGCTCAAGGCGAAAATGGCCCGCGATGAGCAACTCAACAATATCCGTATGCAGGAAGCGACATTCACGGCGGAAAAGCCCGACTACCCCAAGGCACTCCAATACTTGGTGCAATCGGAGATCGGTGAATGGCAGCGCAGCGGATTGGCCGATGTGCATACCGGCGAAGTTCTAAGTTCTCCGCAGTACCGGGCGTCGGTGAACGAGATTGCCGGTAGGCCGGAAGTCGCGGAGATGGCCGAAAAGGAAGGCCGGACGGCGGATGAAATGGCCGCTTCACTTATCGCCCGCGATATCTACCTGACGAATCGGCAGGTCCAGCTTGACGCGGCGGCAAAGCGGCGGGGCCGGAATATCGCATCCGTTGTGTACGAATTGGCCGAAGGACGTGGCTACAAGAACGGAACGCCGCAGGCGAAGCCCCCGGCAGAAGAAGAAGCGGCGCGGCAGCGGGTATTGCAGGCGAAACGGGTAGCGGAAGCCGCCAACAGCCTTTCTGAGCATTCGACGGAAAGTCCGGAAGGTGCGCGGGTGCTGAGAAGCCGCGCGGATGTTCTGAATCTCTCTGACGAACAACTCGATGCGCTCATCGCGGGCGGACAATTCAGGCAACTCTAATGGCTATCCACATACCCGGCGAAGTACCGTTTCAATTTTCCGCAACCAATCCGCATCGTTACAGCGATGGATCGTTCAAGTTCACCGTCTTCGTGCATCCCCCGGAACAGCGGCCATCGGTGGTAGCGTCGGCGCAAGTGGAAGGGTTGACGCGGACAACCATAATCATGCTGGCGCAAGCCCTCTTGGAGGTTGCCAAGCAACTGCCTGAGATTGAGATACCGGGGCACAACTAGGAACACATAGGAGAATCGAATGGCAAAGAATACAAATGAGACTCCAGATAATTGGAGCGAGATTTTCACAAAGACGCTCGATGGGAAAGACGTACCCTCTTCGCTTACTAGCGCCGCTCTAGAACTCTATTCCTATCGCCAAGAGGCAGTCGCCAATATGAGAGAAAGGAGTGCCATGGCTTATTCCCTAGAGCGTATTGAAGACGTACTAAGCAACACCCCCATTTCCGATAGTACAGCGTGCATATTTGCATTAGGCCGTATTAGCGAGCTTCTTGCTCCATATAGAAACAGCGGGAAAAATAGGCACCTTAAATGAGTTTCAATCCACACTGGCGGCAAGGGGCGACGGGGATGTTCCCCATCGACGCGGAGACTACCTGCGCTTACTGCAAAAGCTCGCTCAAGAAGCTGCACGGCTTGAATCAGAACAGGCCGGGACAGTCGCCTAGCGTGATGGGCTGGTTTTTCTTTGGCGCGGGGCCGTTCTGTATCCATTGCGGCGAGAAAATGTGGACTGACCCGGACTTCTTCAAGCGCAGCGGCAGCAACGAGTATCATTCCAGCCGGTACGACCTGAATCGGGATTTCAGATCGCCATCGCCATCTAAGTGAGATTTTTTTCGTTCCCCCTATTGACAAGCTCCGGCGATTCGTTCTAAGAATGGATTAGCGGCAGCCCATGCCGTAGGTTTCAGTCCTAGAAAATGGGCGCGCGGCATTTCAGGGAACCGCCCTACAAATAGTCTCTGCTACGTCCTCACCGTGTTGACGGTCAAAGCGGTGAGGCCCACCGCAGCCATATAGCGGCTAACTTTAGCCCTGCGTAGGAGACGCAGGAGAAGGAGTCGTTATCATGGCCGAAACTGTTGTAGCGCAAAATGACCCGGCGGCAGTCGTAATTTATTCCCGCCGCGTTTTCGTTCAAGCCATCCACACCCCCGTTCTTGCGAAGCTTATCGCACCGGGACTGAACGCCCGCGACCAGACGAGCATCGTCCAGTTGTTTGACGAACCGCTCAAAGGGCCGGGCGATACCGTCAAATTTGATTTCCTGCCCAACTTAGCCGGGCCGGGTACAATCGGGGACTTCCCGATTGCCGGTCAGGAAACACCCATGAGTTGGCAGACCACTTCGTTCACGATCAACCAGCAACGTAATGCGGTGCTGATCGTGGGCAAGATGAGCCAGCAGCGTGTACCGTGGTCCATGCGTGACGCGGCCTATGCGCAGCTTGCCAATTGGGTAAAGCTGATCATCGATGCGGGCTTGCTCAATCAGGCAGCCTGCAACACCAACCAGACCAACGTCGCCTATACTGGCCTGAATGGTTGCGCCACCTTGGATGCCAATCATCAGATTTTGGCAGGTGGAGCGGCCAATGAAGCGGCGCTGACCAATGGCGACATCATGCAGTTGGAATATCTGACCAGTGCAGTCGCCAAAGCGCAAAGCACCCTGATTTTCCCGATCAAGCCGCCGGTTCTGAAAGGCGTGGAAGTGGCGGGAATGCTGTTTTCGCATCCCACACAGGTCCGCGATCTGAAAAACAACTTCACCGCTGGCGAATGGGGTAACATCTTCGGGATGGCCTTGCAGGGCGGTCAGGTGACGGGCAATCCGATATTCACGGGCGCAATCGGCATCTACGAGAACGTGGTCATACACTCGGATGCCAACGTGCCGTGGGGTGACAGCACCCAAAACCAGATGATGCTCTCCAACGGAACGCTGGTGGCATCGCCTACGGTTCTGGGTACGAAAAGCGTGGCGCGAGCGGTATTCATGGGCGCTCAGGCGCTTACCGTGGCATTCGGCAGCGCCGACAACATGGAAGGGCATCCGCTCCGGGTCCGCTGGTACGAGGAAATTCTGGATGCGGGCAACCAGTTGCGGGTAACAGCCGGTCTGATTTGGGGCTGCGCACAGCCGCAAGTCTCGGTGGGCGGAACGGCAAGCAACTACGCGACCATCGTAATTTCGACTTACGCGGCGCAATAAGGAGAAGCGAACATGGCAACTGCGTACTACGCGGACAATTACAACGATAACCCCGTTTTCATTCCGGGAGTGATGGGAGTATTCGCACAACCGTTTTCGTTCAATCTGGCGAACAATGCAACTCTGGTTGCGGCGGGCGGCTTCATCATCAATGACACGTTGGCGCTCTGCCAGATTCCCTACAAGGGCGGCGGCGGCGGTGTGCTGGTTCTCGGTTACAACGTCGAACTTCCCGAATTGGATACCGGCAATACCATCCGGGTCAGCTTGGGCGACACAGGCGGATCGGCTGGCGCGTTTCAGGCCACCTACTTTAACGATGGGCTGGCTGGTGGAACGGCAGCGGGCGTTATCAACCCCCTGATGTCTTTTAATGACGGGACCACAGCGGAAGCACCGGTCCGGGGAGCCACGCCGAAGCAGTACACGGCAGCAACGGCATCCAACGGGAGCCTTGATTTCATGCTGAAGATCATCACGGCCCCCGGAAGTGGGACGGTTACTGGAATCATCAAGGGCTACCTGTTGATGCAGCCGTTGGGATCGAATTCGGTGACGTTCTAAGGAGCGGGACAATGAAAGGACCGCCTTATGTTCCATTTGGATACGGACCGTGGCCGAGCAATGACATTCTCGACCACGATCCCAATCCCAGTCCGCATTACCGGGACGGTTACGACAATCGCGGTCCCGGCGGCACTCACATGGAGGAACCGGACGATCTATGGATCGACCGGATAGTTTATCCGCCACGGGGTGTGCGGCAGGGAGCGATGGGCGACATGATGGCGACAGCACGGGCGGATATGCTCCGCGCGGCTGACGCGATGGAACACGAACAGGATGCGCGCTCGCGGGCGTTTCGCATCAGCGTGGGAAATGTAACAGGCAAAAAGCCGGGTCCGAGCGAGGACTAAGGAGAAATACAATGGCTGACGGCAAGTTTGGTATGAAAAGCGGCACGGAATATTTGCCGAAATATAACTGGAGTCCGGGCATGAATGACGAACTTCAGTATTCCGACCGCGCCGGTTATACGACTAGTATGGAAATGCTCACGGGTGGCGTACCGGAAGATTGGGATATGTTCAGCGGGCCGGAAGTCGGCAACCAGTACGACCTCGATCCGATGAGCGAGGAGCGCAGCATGACCACGTTCAGCCAGACCGACCCTATGGCGAAGGGCATGATCGGGATGATGGCGACGGAAGGTGCGCCGATGCAGGAAGGCGAGACGCGGCTGGAAGGACCGGGCGGCAAGAAAGTGAATCTATCCAGCCCTCAGACCTATAACCGCGTGGACAGCCCGAACAACAAAAATCGGTGATTTGTGCCAAGCAGCGAGGTAATGCACAAGTGGGGCAAAGGAAAGCTCCACAGCGGCTCTAAGCACGGACCTGTCGTTAAGAGCCAAGATCAGGCCGTGGCGATCATGATGTCGGAGAAGCGCAAAGAAAAGGCGCACGGTGGAAAGTACGTCCACAATATGAAATACCACGGCAGCTAAGGAGCGACCATGAAGAAACCACTTTTAATTGCATTGACACTGGCTCTTGTGGGGCTGCTTTATGCGGTCCCGCAAGCCAGCGCGCAGACGGCAACGGTAAGTGCGACGCCAACAGCTACGATTATGACGACTCCTACCGTTACGGCAAGTCCGACGAATACCGCCACGGCAACCCCGACTCAAAGCACCCATGCGGCGACTTACAGTTGGGGCAACCCGGTACAGCCGTGGCCGGGCAATCAGTATCATCAATTCTGGCTTGCCAGTAGCATCAACGGATCGACGGATGCGATTGGTTACGGCTCCAATCAGTTTGCGATTGCGACAGACCATTGGTTGAGTATTTACGCCTCGACTGACAGCAGCACCTTGCCGAGAAACGACGCCACCAGTACGACCCCGGATAGTTCCGCGAAGGTGAGCTTGGGGACGGACGGATCGATTTGGTCGAATGGCACCAAGGTATTCAATGGCAGCGTTGTGGGATTGGGCGCGGGCGGAACCGGGTTGGCACAGACGGCATCGCAGACCATTACGAGCGGCACGACCGTTGTGGGATTAACTCAGTGCATAAACGAGGGATCGGTATCTATCAGCGGCCTTACGGCGACTTCCGCGTGTTCGGTATCTGTGCATGGACAACCGGCATGGGGATCGAGTGCCACGATTGATGCAGGTGCGCTGTATCCGTTCATTTCAGTCGGGACAAGTACGGCGACTCTCTATTTATGTAATCCGAGCCGCACTACGACCGTGACGCCGACGGCTCAGGCATTTACGGTGAAGTGCATTCTGTAAGGAGAAATTATGGCCGCTAAAGAAACCTACAAGGTGACGGGGCTATTCCCCGGCGGCGTCGAAGGCCCACTGCCGGTCAGTCTGGAAGGCTCCATGTCGTATCTGACCAAGGACTTGGAAGAGATGGATGGCGACGGGAATCAGCATTCCCAGCATCCTGCAAAGAACCAGACCAAGACGATACGCTTCTTCGGGTGAGGCAGATGAATGGCATTCACTTGGGGCGACTTACGCCATCAGATAAAATGGCGACTGAATCGTACCGACTTATCCGATAGCTTTGTCGAGACGATGATGCGCGAGAGGATCGATTTTTTCGGTCCTCAAGTATTGGCGGCAGCCGAAGAAACTAACTACGATATCGTTACCAATCCGGGGCAGTTCTTCTATGCCCTGCCCACGGGAACGCAAAAGGTCAATCAGGTCCGGGTGCTGTACAATGGCATCTGGATTCCCGTTGGCTACGCGGAACGATACGAAGTTATGTTGAACGCGGACCCCTTGCAACCGCCGTTCACATCGTTGCCGGTCACTATGTACTACGTTCTGGGCAAGAATATTCGGCTGTTCCCGACGCCTAACGGTCAATATCCGGTGGAGTTAACCATCGAACGGACCATACAGCCGCCTCCTAAGTCCACGGATACCAGTAGCCCGGACGATGACAGTACCAATTTCTGGGTAACAGATGGGCGGATTTTGTTAATTAACGCGACTTGTGCGGAAATTTGCCGGGAATATCTGGAAATTGGGGTGCCCAATTCGCCCCGGATTATGAATTTCGACCGGAATACTGACGAAGCACTGATGATGCTGCTTACTCAGGCGCATACATTGGCAACTCCGAGCTTGATGAAGCAGTATATATGAATACGGCGGTTGCAGCGGAAGTGATGAAACGGGCCTGCCAACAGATGGCAGCGGCAATGAATTCAAAGGATTACGTCGAGTTGGGCCGGATGATCTCTAAACGCTTACGCAAGGAACGTCCAGTCGATACACAGGCATTGGCCGATGAGGTAGTGCGGGAATTCAAATGCAAACCCCGTTGACATGGATGGATTACGCTCCAGATAAAGATTCGACTACGCCGGGGGTAGTCACGGATTGCAATAATGTCTGGCCTACCGAGAAAGGCTTTCGGACGATGCCCGCACTGGGACGAATCTCCAACGCCTTGCAAGGCTCCGTGTTGGGGATGGCATCGGCGCTCTTGATTGCTACGCCGGTCCTTGCCGGAGCTACGGCGGATACTCTCTATATCGCGGACAGTAATTATCAATTTGCGAATCAGATTGGTGGCATCCCGAACATGGGAAACCGCTGGCGCTTCACGGCGGACGGCCAGTACTTGGTAGCCGTCAATGGGGTAGCGTATCCCTACTACTATTCCCTTGCGACAGGCCAGTTTGCCTTATTGCTGCCAACGCTAGGCGGGGTACAGGCTCCGATTTCCGCATTGTGCGAGATGACAGACTACAACCTGATTCTAGTGCCCCCGAATTCGCAGCTTTTCTACAGCAATCTATCCGCGACGGCTTCGTGGGCACCAGATGCGGCCTCTCAGGTCTATGTGAATCAACTTGATTCTACGGCGGGGAACATTACGGCGGTGCATCGGCTACGGTCTGGGGTGGCGCTATACAAGCAGAATGCCCTGCACTTTGGAACATTTACAGGCGGTCTGGTTGGATGGTCCACGGCGATTGTATCGACTACGATTGGCGCTCGCGGCAATGAGTGCGTGGTAAATGCGGGCGATTATCACTACATCTTGGGACCGGACGATTTCTGGGTGTTCGATGGATACAACCTAAATCCGATCCCCAATCACATCAAAGAATGGTTTTTCAACACGGACGCCGATGTGCCGTACTTGCAGAATGCGGCGGGGCGATTCGACCTGCAAAACGATATGGTGTTTTGGCATTATCCGAGCAAGAATGCCAGTCCGCGCGGGAGCCTTGATAGCTACGTTTGCTGGTATCGGAGAACGGGAGCGTGGGGATTCGGGCGATTGAATATCGACCTGCCCTTGGTGGGACTGACGGGAGATTCCAGCCAAGCGGGAGCGACGACCATATCGGGCGTGGCGCTCAGGGATCACAGCCTTTATGGGTACGATTACTTGAATTCGTCGGTATTTGCTGGCGGCTGCTACATCACATCTCAAGACTTCGGGGATCGGCATTCCATGTATTCGTGCAATCGGATACGACCGGGATTCCAGACCTATCCAAGCACCCCATCGGGCGCCCCAGCCCCGGTAATCTGTACGCCTCTTAACCAATATGTGGCGGGGACAACTCCGGTCAGTAATGGACAATTCCCCATCTCCACGGATGGTTGGATTAACTTGGTAAATACAGCGCGATTGCAGCGGTTCCGGCTGGATTTCTATTCCCAATGTGAGATTACGCAGGGCGACGTGAGCTTGTTTGTGGGAGGCGAAGTGTGACGTGCCCTACCCGCAAAATCCGCAATTTCAGCCCCCGAAGCCTACGAAACTCCCGCGAGCATGGCAGGATATCGCCAATGGATTCAGGCAAAACGACCAGTATCTTCAATCGCTTATTCAGAAGTTGCAAACATATCTTTCAACGATTGTTCGTGGATTCGGCATCTTCAACGTCAGTTCCCCGACCCAATCGCCCTACGCGGTCCAAGCGACCGATACATTCATCGGTGCGTCGGCATCCACAACGGAGGCGCAAACCATAAACCTTGGACAATCGACGGGAAGCGGTACGATTCTTATTGTGAAGAAACTGGATTCTAACCCATTTGGGGTAGTGATTGTGGCATATGGAACGGATACAATCGACGGCAGCGCGAGTTATACGCTCACTACGCAGTATGATGCGGTGAGGCTGATCGACGGAGCATCTGGTCAATGGAGCATTTGGTAGAAAATTCGCAGCAAGGTTATCATCTGGTTCATTGCGACCGGGACTTGCTCACATTGCTATGGCCCAAGCTCATCTTGCCCGGCCTGAAGCGAATCAAGCAGAAGGACAAGAAATCAGGCCAATGGATACCTGAGCATGTCCGCCAGCGGATTGAAGCGGGATTCACCCAGCGCATCTTCTGTGAATGCCATTTGATTGTTCCCGACGGGGAACAGTTGCCAGTGGGCTTTGTGGTGATAACGATGTTCCCCGATGAATTCGTCGGAGTGCCATTATCGCTGTTCGTGTGGATTGTCTATATGGACAGCAAGAAAGCGAACGTCACGCGGGCGTTACCGGGAGTGCAGGCGGGACTGGAGAAGCGGGCGCGGGAGCTTGGACTGCGTTATGTGGACGGGATTTCTTCCCGGCATGGGTGGATGGCCCACTTGGGTAAGCAGGGATATCGCATTCACCAGCTTATTCTTCGCAAGGAGATTGACCCATGAGCGGTGGCGGAAGCAACTCATCCTCGACAACGACCACGCTACCCAAGTGGATTAAGCCTTACGCCACTGAATATCTGAGCGGGGTGGCGGGGCAGGTATTTCCGGGCGGACAGCTTGCGCAATATCCACAAGGACTCAACTATCAGGTGGCTCCGTTTTCGGATTACCAGAATCAGGGGCTTGCGCTTGGCGCGGGACAAACCGGAGGGGCACAAGGCTTAGCTGATTTGAGTGCAGGGACAGTGGGGATGTACGCAGGCGGCGGAATGCTGGGACCGAATCCCTACCTGAATCAATACTACAACCAAGCCGCCAACCAGCTAACTCAGCAATATATGCTGGGTACAGCGCCATCCTTGATGGCTCAGTATGAGCAGGCTGGAGCGCTCAATTCATCGGGATTTAATCAGGCTCAGGGACTCGCTCAATATGGGCTAGGCCAGAGCCTCGCAACTTTAGGCGCGAACACTTACGAACCCGCATACCAATTCGAGAGCGGACAAATGCTCAATGCGGCTCAGAATGCGCCGTCGGCGGTGCAAGGATTGTATGCCCCCGCTCAGGCCCTTTATGGCTTTGGCGGAGCACAGCAGCAGCAGCAACAGAACGTATTGAATGCGGCGCAACAGAATGCGGCGCAGCAAGCGAACTGGCCCTACAACATTTTGTCCCAGTTGGGCGGTGCGATTGGTGAGATGAAGGGGGGGCTGGGAACAACGATATCGAGCGGGCCAGCAGGAGGTAGCAAATGAGCGGCGGCGGATCGGGGATAACTTCCGACATTGCAGGCGGCTTGATGACCGCGCTTGGGACGGGCCTTATGTTCGTACCCGGTGGACAAGCTATTGGATTGCCGATGATGATGGGCGGCATTGGCGGACTGGCAGGCGGGAACCTCGGCGGCTACAAAGGCATGGGAATTGGGATGGGCGCAGGGACCGCGCTAGGAGGATTAGCAGGGCTTGGCGGCGGATTAGGGGGAATCGGCAGTATGCTTGGATTAGGTGGACAGGGCGCTGGACAGGCCGCAACAGGCGCGATGGATGCTGGTACCGGCTATGTGGCTGGACCGACAACGGCGACTGAATCGGCGGCAATCCCCCCTGCGGCACCTACGCCCGCGCCGACCCCAACACCAGAAATGCAGCTTGCTAATCTTGGAAGCGCGGGATTTCCGGGCGCTCAACAGATGAGTGGTATCCAAGGAATATCGCCCACACTTCCCGCATCTCTCCAGCCTACTTCAGCGGGTGGTACTAATCCCGCAAGCACCACTGAGCAAGATCAGGGTAAGGGTAACCCCTATGTATTGGGCAGTCTCCAAGGAACCAGCCAAGTGGGACAGCAGTACCTAAAATACTTGGAAGCGCAACGTTTAGCAGCGATGCAACGGCAAGCGCCAAAACCCGATATAGCCAGTGGCGTGCAGCCCGGACAAATTCAAGGACCGGCGGGATCAACCTATCAGTTCCAGTTCCCGCAGATATAGACGATGGCTGACGATTCACAGGGCGGCGGCATTCTAAGCAGCATTGGCAGCGGGCTAGGCTCGCTGGGCACCTTTGCGCTTAAGTACGGCGTTCCGTTGGCAGCGGGTGCTGCAATGGGCGGTCCTATCGGCGCATTGGCTGGGCTGGGAGAAGCGGCGGGTGGCAATCAACGCGGTGACATTGAGTTTGCCGAAAAACAGGCATCCATCCGACACATGGAGATGGAGAATCAACAACTTGAGGCATCGTTACAGAGCGAACAAGCCCTACGAGACTTAATTACTAAAACAGTTCCGGCAGATCAGCAAGTATATGCATTAGCCGACCCAAAAGAGTGGGTGAAACAGTCCATCCTCAGCAATCAAGTCAAAACGGGCCTGAATCTGATTCCCGATAATCAAGTATCCCCCGATATAAAAAAAGCTGTCGGGGCGATGCCACCCGAATGGGGAAAGTCCATAGTAACTGACTTGATGAATCCGACAAAGGGCGCATACCATACACAACCATACAAGTCTAGTACGGATGGTAAATGGTATGTTATGTACGTTACTCCTAATAATCCATCCGCAATGAAGACTTTTGAAGTTCCCGATCCAACGCTTGGAGAAGCGGCAAAAACAACTGCGACTACAACAGCGCGAATAAGGGCAGAAGGTTCCCCTGAAGCAATCGCTGCAACAGCAAGAAAGGCTTCGGCTGAAACAACGGCAAGACTTGAGGCAGGGACTACACCCGCAGCAACAGCGGCGAAAGCGACACAAGAAGCGGCGGTTGAAACTGCAAAGCAATCAGTGGGAAGTGGGAAGCCATTAACTCCCGCTCAAAAGATGGCGCTGGATAAACAAGCCGATGCATTCGCATTGAGCCAATGGAAGGCGGCAAATCCATTTAAGAAAGCAGTGACAACGCCTTCCGCCAGCGAGTTAGCGCAATATCGGAAACAATATTTTGACCGTCTAGGGATCGATGAGAAGACGATAAAAGTAGAAGCCGCTTCGAAAACTAAACTCCCAGAAGGTGCATCCCTAGTTCCGAACAAGACAACCAAGTCTGGTGCGCCCGTTTATAAACTTCCCGATGGAAGCTACTGGACACCTTAATGCCAGTTATTGACGAATCAGAACTTGTGGATGCTTCTGCATCGAAAGGGCGCAAGGTCGATCCTTTCGACTTAGTAGATGTGCGTCCACTATCGGCGGAAGCGCAGCGTACAGCGGCATTTCAAAAACCCCTGCCTAGCTTGGTGGAAAAGGCGGAAGAGTACGTCCTACCCGCACTCGCTGGGGCAGGCGGCGCTGCCCTTGGCACCTTGGGTCTTGGACCGGGATTAGGTACGGCGGCGGGTGCTGGTGCTGGCCTTGTGGCATCCGATATAACGGCAGCGAAAATCAATAAGAAATTTTTTGGCCGCGATCCCGATCTTTCCATGTCGAATGTACTTCCACAGGAAGCGGTGAATTTTGCGATTGGCGCAGGAACCGAGATGCTACCGATAGGCAGCATGGTGTCCGGCGCTCTTGGATCGTCGCAACTTGCAGCGGGCGCGCGAGAAGCTGAATCGGCTGGAATGAAAGCGGTTGAGAAGTTTGAAGCGCAGCAGACAACTACCGGCGCGAAGGCAGCAGAGTCAATGGCGGCGGCTCCGCAAGAAGCAGCAGAAGCTCTTGCCCCTCAAGCCAAGCAAGAAGCCATCACGCGGGCGTTAGGCAGGACTCCCGAACAGGGCGTAGCGGCACGAGCGGCGGCACCCCAGAAAGTTGCGCCGGGAGTGGCATTACCCAGCGAAGCCACGATAGGCCGCCAACGTGGCTTCTACGATACGATTCTAGGTCCGGTACATCGGGCGAGCGAAGAACTAGGGAAGAAGTACGAGAGTATTTTCGGCAAGGTTAAAACCGACGCTATCCCCGATACGACGCCATTGGCCGATGCAATCAAGGGAGCGCAGCAGTTTGCCACGGATACCGGCTATACCTATGGGCGTCCAACGCGGAATCTGCTTGATGCGACCGGCACGATGGCATCCACCGAAGGCGTGAGCATTCAAAGTCTCGGCATCACGGCAAAGGAATGGAAACGGCTAGCACCGGGCGAGCAGCAAATGATAATCGCCAATGCCAAAAAGCTGACGCCATCGGTTGAAGGACCAACGGGGCAAGCTATCGCGCAAGGGGCAACGGGGCCGACCGTAGAGCAACTACTTACGCGTCGTTCTGAAGCGGGCGCTATCCTTCGTTCTACTGCCGCTCCACGCGACAAATCCGTAGCATTCGACGTAATCGACGGAATCGACAAAACACTGGAACAATCGGGGATTCTTGAACCGAAGGAACTCAAGCAACTCGAAGCTACCAACAGACTCTATCGTTCCTATCGCACCACATTCGACACATCTTTTCGCCGCAAGATTGCCGGGTCCATGGAACCAACGGATGTGGCGGGAGAAGTATTCGATCAGCCCCAGCGATTTCAGCAGATTGCGGGCGGTGCTACCCCCGATGAATTAAGCAGATTGCGCCGTCTCTATGGGGATTGGGTCAACCGGG
>Ga0335069_10000896_pt1 | contig 47795 bp, 62 predicted proteins | sample Lox_Sample_11_FD_206714 | JGI IMG/M metagenome (GOLD analysis project Ga0335069, IMG submission 206714) | Soil microbial communities from Loxahatchee National Wildlife Refuge, Florida, United States - Lox_Sample_1.1 | ecosystem: Environmental > Terrestrial > Soil > Wetlands | place: USA... | reverse complement strand
CAGAAGTTTAGAGATTTGTCAAGAACTTTGTGAGTAGTACATATTTAAATTTTTGTACAGGTGTTCTCTGGGAGGGGACCCCAAGGTCCCCCTTATATTCTTATCTTAATTCTTATATATTCTTATATATTCTTATTCTTGTATATATTCTTAATATTATATATATTTATATATATATTTATATATATTTATATATATTTATATATATATTTATATTTATTTATATTAATTTATATATATATTTATATATTTATATATTTATATATATTCTTAGGGTATCATAGATTTCTAATTTGTCAAGAGATATTTATCAATAATCCTGAATATCGTCTGTAAATACCTAGGTAGATGGGATCGGATCCCCTTACTCTCGGTCGTACCTCCCTTGGGCTCTAGGAGCCTCCGTAAGGGGATTACAGGGGATAGGAGGCTAGACCCTCTACCCTACCATAGGGTACCTCCTCCGTCGGCTTATAGGACCCTATATTTACCCACCTTCCTATTTTTCTCCCCCCGTTCGAAAATCTGCTACGTCTCCATCTAGTAATTTCTTAGGAGGGCCCCCGGTGGCTTCGCGAGGCGCTTTCAAGCGATATATCAGATCTATTATGCGATATGATCTTCGCGGGATTTTCGCTGAAGCGCTCAAGTAGCGTGTGAGTTGTGCCTTCGTGCTAGCCTAGTGATCCAGTTTACATAACCTAGATATCCCAGATGCGTATAGATCTAGATATATAGATATCTGGGACATCCAAAACAGCGGGGAAGATTGAACTATCACGTACGGCCGTTGTCTGATAAGAGTACCAGCAGCCAGCCTGTTGGGGTCGAGCGTAACGCTCTGCCGTTCGCGGTTGAGCACCGCTCATTTAACAATAGGACCGAGGGCGAAAGCCCTTTGTCCGCTGAGTCTGAAATGAGATAGCGCTCTAAAGCGCTCCTAATCTTAGGAGGGTTTTAGTATGCGTAGTAACGTAGATTTTTGGTTAGGTGTAGCCAGCGCTGTAGCCATAGCGTTGTTCTGCGGTCTGATAATCATATCTTTTTGGCTACCTAGTCACGTAGTAAGCCACTCCCAGGCATCGGTGATAACGGGGGATTGTGGTAAATGGGACGACGGTTGCCCAAGGCCGATAGCCGATCCTACGGCTAAGCCTAAGCCACCTAGTCGTGCTCCAATTGAGGAGTATAACGGAGGAGGGCCGCTATGAGTAAAGATCGCTACGTAGTCTCGATAGAGTTCATAGATGGCACGGAGCTAAAGGCTAGTTCCAGTTATTGGGGTGACATAGAGCTGTTTCTGGCTAAATGGATGGATAAGCCTTGGAAAGCGGTCCGGATATTTGATCGACAAGTGTAACCCATTGATTGTGGAGTTTTCAGTTTTACAGCGAAAACGGAGCGCTTTGTAGCGTTATCTCGGAGTAAGACTCAAACACGTACTTAGGAGTTTTACTTATGAACGCTACAGTTGAAAATACAATGGTAAACGTTGCTCCGTCAGTTGAGGAGTCTGTCAAGCGCGATTTTCCAAATCTCGCTGGAGACGAACTTGAGGCCAAGGTCAAGGATCGAGAAGCCATGGAAGCGAAACGGAAAGCCGAATTCGCGCAGGCGGCCGCGCACGCTGCCCAGCTACAAGCCAGTGGCGTGGTATTGCGAGGTGTAAATGCCTCAGATATCAAGTTTGATGACGCGGTAGCTGAGACAGGCAAGGCAATAATCCTCAAGTCTATTAGGGCTGCAGCAGAGCTAACCCGCGAGGTGTTTTTGTTCATGCGGCAGTGTGAGGATGAGGATTACGTAGAGGGGACGTTCAAGGTAGCCGAGGGTCGGGCCTTGAAAAATCTGCGGGACGCTCAGGAGGAACAGTACAAGCACGAGCTAAAGCTGTATGAAGAAGGACGTGGTCCTGCGCCTATGGCTATCAAGCCATACCGCACTTTGAGCGATATAGCCAAGATACAAGGCGGTACAGGCGCCGGCTCATACATAATGACCAAGAGTCGGCTACTCAAGTACATGAACAACGCGGAAACGTACATTAACGGTGTACAGGACTGGTATAACTTTCAAGCCAAACACCAAGGCGAACCACAAATGTTCGTAGCCGATGGATTCATGAACTTGTGGAGTAAGCGCTACGCGGATGAAAAGAAAGGATGGAGATTGTTCACTGCGGACGCTCGGTTAGCGGAATTGTGCATAGCCAAGCACGAGTCCGAGAAAAAGCGAATCGAGCGGGAGAAAGGAAAAGCAGCAGCAGCGCAAACCGGGCAGAATGGTGAACAGAATAACCAAGGAATGGCCAGCGGAACGCGGCAGAGAGGCAACCTTGCGGACTCTACGCAAAAATGCCTCAACGCTGTAATACTGGCTGCGCACGACGCCGCGGCCGACCTTGAGCAAGGAGTAGTCAATGCCATACTTTCCGAGTGTGCAGCGAAATTGCGTGAAGCCATCAAGGCGAAGCAGGAAGCCACTAAGGCCAAGATTGCGGAAACGTCATCACGGCCGAGTGTGGGGATTGCCGAGTCTGAGGGTAGACCGCAAGCTGCAATCGAATCTGCGGGCGTTGAGTCTTCTGGCTCGGATGCGCCATCCGTGGTAAAGCCTGATTGGCTGGATCAAGCCGATTGGGATGCGGCGGACGCGGATGTACGCCAGTTGATGATTAGCGAAGGCAAGGAACGGTATGTAGAGGAAAAAGCGTACATGAAACAGCACATTGAAGCAGAAAAGGACGTCGAGTCTAACGAGCCAAAAGCTCAAAACGAGTAGAATGCTAGTCCACTAGGCCGGTAGGGGAAACCTTACCGGCCTTTTCTTTTGCCTTGAATATTTGCCTAGGCCGTCTTTGCCTAGGCTGGGGAACTTTATTGCACAGCCGAGGTCTAAGTATTACACAGAGAAACGATATGTACGGGTTAATAAAAACCCTAAACCCAGAATCTCAGGCTTCCAATCAAGTAAGAAGGTTTTATGATAAACATAATCGTGGGATTCGTTGGAGGTGTAATCGTTACTTTAGGCGTGGGTAAACTGTTACTGGATCAATATGGAAACTGGAACGTCCGCGACCCACGGCTCGTTAAATAATAGGAGGCCAAACTAAATAAGAGACTAGCTATCTTTCTTGATTTTCCCTAATCAAAACTGCCAAGAGGTTTTTATGCAAGTTCAGCAGAATCACGTTGGTGAAAAAGAAACTGGAGCCCTACAAGCGACGCGCGTAGTGGCGTTGACCAGTCCTATACTGTGTACTCTTACGATCAGTCGTGGCGGCGAGACTTTAATGGGTTACGCCACAGAGAATGGGGGATACAGCTTTCTCATTGGCTCAGAAATTCGCAGTTTTGATACCCTTGCGGACGTGTGGAAAGCATGGGAGAAGCACACTGACTTAGACGGCTAGGGAACTTTGCTGCACCGCAACGGTCTAATCTTAGACAGAGAGATTAAGCCACCCGAACAAATAAGAGAGGTGACTATGTAAGAAAACATTAAAATCTCCGTGGTAAGCGGCCCCGAGACGTTACTCTCGGGGCCGTCTTTAAGGCAAGAAAACATGGTAATTAATAACTTGACAGAGCACGAGAAAGATTATTTAGCTTTGATCCTTAATAAGATCCAACAAGCCCAACGGTTGCTGGATCCTCTTAAGGACCACAGTAGCCTTCTGTCCAGTGCTACAGAGCATCTCAAGGATGCTAGTGTCGATATTTCGTTGGCTATTTGGCTCGAATCTCCTAAAAATCCTCCAGATTTAGTTTCTTAGCGGGGTTCCCATGACTATTGATGAAGATGCCACTACTTTAGTGGCTAAGCCCTTTTTGTGTTCCGTTCACATGGTAGAAATCTACAGGTTAAAAAATGGCCCGGACCACGTATATTTGCATACCAATCTTCCAAATCCGAAAGCACCCTACCAAGGTTGCCTTGCGTTACACCTTATGTGTGATAGGGGGACGGGTTACGATTGGGCTGTGGCTAATTTTCCTGAAGTCGAATTCCACTTGTACGATCATTCGGTTGGGAGTACGAGTGTAAGCGCGAAAAATCCTTTGCGTATTTCGCAATCCGCCTTTGAGATTGCGACGTATCCTGCAGCTATTTAGCTAAGGGAAGGTCACCTCTAATCCGGTATAAGCTCTGCATCCCTTGCAAGTGCAAGCAGTGCTAACCCTCCACGACAACGTGCTATGGGTTCCATTGATAGCAAGGTTAAAGTTAGCAGATGAAGGGGTTCAATTCCCTATAGAGGTGCAACGTGCCCGCTGGCAGACCGGTGCTCATCTGTCTGCAAGGCCGGAGTTGTTTTCCTCCGGCCGACCAATTTTAGCTAAACGTCTCAGAAAAATAGGCGTGGCAGTACATGATTAAGAGATTTTCTAAGTGTTTGTGCCCTCCTCCGCGCATTTCGGTGCGCTCTGTGTGCGTAAATTGCGGCAAAGCCGTAACTAAAAAGAATAAGAAGCACCATCGTACTAGAATTCATCCTTCTCAGTGACAAGTTAAGGCGCTTCTGCGCCGCCTAGACGCCTGTGGAGGCGTCTCCCTGCACTATTTATTTAAGTGTGGGGGTTAAAACCCTAGTCGGAGTTCTGATGCCTCGTAAGGGGCTTCGGCTAGGGTTTATTTTGTCCTTATTGCCTCGCTACCGCTCTAGGAGTCCCTTTAATGGCTATGAAACTGGTAGGTTATTCTGGTTATCGTCCTCGTGCTATGCGTCAAGGAAGGGCTAAGCACGAGGGTGACCGAGGTACTAAGCGAGCTAGATTAGGGAACGCTCGTGATAGATGGATCTATAAATCCGCAAAAGGATACAAAATCCAACCTCGGTACGGGGAATTGTGTCATATAGCTGACCAACTCCAAAAAGGTGGTAAATAGTGAATAAGTTGCTTGAAACTTTGAACAACTATCTCGTGGCTACGCACGAGGGGATTCTATAAGGAGTTTTTGTGAAAAAGAAAATCGTTGTTCGTCATTTTCATGAAGGTAACGACGTGAGCCGCGAAATACGTGGACCTGCGACGTACGCCACCCAAGCAAGAGTGGTTGACCTGGAAACTGGGGAAACTGTTATCGATCCCGATATAAAAGTACACGCTGCAACTTGGGCGTTCTGCAATCCAAAAGATACTCCGTCTAGACGTATCGGTCGCGAAGTGACTCTCGGCAGACTTCGACGCATGTTTCCCGCGGCGGTTGAGGGAGCAGATTGGGGTAAGTTGCCGGAGGCACCTACCAAGAATTAAACCGATATCGGCGCGTTCCGAGGAATTTGCTAGTAAGGATAAATACTATTGCAGAGGCCAAATAGGGATAAATAACTATGCTTCCGCGCTGGTTATTTAACTCGTAAAAGGAACGCAATGAAGCCTATTGGCCGGGGGCTATATGTCCGGCCTCTTTTATTTTAAAGGTGGTGTCACATGGCAAAATTTAAGCCAGGGGATCTGGCTATAATTCGCAGAGACTGCAAAGCAGGTGAAGGTACTGAAAAGTATGTAGGAACGGTGGTTGAGATCGTACGTTTTGAAGCAAATATCTTTAAAAACGGCGTACGCTACGATCAAGGTGATTGGTACTCCGTCTTGGGAGAAGACGGTCACGATTTTCTTGCTAGAGAAGTAGTTCTTGAAAGGTTACCGTGGATCGATTTCGGCGAGTGCTTGAGGTCAGTAAACTATCAGCCTCCGCCCAGGAGAGAGGTTTATGTCTAATAATAAGAGATACAAGATAACTATCGGTGCTGATCCTGAATTTATAGTAGCCGATAAAAAGACACACCAGGCGGTGGTGGCGTGTCACAAATTTGGGGGCGAAAAAAGAGCCCCCATGTTTTTGAGTCCAGACGGAGGGTTTCTTGAAGATGGGGTTACAGTTGAGTTCAACGTTACTCCTTCCTCATCTCTTAAAGACACCTTGAAGAAGTTGTTGAATTTACAACTCGTATTCTTGAATAAATTTCAAGAATACGAATTCCTTCCGAATAGTTCTGCTGTCTATCCTCAAGAAGAATTGAGTAAATACAGCGAAGCTATGAATATCGGATGTTCCCCTGACATGTTTGCGTACGGACTTAGGTTAGCTCCCTCGATCAGCAAATTCCAGAACATGCGCTTTGCTGGGGGGCACGTGCACGTAGGTATCAACCCATGGCCCGAAGGGTTGGAGAAAATCAATTTGGTGAAATTTATAGATCTACTCTTTGTACTACCTTGGAGTAGATACTATGCAGATAAGAGCCGCTGGAAGTTTTACGGCCACCCTGGACTTTATAGGGAAACCGAGTACGGAATTGAACACCGATCCCCTGATAACTCTTGGTGTAATGCCGCTCGCATTAGTAAACTTTCTCCGGACGCAAAGGAGTATCATAAAGGTATCATCTCATCTTTCGATTGGACTATGGATCGTTTAGCTACTTGTTTCGATTATGACCAACATGGCGCTCGTGTGAACGACGCGATAAAAATGTTCTTGAAGACCTCTAACATCGATCAGGTTGCTTCTGAAATAACTGCTCTGGCTGGGCCTGAGTCATTTTATAATTATCGGAATCACTACAGTGTGTGTACAGATGCTCTTGCTCGTTGGGTGAGTGAACGCAAGCAGTTGAGTGCTAACAGAGCAGCCATTAAAGCGGGAAACCTTTCCTTAGGGAAGTAAGCAACCATGATAACAACAATTAGTGGGGAAGCCTACAAGGATGTTACTCCTCAAGATTTCAATCACTATTTCGCTAGCACCGCAATGGTGTGGCGGATAAGCCCGACAAAACGACGATTGTTCGTGGTATCAGGGCTGGGCGATGGGGACAAAATATCTGGCCAATACTTGACTCGTGAGAAAGAATTCAAAGATAAGACCATTTCTCTCAAGGAATGGTGGACTTCGTTAGATATCATTCTCATGCAGCCCATCATGTTCAATTATAAGCACGGTGCGGCTTTGTGGAAACACAAGTTGCAGAAAAACTTGAGGAAATCGTTTCCTTGGAGATTTAACGATGTCAAATTCTTTGGAGATGTTCCTCCAGCAGCCAGGACAGTACAAGAGACGGCAAGCCAAGCCTTTTGCGAATTGTATGGGATGCGCCACGTAAAGCCTGCTCTCGTAGACGTGTGGCGAGAAGGACCACTGGCGTGCTGGACGAGAGAGAATTTCTTAATAGATCGTGTGGCGAATCTACTCTATTTTCATAGTGAACCGATTGGGAAATTTGTTACGGCACCGGGCGTTGTGGAGAGCGTTGTGGAGCTGTACCCTTGGGCAGCACCGTTCAAGTACAAACTTCAAAAACTTGGAGTACTGCCGGAAAATGTACTAATCTCAGAGCAAAAGGAGAAAAAAGACGCTAAAGACGCCTCTGCCATCATTCCGCAGGCAGCCAATCCTCATTACATAAAGGGGTACCATCCTGGGTATTGGTTGAACTCTCGTTGGTATTCCGTGCTGTATGTTTGGCCGGGGAGTCCGCACCACGGCACAATACTTACGTATCGAGGGGGCTACCCTGGGGCACAAAATCTTATGCCGCACTACGAATTGCATAATATGGGGTTTAATGACGCAATATGAAAGTACGCAATCTAATAAATGCGGCTGACGATCAAGTTCAAGAGCAGCCCGTACCTGACTTTTGTCTTCCGCGTAACGCAATAGGACTGGAGTACGAATGGGAAAAGACGAAGCGATTCCCTAAAAACGACAATCCGTATTTGAATTTGGCGGTTAACCCGGAACTGCCCCCAGGGGCTGTTGCACCAAACCCGCTACTTCAAGGGACTACGCACATGGCGGTAATTACGGAGGTGTGTAAATACTATAATCACCACGTAGACCACAGTCTGCGGGGGGAGGGATTGGAGTTCAATTTTAAGGCTCCGTATAGCGGCTCCAAATTACTCAAAGCTATTGACGCTATGGATGATTGTGCTCGTGTCCTGGGTTTTGAAGGATCTTATCGTACTTCTTTGCACGTTCACTTAGACATGCGAGATGCGACGTTCCCCGACGATGTACACCAGTTCGGAGCTGTTTATTGCGTAGTTGAGCCATTTCTTTATCAATACGTAGGAGGAGGTCGCCATCTATCCAATTACTGTATCCCGTGGTACAAGCACCCACAGCACTTCGAAGCTTTTAAGGATTGCATACGTAAATACCACGTACCAGAAAGTTCGAGCGCAGTGGCTGGGTTTAAGATAGGTAAACAAGCTAATAAGTACGCTGGATTGAACTGTTTTTCTTTAGGAGATTTCGGCACGCTAGAATTTAGGCACGGCCGTGTAACCATGCAACGTGATGCTATAATCACGTGGATCAACCTAATTATGAGGATCAAGCAGTGGTGCCAAGAGCACCCCATGACTCCAGATAAGGTCATTGATTACTGCAACCATAAAAAACCAGAACAGTTTTTAGTCGAAGTTTTCAAGTCTCACTACAGAGATGCTGTCCGCATGTCTCGCAATTCAGAAGCGGACTATTGGAACGGACTTGAAACCCTTTACCAATATGTAGCCGCGTAAGAGGAAACAAATAAAAATGTGCGGGTTAATTGGAGCATTTAGAGCAGACGATGCTTATTTTACAAAGATCGACAATTTCATGGTCCAAGGACTCTACATGTCCGCGTTGCGTGGCATGGGGGGTACAGGAGTCGGTCTTGTCCACAAGGAATTCGATACGGATCTTGCCAAGTCCCATATTCCGGCGCCCAATTTTGTGTGCTCCGATGAATGGGATTGGGTAGGAAAGAACCTTTTCTCCTCACGTGCCGTACTCGGGCACACCAGGTCAGCAACCATTGGTACGGTATCTACCAAAAACGCCCACCCGTTCAGATTTACCAATGCTGCTGGAGATTCTGTACTGATGATCCATAATGGACACATCAGGAATTATTTGACACTTACTCCACCGGGATTTACTCACCCAGTGGATTCGGCGCACGCTGCCCACGCACTACTCGAAAAGGGGGCGTTGGCTACTCTGGAATCTATTGAAGGAGCGTACGTTCTTATCTGGTACGACACTCGCACCAAGATGCTTAACATGGCTCGTAATGTCGAACGAGAGCTTTATTACGCCCTTAACAAGGAGCAGACGATACTTTACTTCGCTTCCGAAATGGACATGCTGGTAAGCCTCCTACGTCGGAATAACATACCCCACGTGAACGAGTTTTGGCAATTGGACACCTTAACTTTGTATCAGTGGGATCTGACTAAGAAAGTTCTTAAAGCCATGAAGACGAAGTACGAAGAAAAAAAATTCCTGCCCGCCGCAAGTTATCAAAACGAGAACGGCGGGCTTTACGGAAACAGTCAACAACGGTGGAAAGACTACACTAAGCAGTTCCCTGGAAAAGGAGACTGTATCTGGGTTAGCGTACCAGGAGACGCTAAGAGCGCAGTCAATCTCTACAAGCCTATCGGAACCGGGGAGAATGAGACTCTCGAGCAGCATGCCTACGGGTTCGCTTATGGCACACGCTCTATGGAAAAGGGCTCAAAGGTTCGAATAGTGGGGCTTCACTGGAAGGATTGGAACGAGAAGACTCACTTAATTGCTCACTCTTTGCCGTGCAGAATTATTAACCTTACACGGGATGAGATTGATCCAGATACCGGGCAGAAGTACGCTTTCTACGAAGTGAGATTAGAAGAAGCGGATGCTGCCAAGGAAATTCAAGACCAGAAACGACGATTGGCGGAAAAAGACAAGTATTTGAAGCGGCCCAACGGCCACTCATACGTCTGTGCTTGCGAGAGTTGTAAAACTCTCGATAGGGGGTCCCTTCCCCTTGTTACCCATTCGTCTAGCACGACCAGCAGTGTGGGAAAGACCGAAGGAGGAGGGAGTTCCGTGGGGGTGGGACCCAACAACGGGACACCCGTTGGATCTGGAGCCGAACGACGAGGAGGGGATAATCTGCGGGTAGAAAGGGCGCTTACTGATCTAGTCCCAGGCCCCGCAGGACAAAAGATTACGTATCGTGAGTGGCGCGAGGTGGCGTCAAAAGGGTGTGTCGGGTGTAAAGGAATGATCACAGCCGAAGACATCGGACGAGTGGAGTGGTGGGAGTTCCCGCTACCCCCCGAGGATCATAACCCACTCGATGCAGAGTATCAGATGATATGCGAATGCTGTGTTCATGACCCAATAGTCATGAAAAAGGTAGGAACATGAGGACAGTACTTCTTTCGCCGTGGAGAGGCGGAACGCCTCGACGGCTGTGTCAGAACTTGAATCTCATTCGACGTACACCTGCCGAGTGGGAAATGGACAAAGCAAAGAACAAGGTGGGATTAATTGTCAATTGGGGGTGTACCAAGGTTCTAGGAGCCGGACCTAAGATACTTAATCCGTGTTCCGCTGTTGCTGTGGCAGCCAATAAACTTAATTGTTTAAAGAGGTTGCATGAGAAAGAGATTCCGACCCTTGAATACACACTTAAGCGTGGAGAAGCTTTGGAATGGCTCACTACGTCTTCGGTGGTCGGGCACTTCAATCTACACGCCCACTCTGCACAAGGTCTCGAACTCTTCAAGAAAGGGGGACAGATCACCAGGGAAGACATCCATCTCTACACTAAGTACTTTCCAAAAAAGACTGAGTGCCGTGTGCACTGCATCCAGGGAGCTGATGGAAAATACCGCTCCCTTTATCTTGAGAAGGGCCGGGTTCTCGAGGGTCGGTGGGAGGAGTTCAATTTGGAGGGCACGCCGGAGACTTATATCCGAACCTACGATAAGGGGTGGATCTTCAAGCGTAACGTTAGCACAAACTTGGCGGCTGTTGCGCTCGCAGCGAAAGCTATGCACGCTTGCGGGTTGGCGTATGGAGCGGTGGATATAATGTTTAACGACAAGAAGATGCTGGTGGGGGAGATAAACACAGCACCGGGCCTGGAAGGCCAATGTTTGGCGTTTTATATTACACATCTGGGCGAACTGATTACAAGGAATAAATTGTGAATAAACATAAAGTAGGCAAATACAACGTATGGCTTAGTGCTCTCTATGGAGAGTACAATTGCGGCAACAAAACCGTAGGGCGGTTGCAGCTTCACGTGAACAACGGGGACGACCCCGTAGATGTTGGGTCGGGGGTAATCGCTAAGGAACTGGAAGATCCTAAGATCAGAGACGCGATCATCTTCAATTATTTGGAAGATCTTAATCAGAGGGCCACGTTCAAGGCCCTTAAGGACGGGTGCCCCTTCTTTCCCTTGGATAGCGGCGTGTACCCTCCTGGCGTACTTATTTACTGTGATGCAATTCACATGAACAAGTCCTTTACTTGGTACAATCACTGGAAAGGACTGATAGAGGTGTTCGAGACGGAGCCCAAGTTCGGGGTAGTGGTACTCAAGAGTCCGATTCTACCGAATCGGTACTATGGACCCTCCAAGCCTAGTCGAATATGGACTTTGGTGTTGCCCTCTATAGCTAAGGATATCTGTTTCGACAAGGCTTCCGTTACTCCGGGGATGAAAGTGTCCCTTTCCGCAATCGCGAAAAACTATGCCCATTCACCAATCCTTAAACACGAACTTACGACCCTAGGAATCGCCTAAAATGGCTAAGTACCAAATTCGAGCGCACATCAAGTCCTACAATTGTGCAATGGGCACAATTGATCACATGCAAATCCTATCAGACGGTGGGCTTTGTTATAATAATTTCGATTCGAAAAAAATATCTGCAAAAGAGATTAAGGAATCTGTATTAGAATTCTTGGAATGGCTTCGTGATCCCGGACCTAAATACGCCAGCGGAGGATACGATAGAAACTTAGCTTTCTTTGTGTTTCACGATAATCAGAAAATGTACGATATTTACCAAAATATCGGTGAATCAATAGCACTACGAAGTCTCAAGGGACTATTTCTGTACTTGTACTTACACCAGAAAGAACTGGGGTGCACCGTGTGGCGCACCGATCTAGTAGATAATCTGTGGCACGGCCCTGTGGGTAGTCATCCGGGCCGTGTGTACGTATTAACACCACCTCACGTGGTGGTGTTTAAACCGGGCGTCAAGGTTGGCGCCCCGGTAAAGAAAGCACTCGCAACTACTAAAGAGTTGCTCGTAGTAGAAGATAAGAAAATAGTAGATAGTATAATCGCCGCTTGATAGGGAGCGGCGATAGTACGGCCCTCTCCTTGTGGGACGGGCCGTGTACCCGACTGAGGGAGGTAGTTCCGACTTCTGTCTAACCGACCGAAGTCGGTATTATACTAATATTGTATTTTCATGTCAATATTGACAAGTACGATTCTCTAACATGTTAGGGTAACTATTCTTAACTGATACAATTACTTAGGAGTGAAAATGCAAGTTTATAAGAGTCAGCACTGCTGTGCTGTGTACTGCGTAGGAGGTCTGCATAACACAGGGTTCAGCAAAACTGACCTGGAAGATATTCTAGCGCGAGCTAAGGTACAGGGAGGGGACGAACTGCCGCTGATCATCGAGTTTTCTGATGCTGATGAGTATGGGCACGGTGAGCGCCTATACAAGTTGATCTTGCGTTCTGGGTACAGGTGTGATAAATTCAAGCTTGGTGTGAACTCCAAGTCTGGGGGACACCACGTTACCCTGTACCATTGGTTCACGGAAAAGAAAAGAAAAACAAAAATAAATAAGGTAAGGGACTATGGACAAAAAACCGCCGCACGTAAGTCTGGAGCTACTCCGCGAACTAGAATTGCAGCAAGACGTTCTGTCGGAATCCGACGATATCTCTGATATCGCAGCAGAAGAAGAACTAAATTTCGAGCAGTACTTCGAACGAGAGTACCAACCTGAGATATGGGAAGAGGTAGAAAGCGATCATGATAGCTCAAGTGATAACCCTGCCGAGTCAGAAGACCAATCTTGAGGAGGTCGAGCTTCTCGCTTCCACTCTTTCTAAGGGTACCACTTACCGGGGCATTTGCCCCCGGTGCGGTGGAGGCCAATCTAAGGAAAACTCTTTTGCCGTATCTAAGTCCACTAGCGGTTCTTTGTACTTCAAGTGTTTCCGGGCTAAGTGCCAATGGCAAGGCACGCTGCGAGGAGGGGTCATTACAGCCGAGAACATCACTGCCCCTCACCACGCTACCAGGCTCATGGATCGCCCCGTGGAAGCCTTGGACGAGAACCAGGTGAGATGGTTTAGAGAGAAGTTCGGTATATCCCCGGATGAGCACGTGTATTGGGTTCCGAGTAAGGACATGTACGCTTTCAAGATCTTGGGACCCTTGGGCCAGCACAGAGGATGGCAGCTCCGATCATTCCAACCTACTTCTTTGATTAAGTGCACCAATTATAATCACCGGGCAGAACCTTTTATGCACTGGTTCTTCCCGCAGAAAGCAGAGATGGGAGGCGTAGTCGTAGTAGAAGATTACATAAGTGCGAGAAAGGTCTCATTATGCGGCGTAGCCGCGTGTTGCTTGAACGGTACTCACATAGACTTTGAGAGAGCTTACGAGATAGCGGGATATTGTGAGGATTTTGTAGTTTTGGCTCTCGATAGAGGCACGATGCCCCAGATGATTACGTACCGTCAACGGTACGAGCCTCTGTTCGGATCTACAGAGATTTGGCAGTTGGACTTGGATCTTAAATACGTTTCAAGGAAAAGGATAAGAGAAGCGTTATATGATGGAAAATCGGATTTTATCAGCGTGTCTTAGTAGTAGAGGTAATTATGAGACAATCCTCAGCGCACTTGACGGCGAACCGTTTGCCGCAACATTTTCGCCAGTTGCCAAAGCTGCAGCAAAATTATTGGAGGATTATTACGCTACTGACCCAACTGCGGAGTCTTGCAGCCGAGAAGTCCTCTTGGACCGTGCAGCAAAGGAAGCACATAATCCTCACTATGCTAAAGCGGTGGAGGATTTCTGTAGAGGACTTGACGGGTCCGTGTCTGTTCCCAACCTTGTGCGAGATATTAGGGACCACCGCCGATACAGAATTGGTGATCAGATCGCTGGCCTTTTGGCGAACCGTCAGGAAGGACGTGAACTTGACGAACTTATTTCCAAATACCAGCAACTAAGAGATGGTAATGAAGAAACCTCTAGTGAAAGTGGTGATGGTGGAGTTCTGTGTGACGTCCCCGTCGCAGAACTTCTTGATCACAAATTTTCCGGACAGACTGTTCCTTTTGGACTCGATGTCCTTAATAGACACACCGATGGTGGAGTTAGACCGGGACACCATGTCCTGGTATTCGGAAGACCGGAGGTTGGGAAGTCCCTTTTGGCGCTCGACCTTACGGCAAGTTGGATCGAACGAGGCTATCGGGTGCTTTATGTGGAGAACGAAGAACCACTCAGTGACACTACGTTACGCCTTATCGGGAGGCTCTGCAGAAGACCGCGCGTGGATATTCGGCAATATCCGGATAAAGCTCAGCAGACGATTACCGGGAGAGGATATAGTAATTTTATTGGAGTCTCACTCTCTCCAGGCAACTACAGAACGATTGGGAGACTTGTTGACAAGTACACACCACATATCGTGGTACTAAACCAGCTCAGAAACATCGATGTAGGAGATGATAATCGTGTTACAGCCCTTGAAAAAGCTGCAATCGGAGCTAGAAATCTGGGTAAGTCCAAAAATATTGTCGTTGTCTCCGTCACTCAGGCTGGGGAATCAGCAGAGGGTAAGTCGTTCCTTGAACTTTCTGATATTGACTTTAGCAAAACAGGGATACCAGGGGCCATCGATCTTGCGATTGGAATTGGTGCCAGCAACGATGACAAGCAAGCGAACATTAGAACCCTTAGCGGACCAAAAAATAAGCTCGGGGGCGAACACTTTCAAGTCGCAGTCCGGATCAACCCCCAAACAGGGGTCGTTGAAGAATTTAATCGATAGTTTACCGTTTGAGATACCAAGGAAGGGAGATGGAGAACGAAAATCTTAGCGCGGGCATTAGAAAATCCCGCCCGTTGGACCTAGACCCGTCAGTCTACTTAAGGAGCGACTACCTTGTCCTTGATTTTGAAACGACAAATATTGACCACGGATCTCCAGTTAACCGAAACAATTCGATTATTCTTGCTTGCTGGTTGGTCGGTAAAGAACATCCGTCTTACACCGACGGTAGGGGGGTACGCAGTCAGTTTGGTACGGAGTTTGAGCAACAAAGACTTCTTGACGATATTGAGAGAGCAAGCTTCGTTGTCGCCTTCCATGCCAAGTTCGAAGCCGGATGGCTACGTCGATGTGGAGTGGAGCTACGAGACTTACTAATCTATGACCCTATGCTAGGGGAGTACTGCCTAGCAGGTAATACTAAACCAGACGGAGGATTCTCCCTTGACGCAACTCTCAAAAGGTACCGTATTCCAGGCAAGATGCGTTATGTGTCAGCGCTTATTGACAGTGGAGTCTGTCCATCACGTATTCCCCAGATGGATCTCAGAGAATACTGTGGAGTTGATGTTAAAAGGACTGAAGATCTTTTTCTTCAACAGCAACGACGAATTATTGGGTTGGGGTTGGATAAAGTACTGTACGGGCGATGTCTTGCAACACCGATGCTCGCCGACATCGAAGCCAGAGGATGTCATCTGGACGCCCCCAGAGTACTTACTGCGCATACAAATGCAATTCAAGAGTTCCAGCAATGTGACAGAGCACTGCAAGAATTTTGTGGAGGAGTTAATTGGGATTCGCCAAAACAAGTTGCCGGACTACTTTACGACAAATTGGGATTTGCGGAACTTAAAGACTATCGAGGCAAAGTTGTCCGTACTGACTCCGGAAACCGCAGTGCGTCCAACCCCACAATCGAGAAACTTCGAGGTACCACTAGTGACCAAAGAAAGTTCCTGAAGCTTTGGGGAACCCTAGCACCGCTGAAGAAGATGGTCTCCAATTTGGAGACAATGAAAGAGATATGCGAGAAAGATAATGGCCATTTCTTTGCTCAATTCAATCAAGCGGTTACTCAGAATCACCGACTATCCAGCACAGGAGGAAAGTGGGGTCTCCAGCTTCAAAACCAATCAAGATCGCTCAAAAAGCTATTTTGCAGTGGGCGTAAAGGTTGCCGAATCGCTGAGGGTGACTGCCCGCAACTCGAATTTAGAACTGGTGTTGACCTTACAGGGGACCCAGTCGGACTTGCGGATGTTCTTGCTAGGGCTGACGTGCACACGCTTACATCCTCCGTTACAGGTTTTACTAGACAGGAGTCCAAACCGCATACGTTTAAGCCCATATATGGGGGAAAATCGGGTCCTCCGAGGCTCGTGCGATATTACGAAGCTTTCCGAGCACGATATTCAGGCTTGTATAACGGTCAATTACGATGGGTTTACAGTGTGCTCGAAACTGGACAGCTTAGAATACCGTCAGGACTTATTTTCTACTGGCCGGACACGAGGATGCTAGAAAGTGGCTACATTACGAATACCACGAAGATTTTCAATTATCCGATCAGCAGCTTTGCTGGTGCTGATATTGCTTTGCTTAGCCTTGTGCTTGTTTGGCATGGTATGCGCGGTTGGAGTGGTTACATATGCAATACTGTACACGATAGCGGTATCGGCGACATTCCTGTGGAAGAGTCTTGTAAATTTAGGGAGCTTATGGTACAATCCTATACTAATGATATTTACGAGGTATTGGCCAAGCTTTATGATTATGATTTTAGCACTCCTCTTGGTCTGGGATACAAAGAGGGGGAACACTGGGGAGAAGGAGAAGAAGCAAAATACGAACCAGAAAAACGATTCAAGTTTACCTCAGATAAGCCAACAGCCATTACACTCAACTAAGGAAGGCACGGATGCAAGCAAAAGGATATGTTACATACGCAGGCAACAACAGGTGGGGAAAGAAAACGTTATATTCATTTCGAATCGGGACGGAAGACAAGTTCTTCGGGACGGGAACTACGGACCACGGATTGAATAAAAACGATTACATAGAATTCGACTATAAGGAAGAAAACGGTCGCTATAATGTGGATCCTGGTAGTATTAAGCATATTGATCGTTCGGAATCAAGCGCAGATATGCCTGCGCGATCTAACGCAGGGGTGGTACGACAGGATGCTAAGAAGGGAGAATCTGGAAAGTATTGGGATGAAAGAGCGTTACGAGATGTGGAGAACGACAAATATCGCAAGGAAAACGATATTCGTATCCAATATCAGTCTGCTCGTAACGCTGCTATTAGCGTGGTGGATCTGCTTCTGCGAGAACGGGTACTTAAGTTGGCAGATTCTGCTAAAGCCGATAACGTCGCTGTGGTCATGGGTAAAATTGACGACCTTACTGAACTATATTTTAACAGGGTTTCGCTGGTTAGCGGTGGGGGCGGCGGTGACGTTTTTGATGACAACACCGATGCTAGTGGTGGAGTGGGCTTGGGTACGGACAAAGAGATCCCCTGGTCTTAAGATAAAAGCACAGGAGGTGCTTGGTGACAAAGATAATTGAAAAGATTCAATTGGTTGATGAGAACGATACTTACGAATTGTGGGTGGCTGATGTGCCTGGTGTAGAGCTTATCTGTTACGCAGTGATCAATAAGAAGTTTGACGTAGCTGAGATGTCCACCAGTATTCTCGCCAACGCTCGTAAGTTTTTGATCATGCTCGACGAGTGGGAGAAGAATCCGAACAAGGATGAAGACGTTGTAAGGGATCTGCCCGACTTTGGTCCGGAGATTGTTCAGTGAGTAAAAAAGAGCGTTGCGCTCTGATCGATGGTGATAGTTTCCTCTACCGCGCAGCGTTCGCGGTAGAGAAGACTAGATATCTATTAGAAAGGAGAGATGCGAACGGCAACCCTACGTTTACCAAATTCGATAAAAAAGGCCAGATAGGTGATCTCCAAGAAGGAGATACCCTGTGGATGCGTAAGGAAATAGGAACCCTGGAGGATGCTATAGGTGTCCTCAATAGCATGATAAGGAAAGCGTATGATAACGTCCGGTGGTCGATTAAGTTTGTATATCTTAGCCCTAGTGTTGGCAATTTTCGGGATGTGGTGGCTACACTCAAAAGGTATAAAGGTAACAGAGATGGTCTCTCTCGCCCTGTTTATTACGGTGATCTACGAGAGTACCTCACAACTGCTTACGGCGCTATCATTACTCGTAATGAAGAAGCTGATGACCAAATATCCTGGTTTGCTCGAGGCTGCGATGAAAAAGGCATCGAGCCAATTATTGTCGGAATTGACAAAGACCTAGATCAGATCCCCGGTGAACACTACAATTGGGTCGAGGAGAAAACGTACTTTGTTACAGAGGATGAAGCCAAGCTCAATTTTTGGCAACAGGTCTTGTCGGGGGACCCCGGAGACAATATCGGAGGGTGCTGGGAACTTGGAGAGAAGCGTGCTAAACGATTTTTATCGCAGTGCCATAGCTTATCTGACGAAGCCATGTGGCCCAAGATTGTCAAGAAATACGAGGAATCCAAGAAAATCGAAGGATGTCCGTACAAAGATAAAAACGCCGAAGAGGTAGCGTTAGAAACAGCTCGATTAGTCAGACTTAGACAGAAAAGTGACGAAAAATTGTGGACACCAAAACTAGAAGAACAAGGGGATCGGACGATTGGCAAGAAAGCAGAAGGATCTGCCCAAAGTGCAGAGGGGAAGGATACCCAGACGGGGTAGAGTGCCAAGGGTGTGGGGGTACCGGGGAGGAAGACCGGACCACGCCTCGCACTTTGAAGATAGGGTTATCCAAGATCTTGAACAACGAGGAATAAAGTACGAATATGAAGCCGAAAAAATCAAATACGAAAAAGAAATCCGCAAAAGTTACTGCCGGATTTGTGGATCTAGAGTTGGCTGCGCACAGCAGCGATTTTACACACCCGATCTTCGAGTTGAAGTTGGAGGTAGTGGCGAAAGGTTCATCGAGCTTAAAGGGAAGTTTACTGCGGAAAATAGAGCGCGAATGGAAGCAGTTCGCAAATCTAATCCTGACCTCGACCTGAGATTCTTGTTCCAAAGAGATAATTGGTGTACCTCTAAGAAAAAGATGAGGTACTCCGATTGGGCTACTAAGCACGGGTTTAAATGGGCCGTAGGCGAGAGGATACCTGACGAATGGATTACTTCTGCTGGTGCGGATGGTTAAGGAGGATCTGTGGACACCGACCCCGACAGGCCGCAGGAAGCGGCAAAGTATCCGGACCCGGATACGGAACAGGTCGGAGGAACCCATTACAAGGAAATGGTAATCCAGCCGACAGAGTTTATCATCAAAAACGGCCTAAATTTCGCCGAGGGAAACATAGTTAAGTACATCACTCGTCACAAGGTAAAAGGAGGAGCCCAGGACATCAAGAAAGCAATTCACTATTGCCAATTGATTCTGAAGCATCAATATGGAGTTCAGTGATGTAGAGATAGCCCATCTCAAGGAAACCCTCTTGACTTGTAGAGAGGATTTTGAAGAATTGTATCGAACCAGGGAGTGGTTCGTATCAGATGCTCTGGATCTGATTGAGTCCTCTCTGGAGATACTCAATAACAAGGATGTAAATGGTAAAGCCAAAGATACTTTGCTGGGACCTAGAAACAAGTAGTTTAAACGCTAACGGCGGCTTCATTATAGCCGCCTCAATTGTTGACGTAGCCACACCTACTAAGGTGTATAGGAGTTTCCGTGTTGACGATTATGCTGGTTGGGCTGATGACCCTTGGCATGATAGGGACCTTGTACGGGATCTTGTGGGAACCCTCGGTGAAGCCGACACCTGGGTTACTTACTACGGCAAGCGCTTTGATCTTCCTTTTCTCAATACTCGCATTGTGTTCTGGAGAGGTAAAAAGCAAAAAATTGACCACCTCGAAAACGTGCCTCATATCGATCTCTACGATACTGCCAAAAGGCGCCTTAAGCTGCACTCAAACCGGCTTCAAGTGGTTTCCGATCTCTTGGGACATGGCGATAAAACCCCACTACAGCTACCCACCTGGATCAAAGCTGCAGGAGGCCATAAGCCGTCAATTCAGTACATAGCGGAGCACTGCGACAAAGATGCTATCATTCTCGCAAAAAACTATCTTAGTTTGCGTCCTCTCGTTGTTGCTCACCCTCATATTGGATTGTTGGGTGGAGGGAGATCTAGTGAATCGTGCCCGGTATGCGGTAGTCGCCATTTGCAGCGCCGCGGGACTTATACTACTCCTGCTTCTGTAAGGCAGCGGTTGTGGTGCAAGAAGTGTGGTAAATGGTCCAGTACTCCTTACAAGGAAGACAAGCTAATTAAGCTGGAGAAGAGTGGTGGCCTCGGCCCAGCGTAAGGGCGGGGAGCTAGTCGAACTCCATCCGAAATTAGTAGACAAGTGGGCTAGACGATACATAAGGTTGTACAGGGACCAAGGAGCGGCGGTAGCCAAGAAGTGGGCTACCGAGTTCCTACCAGACCCCGCTAGAACTGTAATGTCCGCTAGAGCAAAAGAAATACTACAAAAAAGAAAAGGGCCGCAATAAGCGGCCCTAATCGTCTAAGGACACGGAATGCCTAATATTAATGAATATCTAAATCAGCTTAACGTAAATTTACAGAACGCTTTTGTTAATCAGGAACTTGCTGCTAATTATCAACAGGAGGTGCAACTCGCTATGGAAAAAGTACAAAAAACGCCGTGGATTAGGCCAACCCGTTCAGTTTCTCAATTGTCCGATGAGTACCAAGCCCTAGAAGCCCAGTTAAAAGGGCTAACAAAGTCGATCCATCAAGAACAGGGGGAGATGGAAAATGCCCTAGAGCAGCTATCCAGGATAACAGAGGCTGTCCGAGATACTGGTAGCCTAATCCGGCAACACTTAGCCACCCTGCAGCAGGTCGCCACCCGGCTCGAAAACTTGAGGCAGACTGGGCTTCAGCGAGATTTACCTGGCTATTCGCCAGCGCTACCTGAAGTGCCGAAGCCTCTTGAGCAAGCTCCCCAGATTGCTGAAGTTGGAGGAGCTGTATTTGGGCTTGCACCTTTGCCTGAGGGTCAGGTATAACCTTATTGATAATATTCAGCACGGGGGTGAGCCACGAACCGGTAGCAGCCCCCGCTGCCGTGCCTACTGCTTGACCTATATCTTGGAGTACGCCCATGGATAAATTCCGGCCCTATGATTGGGCAATAATGGTTGAAGATTGGGGTGAGGATGTCAAGAAGGGAGATCTGGTAATCATTGAAGGGACATACTCAGATCTGTATGGAGGAGCCGACAAGCACTCACGTTCTGAGTATGCAGTATATCCAACCAAGAACGGTAGAGTGGTTAATAGAGTAGCTTGGGTTGCTGAACGCCAGATGAAAAAAGTCCCTGGGAGGTGTTCTTTAGACGCAGTTAAATTAACTCGAGCCTTCAATAAAAGAAACTCAGAGGAATAGTATGGGAATTACTTTAGTAGATCGTCGAGACCTGGAACGACTTCTGAAACACCTCGTGCACGAGGCGCAACGCGATGATGTGCGTGTGGACATTAAGTATTACGTCCAGTTCGAGTTACTGGGAGCAAAGGACGGATTTACTGCTCAAACTCTTGTTGATCCTTGGCAGTCTCTTAGCAGATCGGATGCTAGGGCTTTAGTGAAAGCAGCTATAGAGCGGTTGGATGATGAAGAAAAGAAAAATGAAGAACGGAAGAAAGCGGAATCGTTTATCGCTCAAATCTCTGTGCCTCCTATTGAGGCAGCAACAGCAGATCCAAATCCCGTCGTGCTTAATGCCGAAACCGGAGTCTACACAGCAGCCGAAGCAAGCTCCGGAGATGGCAACATCGGAGAACTTACATCATGAAGATTGAAGCGGAACTTTGGTTTAAGTCAGGCCCCTCTATTTACAGACTAGACTTACCGGGGCACCAATATCAAAATCTCGAAATATCTACCGAACGCCCTGATAACTCAGCGAAAAATGGTTACCATCTGGTCGTGACTCGAACCGACCACCCCAACACAGAAGTAGTCCCTCCTGCTTCCCCAGCGCTTCCCAAAACTCTCCCAGAGGCAAATAATCTTCTGTGCTCGTTAAATATTGACCATTTCGGAAAAGTTGTAGGTCTATTGCTAGGCGAAGGGTATGCAGAGAGTGTGCAATGCCTGCCCCTGCTCTCTCATTATATAGAGCTTGTTGAGGTGTACGATAGATTTCACCGAGAGTTACGGAGAGTCCTAGAGCGTAGGCTTGATCAATAAGCCTAGGCACTAGTTTCGCGAATTTAAATTGTAGTTCAAGTAGTTCAGACATAAAAGAGGTGATTTATGGGTGAGTATATTAATTCGAAACAGATGAGATTCGACAAGTCTTTCGTTTCTTGCGGTGTCCTAGAAGCGCACCACTTACCAAAAACGACAGCAACTAAGAATATATTCGCAGTAGCTACTGCGCTTTATCACAAAGCCAATCCTCGGCCCGCTGCTTTCGTTATTTTCTCTGATGTAGTGGATGGGGAGGAGAAGAGAGGAGTAAAAATGGCAGATGGGATTCGCCAACTCTTCGGTGATGCTTGTTTGTATGCTACCCCAATAGAGGTAAATCCAAGATCAGGAAACAGGATTCAATTGTGGATTTGGCACCTGGATCACGAAAAGGTGCGTAAATGGTATCAAGAAGAACTAGCGAACGCAGTAGAGGATTGAAATGAACGTATTAGCTTTAGTTTTTGTTGTAATGCTGGCAGTGCTAGGGGTAGCGCTAACGGCTTGGGCCATCTCTCACGGGGATAAAGTAGACTCTTGATCTAACCCCGAGGCCCCCACGGACGTGAGAAATCCTGCCTTAGCGGCGACCCTAGGACTTTGATCTTTAAGAGCCATAAACATCTTCATCTTCTCAGGATCGGAGACTACACTATCAATAAGCCTAGCCGCTTGTTTCTCACGAAACCCCTTAAACAAGGTAAAGGCTCTGCCTTCCTTGGAAAGAGTGCCCACGAACAAACGCATAGTCTTAATCGCGAGACTCTCTTCCGCAGGGTTATAGATGCCTGGAGACCCTGTAAGCCGATGAGCTGTGTTCGATATAGTCCGCAAACCTTGTACGTACTCAGGAGGCATAATATCTTGAAAATTCTTCCCCAACACTGGATCGAGGGCTCTATCTAATGCGGGTACCGAAAATCGACTTCCGCTCAGACCCTTTACTCTTTGTGCCAATTGTTGTGCTGTATCACGTTGCAGCTCTTTTAACAAAGCTGGATTATTTTGTCTCAAGAAAGTACCTAGACCTCGTACGCTATTCGCGTTCGAGAAACCCGCCTTTGCCAAAAGGGTCGAATTAGCAGGAATATCGGCGTAAGGACTAGCCTTCCACAATTTGTCGAATTTCGCCACATCGGCACTTCTACGGGCGACTATATCGCCGAGGTTACCTAAATGCTCGATTTGTGCTTGTTCCGCCGGACTGAAGAACGCTTCAATAGGCCCGGCCATGTCGTTGAGGAATTTTTCGTGGAGGTCCGGGGTGGGAACACCGTTCTTGGTGTACTGGGACCTGTACCAAGCAAAGATACTTTGACGGATGCTGTCCTCGAACTTCGGGTCTCCCTTCGAAATTTGCGCCAATTCGCGGAGCGCGGTCTTATCCCCATTCACGCCGCTCTTAAAGATGGCGTTGTTGACGGCGGCGGAGAGAGGGTACTGGGAAAACCCGTCATATTTTTTTGCCGCCTCTGACAGGACTGAATCTCGCCACCGTGACGCAAACTCCTTACTTTGTTGCTCCGCTGCTTCGAGAGCTGCCAGGGCTTCCGGATGAGGTCCAGAAAGAAATTGTTTCAGATCCGTCGAAAGCGTTTCGGCTACTCGAGCTGTATCTTGACTTTCTGGAGGCAGCCACCCTTTGCTGCGAGCCATATCCTGACGGACACCAGATCTGAGTCCTTTAATAGCGTTAACTACCCAATAAGCGTCCTTGGGACTGGTATCGATAGAGTACCGAGTGTTCCCTATAACTACGTGTTTTGGAGAAGCCGATGTCTCTGATGGAACAGTTTGACCAAATTCTTTTAGAAGCTGTGTATCTTCTGGTGACAAAGAAGGGGAAACCCCCGGAAGCGGTTCTTTTACTGGAGAAGTTTTCAGAATCCCATCCGGGATGGCTCGGATCTTGGCAATGGCAGCATCAGAATCCACCGCGTACGCTCCCTTTGCTTCCTTCAGAAGGTTCAAGAGTTTATTTTCTACTTCCGAGGAAACCGGGTACGCTATCGATTGTTGCTGCGGTTCCGAAAGCCAAGTAGAATCCTTGGCATACGCTACACTTGGAGGTTTCCCAAATTGTACCGCTACATCCCCCCAAGCCTTGTCTACCTGTGCTTTCTCTTGCTGGTTAACAAGTTGAAGTTGCTCTGTAATCCTTTGATTAATCTGATCCTGGGACATCTCCGGTAGACCGTTAATAGCCCGTTTGGCCGCATCTGTAGAGGTCTTCTCCATAAGTTGTTGCTGGGCTAACCACGCCGCTTTCTGCTCTTGCTGCCACTGGGAGATGGCTTGGCCAGAAGAAAGTGGATCCACAGGTTCTGGTCCTATGATACCTTTTGTTACTTCATCAAACGTCTGTTGCAAATTGGAGAGATTATCTTGACCCCTTATTGCGTAATCGACCGCCGCTTCCTTGAGCGTCTTACGAGAATCCTCAAGAGACACGTGGGCAGCGGGGTGACCAGAGAGCTGCTCTGTATCGAGTTTGAGGTTCCTGTTGCCGGCTAGAGCGTAATAGTCTTCGAGATCGTTTTGTGCCGCCAGCATGTCTCTTTGCATGTCTGGCCAGTATTTCGTGTTGAACACCGGGGTCTTGAACAAGTCTGGGCCATAACGAGCGTATTTATAAAGGAGCGGCAAACCGCCGGACACAGCGGCTCCGGCCGTAGCCCACGCCCCTTGTTTAGCCCCCTCAAGTAGGGAGCTTTTTATGTCTTCAGTACCTAGGCCCTTCTTTATGCCTAGCATAGCACTAGTAAGGCGCTCTCCTGCCTCCGCTGCGGTCCCTGCGGCGGCTTGAGTCCCGATCATAGGGAGAACTCCCTCGGGGGCTATAGCTCCAGCAGCGGCCAGGACGGCCGTTTTGCCTACCTCAGGAAGAGTAGGAGCTTGGCCTCCGGTGGGGTTCATAGACCTTACCGTAGTCCACCGTTTAGTATCGGGATTAAAGAATTCAATCTTCCCTGAATCTGGGCCGAATCGACTCTTATAACCGGACTGCTCTACAGCGCGTAGTTCCTCATCAGCGGTACGTGCTAAATCCATCCGGGACCTCATTCCGTAAGGTCCCCCACTAGTCACATCCACGCCTTGGGCGGCGGCACTCTTAGCCGCCGGGCTGTAATCCCACGGCATCTTCCCTGTCTTCATCCACTGGGCCATTCCTGGCTTATCTTCTTGATCCGGTTTAACCGGAGGCAATTGATAAGGAGAAGGTCCAGAAGAAACCGTTTTAGGCGGAGTCGAGTCTAAAAACTCGTCCGCCGAAGCTCGTTGAGGAAGAACTTTTCCGTCTAAGAAATCATCTGCACTAGGCATAGAGTTTAATCAAATCCGTGAGATTTGAGGAGAGCTTTTGCTTGCTCTCGTGAGATCTTTTTAGCTTGGTAGGCCGCTCGAATATCTTCCGGTGTATTGTACCTATCCCCACCGTTCTTCTTGGATAGTTCTGTTTGTAGCCACGGGGGTTTGGACATTACGTTTGGTTTACCCTCAAACTCGTTGTTTAGGTTATTAACCGCCATTTCTCGGTTCTGCTGGAGAGTGGCCTTAAGAGCCTCGATATCTGAACTATCCTCCCCCAGCTCCTTCATCCGCATTTCGATAGAGTACTTCCGATTAGCGTCGGTAGCGTTCTTGTCCCCTTCTGTAGCTTCTTTTAGCATGGCGGAAGCTAGCATCAAGCTCTTTACTTTCTCCGCATCGATGCCGTTCTTGCGCATCTGATCGATAAGTTTCCCGTTACCCACCGGAGTCCAGTTGTAGTCCTTGGGATTAGGGCTTACTCCCATCTGGGCCGCGAACGTCCCAATAGAGGCACGGACGTTGTTAATCATCTCGTTAACGTCTCCAGGCTTACCAATAGATTCTGGAGTAGCTACCTGCTGGAGCTTGTCAATAGCATCGACGAAGTTTTTAGTGGCGATGGATCGATTAGTAAGTTCTTCAGTAGTCTTCGCTGCCGCGGCGTTATCCCACGCTTTGGGACCACCAGGCCATACCGATTGGGCATCTTGTCCAGTGACTGTAGCAGCGTACTGTACTGGTTGCGGAGATTTACCGACGACGTTCCACTTATTACCATCGTACTCCTCCTCCACATACAGACCGTTACGCATCGCTTGACGACGCTCTCCTACCGCTATCTGCGGCACGTCGCCTTGTTTAAGAGCACCTGCTGTCATGTACGCTTGGTACTCTGGGGTACCGGGGATAGCCATAATCTTCTTGCCGTTTGGCAGAAGTAAGTTTTCCCCTGACCGGTTCTTAGCCTCGATCTGCTTTTCTCTTTCGAAGTTCGGGTTATACCCGTTCTTCTTCGCCCAATCACGGGCGTGATCCAAGACTTTCTCCATTGTAGGATCTTCGGACCACTGGGGATTCGACTCCATGGCGTCCGCGGACTTGTACAGAGCTTCGTTGAACGGCATCCCTGGATTCTGTTGTTGCATCTGAACAGCAGCATCGTGCAGAGCTTTGCCTTGGTCAGTACTGGGGCCACTGGCGCCTTGGGGCGCTCCTCCGGCCGTCTGAGGCCGCATAAGCTGCTGAGCAGCGCCGCCTAAGGCCGCTCCGAACTGCTGGGGCAATGCCAATCTAGGATTCTGCATCCTAAAGATCTGTTGCGCCAACTGTTGTTGCATAGCAATTGCAGCGTACGGATCTACGAAGTTATTAGGATCGTAGCTAGAGGGATCTAGGCTGTTATTATACCGTCCTTGCTGCAAGAAAAGTCCGGGAGTCAAGCCCGGCATGAAACCTGATCCAGCCATTAGTATTTAGTTCCTTGTGAAGTCTTAGGGCTAGCCACTGCTGCCCCCGGCGCTCCTGCGGCGCCGTTCCAACTCAACCCCCCTTGTTCAAGCAAGGATTGGATGGTACCTGGTACTTGGTTCTGGGGCATAGCCAAGAACTCTGCTGCGTGAGATAAGAACTGCGATCTTGGGTCAACTCCGTACTGTGAAGTTTTACCAGATTGCATGTTCTGAAGATCTGTTTGTAACGTCTTAGTAGCGTTCTCCCAATACTGGGGTTTCAAAGCTACTGCCGGAGATTCCATGGCGATCAGGGTTTGAATAAACGGAGCCACGGCTCCGGCTGCTCCCGCCACTGCTCCAGAATAAGCTCCGAACAGTCCTGCTTGGCCCCCTAGCCCAGCCGCAGAAGCGGCGGCCGAAGCGTACCCGGCAGGGGTACCTGAGGTAATACCGTTGTAAATGTTCAAAGCTCCGCCTACGGTACCGAGAGCGCTATTAAAGGCGCTCGAGTGGCCAGCAACATCGTTGTACAATTTGCCAGCGTTAAGTCCAGCAGAGAGGTATCCTTGAGCCCCGCCTTTCTCTAGGCCGGTGGCTATACCAAGGCCAGCGGAAACCTCGGATCCTAAATTGGACTTACCTATAGCGTTCCACCCACTATCGACAGCGTTCTGCTCTGACTGGCCTACAGAGACCGGATCTACCCCGATGCTCTTAAGCCCGTCGGCGGCTTGCCCGCCAGCGCCGTTAAAATCCCCCCACCAAGTAGTGGTGCCTCCATCTCCAGTAGTTACATCTGGGGGAGCGTTGTAGTACCCAGTTCCGCTGTTACCGCCCCCGCTGTTGCCATAATCGAACTGGCCAGTAGAACCAGTACCCGCCCAAGGCGTATTGCCGCTGGTGTCGGAAGTGCCGCTAGATCCCCCAAACAGGGACCCTAGCCACTTACCCACTCCAGATCCGGCTTGGCCTAAGAGACCTCCTAGTCCTCCCGATCCTCCGCCCCCAAGTAATCCGTTAAGCAGTCCTCCGGTACTCCCTCCCCCGAAGAGGAGGCCGGAAAGTAGTCCAGAAGTAGCTTGGTCCTGAGTAAATCCCGTTTCAATGCCGGGAGTAGCGGCAGCGACGTTAGCTCCTGACCGTTGGGCTCCGAGATTCCCTCCGGCCTGAAGCATCTGAAGGAAATTCTGGTTTTGGGAATTGAGCCCAGACAACCCAGCCTGGGCTTTCGAGAGTCCGAATTGAGGTCCGAATTGAGCTTGTTGTTCGCCGAGATTGGCTGTCGCATTAGCGGCTCCGAACTGTGAATTAGATAGCCCGAGCTGGTTCTGGAACGCTTGATTCTGGAGATTAGAAAGAATCCCTCCAGTAGCCATGTTCTGGCCGGCAGTCTGATATGCTCCGGCCGTGGAAGCTAACGTACCTTTAGAAAACTCGTTATCGAGATTACTTTGGTTGGCTTGCTGAAGAAACGGCATTATGCCGTTAACAGAGTTCTGGAACTGATTCTGCACCCCGGCATTAAAACTCTGCGGGTTAAATATGTTCTGGTACTGCTGAGGCAAGAACGAGGTGTTCGGATTATACTGTCCACCCAACCCGCCCATGATAGAGCCGCCGAACGCCCCTTGGAGCTGCTGCTGCAGAGGACTTAGAGAAGAGTTCGCTGTAGTCCCGTTGAATGAGATCTGGCCAGCTGGGTTATTAACCGTGTACGGAGAGTACTGGCCATAGTTCCAAGCGTTGCTAGACGCCGCTCCGGCGTTACCGGCCCCTCCCCACAAGGTACTCAGACCATCTAAAAAGCTACCCATTATTTACCTCGAACACCTTTAAAGATGGAAACAAGACCAGCGATAATAGCTATCAGTGTTGCTATAACGGATAGTTCAGGCTGGTGCTGTACCATCCACGCAAAAATACCGGACACTAGGCTTGCCTTTGCGTACGTGTGGGAGGTCATTTACATGATCCTCAAAGTAGACCACTGGATAGTGTAAGGTCCCCCAGAACCAGTAGTCATTCTAACTTGCAGATTCAATCCGCTCATCTGCAATACAAAGTGGGACGGAACGTTGATGATTTGACTAAAGTTGACCGTGTTCGTATTGGTAAACACAATCGCCGCAGCACTATAATTAGCAGCGTCCGCGGTATTGGCCGCGGTAGCACAAACTATATAAGCTGAAGTGACGCTGGCTACATTAGGCAAGGTAAATAGCGTAGTGAACGTAGCTTCCGGTACTCCGGTAGTTTGTCCTTGGGAACTGCCTATAGCTCCACCTGAAGCACTAAGTGTGGGGTTAATAATACCTGTAATAGCAGATCCCGATGCCGCTGCCAGCACTGTGCCTGTAGAAGCTAAAGTAGCTCGTAGCACACCCCCAGTAGCAATACCAACAGTGTTAGCCGAGGGCTGATAAATACCATTAGTAGGTATCGAAGAACTAGTTACAGAGAGATTCTGAACTGTGGGGCTAGAGAAAGAAGAGTCAATCTTAGTAGCTACCGCCGTACTAATCGCCGCTAGCTCGGCGTCGATCTGGGCTCCCTTAATGAGCTTATTCGGATCGCCGTGAGAAAGACTATCTTTCGGGGCGTAGCTTACAATAGGAGTATAGTTAGACAATTCTACCTACCTTTGCATACAACTGCATGTGCTGTAGGGCGAACTGTAAATTATTGATAGATACGTTAGCCCCTATTTTAATGAACTGGCCACTGCCACTAGCGGGAGTTTCCACATTGTAAAGAGCTTGGCCTCCGCCCCATTCATCCAAACCCCACTCTGAGATACCGTATTCCGCTATGACTCCAGCCATTAGGGTGTACTGAGAGGTGTTGAACGAATCGGCGAAGTCGTAGGCCCATTTCAGGGTAAGCACTCCAGAACCTGCTCCGTACGTGGCAAACACGCACTCTAACCGCTTCAGAGCTTTAAGGCGGGACCGTAGTTGTGGATCGAGGTCCAGCCACCCAGATTCGTAGATAGCGTTGTACGTGGCCCCATTATCTGAAAGTCCTGAATACTGGAATAGCTGGCCCGCTTTGCCCCCATATGTCGTTTTACTGTCGGAGAGGGTGGTGAGAGCGGTGGGTATAAAACTATCCCAGGTGGTGCACCGCCAAGTCCCGTCATCTAGTACTAATTTGGTATCAAAGACAAATACTACCCCAGAAAGAGGAGCAAGGAGCAGATAAAATCCGTTATTAGCGTTATAGGTAGATCGCAAACCTGAGGCCAGTTCCGATCCCGCAGTGGCGTTGACATAATCTCTGACATTGAGGGAAATATTACGGATTGCGTTGGATCGCTCAATAATGACACGTTTAAGGGAGGTGACTCCGGAAGCTGAGAGGAATACAAGGTCATCTCCATTTACGTTCTGAACCGTATCTCTGGCTACACATCCAATGCCAGAGATGAGGTCGATTACTTCGATATTGTTCGGATCTAGGCCAAGTTTAGAACCTGATCCGTCCTCAAAGAGTATGATATTTCTAGTGCCAAGGACGACGAGGAGATTGTTGTAAGATGCGAGAGCAACGATCCGGTCGTTCCCTGTGCCCCATATACTAGTAACGTTAATTGAACCAGCCCCGGTGATGTTCCAATTGGTAGCGTCAAGGAGGTTACAGTACTTGATGATCTGTCCTGTAGAGTCAACACCCCATAAACGACCGAAGGCGCTGAGTAGCTCGTTACCATCAGGGACCGTGCCAGAGGCCGCGGTAACAGTGGTGAAGTTTCCAGTTCCATTCCACACAATAAGCGGATGTGAAGCTTGCAAGCCATAGACGTTTCCGTTGAAGTTAACGAATTTCCAATTATCAGCAGACGGAGTAAGTGCTCCCGTAATATCCGTTAAAGTAGTCGTGCCATTGTAGATCTTGTTACCTCCGGTGGAGATAACTTGGTTAGAGCCCGAGATAGGAGTGTACTCGAATATTTGACTCACGGTGGGAGAGCCAGACATGGGAGTATTATTGAGTACGGTCCATCCACTTCTGGAAGCCAATCTACCGGACTGATCGAATATCATGTTCGTAGCTTTGGTGGCCCACGAGGGCTCTAGCAACGAAGACGCGGATTGGAGGTTTAACCCCCGCGCTCCCATGACAACAAGGCTTAGTGGCTGAAGTGGTGCAGCAGGCATCTAGTACTTAGATCCGTAAGGGATAATCAAGCTGGTGTGTAGCATCTGCTGAGCTTGATCTTGGGTAATGGCATCCGCTTGGGTATTTTCTACTTTCTCTGCTGTGAGGGTAATGGCCTCGCCCAGCTCCTCTCCACGTTCGTAGAGAGCGTACAGATAGGCTCTTTGCAGTACTGGAGCGGTAGGTATTTTCATAACATCTGTATCGTTAACTAAGTCGTCTTGAGGGTTGACTATATACAGTTGCATCGTGTACGTTCCATCAGGAGCAGCCCATAGTTGTACTGCTTTATTCCACATTCCTGCTTGGGCGTAGAACGTAGACTGGGACAATTGCCACACTGAAGGAGGGCGTTGCTGAGGTTGATTCTGTAGCTGTACCTTAGTCACCCAATCGTACAAAGTAGGTTCGTACTTTAATCTAGTCTCATAAGTAGCCGTCGTATTAAATAGCAAAGGTACTTGCTCAATAGGATCAAGCCACAAGCGAGCACGCTCACCAGCACCAGCACTGGCACTAAGAGGCGGAGCAGCGTACCTAGTAAGCATCGTATTAGTTTCATAGGAAGTTATCCCTACGATGCAATTAAAGGTTAGGTAGTCGAGGAGTTGTGACCACTGCCAAGCATCCTCGACTTCCCGTTTTGCGTCATTGACAAGAGCCCCTATCAGAGTAGAATAGGGCGTCTGAGTCACAGTGGTTACCTGAGACTCCCGTAGACGTACGAGCACGTCGTTAACTAGCTGTAGATAGGTTCTTGCCATTATGCACCGACAATAGCGACTATTAGGTCGCGGGGACGATCACCGAGAGTCCACGGTCCAAGGAGGCTGTATTCTCAGTACGAACCACGGCCGCGCCGAAGGCAACGTCCGCAACGATAGCATCCGAGAGGAACTCCACCTTGTACTGCGCCTGCACCCGAGGCTTGATCTGGTTGACCAGAATCATCGCACTCTGATGAGCATAGACCACCTGCCGATACGGCGTAGACGCATCGGTGGCGTTGAAGCTAGAGCAGTTGCTCGAAACGTACACGGGAGTACCGTATAGGTTACCCACGTAGCCGTTCCGAATGCTGTTCTCAGACCCAGGCTCTCCAACGAAAGCCTGCTCAGTGAACCGAGGAATACCCAAGAGCTTCCTCTTCGCCACCGGCGGAACCACCCAGAAGCGGTCGTCACCAGGGACATCGAGGTCGTCGAGGGTCTGCATCATCCGACGGATACCGTCATCCGTGAGATCCGTGCCGTTACCAGTATTGGTATTAGCAGCCGGGTTCCACGTAGTAGATCCGTCACCACCGATAACCGAACCACCCGAAGCCTTGGCGCCCGAAGACACCGCGGCACCGCCAGCCAGGACCGCCGCCACACTGTCGTGCAGGTAGCTGTCCACAGCCAGAGCCAGCGAGTAGCTCATATCGTTAACCAAGAACCGACGCATAGAAGGCAACGCCTGTTTCTCAACGAGATCCGGGAGCTGCTTACCGTGCACCCACCACTGGTTAATGGTGATGGTGAACTCGTTCATAGTCGGAGCGGTGAAGGTAACCGCAGCACCAGGAGTGCTGAAGTACTGAGCCGCCGTACCACGAGTAGAGGTCGGGATGTGTACAGTATCGCCATACTTGCCAGTATGGTCCATATTATCGACAAGATTTGCCAAGACAAGGTTCTTCTTGTAACGAACCGCGATCTCATCAGACCACAGTTCTGGAATAAACTTGTCGGCAATCGTAAAGGTCAATTGACCTGAACCAAGAGCCATATATTAATCCTTATTGAATGTTACGGTGTTCTCCGTAAGTGGCTCTTAACGAACACGCCCTTCGGCGTAGGCATCGAGACGCATTCTCTGGAACTCAGGATCTTCCCACTTCTGCTTAGCAACTGGGTCACCATTGATAGCCCGGAGCTGTAGCTCACTCAGCTTCTGCCGACTGAGAACAGGTTTAGGCTGTGGTTCCCCTCCCCCTGCCTTCACTGTCCCGGCCGCTTGAACGCGACCTTGACGAGCGGCTTCGGAGGCTCGCTTTGCAGTATTGTGTTCGTCCCACAATTCCCAAAGTTCATTACCAGCATCAAAGTTGTAATTACTGTGCAGAGATACCAAGAGTTTCTGCCGGACGGGGGATTTCATCACCCAATCCTGGAAATCCGGATTATTGACATCATCTTTGAACGTAGGGTGGGACGCCTCAAACCGGTTCTGTGCCACCTGTAATTCTAGCTGACTTAATCTCTGTGCGTTACCTTGAACGTCTGGGTTAGCGCCAACGACTTCGTTGACGGCACTTACTGGATCATTTAGAAGCTTTTCGGCGTTAACCTGGGGCTTCTTTACTTCGGTTTGCGTAGGTCCGATTACCTTGCTCAAGAGGCTCGTCTGGACATCGACAGTCTTTCTAAGCTGGCCTAGCTCGTTCCCTTGTCGTGCAAGCACTTTCTCGAGATTGACGTGCATGTCGATAAGTTCATCAGTAGACTTACCCTTATATTTCTCAGGGATCTCAGCAGAAATCTGCTGCATCTGAGGATCATTCGGGTTTTTGACGACATCCTGATACTCTAGATCAAGATCGTTTACGTTAGCATTCACTTCGGACATTTAGGTGCGTTCCTTCTTAGGTTTGTCGCATCGTCCCGCTGGCGAGTTCTAATACTCTTTAAGGTTCGGCTGACCGTCAGCTCTCCCACCTTTATCGGTACGATTTTTCTGCTCTTGCATTCGGTCCCATTTGGCAGCGGCGGAGGGAAAGTCTTTGCTTACCCCCATCTTCCTCCACCAAATCCCCGGCGCCGCAAGTAGGCGCTCGGCCTGTTGGCCGCAATTAGCGCACAGGTGAGTTGTCTCAAATGAGTACACCCGGTGCTCTTGAATTATTCCACAGTTCTTGCACTGGAAATCATAGAAGAATTTGCCCAACGACATTGAATCGGTTCCTATGATTCCGCAGATGCCGAATCGACATCTGGCAATCCTTGCTGATCTCGTTTAGCCTGGTCTACAAGGGCCTCTAGGCCAGTGATATACTTGTACCCAGACATAAGGCCACGGTAGAACTGAATCTGATCAAAGTTCCAATTCGACTCCGCCATAGCGTTCTTTATGTTCTCCCGTTTCTCGTTAAGATCGTCCACCAGCTCTTTCCAGCCGGGTTCGGCGAACAAGTGCTCGTAGATATCGATTAATTTACTTGGTTCCACTCGGCTTTCCTTTTGGTTTCATACTAGCGATTTTCTCTTTTGAACCGCGTTCTGCGTTGCCCATCTGAGTTTCGTGGCCACGTTGTAACTTGTTCTGATTGGCCTCGTGCGCCTGGCCAGATTCCATCATCGTCTTCTGGAGAGCCCTGTCTTTCTCGGCTTGCCTCTCTTCCATAGCCAATTTAGCTTTAGCCTCTTCTTTCTTGGCTTCCAGTTCTTTCTCGTGGCGCTGATGTTCCAGAGCCGTAGCAACCACATCGTGAGCGTGATCTTTGTGGTGCTCAACGTGAGATAGAGCTGTACCGATACGAGCGTGTTGCGAATCTGCCAAAGAAGCACCGGTCTGAACCGCTTGAATGTGCAACTCTTGCGGAATCGCTTTCGCCTTCTCCGTCGCTTCGTAGGTCTTGGCCTGGTTAAGCGGCACTTCGGAGTGAGTCTTGAGCGCCTCGGCCTCGAGCTTCGAGACCTCTGCCATAGCTCCACGCATCTGAATCTGCTGCATCGCTTGCTGCATCTGTTGCTGCTGAGGATTGGGCTGCATCATCTGATCGATAGCCGCCACCGCCTCTTCGCGGCTAGGTCCAGAGTAGTTCTCTATAATAGCCTTAAGGACTATATTGAACGCTGGAGTGCCGGGCGGGATAATAGCCAAGAGATTGGTCATCTGTGTCTGCTCGAACTCTCGCGCTAAGATCGACATAGACGACTTGACAATGAAATCTTGGTTATTCGGGTATCTCTTAGGATTAAGTACCTGATACGCAAGGTATGATTTCTTGACTAGAGGATCAAGAAAGTCCACGTCAATGGTCTGCATGGTGAGCTTGGCTCGTTTAAGCATAGCTGCCATAGACATGGAGGCCCCTGAAGCAGAAGCTGCTCCTGCGGCCGGGCTGTCGCCTGCTGGATCGAACGTGCCAGTGGCAAGTTGCACCATACGCTCCAGATCACCAGATTGCTGGAACCAGGCCGGATCAAGCCTGCCGAACTCAAGAGGTTGGATAATCTCTGTAGGCAGGCCATTGACTAGGAACGCTTTGCCCGGTCGTACTTGGAGATTAAGATTCCTGGGAAGACGGGTCGCGTCGAACCCGACGACGGGGTACGTGATGAGAGCCATCGCATCAATTCGGCCTCGAAGCTCCGCATCCAGTGCAAGCTGGCTATTGTAGGCTTTTTCAACTACACCTCTCCCCCAGAATCGGTTCGGAACACGGTCGTGCTGATAGGCGATAAAACCCCGATCTCCATTAGGAAAGGGATTCTTTTCTTTCTTGAGTAGGGCGTTACCGTTGGCGATAACAACGATGGCCTCCACCATTTCTTGGGGCGGAGTACGCCTATCGGACATGTCTTCAATAGCATACGGAGTTAGCGGAGTGTCCTCATTAGTGTCTTCAAAGTACTTAGCTGGAACTTGTCCGTGATACTCGCAGATGTAAGTAGAGTCGAGAATATTGACCTCGAGGTTTTCTCCTTTTGGTCCTCGAGCAATGATTCCCGTCGCGTATCCGGAGGCGGAACCAATAGGGACGTTAAAATACTCTCCAGTTCGCTGTTTACGTTCGATTTCATCTACGGGCCTTATAGTTTCGTGAGCGCACCCTTGCGCATCATCGATAGTAAGAGCCGCCGTGTCTATTACAAAATTGTACGGCGGGATAGCCTGCCAGTACACACACGTAACTTGCTGGGGAATCTCTTGTGGGTTGCCGTACTGATCCAGTTGCAACAACGAGATAGTCTTCTCTTCCACAATACGCTTGACAATCCCGGTGCCGTAGATAGCTCCGTTCATATACGTTTCTATGATGGCGTGCTTTACTTTGTCTCGGTCGAAATCGTAGAGGAGGTTATCTCGAGCCTGCTCGGCGCCCGCTCTCGCTTGCGGATCGGAGGTGGGTTCGTCGGCGATATCGAACCAAGTGCCTCGTCCGAACGTTGCTTCCACCATTTCCGCCACAGTCGCATCCACTGCTTGTTGTGTTGCTGGAGCAATGAGTCGAGATCGCTCTGAGTCACGCTGTTTAAGTCTAGCTGACCATTGGCCTCTCCAGATAGACCAGTACTGGTCCCAGAGGTCAAAATAGTTACTATCACGAGTTGAGCGCCATCGCAGTACCCGTGACATGATCCAACTGACGAGTTCACCGGTGTTTCCACGTTGGTTAATATCCTCCGACGCAACGTTTTGCGGGTCAGTGGTAATGTCGCTAGTGCCCACACTCATACTTTAAATACCTGCATAAACGTTTAGTACTTCTGCGCCTTCCCAGGCTTCTTCTAGTCTGCCGCCACCGAAGGTAGCTGATTGCATGTCGGTGTATCCGCCATAGTCCACATCTGCCAATTGGTCAACGTAGGCAAGGGCGTCCAGAAGGTCGTCATGGGATAAGGGGGAAGGGAAATCGTTACCTTGGGCGATAAGGTATCGCTGCCATAGATTGGAGGCAGACTCTTGATTGTTAAGGTAGATACGCCCTTTTTCCAGTCTTCCTTCAAGCCCCCACCTTATACGGTCCTCTTTGGACCCCTTATTCTTTCCGTTCGCTTCCAGGTCCCACACCGGGAAATAGCGGTTTAACCTCCGCATCTCGTCTTCTAAGTACGGCATCATCGCGTTGCGCAGTGAGCCTTTCTCGATTCCAAGTTTCATCGGCCTTATGTCGGAGTAGACCTTTAAGATTCGCAGGGCGGTCTCTCGCGAGTCCCATTGACCGTGATGGATCTCTTTTACCCACCATCCGTAACTCCCCACTTTAACAACAGCAATAGCGTGTTCATCGCGAACCTTGAGAGCACCTTTTCGGAGGTTCCCCTCCGTAGTGAATCCCGCTAGATCTACGGTGATGTACCAGTCGCCATCTACCGGCTCCTCCGAGAATTTCCAGCACTCCTCCCGTAAGATTATCCCACCGCCAGAGTTGAAGGACGCGCCGAACTCTTGTCTCGCCTGCGCGACCGTCATATTGGAGGAGGTGATAGCCGCTCGGATCTCTTCCGGATCTAATTTGGGGTTTTTTAGGCTTTCGAACTGCCAAGATTTCCACCCGTCCTGCTGCCACGTTTCTTTGACTGCAGCGTTATTCCAAATATCGTAGAAGTGGTTTTTGCCTTCAGGAGTACCTATGAACAAGGCTTCTCCTTTATAATCCGCCAGGGCGGGACGTATAATAACTTCCCACACATCCGGCTTCATGAAAGCGTATTCGTCCATAACTACGTAGGACAACCCCACACCACGCAAAGTATCTGGCCTATCAGCGCCACGAATGCTAATGCGCCGCCCGTTAATAAGAGTGAGAGTACCAGTGTTTTCAACGGTAGACTCTATGACACCACCGTCTTTCCTGAATTTAGCCAGCTCTTTCAGCTTAGGCCACATGATCTTCTTGCCTTGTTCGAACGTCGGAGCTACGTAGTAGACTTCAGCGGGCGTAACATCTACTCCTGCCCAGTTCTCGTTTTCTAACCCGTGGACTATAAGCTCGACCGCAGCGTAGTGCGATTTACCGAACCTTCGCCCGGCAGCTACTACTTTAAATCGACCTTCCGGGTTATTGTTCGCCGGACGGGCGTTAAAGATTTCTAGCTGTGAGTCGTGAAGATCAAATCTCAACGGAGGATTACAGCGTCATGTGAGGAGCAATCTTCATTGCCACTACACGGTACGTCATACTGGCTGGGTCAATGGCACCACCAGAGTTATTCTGGAGGATGATTACCACGGTATCGTTGGCGGTTACCCGTGCCCCTAGATCTAGGGCTCCAGGATCAGCGCTCGTCGAAATACCGTCGATAACCCAAGTACCGTCAAGACGGACACCCGGCACAGTAACAGTAACACTGCCCTGTGCTCCGTTAGCGATGGAGGCCACGTCAGCCACAGCGCTGCCTACCGCCACTTTCTCGTAAACACCCCGAAACTGTCGGGCTTCTGCAGCTTTAGCCATTAGCCACCCCTCTTAGCATTGTCCTTGCCGCGGTGCTCAGAGCCCCCCATCGAATCAAGTCGATGCGGATCAGCCGGAAGCACGCGAGCCGAGACGTTACGATCAATCTGCCCAGGAGTATCGTCAAAACAGCCGCCTGTCCTCTGGCGCTCGTATTTGCCGCTACCGCTGGTTTTATTCATAGCACCTTTGGAAGCACTAGCCATCTATTTTCTCTCCTGTGATAGTGATGTCTTCCTTACGTTCGGGAAGCTTACCAATCACGATTTGTACACGGTTATCTGCTGCCTCACCGTCATCACTGGCTTTTGTAGACGGCAGCGTTTTATCTATCAAAAGCTTAATCATCGCCTCATTACCATCTTTAGCCATCTCTAGGGCTTTGGCTAAGACCTCGGCCATGTGAGGGCCTACTTGTGCCCGAAGTTCTCCTTCGAGCATCTGTTTCATGAGGGTTATTTTATTCTTGACACCTTTTGGGCGTCCTGCTGGGTTACCAGATTGTCCCTTCTTCCACAGCTGAGGCTGCTTCTGACGAGGGGCTGGAAGTATGTCGTTAGCCAAAGATTGTCACTCCTACAGTGTAAGTCACTGGATTCGCGTTATTTGCTGTTACCACAATCCTCCACGTGAACGGGAAGATATCGTTTACCGAGACATTGGCCGTAGTAGCTCCGCCTGGAAACACCTGATACCTAGTAAGGCCGTTCGAAGATACCGCAGCTCCTTGGAGCACGGTGTAGTACGTACCCGAGGTAACATCTTTACCTTGAACCGTAAGCGTTATGTTACCGGTGCCTATACTGGAAACATTCAGATAGATTTCTGCTCCTACTCCCCACTCGTTACGGAAATCCTGAGTAGTCTGAGTAGTCGTGGCACCAACCACGTTAAGTGCGTTAAAGTTGATATTAGTAGCCACTACGTTTCCTTTTGCCGAAAAGCATCATCATGGACCCGCCACCAGGACTAGAACCGCCGGAGGGGGGAATTAAAGTAACGGCTTGGCCAGAGAGTATATAAGAGCCGAACGCCGCATCCAAAGCTAGATCCGAATTGGCCAGTGCTCCCTGATAGTCGTAACTACCGCCGTTGGCAAGTAATTCTAGAGCACCTGCGGTGGACAGAGTAGCCGCTTGACCAGTAAGGGAGTACGAACCGAAATTAGCAGTAAGACTAGAACCAGTAGAGGCGGGAGCAAACGATATGGTGAAAGCCGCCATATCATAAGAGGTCTGGGTAGAGAACGTCAGGGTATCACTTGTTGACCCTGCTGTAGCTTTAATAAACCAGCTATCTCCACCGGTTACGAAGTTAGCTCCAGAGATAGAATCTACTACCGTACCGTTGGCAGAAGTAGGAGCGTTATTAGTGGAGCTGGCACCTCCAGCACACGCTACTACGGCTGCGTTAGCCGCTACCGTAGTAATGGAGGGAGTAGCTACAGTAGTAGTACCTCCAGTAGGATTAGAGACAGCAAAGGCGTCGTAGCCGCCGGTGGTAACTGCTCCTATAAGCTCCAGCACCATGATCTGGAGACCGCCACCTGAACTACTGGCAGTAAAGGTGTGGCTAGAACCTCCGGTGGCGTTCTGTACGTAGGAGATTACGGCGTGGCCGAATCCTCCGTTAAAACTTTGGTTGCCTCCTGTGGGGGTGTTCCAAGTGTTGCTTTTACTGTCCGAGATAGAGGGGATGTTTCCCCCAAAAGCAAACGCTACGAGAGTAGATCCAGTGGCTTGAGTAGTTACAGCACTGGTAGTGAGAGAACTCGAGAACGGGCTCTCTGCTTTGGCGTGTACACCTAGAGTAATAGCCACTAGACGACAAACCCCATATAGCAGAAGTACGTAACACCGTTACCGCCTGACACAGGGCAAGCTACGTTCCACTTGTAGTGCAACCCGCCATTTACAGCCAACATACCCCACCCAGTATTGTCTAGCGGTACCTCGAAGCGGTTCCACTGATTTAGAGTGAGGGTGCCGGCCGACGGAGATTTGATGTACGTGGAGATATCGCCAGCATCTAGTCCGACAGTCTGGTCACCTTGCTGGACCAGTATGTGGTCGCCTACGGAGGCATTGAGGCCCCCTGCGTTGTTATCTGTTACTGTGGTAGCAGTGTTGGACGTGTAGCCAGACGACCCGCCGTTGGCTCGGTTAAAAATACCGGTACTAGTCGAAATGAACGCATTAGTAGCTAACGTCTGATTAGCAAATGTCAGTACGTTACTGGAGACGTTTGAAACTACCCCTTCGACGTTGATGGTGGCTTCAGTCTTACCGAGAGCATAACCCCCTGATTTGACAGGATAAATGTATCCACAGAACCTGGTGTACGGATTAGCGTTGAACGCTCCATTAGAGCCTGTAGCTGGATTCTGTAGCAGGATATTTACCAAGAACCCGTACCCCGCGTTACTCTGTGGAGTAACTTCAGCCATAAGTTGATTGGTGAATCCCAATCCTGTAGGATAGGAGGGGGCGTTCATAGAGGTCGCAAAAGTGCCTGAGGTAGCTGTACCTGGAGACACGTACCGTACGTTCTGGTTGTTGAAGTATCCGTCGTGCCAAAGTGAAGATAGTCCTACCTGGCTGCCGCCGCACATAACTACGTGCATATTGTGGCTGTCATTAGGCCACGTATCGGAGTACGCTGCGGGAGTAACGGAGTTACTGGAGCTACTGTACGAGCCTGCGCCGTTGGCGTTTACAGCCCTTATTTGAGCTGTCTGAGCCGTGTTGGGAACTCCAATGAAGTCTACTCGGCAAGACAGAGCATCAACTATTGTGTACCTAGATTGAGTACCCGTAATGCCTGACGGAGATAGAAGTCCTTGGAACTGAGTGATCTGCGAACCACCGTCCGTTGGCATGGCGAACGTAGCGTAAGCGGTGCCGGGAGTACCATCGGAGTACAGCACAACACTGGACGGAATGCCAGGAGTACCGGCCCCGCCTTGGGAGAAACTAGCTCCTTGACCTGCGTACACATAAGTGCCCGAAGCCGCAACTAGGGCGGACGGGTTGGACGAAGAGGCTAGCCCGTGGTGTGGAGTAAGAACTCCGTACCTGCCTACACCACTCTGTAGAGTAAGCGGGGCATCGCCAAATTTAAGGCGGATGCCGCGGGTGGCCATTAGGCGATCTGGAAGACGCCGTTAGTGCCGTCTAGGGTGACAGTAAACGTCTGGCCCGTAGTAAGGGACACACCAGAACCGTTGTCCCACCAAGCTATTAGATTGCCGGAGGCTGCCGTAGAGTTATACAAGACCACGTACCTAAACGTAGCCATGTTACCAGAAGCTGTCCACGTAGGGTTAGCTGCCGTAGCCTTGTACGAGTACGTACCCCCACTCTGGGACGAACTGGTAAGCGTCAAAGAAGCTCCGCCAGTAGAATACCCGTTACCACTGGAGATCTCCGTAATATCTGCTTTAACGGCGTTAGCGGCCGTCGGAGCGGTATTCGTGAGCATGATCTTGAACGTGTCGGAACCGAAGTTGTGGACTTTGTTGGCCAGATCGGCGACGAAAGCGTTGAACTTATTGTATGTTGCCATTTTTAATATCTAACTCCACCGAGAGCTAAGAGGGATAAACCTAGAGCGTGCTGTAGGTTCATTCCAGTACCACCTCCACCTACGGGGATCTGCGGTGCTACTTTTACTCCTAGTGCCTTAACTCGGCGTTTCCAAGGAGTGAATACAGGGTAAAATTGGGTTGGGTTGGGTTGCGGTTTACGGTACAGCAGTACGTTCCGGTTTATCTTAGAGGCTAGGAGAAGACCTACTCTAAGGGTTATTTTACGACCGCCAGTACGTGCTACTAGGTGATTACGTACTACAATAGTCCTGGTTGGCTTCAGTTGGCCTGTAGCCCGAGGAATGATAGTAAGGTACGATATAAGCCGCAGACGCCTGGTCGTCCGCGGCCTAATTTCAAAGTCTCGTCTAACTACTACCAGGGGCATATGGTTTGCAGAACCTAGACCGTTTAACGCCGAACCATCGTAGAATTTTGCAGATTAAACGACAGATACGGCAGTCGGAGGGTTTGGAATTGACGGATTAGCAATTACGAACGGTACCGGAGTAGACCCTGCGCTCTCTACTGCCTGGCCCTGAGATACAGATTCCGTATAAAGAACGACACTATAGCTACCGCTAGGGAGACTAGGGAGAGCAATAGAACCGTTGCCAGAACTATCAATACCCAGAGAGGCAGTATCCACAACAGTAGAAATGCCAACGTTGCCAGCGCTATCAAGAATGGTGAGTTTGACACCCGTTACGTCCGATACGGCAAGAGGACTGCCGTCTGTGTTCGTAGTTGGAAGAGTAAAGACAACTTTAGTCGGATTAGCCATTATTTAACCTCAATGTATTCAATGTGGACAGAAGCCGTGAATCCACTGGGGACCGACGGAAATGCAATGGCGAAAGTCTCGCCAGGAACCACCAGTAAGCCGCCTGGCTTACGGTTGAACTCGTAAGGAGCAAACATCTGCCAGATTTCGGGATCAGAGCCGTTCTTCAACGTACCCGGAGTAGTCACGTTGTAGGAGAACGTAGACGACGCTGCAGGGGCGGAGTTGGGCTCCGGAGTAAGAGTACCCGAAGTACCCCCAGAACCTGTCGTAGATCGCCTAACGAGCTGGAGAGTCTGTACCGCAGCAGCGTTAGAATTGGAAGTAAGGACGATACGTTCGATGATAATCGGAATATTAGAAACAGCAGTGAGAGTAGCTAGATCGACTGGCGAACCCGTAGTGCTTACCGAAAAAGCGCTCTGAATAGCGTTATATTTTTGACCAAGACCAAGTTCCATGTTTGTTCCTATCTAGGGTAGTAGAGATCATAGAAGACGTAAGTTTTACGCTTCGGTGGGGGGAAGGCTGTGCTTCCCGTACCTCCACCACCAGAGGGAGGTGGGGCCGCGGCCGGTAAAATGGCCGCGATAATAGCCTGGTTGGCAGCAGAAGAATCGCCCCCAACCGTCCAGCCAGCAGACGTTATATCTGCCGCAGTGTTCTGTATTAGATAATCCCAGACGAAGGAACGGCCTCCGTCAGAGCCCGTAGAGTGGGTAAGTTCCCCAGTCCACAGAGCAGGGACATCAAAGCTTGTGAGGGTAGCTTGTTTGGTGCCTAGTGTAACTACTAGACAATTGTTGTTGTTGCCGATTGTTAAATTCGGCCAACTTAACCCAGCACTACCAGACGATCCTCGACTATTAGTAGCTACTATAGAGGAAGCAAAATTAGCGGCGTTAGTAGGACCTCCAGTAAACCTGGCCATAGCGTAGGAGCAATTGTTTCCTCCACTATTAGATACGTTGGAGGTAGCTCCCTCTGTGCCATCCACTACTCTATAGAGAATAGCCGAAGAGTTGTTAGTGTTCCTGCTAACTAAGGGAGTGAAATCTGATGCTGTGAAGGTCTTGCCGGCACCGAAACCCAAAGCGCACATCAACAGAACTGTGTCGCCAACTTGAATACCGGCAGGATAAGTAACCGCCACGGTTCCAGATCCACTTTGAGTAGCTGTCGTTGATTGGTAAGCCCAGGTCATGAGCGGTGCTCACCGCGATTGCGAGGTGTTTTCATCGCTTAAGGGAACGCCGTCGGGTAATTGAGATTGAGATACGAGTTGGCGTTAAACCCCGCCAAGGAGTCTACGATGTTCTGGTACGGTACTGTCGGACCGTTCAAAGGATACGGGTAGTTGGCAGGGGCTCCTGCGTTTGGAGCGTAACAGTTGCAATTGGGACCTGTGAAGTTCTGCATCCACACAAAGAAGTGCGATGCTCCTGTGTAGGAAGCTCCAGAGAGAATGTCGGGTAATCTACCGTTACCTTCTCCTGCGGGAGGCACTACGGCGTCATACCCTAGGATGAACGAACCACCTAACTCATCCGCCACAGTGTGGTGGTGAGAATTATAACCCAGAGCTTTATAGTTGGTGTAAACGATAGGTCCGTTGGTAGCTGATTGGCCACAGAACGCTTGTTGACCCCAGTCTGCCTTGGTTTTAGCTTGTTTGCCGGCAGCCGCGTAGTCGGAGGGATTAGTAAGATTCGAGCCGTCGAACGGAGCAATACTCCAGAAGTTTCGGCAGAAAATCCCCACTAGTTGGGCGGTAGCGTCGTGACCTCCAGGATTGCCGGAACCGTTAGCGAAAGTGGGCATTATTTGTAGCAAGCTATTCGGGATACCTCCGCGAAGATCGGCAGCGAACCCGTTAGGAATTCCGGTCGTACCTCCCATAGCCGCTATGAAGGAAGCGTTAGAGATGCCGCACTGAACGGCAGAAACACCGCCTAAACTAAGTTCTTGGAACGGGTTAATGGACTCGAGATGGATACCACTAGCGTCTAGCTGGTTCTGCAGATTAACCAAGCAGTACCGCATTTCGTTCAAGACGTTGGCGTTATCGATACGGAGAAATAGCCCGGAGGCACCTGTAGTGTTACCGTACCATAATCCTCCATGCTGTCCGGTAGCCCCGGAAGCCGCGGTGACGGGACCGTACGTAGTGTTATCGATCCACCACGCAGGAGCGTTGACAGTAGCAGATCCAGCTCCGGCGGAGTTAAGCGTATTTCCAACGGAGTTAACCTCTATGGAAAGAGTGTACGGACCGTTGGGAAGGGTTTTAATGAAATTGTAGAGCTGGGTAAGGAACGAAACGCCATTAGCTACCGATATAAGCCCTTGGGATAGTGCTGTCGGTCCGCCTTTGGTGACGGTACCTGTGGATTGCATCAACAAAGGCCAGTTGAGAACTACGCAGAACCCTTTGATTATCTTAGAGGTGTTCTTGGTTGCTACTGCGGTCATGGGGGGTTGCCAGTCAGACATAGCCGAAGTTACTGAGCTGTACTGTCCTCCAATATTACCCACTATAGCGTGGACACCCGGAGTGAACACCATTTGGTGCCCAGTATTGGTGGGGGTCGAGGTAGTCCCTGTCGCTGTATTGGACAGGGGACCCTCCCCTGCAGAGTTGACCCCCGAGACTTGGTACTGGTGAACAGTACCCGGTGACAGACCAGAATCTTGAAAGGTCGTGGAGCTGGAGGACCCCACGACCGACCCATCCCGATAAATATTGTACGAAGTAGCGTTAAGTGCCGCCGACCAGGAAAGATTAATGGTAGTAGTAGTTACCGAACCTGTAACCAGGTTTGTGGGTTGAGCAGGTACTCCGGCGAGGGTAGTGGCAGTAGCTGTATTGGAGTAAGCTGAAAATCTACCGTCGTTGACCTGTACTCTACCTCTGAAGTAATAGGTGGTAGCCTGGGATAGTCCGGTATAGGGATACGTGGAAGAACTACCGGAGGAGAGAGGGACGAAAGGCCCGTTAAGGGCGGGAGCCACTTCAAAAGCAAAGGATATAGCTCCTGGAGGGCCAGAGTAAGCTAAAGCTAGGTTAATCTGGGTACTAGAGATAACGGTAGCTGTAAGGACGGGGGTGCCTATAGGCAAAACTGTCCCGCCGGTAAGAAAAGGAACCGCTATGTATCTAGGTGGCAAAGGTTTACGAATTGGAGATGACAGCGATCTTATCCCCCGGATCCACGGAGAAGTACTCTGTCTGGTTAGCCGCTAGGCGAGCACTGGAAGTCGTAGCGGAGGGGTTAGCCCCACCTACAGCTACGGAGCACACCACATCGGTGTGTACCCGGATAAGCCGGGTAAGTCTATTGAACGCTGCGGACTGGGTAGTAACTCCCGAAATAGTAATCTTCTGCTCTGCTAGAGAAGGTCCTTTAGGAGCTTGGGCGGTAACCTTGAAAGAGGTGTTTCCATCAGTAGAATCGGGATCTACTTGACCTACTCCTTGGTACTCGGTGACATATAGGCTAGCCATGCTAGGAGCCTCGCTTTACTTATTGGTATAGCGCTTAGAGATGGGGTGCCGAGCCGTTGTACCGTCTTTACGAGTAGGCTCGGGGTGACCGTTAGCGGAGTACGGGGTTATTCCGGGTTCTGGGACGACCTCTTGGTTTGCGTATCCTGCTCTCATCCCCTCGATCTCCGATTGAGGAGCTGGAGGCGGAAGTACCATCCGCGGTGCGCCGCTCGCCCCTGGACTCGCTTTCGGTGTGTCCGGCACAGTTACTTACTCGTAAGTACTTTTCTAATAGAGAACTGACCACGGTCAATTCCTGAATCAGCCGCAGTTGGACCGCTGTGTCCCAAGAAAGGCCGTGGACCGTTTCCTTTTCGACTTGCTTCTGTAGCGTTGCTAGAGAAACCGTCGGCTTCGAATCCTCGTCTACGAGGGCTCTGCTGTTCGGAGATTGTGACAGAGTCGGTATCAATTTTCATTCCTTTTCCTTTTGATGCCGACGGGGAGGTTCCGCCTCGCATCTGTGTCAAATTTCATTCCTAGTACTTCCGGTGATTTTCGTTAGAGTGGCGTTTAGTGATTCCGGCCTTGTCGTCCGCTTTCGCGAACTCTTTACCTACGCTTTGGGGTACGCCGGCTTTCTTGGCAAATTCGGAGGAGTGGGCTATCGCTTCCATAAAATTATGTTGTTTCTTAGATTTGGAGGGCATAATTTTATCCCAGCTCCTTTCAGGAGCTAAAGCGGTGCTGTTTAGCGGGTTTAGATGGCATCTTTGTTAAGCTCGGCGGTGGGTACACACCCGTAAATCTTGATAACGTACTTACCAGTGGCGGAGCGATAGGGCTCAGGACGGCTTATAAGGCCGCTGTGGAGGATTTCTAGGCACCCCCCGCTACTAGGGTACTCCTTGACGGCAATCGGCCCGCTGAGAGGCTCTCCGGAGGTTACAGAGATAAGCAAGTAAGCCAGGGTAGTAGGTAAAGAGATATCCATCTTAATTTTCCAAGTCTTCTGGGTCTAAGGTGAGACCTAGCTTCTTATACCGAGATCTCAGTAGTCTGACGAAGCTGGGCGGGTGGTCCACCTTGTCCTTGTAGCCTAGGATTATACGGTGGTAGACGTGGGTCATCTCGTGGACTAGCGTCTTTATGTGATCAGACGCTTTCGAGGAGATGATTAGGTACTTGGGAGTATTGGTGGTCTCGTCGTAGATGAAAGCTCCATCTAGCCCTTCCGGGGAGAGATTAGCTACTTTCACTTTACAGTCGGGGAGTCTGCCTTCAAAGAGGGTTTTATTAAGTAGCCAATAGGCTAGATTCAAGTTCCCGGATAGTTCGGATGTCTTGAGCTTCATCAATGCGAGAGCTTCCATCTAGGTGCTTGGTTAAGAAATCCATGTACTCCCGGAGTTCTAAAGCGTCCTGGAGACGGAGCCTGTAGTTGAACAAAGACCTATCGTTAAAATTATATTTCTGGGTCATGAATTTATACGGTAACAGAAGTTTAGAGATTTGTCAAGAACTTTGTGAGTAGTACATATTTAAATTTTTGTACAGGTGTTCTCTGGGAGGGGACCCCAAGGTCCCCCTTATATTCTTATCTTAATTCTTATATATTCTTATTCTTGTATATATTCTTAATATTATA
>Ga0335069_10000893_pt1 | contig 47861 bp, 56 predicted proteins | sample Lox_Sample_11_FD_206714 | JGI IMG/M metagenome (GOLD analysis project Ga0335069, IMG submission 206714) | Soil microbial communities from Loxahatchee National Wildlife Refuge, Florida, United States - Lox_Sample_1.1 | ecosystem: Environmental > Terrestrial > Soil > Wetlands | place: USA... | reverse complement strand
GCGCACCGTCGGCTGCGCCGTCCCCTGCGGCGAGCCCCTCGCCCGCGACTTCCACCGAGGGCAACGCCGCCGGGCCCGACGGGTCCCCTTCCACCGCCAACGGCAGCGGCTGGAGCACGCAGCGCTGGATGGCGCTTGGGCTGGCCGGCGTAGGACTCGTTGGCGTCGTCGTGGGCGCGGTCGAAGGACTCAGCGCCAATTCGAGTTGGAACGACTCGAAGAACGAGTGCAGCCAGACCAACTGCCCCGCGACCAGCCGCCCGCAGGCTCTGTCGGATCATGACAGCGCGACGAGCGCTGCGACGATCTCGACGGTCAGCTTCGCAATCGGGGGCGCCGCGCTCGTGGGCGGAGTCGTGTGGTTCCTGCTGGCCCCCGCCCACAGCACGAGTGCGGAGGGAGCTGCCCCGGCAGCGGCGTTCGATCTGGTGCCCGCGCTGGGTCCGGGCGGTGGCGGGATGACGCTGCGTGGTTCGTTCTGAGTGAAACGAGGAGGACATCAGATGCGAAGCGCACTGCCTGCGCTGTTCACTGCGATTCTCTGGTCCGGGGTCGGCATCGGTTGCAGCTCGGTGCTGGGGATCGGCGCCGTTCCGGATGCAACATCCGGCGACGACGCCGCTGGAGGCGACTCGACGGCCGAAGCGTCAGGGTCGAGCAGCGGATCGGGCTCCAGCAGCGGCAGTTCCAGCAGCTCGGGAGGCGACGGCTCCGGGAGCAGCTCGGGGACGGACGCGACCTTCGACTCGTCTGGGAGCAGCTCCGGAGGCGACGATGGCAGCATATGCCCTGCGGGCCATTGCTGCATCGGCGGAGTCCAGTACGCGAGTGGCGCGGCCGACCCGAGCAACGCGTGCATGAGTTGCCAGCCGACTTCGAGCACGATGGCATGGTCCCCGGGCAACAATGGCGGCTCCTGCGCGATGGCCGACGGTGGCGCCGGCGTGTGCAGCAACGGAACGTGCATCGCCTGCACGACTGGATCGTCGTGCACACCGCCATCGAATCCTTGCCACACGGGTCTGCTGGACTGCTCGAGCGGGACACCGGTCTGCAACGACACCGGCAACCCTCAGATGGACGGCACCTCTTGCGGCACGAACATGGTGTGCAAGAGCGGCGTGTGCTCGGCCGCCTGCAATGACGCCACTTGTCCGGCTGGCTGTTGCAGCGGCGGTGTGACGGGAACGTGCGTCGCGTATTCGAGTCAATCCGGCAGCTCGTGCGGCACTGGCGGCGCCGCCTGCGCGAGTTGTTCGAACGGACTCTGCGACAACACGACCGGCGCGTGTGCCTGCGACGCGCACACCTGCCCGAATGGTTGCTGCACGACCGGCGGAGCGTGCCTGGCGTACACCTCGCAAACCTGCTCATCCTGCGGTTCCGCCGGTGGAATGTGCATGTCGTGCTCCGGCAGCATCTGCTCTCCGAGCGGTGCCTGCGGATCGTGGTTGACGGGGTGGAGCTATCGCCAGGCGGTGACGTTCAGCAACCCTGGCGCTGCCCTCAGCAACTACCAGGTGAAAGTCAGCGTCGACACGGTGACACCGATTGGCCAAGGCAACATGAAGAGCGATGGGAGCGATATCCGGTTCACGGACGCCGGCGGTACGACGTTGCTCTCCTACTATCTCGAGGCCTCGACGGTGAATCAGGCGTCGACGCCGACGGTCGTCTGGGTTGACGTCGTCACCATCAGTGCTGGCTCGAACACGCTGTACATGTACTACGGGAACGCGGGCGCTTCTGCGGTGAGCAGCGCTGGCCAGACGTTCGTCCCGAATGTCGTTCAAGATCCAGATTTCACGGGGGCCGGTTCGTCCTGGACGAGCGAGTCCTGCACGGGTGGCGGTTGTCCAACGGGTTATCCCGCGATGCCGGGAAATATCTCGAACTGTGCGCCCTCTGGCAGCGGTGCGGCCGTCGTCGACATTCAAAGGATTGGCAACCCCGTCAACGGTTCGGCCTCTGGCTTCTGCCAGAGCGTGACGTTCCCCTCGGGGTCGAACTATCAGGTTCTCGTCGACATCAACGGCTGCACTCAAGGGGCATCCAACGGGTATGCGTTTGTTTCCACGCAGGGGCTGCAGTCGACGGTCATCACGCAATACACGGGCGCCAACTTGACGCTGGACGTCCCCAGCAGCTCCTCCGTGGCTGGCGGATACTCAGGCCCGTTCTGCGTCGGCATCGGCCTGAATGCTGGGAATGGGAGCTACGAGGCCGCCTTCGGCAACCTTCGCATCAGGAAGCTCGCCTCGCCCGACGTGAGTGTCGGCAGTGAGGCGGGATCGCCGCAGCAGGTCTGTCCCTAGCAGACAGAACGCTTCGCAGGGGTCCGGCGCGCCCGACGTCGACCTCACCGCCGAACGTTGGGCGCGTCGTCATCAATCGTAGCTGCCAGCGTCGCGCCTTTGATGCCGGCCGAACCGGCAGCGGCCTTGAGGGCCGCTCGCATCTCACCCGCGGTTCCCCACCGCCGAGCCTTTTCGAAGGCGAGCGCCTTGTTCACGACGGAGCCTACCGACTTGGGTATCCAGGGCGCGACGGCTTCGATCGGTCTCGCCTGCTGCGTCGCCGCATAGATCATGAGGTGTGCGGCAGTCTTGGCCTCGTGTACGAACCTGCCGGTCACGAGACTGAAGACCATCGCGCCTACCGACCACAAGTCCGAGCGCGGGTCGACCTCCTTCGGCTGCCCGCTCGCTTGCTCCGGCGGCATGAACGCGGGAGTGCCTAGTATGGCCCCCGTTTTCGTCGCGCTCGTGCCATCGAGCAACCGCGCGATCCCGAAGTCGAGCACCTTGAGCTCTCCGGAGGTCGTCACGAACAGGTTCTCGGGCTTCACATCGCGATGCACGATGCCTCGTGCATGCGCCGCCGCGAGCACATCGAGCACGCGGTCCGTCCAGGCGAGCACTTCGTCCATTGGCAAGCGCCCGCCGTGCCGCTGCAGACGCGCTTCGAGTGTCTCCCCAGCCAGGAGCTCCATCACCAGGAACACCGTGCCGTACTCGTCGTCATCGTCGTCGTCGAGCACTCGCACGATGCCCGGATGCTCCACGAGGTTGGCCACGTAGCCCTCGCGCAAGAAACGCCCACGCACGTCATCGTACCTGGCGAGCTCGGGATGCAGGACCTTGAGAGCCACGCGGCTCCCGTTCCGGTGCGTGGCCGCGTAGACCGCGGCTGTTGCTCCCGCTCCGCGCAGTTCGTCGAGCCGGTACTTGCGGCGCACGACGGTACCGACGCGAGTTCGGCATCTTGAGACTGTCTCGTCGTCGAGGCTCACGATCCAATGTTCGACGAGACCGTGCGCGGTTCACAAGGGGATCCGGTCTGTCAGTCCTCACTAGCGGTCGCGATGCCGTGCTTCCTCAGCAACCGGTAGAGGGCGTAGCGACTGGACAGGCCCAGATCGCGGGCTGCGCGGGTGACGCTCCCGCCGCACCTGGCCATGGCGTCGCGGATGGTCTCCACCGTGGGCTCGACGTCCGACTCTCTCGGGGCTGATACGGCAGCACCACCCGACTGCGCCTCTCGGGGCGCCTGCTCGTCCTCCGGAGCCTCGATGGCCTCACCGCTGCTCTTGGACATCGCGCGCCACAGCGCGGAGTCGAGGTCGCGCACGTTGCCAGGATAGACGCCACGCAGCAGCGCCTCGATGAGTCGCGGATCGAAGCGCACCTCCGCTCGACCATCGAATTCGTAGACGAAGGGAGCAACGACGGTCGGGGCCTTCGCGCGCGCCAGCAGAACGAGGTGCCGCGCGATGAGCGGGATGTCCTCCAGGCGCGCCGCCACTCCCGGAACCTCGATGCGCAGCGTGAAGCGCGGAAGAAGGTCGCCCTTCAACGACGATGGGTGCCGGTTGGTCGCCGCGACCAGCCGGAAGTTGGACTGGCGCGTCTTCGATTCGCCGAGTCGCTGGTACTCGCCGTTGGCGTCGAGGACGCGGAGCAGGTGCGCCTGGAGCTCCGACGGCAGCTCGCCGATCTCGTCCAGGAACAGAGTGCTCGCATCCGCCTCGCCCACGAGGCCCTTGCGCTCGGGCATCCCCGGATTGGGGTAGTCACGGATGTTGCCGAACAGCTCCGCGTCGATGAGCCCCTCGGGCATGGTCACGGCGTTGCGCGCCACGAGCGCTCGCTGCCCGCGCGCCGAGAGCCGGTGGATCGCGCGCGCCGTCAGCTCTTTCCCGGTGCCGCTCTCTCCGAGCAGCAGCACGTGTGCATCCGCCGCGGCAGCGAAGGCGATCGCCGCGCGAAGTTGGGCTATCACGGCGGATTCGCCCAGAATGCCGCAACCGTCCGGCTCCCCGAACGGGCCCATCGGATACGCACGGTCCCTCGGCGGCGCGATCCTCGCTGGCCGCTTGGTGCAAAGCAGAACCAGCTCCTGGCCGATGCGAATGACGTCGCAGGGGCCCGCCGATCCGGCACGGCACTTCTCGCCGTTCACGCGCAGGGTCGCCGCTCCGACGTTCTCGAGTTTCAGCTGCTCGCCGTCGCACCGGATCTCGACCTGACTCCGGGACACCCCGGGAGACGCGATCGGTCCGCGCGGGAGGATCGTGCCGGCGCGCTGCTGGAAGAACGAGAGGCGCCGCTCCTTTCCGTCGCCCTCCCCTCGTCCGAGCAGACTCGGTTGGCCATCTGCCGGGACGATGCCGATCTCGCCGACCCGTGCCGGTTGGTCACGGCAGTACGCGATGCAGAGAGCAAACACCTCGTCCGCGGGCCGGCCGCGGCTCGAGAGAGGCTCGCTCTCGGCGGCGATGGTCGTGACGTCCGTGCCCGCCATCCAGCTTCTCACAGGATCTCACGGTTCTGCGGACAAGACGACTGCCCTAGTAGCTCGCGCGGGTGGCTTTGCCCTCAGCTTGACGAACTCGCCCCGTTCCGCCGACCGTGATGAGAAGGCCACCCGGCGCAGCCGACCTGCCGAGCCAGCTCGTCGTCATCGAGGAGAACGTGGAACCGCGGCGCCGGCACTGGCGCGCGCTCGTGGACCGCGCCGCCGGTTCAAACGCGTACTTCGCGCATCAGCGGGCGGAGGCGACGTCATGACGTCCAAGGAGATCTGGGCATTCATCGAGGACGTGCTCGAGAACCCCCAGAAGTACAAGGACAGGTGGACAGAACGAGCGCGCCTCGAGCAGCCTCACCTGACCGAGGAGCAGCTCGAATGTTCCTGGAAACAGGTGGCACACTTGCTCGGCCTTCCGCCCACCAAGCCCGCGCGCGGGCCAGCGAGGGGCTGACGGAATCGCTATGCCTGGAGAGCCGCCAGCCGCTTCTCGCTGTTCTCGAGGCCACGTTTCGCTTCGCCCGGGGCCGGTACGGTGTCTCTTGGATGGCTCCAGAACAAGACGACCAGCTCCTCGATCAGCAGCCCGTGCCTGTCGGGTAGGCGAATACACGAACCCGATTCATCTGCGCTCGCATGGCAACTCGTTACGTCTTTGCGGGTCCGACCACCTATCGAGCTCTCACCCGTCTGCGTGGCGAGCCATCGCTGGTACGCCCCGAGGAGCACGACCGGAGGCGAGCAGACGCCACGGTCCATCCCACGATGTGCAGCGCGGAAGAGGCCCTCCGCCGTGAAGAGTGTCATCTGCGTGTCGTCGGACATGCTCCGCGTACATGGGGGGTGGAGCGGCTCGGCATCATTAAGTCAGCTCTCGTCCAGCTCCACGACATCGGGACCATCGTGGCGCCCCCGGGCGAGGGCGCCCAGGATGTTCTGGCAGGGTCGTCGTCTGGGTGGGGCCCCGTGCGGCGCATGCAGCCACGACGAGCGCCGAGGCGATCAGCACGCCCGCGCGTCGCCGGATCGTACGCATCGGCAGCCTCATCGCGACTTGCAGTCTTGCTGGCATTGTTGAGCGGTCTCACTGCATCGATTTCGGCAACTGAGATCGTTGGTCCCGCAACTATCGTTGCAGGCGCCTAACACCGCGCGGGACCAGCACCTCTCGGTACATTCGTTGCGGGCGACGTTCCTGCGCATATCGTCGTCGGCTTTGGGCTGTGCGGCAGGCTGTGCCGCCGCCGACTGATCGTCGCAGGGACCGTCCATGATGCCCTGATGGCACTGGTCTCGGCACGTCTGCTCGCATTGCTGCTGACACGGTTCGCGCCCACCGCCGAGACCAAGGCACGTGCGCACAATGGAGCTACTGCTACTCTGGCAATCACCCAGGCACCGGCGCAGGGCAGAGCCGGCGCTGCGTGACGACCGTGCTGCTGTGGGGTGTTCGAGCGCACCCGCTGCGTCGCATGCGCCTGCAACTTTCAGCGCACATGCGCGGCGGAGATACACAAGAGCGGACGCCGCATCTTCGCCGAGGAGATCGTTCCCAAAGAGGTAGCAGGAGTCACCGTCGCCACGGTCGCAGTCGTCTTTCAACTTCGTGCGTGCCGCGGCCTGCTCCTCCGCTGCGCGACGCAGCTCGTCTTGCTGCAAGCTCTTGGAAACGGCGCTGCCGAAGATGTTGGCGTTGTCGCGCGCACGAGTGCCGTCCTTGAACTCCCCGGAAACGGTAAGCACGTCGGTGGGTGCCGCTCGCATCCGGTCAGCCTCGACAAGCTGACGCAGGGGTCCGGATGCGAGGTCGAAGCGTGCTTGCCCGCTCACGTCGGTGGTCGCCGAAACCGTCGATGCTCGTTTCGCCCCAACGCTGATGGAGACGCCTGGGATGGGCACGTCCCGCTGCTGCCGAGGCGTCCAGATGACCGCCGTAACGATCAGCTCATTCTGCTCGACGCGCGACTTGAGCTGGTAGACGCCGGGACAATCACCCTCTGGCTTGCGTGGCTCGCCGCTGTCGCAATGACTGACGCAGCTTGCGACGACACGACTGCCTCCCCGCGCGTCCCAGCTTCCTGGCACGGGTCGCCATACCGTCTCCTTGTCGCCCGAACACGGCGCGGGACCGCACGCCCACTCGTACTGCCCCTGCCAGTAGCGCTGCGCGACAGGCATCTGTCCTGCGGAGCACGCGAGGGCGTCACTCGACGGCTGCCTTGGGGAGACGACCTTGGTGGTGCACGCCGCGAGCATCACGCTGCACAGCACCACCTCGCCTCCCATCCACCAGATGCGCGTCGCCGTCATCGTCTCGCCTCGGTTTCTCGAGCCCATCAGCGGGGGAGAGAGCGCCATCGAAGGTAAGTCTTGTCTTGGGACGACTCAAGACATGACCTGTGTTCATGTTGTCTCGTTCGACGCGGGGCGAGTGGTTGCCGCATCCCCTTTCCTTGGCGGCCGCGCGCTGCCGCTTCTTCTTCGTCCCGTTCTTCATGCTCCCATCGAGCACACGCAGCGCGGCGATAACCGGGGCCGCTGCGGCGTTGACCGGATCTTCTTCTGCTTTCCCGCGCGCGTCGAGTTGCAAGGCAGGTGGTTCTTCGTGATCCGGCCAGCACCAAGCCGAAGAACGGGGACCGCGGAGTGCGCCCTTCGACCTTGCCGCCGGGTCGTCGGAAACCTGCTGGCACGACCAGCTTGGACAGCGAGACGAGGGAGAAGCTCCTTCGACTGGTCCGCAGCCTGAGCGATGTCATCGCGGGGCGCGCCGTATCGCCGCAGGTGAGGGACGAGGCCGTCCGGCTTCACGACGCGATCTTCTGTCCAGGGAAGAAATCCGTCAGTTCAAAGCGCGGCTGACAGATCCGAGACGGAGGCGTCTGCAGCAACGCCGTCCCTGGCACGAGCGCGCGGCCGTAGTCAGGGCAACGTGACCCGCGGGTCGCGTCTCTGGCGAGCGCGCCGACGCCCATCGTAGTCTTGGGACGATGGGCACCTGCCAGTAGCGCGCGCAACCCACCATGCCCGGGCCCGCGCCACGATACAATCCGCACGAGACCGTGCTGAGCGCCACATGAACCCGCAGGACCTCAGGCCCGGAGCCGTGGTGATCGGGCTTCTCTCAGAACCCGTCAAGGTAACGTCGGTCATCGTGCGGCCCGACGGGTCGATCTTCATCGTATGTCATGATGCGACCGGGCTCACTCGAACCGCCGCGCTGTCCGAAGCGGATATCATTAGCCTTGTGCTATCCGAGGCTGCCCCTGAGCGCCCACGAGGGCGCATCGTCGCGGACGGGCGTCTCATTATCCCGCTCTACCACGGTACGAGCAGCCTTTTCCTCTCGTCGATCCTCGAGCACGGTCTCGGAGGGCGCAACGTCATTCGCGAACTTGGCGTCATCGAGTTGTTGGGTGACGTGGTTCGGCTTTGCGATGACGGGCTCCCGCCTGAACCCCAGTGGCTGCTTCGAATGGATGCAGCACGTAGAATGGCCTCGCAACAGGTGACCGCCGCGGGCTTCAACTTCCGTCACGGCGGTACGTACGTAAGTCCTTCGCCGGTCACGGCTGCGCGGTACGCGATGAAAGAATCCGGCTCGGAGATCGTATGTCGCTTCTTGATGCTGTACCGCCGTATCGAACAACAACGGCCAGATCTCCTCCGCGCTCTGCAGCGCGACCCATCCGCGCTAATGTCATTCGCTGCGCACGACCATGTACCGTTACTGATCGAACTGTCAGACGTGCCGATTCAGTCGCTCAGAACAGAGCAAGGTGGCCCGGTTGAACAGATACTTGAAGAAATCGAGGGCTTCCTCAACGACATGCCGGACAATTTTCCGGGCATCGTTCAGCAGCACAATTTCGAGCTCGTACGCGCCGTGTCAAGAAGCCAATTCCATGTCCACCGGATAATGGATTCATGGGAGTACGGATCTGAACGTCTCCCTCTCGCGCCATACGACGAATCGTAGGGCTCTGGCCTTCCCCGCGCGTGGCGAGCTATGGGGTCTACCTCAACTACGCTTCCCAACACGCCGAAGTCGGCCGACTTGCTGTGAGCTTGGCGACCTGGCAGCCCTCGCACCGGAGCGGGTTCGCGCGGCGGAAGCTTCGTCGGCAGCGTCTAGACGCCGAAGGTCGACCGCTTGCTGCCGGTGTGCACGATTCGAATGGCCCCAGGCGCAAGTCTCGCCAGTCGGGACTATGATCAGCGTGGTCCACGAAGTCCCTGCCGTCTTGCCCCGTATGAGGGTCCTTTCCTGGAACATCAGACACGGCGGTGGTTCACGCTGCTCGCAGATCGTCACGGCGATCCTCGGCCACGAAGCCGACGTGGTCGTCTTGACGGAAGTTCGGCGGTCGTCAGCGATGCTCAACGATGCGCTTGCGACGGCCGGATGGACCCATCAGGCCGCCACGCCGCTCGTGGGAAACGCGAACGGGGTCGTTGTTCTGGGGCGCTCGCCCCTAGAGGTGGTGGATGCAGGTATGCCGGACCGGCTGCGGTGGGTTGAGGTTGTCGTGCCTACCGCCGGGGTTCGAATCGCGGCGACACACCTCTGGATCGAGAAGGACAGCCGCGACGCCGAGTGGGAAGCCGTGCTCACCCGGGCGGCGACGATCTTCTCCGAGCCGACGTTGATTATCGGAGACCTCAACACCGGCATGCACTGCGAGGACGAAGCCGGAGCCACGTTCTCCTGCTCCCGACACATGCGGCGGCTGATCGATGCGGGTTGGTTGGACGCCTGGCGAAAATTCCACCCGGGCGAGCGTGAGTTCACGTGGTTCAGCACGCGAGGGGGGAAGCAACTCAACGGGTTTCGCATCGATCACGCCTTCGTTTCACCATCCCTGACTGCGCGCGTTGAAGCCTGCGACTACTCCCACCAGGAGCGGGTCTCCGGGGCGTCCGACCACTCGGCGCTTGTCGTCTCGATCGGCCGTTGAGCACCTGAGACCCGGGCCCGTACAACCAGAGCGGTCCGGTCTCACGCCATCGTCTCCAGGTCCACCCAGTAGCCCGCGTGATCGCTCATCCGAGAGAGACCCACGGCTAGAGAAAGTGGATGCACCTCCACTTTCCGACGAGCAGTCCGCTCATCACTTGGCGATCCTCATGATGCCGCCGCCCGTCCCGTTCCCGGTGTCCGCCCAGTAGATGCTGGTCGCGTCAGTCACGATGGTTGTAGGCCAGCTCTGGGACGTTGCCACATTGGCTGTGTTCCCGCCGCTGATCGGCACGCTCAATACAGCGCCGTACTGTGCGTAGGCCGTCCAGTACACGTTTGCAGAATCCACCGCGACATCGTCGGGAGCCGTGAGCCCCCAGGCGAGGCCGGTGGGGTTGTTGGCACAGCCTCCGACCGCGCACTCCATCACTGTCCCCGAGGTAGTCCAGTAGACGTTCGTCGAGTCCGTGGCGATACCGTTCGCCGAGGTCTGGTTCGTCGCGAGCGTCACGGGGTTTCCGCCCGCTACGGGGACCTTCATGACGGCGTTGCCGTTACGATCTGTCCAGTACACGTTGATGCCGTCGCTCGCGACCTCCCAGGCCCCGCCCGATGGTCCCGCGCCGATTGGCTGCGCCACGCCGCCACACCCCGTCTTTGCGCACCGGAAGACGCCTCCGCCCGTGCTCGTCCAGTAGACGTTCACCGCATCGACGGCGAGGCCGATGGCGCCAGTCGGCGTCGTCGCCAGTGTCGTCGGGGTCCCTCCGCTCTTCGGCATCTCCATGATGCCCGCACCCATCCAGTAGATGTTGGTGGAGTCCAGTGCGATCGCATTCGGAAGAGCGCCTGTCGCGACCGTCGTAGCAGTGCCTCCATCAAGAGGGACTCTCAGCACCGCCCGGCTGATGCCGTCAGTCCAGTAGATGTTCGCCCCATCGACGGCGAGCGCTTCGGGTTCTTTGCTGAACCCGACGGCGAGTGGCTGGCAGACGCCCGCCGTGCAGGGTCCGCCCTGACAGCTATGGCCGCACGCCCCGCAGTTCGCCGGGTCGGTCTGAGTGTTCACGCAGGAGCTCCCGCACGTGATGTTCGGGCTCGCACATGTGCAGGCGCCGTTCTGGCAGGTCGGGGTGCCGCCCTGGCACGCTTGCGTGTTCTGCCAATTGCCGGTCGAGTCGCAGGTCTGCACCTCGTTGCCGCTACACTGAGTCGAACCGGGGACGCACGATCCAGAGCACACCCCGCTCGCGCACACGAACGCGCAGCTCGACTGCGGGCCCCAGGTGCCGGTGCTCGTGCACGTCTCGACAGCCGCTCCCACGCATTGCGTGGACCCGGGTGTGCACACGCCGGAGCAATGGCCGTTGCTACACACGTACTGACACGCTGCGCCGGCCTGCCACTGCCCGCTGACGCAGGTCTCGGGAGTCTGCCCGACGCACTGAGTGTCTCCGCTGTTGCAGACGGCCTGGCTCGCGTCTGCATCGCCGGGGCCGTCGAGCGACGAGTCGGTTGTTGGCGCGTCGCTGGTATCGGTCGCCGGCGCATCGAGCAAGCCGGCGTCGGTGCTGCTCCCCGCGTCAGCTTCTGCTCCCGCATCTGGGCTCTGTCCCGTCGCAACGTCGCTGCCGGTTTCGGTGAGTGCGTCGAGACCGGCATCGGGGCTGGAGCCAGTGTCGGGCCTACCCTCGGCAGCGTCGGCGGCCGAAGACGTGGTCTCCGGAGTGCTACTGCATGAAGCAATCGTGAGAGCGATGAGAGCCGCCGATACTGGCGCGGCGATCGGTGGTCTGAAGTTCATAGACTTCCTCCTTCAGACCTCTTTTTCCGTCCCAGTCGGCGACCTTGCCGCAGCAGCCCCAGCACCCCCTGCATCGGTCGGGGGAACGCCGGCAGGCGCGGGCTCTCCGTGCGGGGCTGGCCCGTCTCGATCGAGGATGAACCAGCGCTTGGCCTGGGCGCCGACGTATCGGGTGAGCGCGTAGTTGCCCGTGGCGCCGAAGACGACGCCGATGCCGAAGGGCAGTGCCTTCTCGAGCGCCTTGCGCGTGAAGACGAGCCCGAGCTTCTTGAACAGCTCCTTGATCGCCTGTAGCGCCGCCCCGCGAAGGTACTGCCGCAGCAGGTTCACTCCCGCCTTCGAGGCGACCTTCACGCCGGCTTGTTCGCCCAGCTTCTCGAGGGTCCCTCCTGCCGAGATGAGGAAGGCTAGGTGCCGTGCGTCCGGCTCGGTGAGGTCGTATCCGAACGCCTCCGCGAGGCACATGCACATGTCGACCTGGAGCTTCATGCAGAGCACGGCGTCGGTCGCTGCGCCTCCGACCATGGCGATGGCAGTGCCGAGGCCAGGGATGACGCCAGTCAGCGCACTGGCCCCGCCGACGGTGGAGCAGAGGCGCGCGTATCGCGAGATGATGTGGTCTCCGACTCGCTCCTGATGGTCGTGCGGCGAGGTGTTCGGCCTCTCGCGCTCGCTCCGCGTCCGAAGCCGCTGCACGAGCACCTTGGCGTCGCTCGGCGAGATGGCCATCGCCTGGACCCGCTCCAGGAGCCAGCCCGAACGTCCTTCCCCCGACGTGTCGTCACTGTTCGCGCCCATGTGCTGCCCCTCGCCCCGGGTAAGTTCGTCCTGGACGAACTAGGATCGCTCCCGCCCTCCGTACCGTCAAGGCGTGCCTCGACGCGCCAGGCCCGATCCTCTGGCCCGCCAGATCGGTCGGCGGGTAAGGCAGCTCCGTCAAGAAGCGGGGCTGACGAGAAGCTGGCTTACGAAAGCGACGTCGGTTCCAAGGGCTACCTGAGCGACATCGAGAAGGGACTTGCCAGGCCAACGGTCGAGACCCTGCGGGCCATAGCCGAGCACCTCGAGGTCGATCTCCTCGACCTGGTCACCTTCCCCTCGAGAAGCGAGCGGCAGGAACTCGTCGATCGCACACGGAAGCTCACGGAGGGCAGCATCAAGCGCTTGTTGAAGGAGATCCGGGCAGGCTCGCAGTCGCGCGAGCGGGAGGCGTAACTACCCGCGCAGCTCCGTACATGAGCGAGCGCGCCCCACGCGACCTCGCACTGACGACGGACCCGACGGGGAAGTCCCCGTCGCCCGGGACGTGCCCTCACTGCGGGCATCGTCCCGACGCGGCATGAGGTCAGGTGTCGAGGTCCGGCACGACGCCGAGCCGCTTGCGCTCGTTCGCGATGAACTCGCGCCGCTGATGCTGCTGCATGCCGTGAGCGGAACTGGTCCCCGGTCGGAGCCAGTCGGCCTCGCGGCGTACGAGGTAGCGGAGCAGCGCGTGCACGGGCATCTCGTAGTGCTCCGCGACCTGCTCGAAGCGCTCCCACTCTTCGGCGGACACGGGCACGGTGATGTTTCGATCTCGCATGGGACACCTCCGCGACGGAGCGTTGATGGCCGCGTCGCGTCGAGGAGCATGGCACGGCAGGCGGTGCCGTTCGACCCCGGGCTAGCTGCCCAAGAATTGGCGAGGCTGCCCATCAATTCACCCCGCCGAGGGCAATAAAAGGCAAAGCCCCCGCGACCCATCGACGCACGTAGGGGTGGGACGCTCGACACTACGCTCCCAGCATTCGAGAGGACCGCGCGCTTCGGCGCCGGCGAGCCCCCGTCAGGTCACCTGGCCGGGGGTTTCGTCGTGTCGGCCGCTTGCCGCCCGCCGGGCGATCGGTGGCGCGTTGATTCTCAACGCGAGCCGGGCTTGTCGGCGTGGCGTGGGCGAGCCAACGTCGTTGTGATGGCGTACGCAGCGGTCGCGAACCTCATCGACGCGACGTGGGACTCGTGGAAGTCGGCGCATCGAGCGGGCGACCGCGCAGCCGTCGAGGCGAACGAGGATCAACTTGTGTGGCTGGCGGTCGAGGCCGTGCACGCCGTCAGTCGCGGGCAGTCGAATCCGATCGCTCGCCGCGTGCTTGCTGACGCTCTCGAGCCGGCGGCCCACTCGGTCGATGGCGTCGCCGACGTGCTGAGGAGAGCTGGCTGGCGTTGAGGCCACTTGCCGACGAGCACCTCTGTCGTAGACCGTCTCCGCCCGCCTGCTCGTGGCCCAGTACCCCCCACCCGAGAGCAGTGCGGGCCCATCTACTCCCGCTGCGGCGTCTAGCGCGCGGAATACGTTGTGGCGCGCTTCTGCCCCCTCGCCTTGAGCTTCTTGGTGCGCAGGCCCTCCTTCAGCACGCGCGGGACCTCCCGCACGTCGAGGGCGAGCGCCTTGCGGATCTCCTCGGCTCGCAGACCCTTGCCGCGGGTCGCCGTTACCGCGGCGACCACCTTGGCCAGCGTCGCCTCGATCTCCTCCTGCGTGCGCCGGGCGAGGCGCCCGCGGAGGCGCCCCCGCTTCCGGAGCGGATCGGGCTGCCCTCCCCCGCCTCCGCCTGGTGAATGTCGTCCTCCGCGAGCGCCTGACTCGGCGAGAAGGTCCTCGATCGAGGCGGTGCGTACAGCGGCGAGGACGCCGTCGGCGAAGGACTGGGCGAGGTCGTTGAGCTGAGAGCGGAGCGAGGTGGCCATGGGGCCGGCGACGATACCACCGTCACGCGATCCGCGGAGCCTGCACGGTGCACGGGAATCCCTACTTCTTTGGCTTGCTCGTGGCTCGCGGGGGCGGCTTGATCTGCTCCCAGGTGAGGTCCGGGTGATCGCGGAATGCGGTCGGCCCAGTCAATTCCTGCGGCGGGTCCCACTCGGCGAGGTTCTTCGGCACGATCACCGTGATCCGGTGATTGCCGTCGGCGTCGACCTCGTGGCGCACCTTCTCGTGCGTGCCGTGCTTCCACGCGATGCGTTCGATCGACGCAATGAGCGCCTTCACCGTGACCATGCTCAGAGGCTACCCGCACTCGGCTAGACGCACGTTGACTCTCAGCGCCGGGCACCGAGCCCCGGAGAGCCTTCCGGCAGGTTGCGCCGCCGGTTAGGCGTCACGCGGACGACCCCACCGCGATGTCCGGCCCGCGCACCGCCTACAGACTCAGCGCGACCTAAGTCGCCTGCATCGAGCGGAGGCGAGAGATCATTACGTCGTTCGGCCATGCGGGCGTGCGCCAGCGGGGCGGGTCGATGTCCGGCTCCTCGACGATGCAATCGCCGACCACCTCGACGAGCTTCTCCCAGGCTACGCGGACCACCTCGCTGCCCTTCACGCCTGGCTCCATGAGCAGCATCACGAGATCCGTCCTCGGAAGCACCGTCGGGACGTCCTTCGACCAGACCGCATAAGTGAACGCTTGGCCGTCGTCGCCCTTCAAGCCGTTACAGGAGGCGACGAAGACGTCCTCGCCAAGCCGCTTCTGGAGCGGGTCTTTCTGCGTCTCGTACTCGGCGATGGCCGCCTTCACGTGGGCGACCGCGACGTCGGACGCGAGCGGGTGTCCGGGGTCGAGCTTCAAGGGCACGACGACGCTCTTGTCATCGACTGTGTAGAGCGTGGGTGAGATGCGACGTGGGGCGCCCTCGAACTCGGCCATCGCCGAGTTCACGAGGCGACGCAGACATTGCTCATCTCCATCTCCGCCGACGATAAGCAGGTCCCGGCGCGGGACGATCGCGACGGGGCGGCCCTTCACCTTGCCCGCGAATGACGCCAGCCACTGGGGGACCGCAAGCCGGGACGATTCGTAGCTGTCGTTGCGAGCGACGAACCAGATCGGGTACGGAGCCTCGGGGTCGTACGGCTCTACGTCGTCCACGAAGTTGGTCCGGGCGTTGTCGGTGGCTGCGGCGAACACATGGGGTGCCTGAACGCCCCATGCCTCGGCCATGCCCGGCGTCACGTAGGCCATGCTGTGCTCCGAGTCGAAGCCAACGCACTCGATGACGAACGGCAGGAATGGGCGAGTGATGGGCAGCTTCTCGCGTGTCACCGTCACCGGCATGTTGCTGAACATCGACGGCGCGCGCAGCAGGGGCACCAGCCTGGGACGGACCTCCTCCCAGCTCATCGTCGACGTGTCTGGTGTCTCCAAGCTCGCGACGAACTGTGCAATTCGCCCGCGGCGCGTCTCGGGCGCGTCGTCACGCGACTCCCGGAAGACGTTATCCAGGTAGACCTGCTGTTCGCCTTGGCCGCGATCTACGAGGAAGCCCAAGACCTCCGGGTGCCTCTTGACCGTCGCTTTCGGGAACCGCGCACGAATGGCGGCCTCGATCTCGGTCGCGAACAGCTCCTCGGGTTTCGGCGGCTTGGAAGCTTCCGCGGGTTGCTCACCCCCACCGAATGCACCCCGCAGCTTTCCCCAGAGGCTCATCGGAAGCTCGATCCTATCCGAGCCTGTCAAAACCGACCATTGAGGGCCGCATGTCGAGCTTTTGGAGATTCATCGTGAGGACTCCGCCGCGACATCGGCATCCTTCGCGTGGTCGGTCGCCCGAACCGGTCCCGCGTCGACTCCCTGGCGCTCGGCGGCTTCCAGCATCTTCGCCATTGTCCGCGCCCGATCGTCGGTCGCTTCGTCGTGCTTCTTGGCGCAGGCCCCAACGAGCAGCGCCGCACACACGGCCAGAAAGAAGGCACGCGCGTTCATGGCTGCGACCTAATCGCCCGGGACTCGACGCTCGCGCGGGCGCGGGTGACCGCGGCGTCGAAGGTGCCCGGCGTGGTGAGCGCCGAGAACACGGCCGCCTGGACGCCGAGGCCATACGCCGCGTCCGCGCCAGCGGCCTTCGTCACTGGCGCCATGTACTTCGCCTCGATCTCGGCGGCCTTCGTATTGGCCTCGCCCGCCTCCTGCGTGAGACGCGCCCGCACGTCAGGATCCACCGTCCTCTCAGCCTCGGCGAGCTTCGCATGCGCCTCATTGAACAGAGGGCGCATGGCCGTGGCTGCGTTGCTGGCGTATCCGGCCGCGTCGATGAATCCGCGATCGGCTCGGGCCTGAAGCTCCGCCCGCATCCCGGCTCGCTCCGGCGCCGCCAGCGTCGCTGCCATCGCGGCGGCGGCATTGTCTGAACCGGAGTGCGCCTGCGCGACGTACGACTTGAACGTGCGTTCGAAGTTGAGCGATTGTGCGAGCGCGACGACGCCCGCATCGCTCGCGCCAAGCGCGCGCTGCAGTTCGCCCTCGCGCTTCGCATCTTCCACGCCGGCTTTGTAGAGCCCTGCGAGCCCCGTCACGGCGCCAGCGATGGGGCCGAGAGCGCCGAATGCCGGCCCGTAGTGCTCGGCGAAGTGTGCGGCTCGTTCGAGAGCCTGGTCCATCGCTCGGTCGATCGCGGCATCCTTCGCGTGCCCGAGCGCGGCGCCGTCACCCCCGAGCCCGGTGCGGTGGGCGCTCGCCGACACGGTGGCGTCGAAGTGCAGCGGGTGCCCGGTCTCGCTCTGAATGCGCGAGGGATCGTGGTCGCCACTGTCCTCCATTGCGCGTCGAAGCAACTCGTCGGTGTCCGTGCGGCTGTAGCCGCTGATCGGGTCTGTCATGGTGTCTCGTCTCCCTCTGACCCCCAATCGGACGACCCTGGCGCGGGTTGCGCGGAAACGTACGCGCCGCAGCGGTCGCAGAACGCGAACCGCTCGGGCCAGCGAATCCATATGTCTGCGTGTTGACAATCGGGGCAGCGCCGTACGAGCCAGAGATGCGGATCGCGCCAGAGCCAGAGAGTGTGAGTCACACCGCCCTATCGGTCGCTTGCGTCCCGGGTTGCTAGCGGATCGCCCTCAGCCAGCTACCGCGACCCTGCGTTCGACCGCATCAAGCACACGGGCCGGACGTTACGCGGGGCCAAGGACGAGGTTCACCGTGCTGCGACCCCGAAGCTGCCTGACAACCGGCAGCTCCGGGGTCCGCCCAGCTCACGATCCGCAGGCGCTGGCGAACGCGCACGACCGGCATCCCCATCCGCGGATGCGCACGTCGACGCCGGCGCGAACTGCATGAAGAACGTCGAGCACCGTTTCGGAGAACTCCCTCTCGTCGCCTCGCCGACGGACGAGCCGCTCGACCTGGACGTCCGGCTTCGCGGTCTTGGTCGTGACGAGGAGCTTCAAGTCCACCTCGCCGTGACCGAGTTCGCGAGCGGCCATGACATAGGCGGTCGGCTGCGGGTCGTACTCCATCTGGTCGGCCGACCACTTTCTCTTGCTCGTTTTCAATTCCCACAGCTCGGTCTTCCCGCTGTCGACGACCACAGCGTCCATCGCACCGATGAGGGGCACTGGAGCAATCTCGCCGGTGACCGGGTGCGCGAGCTCGAGGACGAACGCCCGCTCGACGTCGAGCACCTTGTCGGGCCGGGGCACGCGCAGGATGAACTCGTCGAGCATCTTCAGGCCGAGCGCGATGCTCTGCCCGATGTGCTGCTCATCATCGTCGAAGAGAACGGGCGGCCCATCGGCGTTGACCTCCTCGGTCAAGGCGTCGCGAAAGAGGGCCTGGAGATCGTCGCGCGAGAGGTACTGGCCTTCCACCTCGGGAAGCAGATGGGCAGCGACGACGTGGTGCCATGCGCTCCCGAACGCAAGGGCGATCGGTCGGAACTCCGGCTCGATGCGGTCGACGTACTGGAATCTGTACTTTCTGGGGCATTGAAGGAATGTCTTCAGCGCCGATACCGAGATGTGGGGTAGCCCTCGCAGATCGCTGAGGGGCATGGACATGACGGGGCTCGTCGCGGCTGCTGCCCGAGATGGGCGGCCGTGGGTGAGGTGGTGTTCAGGGGGTGACGGCGACGGCCGTCCGCCCCATGTCGCGCGGAGTGAGGTCAAGGCACCGGCGTTCGGCTGACACTATGATGTCCAGAGAACGGGTGGTGAGATGCGCGGGGTTGACTCGTCTACAGAGGGTCAGAAGCTCGAGCTTACGTGGCACGGGATGCTGCGCCGTGAGTCCTGCACGGACTGGTATCTGGCTGCACGCGACGCACTTGCAGACGCAGCGCGCGCTGCGAACTGGGCGGCGGTGTTCCGGGTCCTCAAGCAAGAGCCGTCCTTCGTCAACGGATGGCGCATCGGCGGCACGTCCTGGTTCACGCCACTGCACCAAGCCGCGTACCACGGAGCGTCCGTCTCGGTTGTGGAGCAGCTCTTGAAGGTGGGGGCATGGCGAACTGTGCGCAGCCAGTCCGGCGAGCGTCCTGCAGACGTGGCCAAGCGACGTGGTCACGCGCGGCTTGCTGCGCATCTGAGGCCCGCCCGGGCGCGCCGGATGAGCGTTGAGACCCTGGAACGCATGCAGAGAAGACTCCACGATGTCATGCGACATCGAATCGCCGCGCTCGAGGGCGTACTCGAGTCGTTGCGCCTTCCCGAGCTAGCCCCCCTGACGGAATACAGGCACGCGAAAATGTGGTTCGCCGTGCCGGGCATGTACGGGGGCTTCCGCTTCTGGCTCAAAGGGACGGCCGGGCGAACCACCCTCGTGAGCGAGAGCTGGTGCCGCGTAGTGGAAGGGTCCGGCGAACGCTACGAGATCACGCCGGATGGAGCACAACTCGTGGACAAGGGATTCGTATGATTGGAGTAACTCGGCGTGGCTCAGCCGAGGGTCAAGGACATGGTGATGCTCGGCGGCGCCGCACCGGGGAGGTGGTGCGCCGGGTTCGGGAGAGGAGGATGCCGCTCGATGGCGGCCGCTCCACCTCTCTTGTTCCGTCTTCAAGGCGACATCTGCCGCACGTCCGCCGCCACCCATGCCGCCGGCACCGTCGGCGACGACAACTACGACGCCGCCCTCGAAGCGGTGAACGCGAGCCGATCCTCGGAGTCCGCTGGTGGGGAGGCGGACGCGGTGGCGACGTGGAAGGGCATCTCGGAGCTACGACGATGGAGAGGGCGGTTCTTCAACCGCCGCCCACTCTGACGGCTTCCCGCTCGCTCCTCAATCCCCCTCTTCGTCCTTGATGTCCTCCGCGTCGCGGCCGAGGCGCTCCTTCGTCTTGTCGCGGGCCTCCGTGATCGTCGAGCAGGTGAGGAGAAGATCGAGCATCGCCCAGACGCGTATGGCCTGCCGGATCTTGTCCCCGGTCCTCACTTCCTTCGGCGGGTGGATCGGTGGTCCGAGCTTCAACAGGTAGTGGGGGTCGATCTTGTGGTCCTTCGCGTCGGGGAAGACGTCTCGGGGGTTCGCGAAGACCTCGTAGTCGTCCACGTGATGGATGCCCTGGAGCCGACTGTCGTACCGGAACGCGATGTAGTTCGGTGGCGATGACGGCCAGTGGCCCTGCGTCGGGTAGAAGTAGCGACGCCGTTTCGTCGCCACCTCCTTGAAGTCGAGGCCCCAGACGCCGCCCCCGCCGAGCGAGACGACGTACACCATGTTCGAGCGAACGTTCTCCATGCCGAGGATCTCCGTGAGGTAGGCTTCACACTCGTCCAGCAGGTGCTTGTTCCGGTTGTTCTCCTCGGGGCGCACGCGACGAACGAGATCCCGGATCTGCCTCCACGTGATGTGCTGAACGGGCACTCCGTCCAAGTCCTTCGGGAGCACGCGCTCGGCGTAGGCCTGCGTCGTGTTCGTCACCGCCACAAGGACCTTCGTCTTCGCGTCCGATGCCCTCAACTTCGGAACGTACTTCTTGAGCTGCCCGATCGTCGGTAGATGAGGGCCACGCTTGGCCTCGAAGACGCCATGGAAGGCGTTGGGCCATCGCAGCTCGACATCGGTGCGACCGTCGCCATGGACCTCTTGGAGGCGAACAACTCCTTCGCTGCCACCGGGCGCTCCGCCCACTGCCTTCGCGAGAGCTTGTGCGAACACGGTCGAGCGCGAAGCGACGAAGCCGAGGGCGTAGGTCATGTCATCCTCCCAGTCGCCGAGGAGATCGAAGACGGTGCCGACGGGGCGGCCGTATCGGAGGAGCTTCATCGGCTCGGATGGTACATCGAGGTGCCGTCGTGAGTTTCACTGCGACGTTGCAACCGAAGGTCCGCGCTAGCGCCGTCAGGGCGTCGGCCTTGAACACCGCGAGCTGGGGACGGACGACCCGGTGTCCCAGGATTCCCAGGACAGGGCGGCGCGGACGGGCGTCGGTTCGGAGCGAGGAAGATGGGCGTGTCGCTTTTGGAGCCAGAACCGGCGCCGACCCCCCGCTCGAAGGATCGGCGCTCGGCTCTCGCATCCCTGGGCTCCCCTCAGTGCGCCTTGGCCGCGTTGCCCGTCCCGAGCTCATCGAGGACGGCGCTCGCCTCTGCCTTCGTCAAGTACTGCACGCCGGTCTTACCGGTCCTCTTCTGGACGAGCGCACGCAGTTCCTCGCGTCCGATGCTCTGGCGCCTGCACGCGGCCTGAATGGCCCCGAGCTGACGGGCGGTGACTCGGTCGTCCGGCTCCGGAGCTCGCTCCCGGCGACGACCGTTGCCGTTGCTTGCAGATGCCCCACCGTACATCTCAAGGGCAACCCCGAAGAGCGACGCGCACTTCTTCAGCGCGTCACTCGAGGCGGCCTTGAGGTCATCGGCGATGCTCACCGCGCGCCCCTCGCCGTCCACCGTGATGGAGGAGCCGCCAAAGTGCATCTTCGTTTGCCCGTCGGCCACCAGCTTCCCCAGGACGATGACCTCATCGGCCTCGACCTTGTGGCTCACCACCTCGAACGACCAGGCGTCACACCCCTCATTCAGGCGAGTGATGACGGCGGCGACATCCACGTACGAGAGCGTCTTGCCGTGCTGTCCCGGTCTGGTCTTGATGGCTTCCGGCGGAAACGGACGGCAGAGGATCTCACGGTTCATGATCCCCTCCCGACGTGGAGGTCCAGAAGCTCCCCGGCCATAGCCTCGAGCTCGAGCCGGCGAGCGGGAACCGCCGACTTGGCCGAGGACGTGAGCGCGTTGACGAGGTCGTAGAGCGGCGCGTGCTCTGGCAGCTCGGGAGCGCCCGTCTCTGCGAGTAGCTCCCGCTCGAGATTCGTACGCTCGATGATGGTGAGCTCCCGCAGCTCGGCGATCTGCTGCTCGACGTCCTGCACCATGAACGTCACGGCCTTCTGCCACATCCCCATGACGCCGCGTGCGTGCACGAGCGCCGACGGGATGGCCTCCGCCACGGCGTTGCGCAGCCGGTCTGCGTCACCGACATGCCGGAAGCTGAAGCCCTCGCCTCGCGACATCGCGCGCATGCCGTTGCTGCACACGAGGCGCCAGATGAGCGGCGCAATGTGCACAGCCGAGCGGCCGAAGCAGCTCGTCGACACATCGATCCCCACGTTGGAGACGTCGCCCTTCTTCAGCTCGCGCCTCTCCCCGGGCAGGATGATGCGCATGTTGTCGACGAGCCCAGACGCGACGCCGCGAACGCGCGCCTCCTCGAGCAGTCCGTGCCGGGAGAGCGCGCTGCGGAGCGTGTCGACGAGCTCCACTGGGTCCAGAGGCGCGTAGCGACCACTGACGACCGCTGCGATCTCCCCGCCTCTCAGACGAAGGGTCGCCGCCTGGGCGGCATCGCCGGTCGCGAGGAGCCAGTTCGTCGTCGCAAGCTGGAGTGGCGCCGGCAAACGGTCCCGAATGAACTCCGCCGGTGCGCCGAGGCGCGCCATCAGGTTCGAGAACGCGGTCGAACGCAGCGCCTTGGGCTCGTGATGACGTGCGAGGGGGACGAGCGAGAAGTGGGCGTCCTTCGGTGCGACAGCCCATGTACGCAGGTCGGTGATCGGCAAGTCCGCTGCGTCACCGTCTTCGGCGTGAGCCGCGATGATGCGCTCGGCCGCCTCTTCGAATGGCAGGTCGATGCCTTCCTGCCATTCCGCGCGCATGTCGGGAGCGGTCCGTAGGGGGGGAGGCAGGGTGCTTCCTTCGATAGTCTGTTGTCCGTTGCTCATGGGGGAACTCGATGGGGGCGCGTCTTCGTGGACGAGGCCCTGGTCAGAAGAAACGGCGGCGACGCAAGCGCGTCCTCGCCGAGTGCGAGCGAAAGAGGTTCGCTTGCAGGGTGACTTCAGCGGCGGCGTGGCGGAGCGAGCAATCCGAGGTCCAGGAGGGAGCTCGAGCGCTGGCGCGCCACGATGATGTGGTCGATGAGCGGCGTGCCGACGGCCACTGCGCCCTCGGTCACCGCCTTGGTGAAGGCGACGTCCTCGTCGCTGGGTTGCGGGTCCCCCGACGGGTGGTTGTGCACGAGGATGAATGCGCTTGCGGCCTCCCTCAGGACCACGCGAAGCACATCCCGCACACCGACGTGAAGTCCGTGGACTCCGCCAGACGCGACCCGACGGGCCGCACGAAGGCCGTGACGCCCATCGAGGACGAGCGTCCAAAGCTCTTCGTGGTCCAGCGTCGCGAGCCTGGGTTTCGCCCAGGCGACGACCGCACGCTGGTCGGAAAGACGGGGCATCGCATCGAGAGCGGCAACCTGGACGGCTCTCCGTCCAAGTTCGAACGCTGCAGCGAGGCGGAGGGCCCTGGCGGGACCGATTTCTGCCGTCTGGGACAGCTCGCGGACGCTGGCTCGTGCAAGACGAGCGAGACCGCCGTGCTCCTCGGTCATCGCTGCGACACTGGCATGGGCCGCACCGCCGTGGCCAGCTGCGAGTACAAGCGAGAGCAGCCCGGCGTCGCTCAGGGACTCGATGCCGTCGAGCGCCGCCCTCTGCCGGATGCTACGTACAACGGGCTGCAAAGCGCCGTCCGCGACTGCGTGAATCGACATGTCTCTACCGATTGGTCGCATCCGCCTGGACGCAGACCGGTAAGAAGGAGGTCGGGACGCCCGGCGGCGTCACCCGACAGCTACAGGTAGCCGAGCTCCTGAAGGATATGACCGAGCCACGCCCCGCCCCGGCGACGCTCGGGTATCTGCACGACCTTGGGGGCGAGGCCCACTACGAGAACGCGGTCGGCCAGTGACGGGTGCACCTCGCGTGGCAGCCAGTTGTACCCGCCCCGGCCTCCCCGCCAGCGGAAGTGTAGGCCGTGCCGGTCGACGAATGCTGCGAGGTCGATGTGCAAGCGCCGCAGGGGCACGGTCGAGGCGATGAGATAGCGAGGCACGGTGACGTCGAAGTCCTCCATGTCTCGGAACGAGATCCACTTCTTCGTCCGGTCGGCCAGGGGCTCGCCGAGCAGAACGTCGACGTCGAGCTCGTAGCCGAGGTCCGTCCTGCGTGCGGTAGCGCCGAGGCGGCTGGCGGCGTCCAGGGACCGCTGCCGCCGGCGCTCGAGGTCCCCTTGTACCTGCTGGCACCGGGCGCGCTGAACGAACCCGCGGACGAACGGAGCGAGATGCTCGTCATCCAAGGACCGCATCGTCTCGAGCTTCTTCGCGGGCGTACCGAGCACCTGGGCGAGCTCGCCGGCGTTGTCGGCCAGGTACTCGCCCAGGTTGCAGGTACCCGGCTCGGGAGTCCGCACCAGAAGCGCGAGCTCCCGCAGAGGCTCACGCCGCGCGCTGCTCGTCATCGGAGCGAGGCTCAGTGGTCGAGTCGGGCAAAGACGGCGGTGGCGACGGCATCTTGGCCCTGAGCAGGGCCTTGAACGCCGGCAGGTCCCCGCGCCCCGCGGCCAGGCGCTTGACGTGGCGCGCCACGGCGAATGGGTTCAAGCGTCTCGGAACACGGAAGCGAAGGTGGTCGATACCGAGCGAAAGCAGCACGCGGCGCTCGGCTAAGTTCGAAGCACGAAGAGTCCGACCTTGAATGCGCATGGCGAGAGTCCTTTCGGGAGAAACGGGTTGATGGAATACCGAAGGCGCCCGGAGCCACGGCATGGGAAGCCGGTGCTCGAACGGGTGCCTTGGTGCGTGAACTGACGACGGGATCAGCGACGCCGGTACGGATCGACTTCGAGGTGTTCGAAGTCACGCGGATCGACGTCAGGCGGCCACATGGGAATCGAGCCGTCGCCGTATCGGCGGGTGCGCGGGTCGTGACTGGTCGGTGCGAAGCCGCCCGAAGAGGGCACGCGCGTCCCGATGAAGAGGACGACCTGCCCCCGGTCTGCGACGAGGAGTCCGGTCAGAAGATGGCCTTCGAGCGACCGAATCGTCAGCGGTGGATCGGGCCGGACGACGTCGGCGATCTTCTCGACCCAGTCTTCGACACGAGCGCTGAGCCGCGGCGTGGCCCACTCGACGACCGCGAGCAGGGCGTCGCCGATGGCGGACGTCAGCGCTCGGTCGTCGGCCACAGGGCCTCGCTGATCGTCGCGACGATCGCACCGGCGATGACGGCGGCGACGCCCTTGCGGAAGCTGTCGTTTCCGAGGACGCGGCTGAAGAAGGACGGACCGGTGCTGCTGTTGTTGTCGTTGGACATGAGAATGCCTTTCTGCGTCCATTGCGGGACGCGGTTGGGTGTGGACGCGATGTCGACGCCTACGCTGCGAAGATCGCCACGATCTGCGCGGCTGCGACGACGATGACTGCGAGCGCGCGAAGCGCCCGGATGAAACCTTGGCGACTCATGAGGGTTCCCTCATGGTTCTTATGCCGGGTCCAACTGCGACCTTGCGTCACATGGCTCTCCACGGCCGCAAACACGCGGCGCGGTATCCGAGCCACCCGATCGAAGACGTCGAGGCAGCGAAGGCAAAGGGCTATCGCCAGTGGCAAGCGGTGTGGCCAACGCGACGGTCCGAAGACCACCGAGTGGTGACGTCGGCTGCGTGAGCGCTCGATAGGCGCCGAGCCAGCGGATCACGGATACGATCCGGTTGGGATGGCAACGTCGGTCACCCTGGTCTGGGAGTGCTTCGCCTCGCTCGTGGCAGCGCGCACCGAGTTCGCCACGCGGCCATGCATCTACGTCCAGGCCGACCGCGAGGGGCGCGCCGTGCGAGTAGGCAAGGCCTCGATGGGGCTCGTGGCCCGCTATCGCGGCGGCACCGGATACGCCCTCGACGCCGCGATGCACGGCTCTGGCAACCGCGTATTCGTCGCTGCGGTCGATCAGTCTCTCTGCGAGCTGGTCGAAGCGACCCTCATCCAGGAGCACAAGGCGTCACTACCCTACAACAACCAGGCGCCGTCACCGGATGCGCCGATCCGCGTTGTGCACGCCGGCATCGCGCCTCGATTCGGTGGACGCGAGTAGGCCTCGCGGCGAGTGGGGTAAACGCGTGGCTTTGCGTGTCATGGTCTCTGTGTCGAGCTTCGAGGAGCGCGAGGAGGCGGCAGCAGCAGACAGCGGGAGCCAGCGCGTCCGCGAGACAGCAGCCGTCGCGCTGACGGCGGTGCTCCGCAAAGCGGGCGAGATCCTCTGGCTGGGCGGCTATCTCATGGGCAAGGACCGCTCGGACGGCGTCTCCCCGTTCGGCGACGATCGGGTCGTCAGCCTGGCCGTCGTGGTCCAGACCGCGGGGGAGCTTTGCGGCGGCACCATCACGTTGCTTCGAGCCGGCAACAACTACGCAGCCACCGCGCTGCTGCGCCAGCTCGTCGAAGCGGAGTATCTCGCATGGGCCTCCGTCGGGCCTACGGCCGACGGAAGTACTCGGCGAGGAGTTCGCGGCCACGCGCGCCCTCGAGCATGGCTCCCAGAAGGCGACGCATCTCCGCGAGCCGTCGGCGACGACGACGCGCACGCAGCCGCAGCGGTAGCCCCCGGACGAGGGCACCGAGCAGCCGGGGGAACGATGCGCGCGGTGCAGACGCCGGCGTGGGTCGGTACGGAGTCATGGCTTCCGTATCCCGGCCTCGCGCAGGAGCATCTCCTGGTACGTCGGCACGTCGGCGTCGGGATCGCTCGTCGGCTTCGGCGTCTCCGGCACCTGGAAGTACTGTCTGGCCAGCGCGTAGCCCGCGTCGCTTGTGAACATGAAGTGCGCCCCGAGTTGCTGATACCCGGGTATCGGCTGGCCGTCCGAGCGGAACGACGCCCTCCCCGCGTGGCGGTTGATCCAGATGTAGAGGTCGACCAGGTACTTCTTGTCCTCGATCCGCCGCTCGGCGGCCCCCACCCGAGCCACGTTCCTGAACCGGCCCACTTCGCTGTTGCCGTACACCAAGTACCCCTGCATCGCTTGCTTGAGATCGAGCGCATCGATGAGCGACTCGTCGTTGACGAAGACGAGCACCTTCGGGTCAACCGCTGTGGACAGCTGCTTGTACGCCGCGTGGATGAAATCGCCGATGCGCCTCGCACCGTTGTCCGTGCGAGTCGTCGAGTCGTCCTCGTTACGCGTCCACCCATTCTCCGGTGTTCGCGGCACCACCCCTAGGCACTTCACCTCGACGGCCGCGACCCGCTGCCCGCTCGAGAGCAGCTCGAAGTCAAACGTCTTGGTCGCGGACTCGGGAACCTTCCGGAGCTGCACGCCGTACAACTCCTCGAACAGCTCGCGCACATATCGCTCGTCGTTCAGCTCAGGCACGTCGGGAGTGTAGTACGCGGAGGGAAAACCACACCGCGCCGCGGGGTAGAGCCGCTCCCCATGTCGACGCTCAAGACCCAGCTCGAATCGCTCGCCGCCGAGTTCACCGATAGCGTGCTCGCCGCCGTCCGTAACGCCAGCCGACGACCTGGTCGCCGAAGGCGGCAACCCTGGTGCGCGTGGCGGCGGCGGTGGCATCGGCACCGGCCGCGCGCGATTGAAGCCCGGTCGCCTCGCGCGACGAACCCAGGAGCAGATCGAAGGGGTGCTCGCCACCGCAGAGGTACTGCGCGAAGGTTCTTACGAGCGAGCGTGACCGCGGGCCGGGGCGACGTTCCGTCTCGGATCTGCGGAAGCGCCGCCTGCGTGCGACCGGCGGATCGACGTCACGACGACGGTCACGCGTCGAGCGAAGCGGCTTCCTGGATGCGCTGGAACTCGGTGAGCAGATCGCCGTGCTTCGCGGCCAAGTAGCGGGCGATCTTGGCGTTCTCGAGGAGTTTCTTCAGGTAGCCCCTCGCGATCGTGAGGTTGACGACGTTGCGGCCGTGGGAGTCGTCGATGAGCAGGATGTCGCGTTCCAGAGCCTCCATCTCCGCCTCCATTCGCGCGAGATCTTCCGGCTTCGGACGCGCAGGGCGCTTCTTCGGGGTGGCGACCAGAAGCTCGGGCTTCGTGCGCGACACCATCGCCGCGGCGTAGGCTTTGCTGTAGTTCGCCATCTTGGTCATGATCTCCGCCATCTCGATCTGACGCGGGGCCTGCACCTGGGCGAACACGCGAAGGACCGCATTCGTGATCGGCTTGTCTTTTAGGAGTTCCAGGGCCTCCTCGCAGACGTCCTTGAGCACTGTCCGGCTCATTCGAATGCTCGAGACGGGCCGATCGAGCGCCTTCGCGAGTCGCTCCTCGGGCACACCCGCGTCGAGGGCTCTGAGGATCATTCGGTTTGCCTGCAGCGGCGACAGATGGTTGACCAGCTGCTTGTAGGGGAGCGTCATGTCATCGGTGGACAAGAGGCACTCGGCGGTCTTCGCACCGGACGCCATCAGCGACGCCAGGCGCGCGTGGCCCTCGAGCAGAATGTACGTCCCGTCGGGTTGCCGGAACACGACGAGAGGCTCGACCACGCCAACGACCTGAAGGGACGCCTCCACGGTCTTGTAGGCGACGCTCGCCTTATCCGCCGCCGTCAACGCTCTGGTCGGAAGGATCTTGGCGAGCGGCAGCGAGGTGGTTTCACCCTCGAACGCGAGCTTCACGGGCGCGCTCATGCGGCCCTCCGAACGGCCTCCGCCAGGTACTCCGGCATGTTCTCGAGCTTCTCGGCACGAAGCAGGTTCACGAAGTTCTCGTCCGCCATCAGCCGCTTCAGCGCATTGGCCACGAAGATGAGGCGCATCTCGGTCACGCGCGCCTGCTTGGCGATCCGCTTCTGTCGCCGGCATTCCTTCTGGTAGGCGCGCACGAGCTTCTCGGCCGTGCACTTCCCCTTGGTGTGGGGGGTCTGTGCCCCGGTCTTGTCGCGGCGCCGCTCTTCGACCAGGCGACGCGCGGCGAGCAGCGCCTTCCCCCGCAGACGCTTGCTTGTATACGCCTCCTGGAGACTCCTCTGGATCGAGGCGTCGTCGGTAGACGCAATCTCGACTGCCACGTTGATGGGGATCTGCTTGCTGTCGACGGCGCGGATCAGGCGTTCCTCTCCATTGTCGATCAGCCGCAGAAGCATGCTGACGTAGGGTGCGCTCACCTGGATCTGCTCGGCGATCTGCGCGTGTGTCTCGCCGCGGTCGCGTAGTCTTTGGAGCTCGCGCACCAGGTCCATGGACGTGTGCCGGCGTTTGCCGAGGTTCTCCGACAGGCTCATGACGTAGCGGTCCTGCTTGGGGACATCTCGCACCAACGCCGGCACCTCCGCTTGATCGAGGGCCTGGAAGGCCTCGAGCCGGCCCTGGCCGCAGATGAGGTCATACGTTCCGGGTTCCTCCTCCCGCGGTGCGACCGTGATGGGCTTCTTCAGTCCGACGGCCGCAATGTTGCCGACGATCTCGGAGAACTTCGCTTTGTTGCGCGCGCGAGGGTTGAGAATACGGACCTGGGAGATGGGGATCATGGCGATGCGGGTCATGCTGCCTCCTCGATGCGGACCTGTGCCGCAATGCCGATGAAGAACTCGAGCGTGTCAAACCGGTACGCGTCGACGAAGATGCCGTTCTCCTCCGCGAGTGGGAGGCAGCCCGGAGTTACGTCGAGTGACGGGAAGAGGAAGTAGTCGTGCGGGGCCTCGTTCGCGGCGTCCATGCGCACTGCCACGGTGATGTCGGGAAGAAGGCCCTGGTCGAACCGGATCGCCCACCGAAGGGACCCTGCCGCCGTGCGCCGGCAGCGAGCGAGGACGATCGATGCCGTCACCAGCCCGTTGATTGTGAGTAGGTCAGTGTCCGGGTCGCGCTCGACCTGTCCGCCGACCTGCGCGAGGGCGTCAACGGTATCGGCCACGACCTTCGGGTAGAGCTGGCGCAGGCGGCGGTTGATCTCGAGGTAGCGGAAGTCGCGGTCCGGCTCGTATTCGATCGCTTGGTACGCCTGGACGAGACTGCCGAAGCGGTACCGATACACGCCGCTCGATGGCCCAGGCTCCGCCTCATCGATGAGCAACGCGGACAGCCGGCCGTGCCGCTGGAGGAGCTCGCGCAGGTGCGAGAGCATCTCGTCATCAGTGAACCGGCGGTGACGTTCGAGGATGATCCCTTGCGCCCGGTAGAAATCGCGCGGGTCGACGATGGCCTCGAACGCGTCGTTGCGACGCACCCACTTGTCGGGCGCATTCTGCTCGCGCTTCACCTTCAGCTTGAACGAGACCCGGTTGTAGACGTTGTTGCCGATGTACTTCTCGTTGGTGAGGACCTGATGGACCGTGCCACGTGACCACTTGCCCGAGCCCTCGGCGTTGAGCATCGCAGCGATCTCGGCCTCCTTCCTATGGTCGTCAATGAAGAGTCGGTACATGCGACGCACGGCCTCGATCTCCTCGGGAGGCCCGGGCACGAGGATCACCCGATCGGTCTGGATGCTCTTCTGCTCACCGTGAGACAGGACGCCCTTCTCCTGGCCGTTGATGTCGATGAGCATCCGCCGCAGGCCAAAGCCCGCGACGCCGCCCTGCCGGAAGCCGTTCTCGATGAGTCGACACTGGCCCCGGAAGACCTTGTTCGACAGCTCGCGGCTGTACTCCCCGGCCATGGCCCGCTTCAGGGTCTTGATGATGTTCGACCCCATGCTGCCGTCGTTTGAGAACTGCTCGGCGCAATACTGGACGCTGATTCCGAGGCTCTTGCAGACGTATTCGTAGTGAGCGCTTTCGTCCACGTCCTGGAACCGCCCCCACCGGCTGACGTCGTAGACGAGGATCGTCTTGAAGTCGGCCTTGCCGGTCATGACGGTTTCGAAGAGCTCCTTGAGCGCGTCGCGCCCCTTCATGCGCAGGCCGCTCTTGCCCGAATCCTCGAAGGTCCGGACGATCTCGACGCCGTTCTTCGCGGCGTACTCGCGGATGACCTCTGCCTGGTTCTCCGTCGAGTACTGCTGGTGCTCGGTCGACATTCGCACGTACATCGCGGCGGGGATTTTCGGCGGCATGGGCGCGGCGGCTCCGCTGTCAGGGGGTGGGCTCGTGGCCGCGATCGGTGGCGGCGACAGATCGTCCCTACCGGAACCTGACGGCCATAAACGGTGGGATCGACAGGAGGTCACATCAGGCGAACCCCCGGCTCGAGGACGTGCAGCGCAGCGGCAATGTCCGCAAGACCATGACCGCCGAGCACGCGGCCCGCAGTGAACAGCTCCACGAGCTCACGGCGGGTGCATTCGAACCCGGCGACCCGGGCGAAAGCGACCACTCCCTCTTGCTCGTGGTGGGCTAGGAGGTGGACGAGCTGCAGCGCCGCTGATGCTAGCCGGGCATTCCAGCGTCTACGGGTTCGGGCGGGGACGGGTCCGATTGACCGTAGGGGGTCACCGGCGATCGTGCGGCCCACGGTCGGCCAGGTCCGCCATAAATGACGGGCCACGAACGCCGGCAGGATCCGCCACGTCGCGCCGCAGTCGTCAGCCGCACAGATGTAACGAACGATGTCAACGCGTCCCACGCGAGGCTGCCCGACGACGACCCGCTGCAAGCGGTCATGAACGTGAAGGCGTGCTGCCCCGCATCGCGGGCATGAGGCAGGGCGGTATCCATCCGCGTCTCGGAGCCGCCGCTGGTGCTCGTCCATCTCATGCACGTCGACAGCGATGATCGTCCCCCCGCGGAAGCGTTTTCGGCGCGAGAAGACCAGACAGGGGTCGGGGGAGGGGGGGCCGCTACGGGTAGCCACCGGAGGTGTGCCGGACGACCCCGTGCCGAACGACGGACACGCGCGGGCGTCACTGCGGCACGCTACGGTCCACAAACCCAAACGGCCAAGTTTGGGTTTTTCCTAGCGCCGCCCCCTTACACCCAAGCGGATGGGCGCGGCACGAGCCGACGACGTGCTTCGCGACCTCGGGCGTCGGGTCGCGGAGCTGCGCGCGTCGCGCGGCCTGACACAGGAGCGTTTCTCCGAGGACGCTGACATCACCGTGCAGTACTTGCAGCGCGTCGAGGCGGGCCGCGAGAACCTCACTGTTCGATCACTCGTTCGGCTCGCCAACCTCCTGCACGTGAGCATCACCGACCTCTTCGCGGCACCTGCGAAGCGCGAGGCACGTCCTGGACGACCTCGGAAGCGTTCGTTGCCCTAGTCGCTGTGGGGATATCTGCCGCGATGCTCGAACGCGCCATCTGCGGTCGCTTCACCACCCCACGCGCTCTCGCATCTTGCGCTCGACGGTTCCGAGAGCACTGACCATCGCCCAGTTGACGTAGTGACCATGGGCGAGCGCGTTACGGACGCGCCGGAGGTCATGGAGCAGATTCTTGAGGTCAACCGAGAGGGGAACCTGGGCGAGGATCGTCCCGAAGTCGGCCACGTCCCACTCGTCGCCGGGAACCGCCGGACACATGGCCGGGTACCACTCTCGATTGGAACGTGCCCGGCCTTCGGTGAACGCGCGCAGCGCGTCGCGCGTCTCGTCCGGAGGTGTCTGCGGCAGCGCCCTCAGCAGCAGGCCGCGCGCCAGTCCCTCCAGTTCAAGGCAGTGCTGAAGCAACTCCTTTCGCAGCAGTCCACACACGAGGGAAGACCGAGCCCATCGCCGTAGCGGTATCGAACCCTCGCGCAACGTGGCCCGCGCGACCCACGGCACGAGCTGCGGGACGCCCGAAGGATCCCAAACCAGCCGCTTGCTCTGCAGTGATGCACGGGCACCGGTTCCCGCATCTCGATTCAGGGCGTGCGCGAACGTTGAGAGGGCGGTCCGGTCAACTTCATCGGTGTGCTTCCACTCATCGGCCGCCCATTCGTTGAGCAGGCGCTCGAGGGCATCGTCATCGCCGAGGCCGAGCCTCGATTCGGCGAGAGTGGTCTCCCAGCGCACCGCGCGATCCAGGTGACCTCCGCTCTCCCACGCGAGGCGCTGGTGCAGGTAGTGTGACCACCACTTGGCAGCCTCGGTGCGTGCGTCGAGATCCGCATGCTCCGGCAAGGCGACGTCGAGCGGCCACGACTGCGGCGTCGGCGTATTGTGGCCCACGAGCACGGTGAGCGCGACGTCGCTACGGGACTTGCGCAGGCTCGAGCCGACCTCTTCGATACCAGACCGCAAGCGCTGGACCTCACCGGCATCCACGCCGAGTGCGTCCAGCGCGATCACGCACCGGTCGACGTCGAGCAGGCGCCCCACGATGTTGATCCAGTCGCGTGCCGAGAGGTCGGCCGACATGCCGAGCACCGAGCCGATGACCCGCTCTGGTGAGAGGCGCGAGCCGTTCACGCCTCCGCTGAGCACGCGCACGCCGCTGCCCTGCTCCAGGCTCCGCACGACGAAGCCGACTGCCCCCACTATGGCGCTCCAGCCGATGGGGCCACTGGCTCGCACCAGGTGAGTGCCTCCGGTGGAGTCCCACGGTCCCGTCTCGAGCCACTCGACAAGCTGCCGGCCAGCGGCCGGGTACCACACGGCTTCGCTCCCCGCGAGTCGGACGCGGAGCACGTCTATAGCTCCAGGAGACGGCGGCCCAGTCTCACAACAGCGTCCTCGGCGCCGACCCTGTCCAGCCGGTCGAGGGGCAGCCCCGGATTGGTGGTCGACTTGACCGGCACGAGCCCGGACATCTCCAGCAGCCAGAGCGCATCGCCATCGGCGCGCGCGGTCTCTCGGAACAACAGGCGGATGCTCCACGGGCGTGGTGCCATCGACCCGGCGAGTCGAAGGTCCTTGCTCCGGCTGCGAAGCGAGCACCGGGCGGGCGCGGCGTAGGACGCGGCGGGAACCTCATCGTGTCACGCGTGTCCGACGAGACGTGGTCGTTCGCGCGCTGGCGCTGGCTGTCATGACGCTGCTGGGGACGGGGTTCGCGTGGGCGTCGGCGTCCTGGGCCGCCGTCGATCCAGGCGACACGACCGGAGACTGGAGGTGGCAGCCGCGGACGGTTCCGTCGGACCAGCCACCTCCGCGCCGCGTGGGGCCCGAGATGATGCAGGGCCTGCCTCCGCGAGAGAGGCCCGTGCACCTGCGGGCGAAGGTTCGGCCCATGTTCGTCTGAGGCTGGGGCGATGAATCGCCATGAGACGAGGCGGGTTTCAAGCCTGCCCGATCGGAGGCAGTCCCATCGTCGTGAACCACCGCTCGACCATGCGCTTGCCAGCCGCATCGAGGGGCACCTCGTCGATCCTGATGTTGACGCCCAGCGAGAACCCGCCGGTTGCAATCGGCGTAGGGGAAAGCTTCACGACGATTCGGTTGGTCGAGATGCCTCGGGCCTTGGCCAGGCGATCGGTGATGAGTTGTGCGAACAGTTCGAGAGACGCCTCCTGGGTACCCTGCGAATGCGACCCAGCGGACAGGAACTCGTCCCCGAATCGCTCGACGAAGCTCTCCTGTTCACGCGTCTCCACTGCGCGGGGGCGCGTCCAGCGCACGATGCCCAGGGCGGCCCGCGGCGCGTGTCCAACTGCTACTAGACAACATGCCGCGAACAGGCCGCTGCGCCCGAGTCCGCCCCGACAGTGAACGGCCACGGTATCTCCGGCCCTCACATGTTCGAGGACCCATTTCACGAAGAACGCCGTATCCGCCACGGTTTCGGGCACGTCGCCGTCCTGGATGGCGAAGCGGCACACGCGAACGCCGCGCGCCCTCGCTGCCAAAGGGAGATCGGAGATGCCGAGTTCCTCGAGCTCTGGCCCGCCCACGAGCGACACCAGGATGGCCACGCCAAGCGTTTGCAGTCGCTGGAGATCGTCGTGGAGGTTGCGTTGCCAGTAACCCTCTCGCTTGCCCGGGGCGATTGTCAGGCCAAGGCGGCCACCCATCCGCAGCGCATCGCTCGGCAGGAAGTCGACATGGATCGGCTCGGTCGTAGGGACGGTGCGTGCAACACGCTTCATGCTGGCACGGAGGTCACCCACCGCTGATTTGTTCCGCGATGCGTGCGCGCCTACGGAAGTGACGGAACGCCAGGCGGCGCTCGGTCGGTTCTCCGGTCCTCCCGAACGCCACGCACGTCCGCGCGAACGCCTGCAAGAAGGCGCCGCCTGCCACGGCCCTGAATCGCCTCGGCCCCGCAGGCGTGGTCTCGGGAATTCGTGCTCCATCGAGGATCCGATGATCCGCACAGGATCACGATTCTCCAGATGCCGTCCGGGGCGGCCGCCTGCGAGGCAAGCTCCGGTCGATGACAACCCCGGCTCGATGTCCCAGGTGCCAGAGCGAGTTCGACCCCTCGGCCGTCATGGGCGCGCAGCTCGACGCCGAGCGGCGGCAGCGCGCCGACGAGTCACCCGTCGACGACATCAAGCTGCTCTCTGATTCACCTCGCCCGTGCGTTGTTGTCGTGGGCGTCCCGCAGTGCTGGGTGGACGTCTCGCGAGTGGCACAGCTGCTCGCGCGGCCCCCTTCCAATGACAACGGCCACCACGCCGTCGCGGCGGGACGGGCGAAATGACCTCCACGGCGACCGTCCCGGATGCACGCGAAGGCCTCTACACGCACCTCCGTCTTGCCCTCTCGCTTCTCGAGGACGAGTCGGCCCACGAGCCGATGCGAGAGGTGGCCTGGGCGTGGGCAGCGAAGGTGATCGAGTTTCTGCACGACGAGCGGAGCCTGAGCGACGCGCTCGCCGTCGTCCAGCGTGCCATCCGTCGCGGCGATGAGGAGCGCGCGCGTCACGTTCTCTCGGCCATCGCCCGCTGGTTGCCCGAAGACGGCGTTGCGGTCGCCCGCCTCGGAGACCAGGCGTGTGCGAGAGGCCTCTTGCGGGTTCTCGACGTGGCTGCCCGCGAGCTGCGTCATCGGGAGCTGCCGGTGCCGGCCTCGTGGTCCCAGGCGCAGGTCGACGATTCACGTCGCGACTGGTCGGTGAGCAGCGAGGAGCACGCGCCGCGGGCTCAGCGGGCGAGCTCCGCGTCGGACGTTCTTGCGCTCTCTCCCCGGCAGGCAGAACGCGCCCTTCTGTCACGGATCGTGGTCGACCCCGATGCATTCGAGACGCTCCGCGACCTCATCGAACCCGAGCACCTCGAGACGGCCGGCCACCGCCTGGTCTTGAAGGCGTGCGATGCGCTGCGCAGCGAAGGGCGGTCAATCGACATCGTGCAGGTTGCGCGGTGGCTTCGCGAGCACGACCTCCTCGACGAGGCCGGTGGCCTTGCCTTCCTCACGCAGCTCCTGAACGACGCGGTTTTTGGCGGAGAGAGCTCGGAGGATGCGCTTGTCTCCCGTCTCGTTGTGCCGGAACGGCTCATGGCCTACCCGCTCAAGACGGTCCTGCACGAGACGTTCGACCGCATCGCGAGGGCGAACGTTCGGACCGGCAGAATCACGGGCATCCCCACCGGTTTCGATGACTACGACCGGCTGACCGGAGGCCTCCACGATGGCGAGGTCACCGTGATCGCCGGCCCACGCGGCATCGGGACCACGAGCCTCGCGCTCAACGTCGCCATCCACGTGGCCTCGAGAGCCGACATGGAGGTCTCGGCCTCGGACGACCGGAGGCTCGAACGGTACGGCGTTCTCGTCTTCTCGCTCGGTACCCCGCGCCGGCACATCGTCAACCGGATGCTCTGCTCGGAGGCTGGCGTCGAGTTCGGCAAGGTGCGCAACGGGATGCTCACGAAGCGCGACTGGGAGAAGCTGACGCAGGCCGCGGGGCGCCTGGCTGGCCTCCATGTGTGGGTCAAGGACGAAGCCGACCTCGGAGAGCGCAACATCCGGGATGCCGGCGCCCGCCTTAAGGCCGAGTACGAGAGGATCGCCGCCACCGGCGAGAGGACGCACCGCATCGGCCTCATCGTCATCGACGGCCTACAGCGTGTCCGCGGCGGACGGAGGGTACGCCGGAGGCTGCGAGACATCGCTCGCGAACTGATGGTCCCGATCATCGCGACGATGGATGTCCACGTCGAGGAGACCGACGCGAGCAACCGGCTCGAGAGCAGCGACACGGAGCTGACCGAGGACGAAGCGGACACCCTCTGTCTGTTGCATCGCGAGGGCTACCACAAGTTCGACGCCGACCCCGAGGTCGCCGAGGTCTTCATTGCCTGGCAGTCGAGCGGACCTTCCGACACAGTCCACCTGCGATGTGACTCCACGTGCATGCGATTTCAGGGCCTGCCCGGGAGCGACGGTGATGCATGGTCCGGCTGAAGTCGCGCGTTGCGGCTCGCGTGACAACAGGTTCGTCGCCCTCGACTTCGAGACCGCCACCTGCAGTTCCGATTCTGCGTGCGCTCTCGGTGTCGTCACCGTTGAAGGCTCCCGGATCGTCAAGCGTCGGCGCTGGCTCGTCCGGCCTCCGTACCGGCGACTCGAGTTCACGTACATCCACGGGCTTACCTGGCGCATGGTGGCGGACAAGCCAACGTTCGCCGAGCTTTGGCCGGAGATCCGGACCGAGATACAGGGCGCCGCGTTCGTGGCCGCGCACAGTGCGTCGTTCGACCGCGACGTACTCGAGGCCTGCTGCCGCCGCGCCGGCGCGCGCCCGCCGGCGCTACCCTACGTGTGTACCGTGCTGCTCGCGCGACGCACGTGGGGCATCTACCCGACCAAGCTCCCTGACGTGTGCGGGGCGCTCGGGATTTCGCTCGAGCATCACGAGGCGCTGTCGGACGCCGAGGCGTGCGCGCGGATCGTGATCGCCGCGGGTCGGAGAAAGGCGTGGGCTGCGCTTCGCAGCGCGCGACGGCAGAGGTGGTAGCTCGTGAAGGTGAGTGACGTGGAGGCGCTAGATGAGGATCGCAGTCGTGGGCTGGGGGTCGCTGATCTGGAACCCCGGTGGCCTCAACATGACCGGGCGCTGGCGGCCAGACGGACCGCACCTGCCCGTGGAATTCGCACGGCGGTCAAGTCGCGGGAGGCTCACGCTCGCGATCGAACCGTCCTCCGAAGAGCAGCCCACGTACTGGGCCGTCTTGGGCCTCACGCAACTGGACGAAGCCCGCAGCAATCTTCGCGAGCGGGAGGGAGCCCGGTACGAAGAGGCGATCAAGAGCGTGCGTCGAGCCGATCGAGACATCACGGGTGACGCAATCGCTGGCCGCATTCGCCGGTGGATGGACGCGCATCCCGACATCGATGCGGTCATGTGGACCGGTCTCGCGAGCACGCTCACCGGCACGAGGGCGAGCATCATCGCGCAGGCGGTCGCCTATCTCAGGAGCCTCGATGTGGTGAGCGCGGACTACGCCAACGCCCGCGAGTACGTCGTGAAGACTCCACCGCAGGTTCAAACGGCCGTTCGCCGCGAGATGCGAGCGCACGGATGGGCGGATGAGCCGGCGCCACCGGGGCTCATCGAGGGACGGAGCTAGGCATGAGGACCCCGGAGCTCGCGCGGTTTCGCGGATGCCTGCTCGGCGGCGCGCTCGGTGATGCTCTCGGGTATCCCGTAGAATTCCTGAAGACGGCGGCGGAGATCGAGCGCGCGCTCGGCCCCGTGTCGCCCGAGCGGCTGCCGCGCGCGCGCGGCGGCAAGGCCCTCGTGTCCGACGATACTCAGATGACGCTCTTCACGGCGGAGGGCCTCATCCGGGCCGCACATCGTGCGATGGACCGGGGCCTCTGCTCGCCGTCGGCAGTCCTGCTCGGCGCCTACCAGCGCTGGCTCTCCACGCAGATCGGTGCGGACCTCGAGCCCTGGAACGACCCGCTGCAGCGAGGGTGGCTCCTCGACGTTCCCGAGCTTCGCGCGAGGCGGGCTCCTGGCAACACGTGCATGAGCGCGCTCAGGGCTTCGCTCGTCGACGACGCGCCGGTGCCCACGGTCGACACGCCGCCCAACGACAGCAAGGGGTGCGGCGCCGTGATGCGATCGGCGCCCATCGGGCTCGTCGCGAACGACGTGGAGGACGCGTTTCGCCTCGGGCGCGACGCCGCGGTACTCACGCACGGGCACCCCAGCGGGTACCTGTCCGCGGCGTACTTTGCAGCGCTGGTGCAGCAGGTTGTGCGGAATGTGCCGCTGACGCGGGCGATGACGGCGACCGACGAGCTGCTGCGAGGGGAGCGGGGTTGTGAAGAGGTGCGCGCGGCAATCGATGCGGCGAGGGAGGGCGCTGCAACAAGGCCCACTTCGCGGAAGGAGATCGAGCGGCTCGGAGGCGGGTGGGTGGGTGAGGAGGCGTTGGGGATCGCGATTCTCTGTGCGCTCACGAACGCTGACGGGAGCCCCGGTTCGATTGCAGCTACGCTTTGGAGATCGGTCGCTCATGCTGGGGATAGCGACAGCACCGGGAGCCTCACGGGGAACCTGCTCGGGGCGATGTACGGAGTCGATGCGCTACCGGCAGCATGGCTGGATGACCTCGAACTGCGGGAAGTCATCGAGCGACTAGCGCTGGACCTGTACGAGGTGTGCGTTCTGGGGACCGTGCCGGACGCCAGGCGGTATCCTCCGAACTGAACTTGCAAGGTTGCTCGATCCCATCGTCGGGGAGCTTCACCGGATGGCGGGGATCGAACGAAGGCGCATAGCACCAGCCTAGGTCGACCCTCAGAACCATGTCATCCTCCAGCCCTGCACCGCCGACGCCCGCGCTCATCGACGAGCTCTCGGCCGCCAAGGTTCCGCTGCTGGAAAAGCGGACGCTTGGCATGAGGAATGTGCGCTGCGGGAGCGTCACGACACACCAGGGAGACTGGTTCGTGTGCCGTGCGAACCAGGATCCGGGTCGCGCGAGGCTGCTCGATGTGGCGGTGCGTTTGCGCGGCCAACGCGAGATGCCATGTCTCGCGGTCCTGGAGCCTCCCGCGAATGGTGACCGGAGGCTCGACGTGACCGACGAGTACCTGCGCGCCTACCAGAGCATCGCGTGGCACGTGTTTGGCATCGCGCTAGTTGTCGACAGCCCGGGCCGGACCTTCGCAGTGAGCGACGTCAGTCCGACCGATGCCGCACGTGCCGAGTTCGAGGTGCTCGTCACAGCGCTCGCCAGTGCCCTGCACGAAGACGCGCGGACCGCTGCAGACGGAACGCGGTGGATGGTCCCCGAGGACAGTCGCGAGGCAGAGGCGCTCGTCCGCATTACCTGCAATCGCGTCCTTCGTCCGAGGGGTTTCCGTCGCGAAATCGACGGCGGCGACCTGGGCAAGAAGTACTCGGGGTTCTGGCGCCGCGCTGAAGCGGATGGTGTGTGGACGTGCAAGGAGGGACTGGTTCGCGCCATCGCGCTCGAGTCCAAGCTGAACGAGGACAGTGAGGCGCCGCTCTGCCAGGTTGTCGACCACCTCGCACATGTGACGAGCAGCGGTCGCAGCGGGGGCGTTGTTGGCGTGCGGGTCCACCTCGCCGATCGCGTTCCACGTATCCCGAGTACGGAGATCAAGCAGATCGAGCACTCGATGCTCGTCCGCTATTTCAATGTCGTCGTTCAATAACAGCTCATGGACCTCGCCGCGGTGGCGCATGTCCTCGCCGCTCGTCGCAGACCTCCGCTAGAAGGGCGGGTCAGACGAAGATCGGGCGCCTAGCGGGACCGCGCCGACATTCCGTGACCGTCCCGTCGCTCACCCTTACGGTCGAGCCGGGGAAGCGGGGGCGAGGTCCGCGCGCCACAGCTGCGGACGATCGGTGCCGACCAGCCCCGGGATGGGGGTGCCGACGGGCACGGCTGCAGCAAACAGGGGATGAGCGTTTGCATGCCGGCGCTGGAGCAGAGCCTTCGCCCGTTTGTTCACAGGCGGGAGCACGACCGGCGGGGGCGGGAGCTCCCGTACGTGCTCGCCCCCATCGACGCGCGCGCGGTGCTGCTGGATAGGCGCCATCTTCTCGGGCCGAGGGCTGTCTAGCCTCACCTGCGACGGCGCAAAGGGTTGGGAGATTGTGGTCGGCTCGGTCGTCCGGAACGCTGCCCAGAGGGCCAAGCAAGCGAGGAACGTTGCGAAGCCTCGGAAGAAGCCGGCTAGCACCATGCGTGTGGGACACACCGCCGGGCGCGTTGTTCCCGTGGCGCGCCGGGCAAGCGTTTGCCCAGTTCTCAGGATTGGTCCTCGCGACATGGAGCCGGCTTGGCAGAGGGGTCGCGGGCGTGGCTCCCTGTTCCACCCCGGGTAGCGCCACCTTGATCATCGGGAAATCCATTACGCGGACGACCACGCGAGTCCCGTCCCGAGCAGCGTCACGACCACCAGCGCCAGCGCGCGAATGACGGTGTCCGGTCGGACACGAGCGGCACGACCAGGTTCCCCCCGGAACGCGCCCCGGATTGGTGCGGCTGGTCGGGTCTGCTCGCGGCGGTCAGACGAAGAAGGGTGTCTCGTCTACCCTTGGAAAGGAGCAGTAGATGGACTGGGTCATCAAGGGTGTCCTCGCCCGTGCATCACGCCCCGGGTCCGTCGAGGGCGTGTCACGCGCGGCCATCGACGAGTGGATCTCGAATGCGCATGGCATGGGCATCCGCACCATCTTGTGCCTGCTGGCCGACGAGCACTTGGCGCTCTACAAGAAGTCGCTGTCGCAAGCGACGAGGAGCACCTCCAGGTGGAACGCGGCCTACAGGGGACGCCCAGGCCAGTGCTCGTTCACTGCTCGGCGGGAATCGATCGCACCGGGGCGGTCATAGAACGGCTGCTCCGTCGCGGATGGCCTGGGCGGTCGTGAAGCCGACGTAGTGATCGGCATGGCGGCGCAGCACTCCTAGGCAGACGCTTGCAGGCGCCCGCCGCCGCCGCGATCCTGTGGGTGGTGGACTACGACAGGTACAACCGCGAAGAACGCGCGCTCTGCTCCCACTTGTTCCGCCTCCTGCACGAGAACCTGGCGACGGCGCCGGAGACGAGCCCGCTACGTCGCGTTCTCGTTCTTCTCGCCTCACGTGGGCTCACGTTCTCGGGGGCAGCGGCGCCCGACCTTGGCTGCCCGCTCGCGTCAGCCGCGATCCTGACGGAGGTCGCGCTCATTCGCGATGCCTACCAGGCCAAGAAGCCGGACGTCGCACCGTTCATGGACGCGTTGGTCGCGCTCGCGGTGAAGCAGGAGGACGTGGGCGGCGCCGAGGTGCGCCCTTACTCGGCGCTGCCGCCGCCCATCGGCAACCCGAAGGAGACGCACCCAAAGCACATCTCGGCGAAGGGCCGAGGCGTTCTGTCGGAAGCGGAGCTACGCGTCTACGGCGCCGTGCAGGGGATGTTCAACGCCAAGCCGGACCTCACGATTGTGCTGCCCACGTGCTTCGTCGTCTTCGAGGCGAAGTTCACCGAGGACTTCGACGAGACGCAGCTCGCGCGCACACGGAAGATCGCAGAGGTCTGGGCGACGCTCCTGCACGCCGACCTGGGCTTCGACCGACCGCCACCCTTCGCGGTCGCGAAGCTCGGCGACGGATCGTGCGGCGTGGATGTCTCCTGGCAGGAGTTGCTGCTGGTGGCGCGCGAGACCTACGCAGACGGCGATCGATCGCGCACTGCGTTCGAGCATGCCGTCGAGTTTCTCAGACGTCGCCGCTCGCCCACGTAGGGCGGAGCGCGATCACCGGCAGGGCTCTTACGCCGTCGTGCGAATCGGAACCCGAACTTGGGGCCTCAGCGGAACGAGAACGCCGGCGTAGTTGCGGACGACCCGATCGTAGAGATCCCGCACCTTCGGCGCGCGGATGCCAACGATGAGCGCGTAGGGGATCGGTTTCGGATCCTCTGCCTTCGTCCCCGATTCGCGATGGTGATAGTAGATGTCAAAGCAGGGCTTGTGGAGGGACTTCGACAGGAAGCTCTGCCCGTGTCGAAGACATGGCTCCCACTTGTGACCCTCCTCACGCAGCTCGTACTCCGAAGCACCGTACATGTTGTTCGGGGAGAAGAACGACTTCGTCTTCGGGTGTGCGGAACGCTTTCCCTTGGTCGATCCATACCTCTCTGAGTGCGGCCGGAAAGACACCTCCAAGCCGCTCCGCGTGTAGGCGCTTGGATGATTCGGATCCACTTCTGGCGCGATGACGAGAGTTGCACTGATCATGATCTTCCCGGTGAGCTTCTCCTTCGGCATGGGGACGCGCGCACGAAGGTGTTCGCCGACGGGAAGTTCGCCCTGGTAGATCACGATAGCTTCGTCGTCAGCGGTCGTGATGAGGTGCTGCGGATCCGGCTCGAAGCGGCCCCACCCCACGTCCGCGTGGTCGTGCTCTTGCCGTTCGGCCCGGTGGATCAAGAGCCCACGGATGGCAAGTGGTCCGATCGACTCGCCGAGCTGCACGCGAAGTCCCACGGCGGACCGGAGCGCGAGCGGCGCCGCATAGCTCGTGCCCTGCTCTCCCACGGCCTGTAGCGATGCCGAGGGGCCAAGCACCATGAAGGGCTCCCGATCCGAACCGCCGAACGCGACTCCATCGGGCTTCACAATGCCTGGGCTGCGCCCCGGACCAACACAACTGTAGTCGGCTCGCGCCCAGCCCGCGGTGTTCTGATCGGCAGCGCCGACCGCAAGCACGTTCACGCCATCCGCCGGGGGCTGAACGCGGTTCAGACCGCTTGCGGCGTCGAGTTCACCGTCGTTGCCGGCGGCAACTGTCGCGACGAGCTTGAGCCGGGCAAGTCGCTCGTCGAGTGCGGCGGTCCACGCCGTGATTTCGTCGTCGGTCATCGCAAGCCTCGGTCCGAGGCTGATGTTCACGAAGTCATACGAAGCGCCTTCGCTGTCGAGCACGCCGAGGATGCGATCCAGAACATCCACGTAGAGCATCTCTTCGTCGTCCACACCGGAACGAGCGTCGAGCACACGTACATGATCGATGGAGCATAGGGGACGCTCGGGTGGCATAGCCTTGTCCAACGGGCCGAAGAGCAAGGCGGTCGTCACGCCCAGTCCGTGGGCCATGTAGTCAGGGACCGCGGGCCCGATGTTGGGCGGCTCCACAGTGCGGACCCACTTCGAAAGGTCCACCCCGCTGGGAATGCCGCCGTCGAATACTAGCGCTCGCACCTTGGGATTCACGGCCCCCTCCGAGGGCAGCCGAACCGCGAACCCCGTGTGGCTCCGCAACACTCCTGGGCGGAACGGACGCAGCGGCGGCATGCCGCGAAGAACGCGCACGAAGGAAAACGTGGCGATCTGCTCGACCTTGCTGACGGGGGCCCGCACCGGCACGAACGCGAGCCCATGCACCTTACGTCGTCGTGATATCAGCGCCGTCCCCCCGAGCTTCTTGGTGTACGCCTCAAACGCGGAGAGTACGTGCTCGGATGCCTCGTGAACGACTGCCTCGAAGAGTGCCTCCTGCTTATCGCTAGGGATCCCCCGCAGCTTCTCCGGGGCCGTGAGCGGCGCGATGTCCTCGACGTGGGAGAGATCCTTGGCGCCTGCCGATGAGGCGGTCCAACTGGGGAGGGTGGTCGACCACTGCGCGAACGCGTTGCGCGGTCCGGCCACGAAATAGTCCTCCGTTACCGCGCTCTTGGGATGCTTGTCGACACCCCACTTCTCCGGCTCCACCGCGCGTGCGCGGCTTCCGACGGCACGGAGTCCGACGGCGCCGAACAGCTGTTCTGGGAAGTCGGACTTCGAGACGTATCGCGGGTGCATCGTGACGACGGCGACGGCCTCGTTGTCCGGGCAGGCGTCCGCCGGAATTGCGTCCAACGCGATCCTGGTCGCTGCAAGCTTCTTCGCAACGCGAGACCTAGCCGTCGTGAAATCGTAGGGTGGGTTTTTCTCACCTCCACCCGAGGGCACCTTGACCGGCCCAGTGAGCCGTTCGCCAAGACCCAAGAGAAAGTTCTGCTCGCGAGTCATCAGTCACCGTCCTTCACGGGCTCAACGCCGTACTTGCGGATCGTGTCCCGCGATAAGGCCGTCAGTTCCGAGATGCGTCGTTGTGAGTAGCCCAATGAGGCAAGCGCTCGTGCAATCTCGATCCGCTTCGGAACGTCCCCATCCTTCGCAAGGGCTGCGGCACGCTCGAGGACGACGGCGGTGAGAGGCTGTCTCGCAAGCAAGGCCTGCCGCCGCGCTGCGTTCACGAGGCGAACGACCTCAGCATGGGACAACTCCCCGAGAGCAGCGGCGAGAGCACCAGCGGCGTCACGATTATCAGCGCTGTTGCCGAGGAGGCGTGTGATGACTTCGTTGATCGCCGCGGGCGTCGGCTTGGGGAACGAAACGACGTGGTCGAAGCGCCGCCATACCGCAGGGTCGAGCAGTTCCGGGTGGTTCGTCGCGGCGAGCAAGAGCCCGTCCGCGGGCCAGTCATCAACCTCTTGAAGCAGTACCGTGACGAGCCGTTTGAGCTCCCCAACCTCGGTCGCATCGTCGCGACGTTTCGCTATCGCATCGAACTCGTCGAGAAGCAGCACGGACGGTGAGCGCCTCGCGTAGTCGAGGACCACGCGGATGTTGTTGCCCGTCCGACCCAGAAAGCTGCTCATGACCGCCGAGAGATCGAGCGTCATGAGGGGGCGCTCCAGCTTGCTTGCGAGCCAACGCGCGGCGAGCGTCTTGCCCACGCCGGGCGGGCCGACGAGCAACATGGATCGGGTGGGCGCGACGCCCCCGGAGAGCAGTTCCGAAGCACGTTGCCGCTCCTCGACCACAGCGAGCAATTCGCGCTCGACCTCGGGAGCCCAAACGGGTTCGAGTGGCAGCCTGACAGTGTCCTCACGGCGAAGCAGCTCGAGTCGACTGTCGTTGTCGACGGGAACCGGGTCGGGCAGATCGGAGCGCAACACGCCGGCTCCCCGCGTTCCGTTCGCCATCTCCAGCAGTTCCTTCGCCTGCTTCGCAAGGTCCGGTCGTCGCCGTCCCAGATCACGCAGAGCGCGTCGCACGAGAGCGGCGGCATCCTCACGCCGTCCAGCGAGCGCGAACCGCGCCAAGTGGACGAAATCTACTTCCAGATCAGCCATTCAGGCCACTATAGGGTGATTTGACCATGTAGGATGCTTACCTTGTCTGGACTAATTTTGCAAGCATGTGCTATCAACTAGTCCACATGGCAGGGATGAACCCTTTTCCCGGCCGTCCGGAGGTCAGGATGAGCAGGAAAACCGTACACGTGGTGCCGAGGGCGAACGGCTGGGCCGTCGAAAAGAGCGGGAGCGAACGGGCGAGCAAGGTCACCGAGACGCAGAAGCAGGCCATCAAGGCCGGAAAGAAGATCGCCGAGCGCGAGAAGACCGAGCTCCTCATCCACGGTGAGGACGGCCGTATCCGCGAGAAGAACAGCTATGGGAACGACCCCTATCCGCCGAGGGGCTAGCGGGGAGAAGGCTATTCAAGCAGGGCCGCAGGCCGTGAGCGTCACGAGACGAGCCGTCGCTCCACCAGCGGCTCGGCTTCGAGGTGGATCGACGCGCGACTAGTCTCGTGCCGTGCGCAGGGCCCTCCTCATCTTCCTCACGGCCGCCTCGCCGTTCGTCGCTCCGGGCCTCGCGACGGCGCAACCTACCGGCCGCACCAAGGGCCCTTGCGCCGACTGTCTCTCGTCCCGTCCCGCGGGAAACGACCGGGCGCCGCTGCTCGTCGTGCTGCACGGGGACGGGGAAACCGCCGGATCGATCTTCGACGCGTGGGCCTCCGCCGCATCCAGACGCGGTGTCATGGTCTTGGCGCCGGCGTGGCCGCGGTCGGAGGGGTGCTCCCTTCTAGACGACGGCCAGAAACCAGCCGTCAGCCCCTCGCTGGCCCGCGCGCGGGCTTGGTAGGCGGAAGGCCGAGCAAGCGCGCCATCTGTTTCCAGGACCCTTCGAGTTGCTCCTCGGTCAGGTGAGGCTGCTCGAGGCGCGCCCGTTCGGTCCACCTGTCCTTGTACTTCTGAGGGTCCTCCAGCAGGTCCTCGATGAATGCCCATCTCTCCGTGGACGTCATGACGTCGCCTCCGCCCGCGTGTACGCGAAGTAGGCGTTCGACCCGGCGGCGCGGTCCACGAGCGCGCGCCAGCGCCGGCGCTGCGGTTCCACGTTCTCCTCGATGACGATGAGCTGGCTGGGCAGGTCGGCTGCGCCGGGTGGATAGAAATCGAGATCCACCCGGCGGTAGGCCCTGGTGCGATCGGGTCTGCGAAACACGGCGCGGAAGTGAGCGCACGGAACCGTGTCGCGCAGGAGGTTCAGCATCGCGTTGCGCACGTTGATGGCCGTGTCGACGACCGAGACGTCCGTCGGCCAGTGGAACAGGCGCACCGTGACGAGGTCGGGTCGGACCTGCTCGACCGCCCAGCAGGTTCGACCGAACATGCTGAACGACTTCCGGACGTCGAGAAGGAGCTCGTTAAGCTGCCGGGCAACCTGCGAGGCCACTGCACGGCTACTCGCATCGGTCAGACCTCGTGACGGGTCACGCTTCTTGGAGATGGTGGGCATCGCTCCCTCGTTCGGGCTGGCATTGGCACCGGGCCTATCGGCTGGTTGCCGCGACGGTCGCTGAGGCCAGGACCTCTCGCGTCGCTCTGGATGCACCGCCGAGTGTACGCACGACTTTCGCGACGCGCATCCCCCTTTGGGCTCCCTCGCGCACGGCTGGCCCATCCGCCGGGCTCGTCCCGACACGTCGTGTGACGATCGACGGGCGTGGGACGACCGCGTCGCACACGCATGACGACTACTAGAGGCGATGGGTCGTGCGTGGGGCCATCGCCTTGACCATCGGGGGCGAAGAGTAAGTCTTGCGGGCTGGCGACCGAGACTGGCTGCCAGCCGGCACCTTGCACTTGGCGCGAGTCGTTGGAGACGAGGTGGTCACCTACCTTGTCGGCTCGAAGCGGCCGGCCGAAGGCTGGCCCCCTGCCCCGAGACACCGGCGTCGATGACCTTCTTGATCCACCCGTAGCAGCGCCGGCAGAGCACCTCGCGCCTCTTGGCCGGCTCGACGTACCGTTTCCACTCCTCGTTTGGCACCATGAACATCGGCGGCCAGAGCTTGCCGCAGCGGGCGCACAGGTTCGGGTAGACGATTGACGGGATGCGGCCCTTCTTCTCGAGCGCAGCCTCCCACTCGACCTCCTGGGCGCGCGTCATGCCGTCGAACGCATCGACGACCTTGCCCTGGACCTTCCGTGACCCGGCCTTCGGCGAGATGTGCTCCATGAAGCAGTCGCAGGTCTGGAGTTGATGGCCGCAGAACGGGCACTTCTCCTGGAGGCACCCGAGCTCGTGGAGCTCGCCTTCGAGGCAGCCGCAATCGCGGCACCTGGCTCGACGTGTCGTCGCGGGCATGGCGGCGACGCAGTGGAGCGCGGATCGTAGGCACCGTCCACGACCCGAGCCCC
>Ga0335069_10000892_pt1 | contig 47870 bp, 46 predicted proteins | sample Lox_Sample_11_FD_206714 | JGI IMG/M metagenome (GOLD analysis project Ga0335069, IMG submission 206714) | Soil microbial communities from Loxahatchee National Wildlife Refuge, Florida, United States - Lox_Sample_1.1 | ecosystem: Environmental > Terrestrial > Soil > Wetlands | place: USA... | reverse complement strand
CGGCGCCGCGACGGGCTCCGCGCGGACCTCGAGCGTCGGGCGGTCTTCATTGCACGCCGCAAGGCCAGCGAGCGTCGCGAGCGCGACACCGGCAAGAGCGACTCTGCGCAGCACGGACTTAGTCATTACGCCCCGACCAGAACTCCGACCATTCCTTGCCGCCACCGGCGACCGCCGGCCTCGCGGCCGTAATGGAACGCTTCCTCCGCGGGCGGGTGCCCGTCGGCAATGACCCACGATGTCGTCAGGCCCCTTCGTCGGTCGAGCAGACGGCACCGGTTAGTCGGAAATTAGGGGAAATCCTCAGGTGCCCGTCAGCAAAGGCCCCGGCCGGATCCTGAGCACAGGTCGCGTCGCGTCGAATCCACGACACAGCTTCGAGCCCGCGCGGCCGAAGTGGCGTCGCGGAAGCCGACGGTCGTCGGCGCCGCGTGCGCGAACGACCGTCGCGAACGGCGCGCCACCGGTGGCGCGCGCCGATATCACGAGGCTCCGCTCCGTGTCGTTCGGAGATTTCCGCAGACGTGACTTGGTACGCAGGATTAGCGGTCGCGGCGCTCTAAGTGCGACCCAGTTCGCATCCTGAAACTCGTAATGGACATGCTTCTCAGTTTCCATAATCCGCAGTTGAGACTTAACCCAGTTCGCCGTCAGCTACAGGCGAGGGCTCAGCGACGAAGACGAGGACACGCGCCGAACACAACGACTGCGGAGGCGATGCATGAACGCAATGCTGGATCCCGCCGAACCCACCCGGCGGTCACGCTTTGTTGATTCTCTGTTCGAATACAGCCGACGCCACAGCGCACAGCGCTGGGAAGGGACGTTCGGCGACTTCCTGACGCTGCTTCTTCCCGGCAATCCCACGGCGCTCGCCCGCACGAGCCACCAGTACCTGTGGGACATGCTGCGCTGGTATGGCAGCGCCGAGCGCGCCGACGATGGCCCGCCCGAGCAGGCGCTGTTCCGCCGTGAGCTCTATGGCATCGACGAGGCCCTGGCGCGCGTCGCCGACTATTTCAAGGCGGCTGCCGCCGGCTCCGATGTCGGCCGCCGCCTGCTGCTGCTGCTTGGCCCTCCGTCGGGCGGCAAGTCCACGCTCGCCATCTTGCTGAAGCGCGGCCTTGAAGAGTACTCGCGCACCGAGGCGGGGGCGCTGTACGCAATCAAGGGCTCGCCGCTGCACGAGTCGCCGCTGAACCTCATCCCGGCAAGCCTCCGCGCCGAGTTCCGCGCGACGTACGGCGTCGACGTCACAGGCGAGCTGAGTCCCTGGGCCCGGGTCATGCTCGAGCGTGACTACGGCGGCGACTACCTCGCCGTCCCGGTCGAGCGGCTGTTCCTCGCCGAGTCGTCACGGGTAGGCGTCGGCACGTACGCGCCGCACGACCCGACGACCGCCGATATCGCGGATCTCGTTGGCTCGGTCGACCTCTCGAAGGTCGCCGAGGTGGGCGACGAGGGTGATCCGCGTGCGTGGTCCTGGTCCGGCGCCGTGTATGCCGCGAGCCGCGGCATGCTCGAGATGATCGAGATCCTCAAGGTCAAGCGCGAGTTCCTGTACCTGCTGTTGACGCTGACACAGGAAAAGAACGTCAAGGTGTCACGCTTCCCTCTGATCCACCTCGACGAGACAATCGTCGCGCACACGAACCTGGCCGAGTTCCAGCGCTTCCTCCAGGAAAAGGAGAACGAGGCGCTGCTCGACCGGATGGTCATTATCAAGGTCCCGTACTCGCTGTCGTTCCACGACGAGGCGCGGATCTATCGCAAGCTCGTCTCCGGCGCCCCGGCATTCCGCGACGTCCACCTCGACCCGCACGCGCTCGACGTCGCCGCGGTTTTCGCGGTGCTGACGCGCCTCGTTAAGCCCGAGCGCGACGGCCTCGACATATCTAAGAAGGCGCGGCTCTATTCCGGCGAGTCAGTCGAGGGCCTGCCCGAAAACGAGGCGGAGCGGCTGCGGACCGAAGCGCCCGAGGAAGGCCTCAGCGGCGTTAGCCCGCGCTTCGTGATCAACGCGATCTCGAACGCCATCACGCGCAGCGACCGCAAGAGTCTGACCAGCATGGAAGTGCTGCTTGCGCTGAAGGACGCGATCGACACCGACGCGCGCATGGATCAGCGCCAGAAGAAGCAGTGGATCGACTTCCTGGTCACGGTGCGCAAGGATTTCTATAACCGCTGGGTCAAGGAGGATGTCCACCGGGCCCTGTTCGCGTCGTTCGAGGCAGAAGCGCAGCAGTTGCTCGATAAGTACCTCGACGAGATCGAGGCGGCGCTCGACCAGCGCCAGGTCAAGGATCCGATGACCGGCGAGCAGCGTCCCGCCGACGAGCGCTTCCTGCGTTCGGTCGAGGAGAAGATCAAGGTCTCCGACTCCGGCAAGCAGTCGTTCCGCCAGGAAGTGGTGCGCAAGGCGATGGTGGCGTTCAAGGCCGGCGAGAAATTCTCGCTCGCCAGCCATCCGCGCCTGCACGAGGCGGTCGAGCAGTACCTGTTCGAAGAGCGGCGCGACGTTCTGCGCCTCGTCACCTCGAGCGCGCGCCCGGATGAGGAGGCCCGCAACAAGATCTCGGTCGTTCAGGAACGTCTGACACGCGAGTACGGCTACGACGGCCACAGCGCGAAAGAGGCCCTCAATTACGTGACCACGCTCCTGGCACAGGAATAGCGCTGCACCGGAGAACCGCGCCATGACGGACCTGACTGCGGACTCGGAACGCGCCTCGGGAGCGCTGTGGTACGAGCTGTTCTCGCGCGGCTCGCGCGACTGGCTCCGTCACAACGAGAAGATCCGTGAGGCGGTCCGCGAGCAGCTGCCGCAGGTGGTCGCGAACGGGACGTTCAACGGTGGTGGCGCGCAGACGGTCCGCGTGCCGGTGCGCATGCTCGAGCATGCGCACTTCCGCCTGCGCGGCAACGGGCGCGGCTCTGGCGCCGGCCAGGGCAAGGCCAATCCGGGCGACGTGCTGGGGCAGACCTCGCCGCCGGGCGGCACGCCGGGGCAGGGCCCGGGCGGCACGGACGGCGGAGGCATCGAGTTCGTGCTCGAGTTCAAGGTCGACGACGTGGTCGACTGGTTGTGGGAGGAACTCGAGTTGCCCAACCTGAAGGCGCGCATCGGCAAGGTCGAGCAGAGCGACTGGATCCGCGAAGGCTGGGATCGCCGCGGCGCGCAGTCACGCCTCGACCGGCGGCGCTCCCTGCGTGAGGCGATCAAGCGCCGCGCCATCCAGCCCGGCGGCGTGCCGTTCGCGAACGACGACCTGCGCTTTCGGCAGCTCGCGCGACGCGAGCAACCGGCAATCCAGGCGGCGGTCTTCTTCGTCATGGATGTCTCGGCGAGCATGTCCGACGAGGACCGCAAGCTTGCCAAGGCGTTCTTCTTCTGGGTCCTGCAGGGCCTGCGTCGGCAGTATCGCAACCTCGACGTCCTGTTCGTCGCTCACACCGACGAGGCGTGGCAGTTCGACGAGGAGCAGTTCTTCCAGGTCACCGGCAGTGGCGGCACCGTCTCGTCGACAGCCTTTCACCGCGTCGCTGAGCTCATCGGCGAGCGCTATGCGCCTGAGCGCTGGAACAACTATGTCTTCTACGCCTCCGACGGCGACAACGCGACGCAGGATCGCGAGGCCGCCGGCGAAGCGCTTGAGCAGCTCGCCCAGCAGACCAACTACATCGGCTACACCGAGATTCTGCGGACGCCCGGAATGCGGCTGCCATCGGAAGTGACGCAGCTTTTCGAGGCACTCGAGTCGCGCGGCCGCGCCGCCGGGCACTTTCGACTGCGCGAGCAGGGCGACATCTGGGACGCCGTGCGGACGTTCTTCAAGGGTTCGGCCGCGGCGGCCGGCAACGAGGTCGCGCCATGAACAACGACTGGCGTGGCTACGCCGACCACATCGAGCGCCTCGCCCAGCGCGAGGGCATGACGTATTACCCAATGGACTTCGAACAGGTGCCTGACAGCTTCATGATGGAGATTGCCATCTACGGCCTTCCAGTCCGCATGCCGCACTGGTCGTTCGGGCTGCGCTACATGCATCAGCTGCTGCAGCATCGGATGGGTAACTCGCGGGTGTTCGAGGTCATGTTCCCGGGAAATCCGGGCCGCGCGTACCTTTCGGAGGGCAACGGACTGGCGGCCAATCTGCTGGTCGTCGCGCACGTCCTCGGCCACGCCGACTTCGCCCACAACAACGGGCTGTTCCGGACGAGCCAGGCGCAGATCGGCGACCACATCGTCGAGCAGGCCGCCGGGCACGCGCGGCGGATCGCCGACGCGATCGACGAGTACGGTGCGCAGCGAGTCGAGGCGCTGCTCGACGCGGCGCTCGCGCTCGAACAGCACATCGACGTCGACAAGCCGCTGCGGCGCGAGCGGTATCCGGAATTCGCATCGCCGCGCGAGGTGCCGAGCAGCGACTTCGGTCGCCGCTTCGCGGCGCTCGAGGGCCTCGAGCGTCCGACGGACTCCTACGCCAACCGGCGCCAGCGCGCAGCGATTCCGCCGCATCCGGAGCGGGACCTGCTGTGGCTCCTCGCGCATTACGCTCCCGAGCTCGAGGGCTGGGAGCGCGACGTGCTATTGGCCGTCCGCGAAGAATCGTTCTACTTCTATCCGGTATTTGCCTGCCAGATCATGAACGAGGGCTGGGCGTCGTTCTGGCACGCGCGGCTGATGCGCGAGGCCAACTTCCTCCCGGGTGACGTCTACCTAGACGCCATCAAGTGCCACTGTGACGTCGTCCGGCCGGTCGCGGGCGGCGAGGACATCTCGCTGCGAATCAACCCGTACCACCTCGGCTTCACGCTGTGGGAGCACATCGTCAAGGAGCAGGGGATCGAGGCCGCGCGCCGCATCGTCCGCGAAGACGACGATTGCAGCTTCATTCGAAACCACCTGACCGCCGATCGCGCCGCAGAACTGGACCTGTTCCGCTACGAGGTCGGAGACGACGGCCGAGTCAGCGTCGGCGAGCGCGACATCTCGTCGCTCCATGAGGCGATCCTCTCGCCGAAGTACAACTTCGGCGCACCGCGCATTGCCGCGAGCAGCATCGGAGCGGACGGCTCGCTGGCACTGCAGCATGACCACGCCATGGACGGGCGCGGGCTGGATGAGGAGCGTTCGACCCGGGTGCTCGAGTACATCCGCACCATCTGGCGCAGGCCCGTCGAGGTACACACGATCGACGGCCACGGCAAGCCGCTTGTACTCGCATCGCGCCGCGAAGCGGCGTGACCTTGGCGGCCCGGCTTCGACGTGGAAATACGTGGAGTCTCGTGGTGAAGCGCGGTTGGGGCGTTTCGAGCCGTCAATCCCTACTTCGATGCTCGGCTACTTCGGCATCGGGGCGAGACAACCGTCGACGACCTTCGCGAGCTCGTATCTCGACACGTTGCCGCGGTCGTAATCTGTCAGCCAAACCGAGCCATTGCTGATCCCGAGCGAGTCGCCGCCGGCGCCGACCCACTGACAGCGCAGTATCGTCGTCGCTGCGTCGATGACCGAGATGGGCACCTTCGACATCGTCGTCAGAACGACGGCGGCGCCAAACCCAATGTCCCCGCCACGACCGGGCGTCCCGAGTTCGATGGTTCTGGTCGCTCTATGGGTCCGCTCGTCGATGCGCGTCAGCGAGCCGTCGCCCTGATTCAGCGTCCACACGGAGCGGTTGCCCGCGGTCAGGAAGCGGGGGCCCGGTCCCGTCTTCACGGAGCCCTCAATTCGACCGGTGCTTGCGTCAACGATGGTCGCCTCCGCTCCGTCGGCACGGGTGACCCAGAGCGCGCCTCCGGCATACAGCGGATTGTAGGAGCCCGGAGCGATGCGAACCCGCTGCCGAATCCGCCCAGTCGCCGGATCGATTCGCGTAAGCGTTGACCGAGCGTCGGTCACTAGCCATACGCTGTCTCGACTCGTCGTGATGCCGCCCTCGCGATCCGCGGGCCCGACGCCCGGCACGAGCCTCACTGCGTGCGTTTGCAGATCGACCCGGGCCAGCACGTTTGGATTGGCGCACAGCGGGACCCAGAGCGCCCCGAATCCGGCCGCGAGCCCTGCGCACGGATTGCCGGGCAAAGGTACGGTCGCGATGAGCCGGTCCGTGCGTGGATCTATGGCGTGCACCGCATTCGGCGCCGTGCTACCGACCCAGATCGCGTCAGGTACGATGGCAACCCAGTCGGCCGTGCCGCCCAAGTGCAGAGTCACGACCGGCACGAGTTCGGAGATCGGGCGCGTCGGCGCGGCCATGGCGACGCTCGAAAGCGCGGCGACCGCACACACGCCGGCAAGACCCGACGCGCGGACGCAACCGCCAAGGCCTCGATCTCGCACCATGCCAATCGACCCCTGCACGCCGGCCCGCGCGGCAGACGACGTCCCCCAGCCCATCGCGTCCCGGCCATCGTCGCCCGACGCGGCCGGCAGAGCGGACAATGATCAGATCCTGTGGCCGAACGTGATGCGTCCGAGCAAGCCGTCCTGCGCGCAGGACTGATGGTACAGCACGGCTCCGACGGGCGCGGCGATCAGAAAGGCCAACGCGGCGCCAATGTATCCGTGTGCGACGCGCGTCGGAGAGATCAGCAGGGAGGAAGGCAGCGGCCCACCGGATGCGCTGCATACGGGTCGATTGATGGCGGAAATTGCCGCGGTCGCGAGCCCGCTCCCGGCGATCAGGGCTACAAGCACATCGAAGCGGAGATGGGCAGCGGTGGCGATGCGATCGAGCGCTTGACGGCCGAGCGTCGCCGACGGCGGGCGCAGCGTCCCGTTACATTCAGCGATGCGAATGGGCATCAATGTGCACGGGTCGGCGACAGTCCGGCGCGGTCGAGAAGGCGTGCGAGCTCGGACTGGAGATGGGCGCGCACTGCCGGGTCCGTCTCGAGTCCGATTGCGCACCGGTACGCGTCCGCCGCCTCGGCCGGGGCATCGGCACGCGCGAGTAGCGCCGCTCGCGCCGCCCAATAGGGTTGGTAGTGCGCGATTTCGGACTCGGCGGACAGCCGGTCGAGCGCAGCGAGTCCCCGGAGAGCGCCGTCAAGGTCGCCAGTTGCGGCCGCGTCCGCCACCGCCCGGTTGATCGCCACGACGACCGACCCGGTCATTGAAAACAGAGCGTCGTACAGCGCCACGATGGCGAACCAATCGGTCCGGCGCGTCAGGCGTCGCGCGGCATGAACGGACTGGACGGCCGCCTCGAGCTGGAAGCGCCCGGGCGTACCGGCCCGGCTGGCCTTCATCAACAGCTCTTCGGCCTCGTCGATCAGCGCCGTGTTCCAGCGTTCCGCGTCCTGGGCGTCGAGCGGAACGAATTCGCCATTCACGCCTCGCCTCGCCTCGCGACGCGCTTCGGCGTGCAACATCAGCGCCAGCAACCCAAGCGCCTCCGGTTCGGTGGGAAGCAACGCGACGACGAGGCGCGCGAGCCAGATGGCCTCGGCAGTGAGTCCGCGGCTGCGCGAATGTGCACCCGCAGGATCGGACCAGCCTTCCGCGTAAATCGCATACAGGGCCTCCAGGACCGCGCCGAGGCGCTCTGCGAGCTCCTCGCGTTCCGGAACGCGAAACGGAATACCGGCACGCCGAATACGCCTCTTGGCCCGGACGAGCCGCTGGCCCATCGTCGACGGGGCGATCAGGAACGCCGAAGCGATCGTCGCGGCGTCGAGGCCGAGGACGGTCTGAAGAATCAACGGCGCGCGGATCGCAGGATCGATGGCCGGGTGTGCACAGGCGAACATCAGACGCAGCCGCTCGTCCGGGATTTCGTGCCCGTCGTCCGCGTCTGCGAACTCGCTGGCGACGAGTGCCAGCGTCGGCGCCGCCTCGTCGGTCGTGCGGCGGCGGCGCGCAGCGTCGATGAGGCGGCGCCGGGCGACCGTCAATAGCCACGCTTCCGGCGCGCGCGGAATGCCGCTCACCGGCCAGTCGGCCAGTGCCGCCGCGAAGGCCTCGGACAATGCGTCCTCGGCCCCCGCGACGTCGCGCGTACGCGCGGCGAGATACGCGACGAGCTTGCCGTAGCTCGAGCGCGCCACGTCCTCGGCGGCACGGTTTACATCGTCCAGACGGGGCGTACCTCGATAGAGCCGAACTGTGCGCCGGGGCAACGCGCCGCCCAGGAGAGCGCTACGTCGAGGTCGGGCGCCTCGATCAGGTAGTAGCCGCCAAGTTGTTCCTTGGTCTCGGCGAACGGCCCGTTCTGGACACTGTGCTTGCCGGATGGCGCGCGTACCGTCGTCGCATCGGATGTCGGACGCAGCCGGTTGCTGCCGATCAGTACGCCGGCCTTCCGCATCGCCTCCGTGTACGCCATGTACGCCGCGTACATCTGGGCCGATGCCTCCTTCGACGCGCTCAGCACGGCCTTCTCGTCGCCGTAGATCATCAAGAGGTATTGCATGGCCTCGGTCTCCTGGATGGATTGTTCGCGGGCGTGGTGCACCGCTATGACGATGACGTCCGAGTTGGCCCCATTTCGACACCTCGTCCCTGGTGCGTTGCAGTGCAGCGCGCCGGCGCGGAAGGCCGCCCGCCGGAGCCGCAGTGTGCGCGCCCGCGCGCGCGGCAGAAAGTGTCGTCTGCAACTGCAGCGCGGTCATGACAGGAAATTTTCAGGCTAAGATCGACGAGGGGCCCGCGCGACGGCGCGGTGGGGAGCGCGGATGTCGTCCGAGCGCGGGAAGCGGCGAGGAACGGTGCAGGACGGGCCCGCCGGCAACCCGCCCGCGGCAAGCCCCGAAGTTGGCCCGTCCGCCGCTGCCCGGCTGCGTTCGCTGTTCGGCGGTTCGGCCGGCAATCTCGTCGAATGGTACGACTGGTTCATCTACGCGTCGTTTGCGTTGTATTTCGCCCCGAGCTTCTTCCCGAGCGGCGATCGGACCACCCAGCTGCTGAACACGAGCGCGATCTTCGCGCTCGGCTTTCTGATGCGTCCCGTCGGCGCGTGGCTGCTCGGGGTCATCGCCGACCGGCGCGGTCGCCGGACGGCGCTCGTCGTGTCGGTGAGCCTGATGTGCTTGGGCTCGGCAATGATCGCTCTCGTCCCCGGCCACGCCGCGATCGGTGTCGCGGCTCCGGCCGTGCTGGTACTTGCGCGGATGCTGCAGGGACTTAGCATCGGCGGCGAGTTCGGCGCGAGCGCCACCTACCTCGCCGAGATTGCGGCGGACGACCGACGGGGCTTCTGGGGCAGCTTCCAGTATTTCACGATGATGCTGGGCCAGCTCATTGCGCTCGGCCTGCTGGTGCTGCTGCGCTACGCTCTTCTCGACGAGGCGCAGCTCGCGGCATGGGGCTGGCGGATTCCATTTGCCGTCGGCGCGGGTCTCGCGATCGTCGTGTTCTACATCCGGCGTCGCATCATCGAGGCCCCCGCGTTTGTTGCCGAAAGCGAGGCTGCGCGGCGCACGACGGGCATCGGAGAGTTGCTCAGGCACCGGCGCACCGTGCTGATCGTGTTCGCAATGGCCGTTGGCACAAACGTGTGTTTCTACACGTACACGACGTACATGCAAAAGTACCTCGTCGGAACGACGGGTTTCACTGTCGGTCAGGCGTCGCTGATCTGTGCTGCGGCGGTAGCCGTTTTCATGTTCGCGCAGCCCCTCGCCGGGGCCCTGTCTGACCGTATTGGCCGCAAGCCGCTGCTGCTCTGGTTCGGCGTCACAGGCGTGCTATTCACGGTGCCGCTGATGACGGCAATCGGGCAGGAGCACCGCCCGGTTGCGGCCTTCGTCCTTGTGCTCGCGGCACTGTTCATTCTCGTCGGGACGACCTCGATCGGCGCGACCGTCAAGGCCGAGATGTTCCCTGCCGAAGTCCGCGCGCTCGGCGTGGGGTTGCCTTACGGCATCAGCACATCGATTTTCTCAGGATCCGCCGAGTACATCGCGCTCTGGTTCAAGACGTCCGGCCACGAGTCGCGCTACTTCTGGTACGTGACCGGGTGCATCGCCGTGTCGTTGACCGCGTTTTGTTTCACTCCGGAGACACGTTGGCGGTCGCAGATGATTGCAGATTCGCGCGAGGCCGTTCAGGGGAGCGGCTGACCGCGACCACAAACGTCTCAACGCATCCGATTCGGACCCGCCCATCTGCAAACACGAGGGGACTCCCATGGAAACGGTGCCACGCGCCCTCGGCAAGTCGCTGCCCCGCAGTTTCATTGAAACGGCTGGCATCCGTTATCGCGAGCGCGAAGCGGTCTACTGTACGTCGACTGGACGCCGCTTCACTTTCGGCGAGCTCGATCGTCGCGCGAATCGGCTCGCCCACGCGCTGCTTTCGCTCGGATACCGCAAGGGAAGCGTCGTCGGCGTCGTCTGCTCGAACCGCGTCGAGCTGTATGACTTCTACTTTGCGCTCGCGAAGACCGGAATCGTCGGCTTGCCGCTCAACTATCGGCTCGCGCCGGCCGAGATCGTGGCGCTGCTGCATGCGATGAACGCCGAAGGTCTGATCACAGAGGAGCGCTTCGCCGCAACGGCCGCCTACGTTCGCGAGAGGCTGCCGGCGGTAAAGCACCTGATCTGGGTCGGCTCGGCGCCCCCTCCGGCGGCACTCGACTACGAGCGGTTGCTCGCGGACGCCTCCGATGCAAACCCGGTCGCCAGCATCGAAGAACACGATCCTTACTATTTCAATCTGACGTCGGGCACCACGGGCTTGCCCAAGAGCTACGTCCTGACGCATTTCAATGCGACTCCGATTGCACTTTTCGCTCTTGCCTTCGACGTCCGTCCCGAGGACGTCATCCTGACGTTGTTTCCCGCCTTCGGTCGTGTCGGGATGGCCTGGCTGACGGTCGGGCTCGTGAGCGGCGCCCGAAACGTGCTTGCGAACTTTGACGTTGCGCAGGCGTTGAAGCTCATCGAGAGCGAGCAGGTCACGGTCACCAACCTGGTGCCGACAATGGCGGCCATGATGCTCGCATCGCCCGACCTGCCGCAGCACTCGCTGGCTTCGCTCCGTCACGTCGTGTTTGCGGGCGCGACGCTCCCCGCGCCGATCCGAGAGGCGACGCAGCGCCAGATTTGTCCTTCGATCTATGAGTACTACGGCATGCAGGAGACGGGCGCGCTGACGATCAGCGACCCGGAGGACCGCAAACGACGCCCGGACTCCGTCGGGCGCATCGGGCTGTTCTCGGCACTACAGGTCGTCACGCCCGACGGAAGCCCGGCGGCGATCGGGGAGATCGGCGAGATCGTGGGTGCATCGCCCGCCGCCGCGACCGGTTACTACGGCGATCCGGCGCGCAGCGCGGAGACCTTTCGCGACGGCTGGATCCATACCGGTGACCTGGGGCGCCTCGACGCGGAGGGCTACCTCTTCATCTGCGGGCGCAAGAAGGACATGATCATTACAGGAGGGCAGAACGTGTTCGCCGCGGAGGTCGAGGAGGTGCTGCTCGAATTCGACGGCGTCATTGATTGCGCCGTCTTTCCGATTCCGGACGGCACGTGGGGCGAATGCGTCACGGCCGTGGTCGTCACCCGAGAAGGTCGCGGGATTCCGCTTCAGGAGCTGCAGAGTTTCTGCCGCGCCCGACTTGCCGGCTTCAAGATTCCGCGACGCCTTCATGTGCAGCATACGCCGCTGCCGCGGACGCCAACCGGCAAGGTGCAGAAGTTCCTGCTCATCGAGCGTTATGGCGCGGACACGACGCACTAGAGAGTCGTCCACCGCGCCACGTGCGAACCGGCGTCCCGCAGCCGGTCGAGATGCAGCCCGCCCGCGCGGTTCCGGCTCGGTCGCGACGGACTTCGCACGGGCCCTTCGCTTTGTGCGGCACCACGGCGTCGTGCTTGTCTCCGCCCGCGGCGACGCACCCCGACTGATCGACGCGATTGCCGGAGAGGCGGTGCAAGGCAGCTGGTGGGGGCACGCGGAGGGTCGCCGGATCTTCGCCGTGTTGCGCGATCTCTCCGAGTCTCCCTCCATTCTCGTATGCCGATTGCTGGACCAGAAGCTGACGGTCGTGCATCGGCGCCTGTGGGCGCCACTCGTGCGGGTCGCGGACCATTACCGCGCCTCGCAGTTGGCGCGTGTGCGCGAGGAACACACCGCCTCCGGCCGTCATGTGGCGCTGACGACCGCCTACCCCGACTGGGTGCCAAGCATCACTCGCACCGCCGCAGCGCACCTCAGCGTTCGAGACGCGCTGGAGGCACTGCCGGCCGCCGCGCGACGTGCGATGCGGGCGTCGCCGGGCCGGAAGCAGCGGAGAACCGCTGCCCCAAGACGCGCCGGTCGTTGAACGCGACCCGGACGCCGCACGGGGGATGATAGGGAGCGCCCAATGGGGTCGGTGGGGCGTCCCAGCGGGCTAGTCATGACACTGCAACGGAGACTGCTATGAGACGCAACCACGAAGTGTTGACGACTCGGGCGAGCGCGGGCGCCGTTGGCACCGGGCGCCGCCGAGCCCTCAATGGAGGCCATTGCATTCGCGAGCGCCCGCGACGTGCCTGCGGCGCTCGCCGTGCCCGCGGGCGACCGTTGGGTGCTCAAAGCGCAGGTGACGGGCGTTATCCAAGCATATCGCTGCGGCGCGGACGGCAAATACTCCTTTCTTGGTCCGGCGGCAATGCTGCGCGGGCACGGCGGCGAATACATCGTCCACTATTTCGCGCCGAGCTGGCAGTTCCAGGATGGCAGCGTCGCCGTCGGTAAGGTGCTGGCAAAGGCGCCGCGAGCGAACGCGGTCGACCAGTTGCTGCTCGAGATCATCCGGCACGAAGGCAGGCCCGGCGTCTTCAGCGATGTCGCGTACGTGCTGCGGCTTTCCACCACCGGCGGCGTCGCTCCGATGAGCCGCGATCCGGCCCGTGACACCGTTCTCGCAGTACCGTATACGGCCGGCTATCAGTTCTGGGGTCTCGCAAGATAGTCGCGGAGATCCGGCACAACACCATTCCGCGCCGTGATGGTCGCGAGGGGTGGCGCGCTGTTGTCGCGACGCAGCGAGCGTGCGACTCCGTAGGGGGACGCCTGAATCGCGCAATCCGTTAAATCGGACCGTGCGCGAGTGTGACGCAACGCTCACTTTTGACCCGAAATCCCGCGACGCAAGTATCACGCAAGCTTTGGCGACTAGCGTCCTCCCCACAGAGGCGTGGCTCGTCGCCCGCTGGGTCCCCGAAGCGGCGCCTCAAGGAACGGGTGCCGCATGCGATCACGCAAAGAACAGGGGGTGGAAGGCGCTGCGCCTCCCCGCGTTCGGCCGGGCGCCCGCGGATTCACGCTCGCGGAAATGCTGGTCGCGCTGACGATCGCCTCGATCCTCGTGGCCGCGGGTGCCGGTTCCTTCCAGAACGTCACAACCCAGAACCGCATCGCGAACCAGATTAACGGCCTGCTCGGCGACATGCAGTTCGCGCGCGCCGAAGCGATCAAGGAAGGCCGGCCGGTCACAGTCTGCGCCTCGACGAACGGCACGACGTGCGCGCCGACAACCGCATGGGAGGGCGGCTGGATTGTCTTCAAGGATTCGAACGGCAACCAGACGGTCGACCCCGGCGAATCCGTACTCCGGGTTCAGCAGGCGCTCACGGGCGGAGACACTGTCGCCGCCGACAATGGCATCACCTCGGTGACGTACAACCGTCAGGGATTCGCGTTCGGGCTGCCTGGCACGATCACGCTGGCGCTTCACGACCCGACGTCTCGCGCCGCGTGGGTGCGGTGCCTCGCGGTCTCGATCGTTGGGCAGCTTCAGATCCAGATGTCCGGCACCGGGAACTGCCAGTGAGCGCGCCTCGCGTCCTGCGACACACCCGCGGGTTCAGCCTGGTCGAGGTGCTGGTCACGATCATCGTCCTCGGCGTCGGCCTGCTCGGCATCGCGAAGATGCAAGCGCTCGCACTGTCGAGCACCGGCGTCGCAAGTGCCCGGTCGCTCGCGGCGATCGAGGCCGCGAGTCTCGCGGCTTCGATGCACGCGGACCGTGCCTACTGGGCCCAGGGCGGCGTCGCCGCGGCCCCCGGCGTGACGGTCGTTGGCACCGTGATCTCTGACGCCACGCTGGCCGCGCCGGCCGATTGCACGACGGCAGCCGGGGTGAATCCACCGGCCTGCGCTCCACAGGTGCTCGCGGCCTACGACGTGCAGCGCTGGGCCGCATCATTGCAGTCTCTGCTGCCGGGCGCGGCCTCGACGATCGTCTGTACAAACGTTGTCAACGCGCCCGTCGACTGCACGATTCAAATTCAGTGGGGCGAGAACGCCGTCGCAATGATGAAGCAGGGCAACGTTACGGCCGGCGCGACCTTCAACGTGCCGACCTACACGTTGTACGTCGAGCCATGAACGCCAGCATTCCAGCCGCGATCCTCAGCCGCCGCCGTCGCGAGCGCGGATTGACGCTTGTCGAGCTGATGGTGTCCATGGGAATCGCCGTCTTCCTGCTGACCGGCGTGCTGACGATCTTCCAGAACACGCGTCATACGTTCACGACGCAGAACCAAATGGCGCAGCTCCAGGATAACGAGCGCCTCGCGATGACCCTGATCAGCGACGTCATCGAGTCCGCTGGCTACTTCCCCGACCCGACCGTCAACACAAGCCTGAGTGCTTTGCCGACCGATCCGCTGTTCGCGGCCGCGGGCCAGGCTGTCGTCGGGACGGCAAATGCGGCACCGCCGGGCGACACAATCGTCGTGCGCTTCCTGACCAACCCGAACGACAACGTCATCAACTGTGTCGGCGGCACGAACACGACCGGCGCGGTCGTGCTGTATGAGAACGTGTTCAGCCTCGACGGGCTAGGCAACCTGCGGTGCGCCGTCAACGGCGCGCCATCCGTGCCGCTCGTCGCGGGCGTGCAGAACATGCAGATCTACTACGGGGTCAAGACGAACTTCGCGGTCCAGAACGGCGCGGTCGACAGCTACCTGCGCGCCAACGAAATGTTGCCGGCGTACTGGTCGAACGTGATCTCGGTGAAGGTCGTCCTGACCTTCACGAACCCGCTCGCCGGCCAGCCCAACCAGCCGCCGACCATCCAGTTCGAGCGCGTCGTTGCGGTCATGAACCACGCAGGAGTCAGCACGTGAAATCCGTCGCACCGCACCGCTCGCAGCGCGGCATCGTGCTCATCGCGAGTCTGCTGCTGCTGGTAGTCGTCACGCTGATCGCCGTGACGATGTTCCGGAGCTTCGGCATCGAAGAGCGCATCGCGGGCAACCTTCGCGAAAAGCATCGCGCCCTCAACGCCGCTGAGAGCGCGCAGCAGTTTGCGGAGTGGTGGTTGACGAGCGGCAACAACGTGAATCTGGTCGGAAACTGCGCGCCGCCGGCGCTCATCGCCAACAACAATCAGGGACAGGTCTGCTCGAATACGCTCCCGACCGTCGTCGTCGACGAGACCGCCGTTCCGTGGCTCGTTAACGGCGCCGAGATCGGCACGATTTATACGCCGCCGGCGATGACCGTCGCGGCGGCGGCAGCGGCCAATACCTACTACGCGGCACCTCGCTACTACATCGGGCTGCTCGGCCCTTCGGCGAGCGGTCAGGGCAACGTCTACCAGATCACCGCCTGGGGCTACGGCGGCACGACCGACACGGTGGCGGTCGTCGAGAGCACCTACCTCGTGGACAGTGGCGTCAAGGACCTCGGAGGCCTGTAATGAACACGAGACGTCTAGCGACGCTGCTCGCGGTCGCGCTGTCGGCGGTGCCGGTGCTCGCGCATGGCCAGCAGATCATTCAGGACAACTTCACCGGCACGTCCTCGTCTTTCAACTGGAAGTCCTATCTCGGCGCGTGTCTGACGGCCGGCGACGGAACCGGGTCGATCCCCGCGTGCGTCGGCCTGCCGTACTACGGCGGCCAGCAGCTGGTCGGAGGCGCGACCGGCGTGCTACCGGACAGCGCGGGAAACGGTGCGCTTCGCTTCACGAACGGCTATACCGCGGGCCGCGGCGGATTCAGCGGCGGTTACAACCAGGCGGGCGGTGTCATCTCCAACTTCACCTATCCGACCGGACAGGGCCTTCAGGTCACGTTTACCTCGGTAACCTATCGCGGCAATTCGGGCGGCGCAGGGCAGGATGGCGCCGACGGCATCAGCTTCTTCCTGATGGACGGCACCTACCCGCCGTATGATCTAGGCGCATTCGGCGGCAGCCTCGGTTATACGTGCTCGAACGTCAACAACGACCCTAAGGTGCATCCGGACCTGACGCCGCGCCAGTACGATGGTCTCGCCGGCGGCTACATCGGACTCGGGATCGACGAGTTCGGCAACTTCCTGAACCAGGGCGACAACAGTTCCGCGGGCTACGGCTATCAGCCGGGCCGGATTGGTCTGCGCGGCGCGGGCACGGTGTCGTGGGTGTGGCTCTCTACCAACTACCCAGCGCTCTATCCATCGACGCTGTCGCTCGCCGATCAGGCGAGCGCGACGCGCAACACCTGCAAGACGGGCATGCTGTGGGACTACTCGAACCCGCTGCTACCGCTTCAGACCCAGACGGCCGTCGCGGATTACGCGCCGATTCCGAATGCGTTCAAGATCCTTCCAGCCGGAACGACGATCGCCAACGAGGCGGCGACCGTGCGCACCGACGGCGTGCCGATCACGTACAAGCTGAAGATCACCGCCAACGGTCTGCTGAGCTTCGCGTACAGCTACAACGGCGGCGCCTACCAGCCGGTGATCACGGGCCAGGACATCACGGTCGGCAATGGACCGCTGCCGGCGGCGCTGCGCTTCGGATTCGCCGGGTCGACGGGCGGCAGCACAAACGTCCACGAGTTGATGTGCTTCCAGGCGGCGCCGGCGGACACGGCATCCAGCTCGGCGGGCCTGAACCAGAAGCAGACCGCCAAGGTGCAGACGGGCACGCAGGTGTACTTCGCGTTCTACAGTCCGAGCAGCTGGTCCGGCTCGCTGACCGCGCAGGATCTCGTCGTCGACCCGAACACGAATCTGGTCACGATCAATCCGGTCGCGAACTGGGACGCGTCCTGCGTGCTGAGCGGAATTGCTAACGGTCAGACCTGCAACGCGACCGGCGTCGGCGGCCCGGTGGCGGCAGAAGGTTTCGGCGCTCGGACGATCCTGACGTGGAGCGGCTCGGCCGGTACGCCGTTTCACTACGCGCAGCTGACGGCGGCGCAACAGGCGGCCATCGACGCGGGCGATGCCGTCTTGAACAACATGCGCGTTCGCTATTTGCGTGGTGACCGCTCGAACGAGATCAACGCGGCCGGGGTAGGCTTGTACCGTCCCCGCGCGAGCGTGCTCGGCGACATCATCGACTCGAGCCCCACGTGGGTTGGTCCGCCTTCGGCGCCGTACAAGGCGTCGTGGCAGGACCTCCTGGGCGGTGCCGCGTCACCCGAGAACTCGGGGCAGGACTACCCGACGTTTGCGGCCGCGGCCGCGAACCGCCTCAACGTCGTGTACTCGGGAGCGAACGACGGGCTGGTGCACGGATTCCGCTCCGGGTCCTACTCGGGCCAGACCTACGTGTCGAACGCCGCCACGCCGAACGACGGCTACGAAGTGCTGGCGTACATGCCGGGGGCAGTAGTCAACACCATCCACAACGCGATCGACCCGACGCTCGACTACTCGAGCCCGCTCTACGGGCACAACTTCTTCGTAGACGCGCCACCCGGCAGCGGTGACCTTTTCTACAACGGCGTATGGCATACGTGGTTGGTCGGGGGCCTCGGCGCCGGCGGCGCCGCCATCTATGCGCTCGATGTCACGGATCCGACCACGTTTGCAGAGGGCAACGCGCAGAGCCTGGTCATCGGCGAATGGACGCCGGCGTCGATCAGCTGCGCCAACGTCGCCAACTGCGGCCAGAATCTCGGAAACACCTTCGGGGTCCCGCAGATCCGTCGCTTCCACAACGGCATGTGGGGCGTGATCTTCGGCAACGGGTTCGGCAGCACCAGCGGCGACGCCGGCATCTACATCATGACGGTCGACCCGAACACGGGCGCGCAGACGTTCTACTATCTGTCGAGCGCCAGCGGCCTCGCCGGCAACGGCATCGCGTACACGACCCCCGCCGACCTCGACGGCGACCACATCACCGACTACATCTACGCCGGCGACCTGCTCGGCAACGTCTGGCGCTTCGACGTCACGAACAGCAACCCCGCGAAATGGGCGGTAACGGCGGGCGGCCCGCTGTTCACGACGCCCGGCGGCCAGCCGATCACCACGAAGCTCATCGTCGCCGCGACACCCTCGACGAGCGGCGCGCAGCGCATCGTCGTGTCCTTCGGCACGGGGCAGCAGACCCAGCTCACCAACAGCTCGCCAACGACCTATGCGGGCGGGACGCAGAGCCTGTACGGCATCTGGGACTCGAACGTCGCGGCCTGGAACGCCATATCGACCATGCAGTACGCGAGCCTGCCGGTGGCGGGCCCGGCGCCGTTCGCAACTCTGCAACAGCAGACGATCCTTGCTTCCGTACCGGCGGCGAGCGGCTACCGCGCAGTCAGCAACAACCCCGTGTGCTGGGCGAATTCGAACACCTGCGGTGCCGGGAACACGCAGCGGGGCTGGTACCTGAACCTGCCGGGCGCGGGTGAGCAGATCATCTACAGTCCGGTGCTCGAAGTCGGCGCGTTTATCGTCAACACGACGATCCCGCCGAACAACAACCCGCTGACCTGCACTGCCTCGAACCCGACCGGCTGGACGCTGGCGATCTCGCCGACGACCGGCGGCGCATTCACGAAATCCTTCTTCGGCGACTCGGGCGGGCACTTCGTCAACTACAACGGCCAGGTAGTCAGTGGCGTGGCGCTGAGCGGTACCGGCAGCGTGTCGATCGTGACGACCGCCGGAGCGGTCAATGGGACGTTTCTCGTGACGCAAACGACGTCCGGTTCGGGTGTCGTGCTGCCGATCAATCCGCTCGCCGCCGCCAAGGGCACTCGATTGACCTGGATTGAGAAACGGTGACCAACGTGGCGACGAATCCTCCGCGTCCGACCGCGCGGCGCGCGCGTGTCACTGGCTTCACGCTGATCGAGATGCTGAGCGTCATCCTGATCGGCTCGATACTGCTGGTCATCGCGGCCGCCAGCTACTCGAGCCAAGTGCGAAAGTCTCGACGCACCGACGCGAAGACGGCGGTGCTCGACCTCGCCGGACGCGAGGAGCGCAATCTCAGTACCGTCAACGCGTACAGCGCCGTGCCGACCGAGCTCGGTTACGCCGGAGCGGCGTTTCCGCTCGTCGTGGGCGACGGCTACTATCAGATCAACGTGGTCGTCGTTGCGCCGGCGCCGGGCGCGCCAGCGCAATACACGATCACGGCGACTCCGATCGGCGACCAGGCGAACGATACCGGTTGCGCGAGCTTCACGGTCGACCAGCAGGGCAACAGGCTCGCGACCGACTCGACTGGAGCGGACTCGAGCGTCACCTGCTGGCGCTAGCGAGTAATTGCGCGTTCAGCGCAGCCACGCCAGCCGAAGCCCCAGGACCACGAAGAGCCCGCCGACCACCCGGTCGATCAGCGTACGCAGCGAGTCATTACCAAGAAGCGCGTTCTGCAGTCGCGCGGCGGCGAGCGCGAGCGTCAGACACCATACCGTGCCGCTGGCAACGAACGTGGCCCCGAGCGCGAGAAAAGCCAAAGTCTTCATGGGGCTCCCGGCGTCGATGAACTGTGGCAGGAACGCCAGGAAGAACAAGGCGACCTTTGGATTCAACACGTTGGTCACGATACCCTGCAGGAACGAGGAGCGCGAGCCGGGGGAGGGAAGCGGCGCCGACGACGCCGCGCGCGACAGCAGCAGGCGTCCGCCGAGATAGACCAGGTAGAGGGCCCCCGCGAGACGCACGACGGTGAACGCGACCGGGGACGTCGCCAGAATGGCCGACAGCCCCAGTGCTGCCGCAAATGTGTGGACGAGGCTCCCGACCGAGATGCCGAGGGCCGCACCTACTCCCGAACGGTGGCCGCCACTGAGGCTGCGGCCAATGATGAACATCGTGTCCTGGCCGGGCATCAGGTTGAGGAGGATCCCGGCGCACACGAAGAGGCCGTAATCATGAATTCCGAGCATCGGAGTCACCCTTGCCCGCGGCGAAGCGTCGAAGTGTACGTCAGCACCCGCTCTCGCATCGCGGTGCGACCGCGATCGGGCGCGATGCCCGCCGGTGCTACGGGGCGGTGCCGGTGATCGCGATCCGGACGCGGTCGGCGGCTGCCGCGCTCACCTGCAGCAGCGCATCGCCTGCCGGGACCTCGAATTCGACGATCTTGTGCCGGGCGTTACACCCTGCGCGAACCTGGAAAGCGCCCGATGGCACCGCTTTTCCATCGACGACGATGTCGACCCAGGCCGGCGCATCGAGCGAGACGCGATACCGGCCGGCGCGCGGAAACTTCAGGATCGCGATACCGGCATGCGCGTCCTCCGGATCCTGCCGGCCACCGGGTGCGACTGCGAAGACCACGTCGGTCTGGCTCGCAAGCTCGAGCGCGTAGGCTGTCCACAACTCAAGCCCGGGCGCCCCTGCCGCAACGGTCGCCGCCGGGGCCGTTCGCGGCGCTCCGGCAAAGAGCACACGTTCCACGGTCACGTTCCACGTAAATCCCTCGCACGGCTCGTCGCCCCGCGCTGTCCATGTCACCAGCGCAATCGCCAGAAAGGCCCATGTCCAGCTCCGCACATCAAGCTCCCGGTATGTGTCGGCGCTCGGCGCGCCCGGACGCCACGCGATCTGGCCCGGTGCCAAGTCTAAAGACGATCCATAGATGCGATGTCCCTTGTGCGTCGTATAGTAACGGATATAACGTAGCCCATAGCGACGATGAAGCACGGGCACACGGACCATGCGGCGACTTTTCTTCCTGTTGAGTGCACTGTTTGCGGTCGCGGCGCTGCCGGACCGCGGCGCCGCCGATCCGCCGCGTCCGATCGTCGTCTACGCCGCGGCTTCGCTGACTGACGTGCTGCAGGAACTCGGTGCGGCTTACGAGAAGTCCGGCGGCGGGCCGGTTCGTCTGTCCTTCGCGGCCAGTTCTGCGATCGCGCGCCAAATAGAGAGTGGCGCCGAGGCAGATCTGTTCTTCTCGGCAGACCAGGCGTGGATGAACTATCTGGACCAGCGTCGGCTGCTGCGCGAAGGAACGCGGTCCGACCTGCTCGGCAACCGACTGGCTCTGGTGGCACCGGTTACCAGCAACGTGCAACTCAAGATCGGGCCCGGTTTCGCCCTTCGCGCGGCGCTGCGCGATGAGCGCCTGGCGACCGGCGATCCCGATTCCGTGCCGGTCGGCCGTTATGCCAAGGCCGCGCTGACGACGCTCGGTGTCTGGAATGACGTCGCGGACCGGCTGGTGCGGGCGGAGAACGTCCGCAGCGCGTTGGCCTTCGTCGCTCGCGGCGAGGTGCCGCTCGCAATCGTGTACGAGACCGACGCGCGCGTCGACCCGAAGGTGCGAGTCGTGGACCTGTTTCCCGAGACTTCACATCCACCGATCCGATATCCGGTGGCCCTGACGCGGCAAGCGTCGCCGGCGGCGGCCGCACTGCTCGCATATCTGCGAGGGCCGCAAGCGGCCGCGATCTTTCGCCGTTACGGATTCAGCGTGTTCCCCGGTGACGGTGGGTGAAAGGTGCGGATGCGCCACCGGCGCGGTCGTATCCCGCAAACTTTGCATGCGCGAGATCACCGGGCGCAGCTGACGACACGCCAACTCGCGAGTGACGGAAGGGCAGTCCGGCGCTGTCTTACGGACACCCCAGGCCGGTCAGTCGCCGTCGTGCTGCTGGTCGAGAGCCTGCCGTCCCTGATAATGACGATACCGGCCGCTCGCGACGCCGGCGGCGCCGGCCGGGTATCGCAATCCGACGCTTCGGATTATGGCGCTGATGACGCTGGATGGCTTCGAAGTATCTTTCAGTGTCACACAAGACGCGATCGCAGCACTACACGCGTCGGCCGACACGGATTTGGGCACGAGACGCACCTCGCATTGTCGCTCGCGCGCTTCTCATCGGCTCTGGTCGACACCGAAGATCTCGCAGCAGGCCTTGACGAGCGCGAGGCCACGCTGACCTTTCTTCGGTCTCAGCCGCTTCGCGGGCTGTGTCGTGACCACCGACACGATCTTGAGTTTCTTCGACGCGCGAATCGTCACTTCGGTACTGCCGGGTCCGCGGACGATTTCTGCCGCTCGGCCCGGGGAGACGCTGCGCGCGTCGACTTTGGCGGACGTCTCCGTGTCACCGGCGCACTCGACTCGACGCGGCGCGCGCTCAATTCCGCACCGGCCGCCCCCGGAATGCAACCGCCCGGCGTCGAGGTAGTGATCGGGCGGCCATTGCGATAGGCTAGCCGCGCGCGGCGCCGCACCAGGGCGCCGAAGCAGACGGCGCCTCGCCCGAGGGGAAATCCATGACCGCGCCGCAGACCGCGTCCGACCTGCTGCCGTTCGTCGCGCCATGTCGCACGATCGCCGCGTCAGCGCCCTGGCGTTGGGTCCGCCTCGGGTGGCGCGATGTGATGGCGGCACCTGTGCAAAGCATCGGATTCGGCGTCGGAATTGCGGCGCTGAGTGCCCTGGTGTCGGCCATTGCCCTTCGCTTCGGCACGGGTTGGTTGCTGCTCATGCTCCTGTCGGGCTTCGTGTTCGTCGCGCCGGTGCTTGCAATGGGTCTGTACACGATCAGCGCGGCCCTCGAGCGCGGCGTCAGACCGTCTTTCGCGACGTGTCTCGCGGTCGCGCGCCGCGATCTCGGCGATTCGCTCGTCTACTCCCTGATCCTGATGGTGATTTGCCTGGTCTGGGTGCGCGCGGGCAGCGCTGTCGAAATCTTCTTCCCCGAGGAGGCCGTGCCCTCGCGGCTCGCGCTAGCGACCTTCCTCGCGATCGGAAGCGCCGTCGGAAGCGTATTTGCGCTGGTGGCATTTGCCGCGAGCGCTTTCTCGTTGCCAATGCTCGTCGACCGACGCACCGACGCCGTGACCGCGGTCGTCACCAGCGTCAATGCCGTGCTGCGCAACAAGCGCGCGATGCTCGTTTGGGCCCTTCTCGTCGTGTTGTCGGTGGCGCTCGGATTCGCCACAGCACTCGTCGGGCTCGCGGTCACGATGCCGTTGATCGGCCACGCGACGTGGCACGCGTACCGGGAAGCCATCGATGCGTCGGCGTGGCCAGTGAAGTCCTGAGCTATTCGGACGCCGCGCTCAGCCGCGCGCGAACAGGCCGGCAATCGTACTGACCGCATGCTCCGCCTCGGCGCGGTCCGGCGTCGTCGTGGCGTCGCCGAAGCCGAAGTAGTCGCCGCCGCCCAGAACCTGGAACACGAGGCCGTCGCGGCGCGGAACGAACGCGACCCCGTGGTAGATCAGTCCATAGTGGATGTCCGGTTCCGGCACGACGCGCGCCAGTTGACCTCGAACCGGCGTCACCGACTCATCGCCGAACAGCGCCCGCGCGCCGTAACCGGTTGCATTCACCAGCGTCCGATGCGGCAATCCGCTGAAGTCGGCGGGCGAGTGGAACTCTCGAATCTGCACCTGGCCGCCGTCGCTCAGGAAGTCCGTCATCAGCATGCGCTGGTAGGCGCCAAGATTGAACATCAGCTGCGGCGCGCGACGCACGTAACGCGGTCCGAAAGGGTGACTGCCCGGCGCAAAGCTGTCGGGATTCGGGAGCAGGTCGGGAAGCAAGGTGCGCTGCAGTTCTGCGAATTTCGGCCGCGGATCGGCGTCGCGCTCGGGATGCGGGTGCGGTACGAGATCGTCGCGAACGAACAGATTGTCGATGTATTCGACGGGCTCGCCCGGCAAGCCGAGAAACGTCTGGTAGGTCTGGAACGATCGCCGCGCCATGAGTTCCCAGCGCTCACGGAACTCCGGTGTCGCGCGCTCGGCGAAGCAGATGCGCGAATCGGGCGTCCAGACGCCGGTCGCAAGCGACGAACGGACGTTGGGCGGGAGCTCCTTTGCGTAGATCGTCACGCGCAGACCGGCACGCTGCAGCAATAACGCGGAAGTGAGCCCGAGCGCGCCACATCCGATGACACCAACGTCGCGCACGCCGGTCGCCAGTACCTTGTCCGCGGCGAGGCCGCTCGAGCCCCAAGACAGCGACCAGCCGCTGCCGCCGTGGCCGTAGTTGTGCACGATGGTCGTCGCGCCGACCCGCTCCACATCCAGGCGCGGCCCGTCGGCGCGAAACGGTCGTGTGCAGACGGTGATCGCCGTGATGCGATCCGGCGTCGCGCGCAGGCGAGGCAGTGTCAGCTTCTCGCGGTCGACGGCTAGATCGGGACGGACTCGGCCGTCCGTGCATCCGTCTAGGACTCCGACCGCTACGGCGGCGGCCAGGCCACCGAGGACGGCGCGGCGTTTCAGGCCCCTCGTCATGCGAATCCCTCTTGGCAGGCCCGGTGCCGGGCCGAGTCATTTGTTCCCATCGAATCACGCACGGCGCGCGAGATACGTGCGCCACGGCGTGAAATAGTACTTCGGCCAGCCTTCCGAAACCCCACCGAAGTCGCCCTCGGCGACGTTGACGTGGGTCAGCTCGATTCTGCCGCCGCGCCCTTGCGCGCGGAACGTCAGAATCAGTGTCGAGTCGATGTCCCGACGCCCGAACTCCGTCGAACGCCACGACTGCACGATCAGGCGGTTAGGAACGAGATCCAGGATGCGCCCGCTGAGCGCGCCCCCGAACGCCTCGAAGCGCGCGCCGACGCGGGCTGCGATTCGAACCGGAGCGCCTGTGATCGCCGCGTGCGTCTTGGGGTTCAGGTACATCGAGTACAGGCGCGCAGGCCTGGCCGGGAGATCGAGGGCGAGCGTGATGGTGTGTGGCATGTCGGCGGCTCCGGGCGATCCAAGAACGATCGGGCGGAGTGTGCACTGGCCGGCACTGGCTGTCGCGCTCGCGTCGGCGCGGCCGAGCCAGGGTGTTGCTCCGCAGCACGAGGGAGGCTGCGGCGGTTACTTCACTTCGACGGACTCCACGAGCATCACTTCGCAGGCGCCCGCGCCTGTGTCACTGCGAGTCAGCGAGGTGCGGATCCACGCCCCGTCGTCGCGCACGCCATCCACGAGCAGACCCGACAAGTGCACGACTTCCCCAGGCCGAATGCGCGCAAGCTGCGCCCGGACGGCCGCGTCGGCCGGGATCACGTGCGTATTCGCACTGTGTTCAACGACGTCCTGGACCGGAATGGGGAGCGTCGTCGCGTGCCAGGTGTAGAACCGCGCGGACTGGCTGATCGATATGGCCGCGAGCACGCGGTTGTCGGACATCGGCCCCCAGCCGAGGGCAAGGTCCTCCGGAACGAGATCTGCGAGCCGATCGTAAGCATAGTCCTCGCGCCCGAGCACGCGGGCGGTGATGTCGTAGTGCGCTCGCGGCGTCAGTTTCCAGTGCCCCAGCGTGATCGCCGCGACACTCTCTGGATCCGTCTGCACAGGCTCATGCGGAGCGATCGTCCCGTCCGGTGGATGGGCCGGGCGGGTTTCCCACTGCCGCCAGCCCTGGAGGCAGGCGAGCGCGACGGCGATGAGCCAGAAGATTCGCCAATTCATCGTCAAATGGTGGACTGGCTCGGGCACCGCGGCCGTGACTGCGGTCGAAGTTCGCGGGAGAACGCTTACCGGACGTGACCGGCGTCACGCGGCCGGGCACGCCTCCGAGCCCGGCATAATTGAGTGTCCTGACCAGCCACGGCACCGCGCCGCCGGTATCAATGGAGGGAGGATGGCCGCCTATATCATTGCAAGCATCGAAGTGACGGACCCGGTGGCATACGAGGAGTACCGGCAGCGCGTGCCATCGATCATCGCCGCGTTTGGCGGCCGTTACCTCGCGCGCGGTGGGACCGCCGAGCGCCTCGAAGGAGCGACAGCCGCACATCGGGTTGTCGTGCTGGAATTCCCGAACATGGCCCGTCTCAGGGCGTTCTTTGCATCAGCGGACTACCAGCCGCTGATCGGCGTGCGGCAGCAAGCATCGCGCTCGAGCCTCATCGCGGTCGAGGGCTTGTGAGGGAATCGCTCGAGAATCATCTCCGATGACGGCTGAAAGCGCCGTTCTGCGCCCGCGTCTGTTCACGTTGGCGTGGCCGCTCTTCAGCGAGCTGCTGCTGGGACTCGCGGTGGGCCTCGTTGGCCTGGCGCTTGCCGCGAAGATGTCGCCGGCGGCGGCTGGAGCATTTGCGCTCGCCAACAGCATCCAGACGACGTTCTTCCTCCTGTTGCGCGTCGTCAGCCTTGGCGTTAGCGTCACGATCACGCAGGAGCTCGGCGCCGGCAATCGCTCGCGCGCCGATGCGACCGCACGGGCGGCGCTCGGCGCCAGTACCTGGGTCGGCCTCGCGACGATGGTCGGCGTCGCAGGCTTCGCACACGAGCTGCTCGTCGTGATGGGCGCGCCGGCCGACGTGCTGCCTCTGTCGCTGCCGTACCTCAGAGTGCTCGCCCTCGCGCTCGGATTCGACGCGTTCAACGCCAGCATGGCCGCGGTCATGCGCGCGCACCTGCGGCCGCGGGACGTGCTGATCAACATCCTGTCGATGCACGCGGTGCACCTGGCGCTCTCGTGGCCGTTGATGCGCGGCGTCGGTCCCGTCCCCGCTCTTGGCCTGCCCGGATTTGCGCTCGCGATGCTGGCGAGCCGGCTGTTCGGCGTGGGATTTCATCTCTACCTGTGGCGCCGCCGGCTGGCTCTCGCGCCACGCGCGCGCGACTGGTGGACTCTGCACCCGGAGCGCCTGGCACCGGTACTCCACATCGGCGTGCCTGGGGCCGCCGAGGGAATCGCATACCGGATCGCCCTGATGTGCACGCTTGCGCTCGTCGCGCGGATGGGCACATCAGCCCTCGCGACCCAGGCCTACGCGCTGCAGTTGACTTACTTCATCGTGCTGCCCGGCGTCTCGATCGGACTCGCAACCGAGATCCTCGTCGGTCGCCTGACGGGCGCCGGCCGTTTGCGCGATGCCGATCGCGAGGCCGCCCACAGCCTACGCGTCGGACTCGGAGTGGCGACGACGGCCGCGCTGCTCGCTGCGATCACCTCGCGATGGACGCTGCGACTGTTCACGACGGACGCCGCGCTGATCGCGACTGCGCAGTCGCTCCTCTGGGTGACGGTGTTTCTAGAGCCCGGCCGAACGCTAAACCTTGTCGTGATCAACGCACTGCGCGCGACGGGCGATGCGCGCTTTCCGGTCGCGGCCGGGGTGCTGTCGATGGCCTTCGTGATGGCAGGTGGCGCGTGGTTGCTCGGCGTCCACCTCGGCCTCGGCCTGGTCGGCGTGTGGATCGCCTACGCAGCGGACGAGTGGCTTCGCGGACTCATCATGGTGGCGCGCTGGCGCGGGCGTGGCTGGACCCGGCATGCACGGGCATCGCAAAGGCGTGTGCGGGCCGACCGTAGTGCGCCGCGCGAGACCTGAGGACGCCTAGCGGCACCGAGCATGCGCGTCCGGCCTTCGGGATCTGGCCTACTCTTAATAGATGGACCCCGGCCGACGGTCGGCGCATCCGTGCGAAAGCGCCTCAACGGGTCGCGCGGTCGCCGCGGTGGGTCCGAAGATAGTTCCACAGTGCCGCACCCACTCCGATACCGCCGTGCTCGTCTCCACCAAAGACGCGCGTGCCGACTGTATAGCCGAGCTGCCGGTACGATTCCCACTGAGCCTCGTCGAAGAATTGATTGGCGGTCGACTGTTGCGGAAAGTCCCGGTGCGTCTGCCCGTACTGCTGCACGTCGTGCGGCGCCGACGCGATCAACGCGGGCTTGAGGACAACGAGGCGGCACGCCGGTCCCTGCGTGCGATCGCGACACAGGGGCGGATAGACATTGAACAGCAGCGCGCACTTGTTCGCGTGCGTCGATCCGGGCGCGAAGTCCGTCGGAACTCCGAACACCTGGCCGAGCACGCGGTCCTCGGCAATGGCGGCGTCGACCTCGACCTCGATCTGGAAGTCGATGCGCACGAGCCGGATCAGGTTCGCCAGGTCCCCGAACCCGAAGCCCGGGTCGCAGCCGTCGTCGCAAACCACGATCAGGCGCAGCTTGCGTTCCGGACGCAGCAGCTCGTAGACCGCCGTGTTCTCGAAATGCCCTCCGTCGGACAGGTACTGCAGCTCGCGACGCAAGCCATAAAAGCGCGCCAGCAACTCATAAAGCAGGTACGTCTGAGTCGGAAACAGGTTCTTGAATGCGCCGGCGATCGGGCGCTTGGGGTCGTGACCCTCGCCCGAGCACCACCAGGTGCCGAGACGGACGTTCGCGAGTCCGAGGGCGAGCGACAGGCCGAGGCTGGTCGTGCGCCCAAGACCCGTGGTGAACGCCGCTCCCGATGCCCCGACCCACTGACCGAGCATCAGCGTCTGCCGCGTGCCCCGCGCCGGGCGCTTTGGCGCCGCGACGTCGTGGGCCGAGTTCGGCAGATACCAGCCGTCGATCACGAAGCCATCCGGCAGCACGGCGAGCGGCTTGCCTTTGCGGTCGCGCTGCACGAGCTGCTCGGCAGGATCGATCGTCTGGTTGACCGTGATGTTGATGACGTGCAGCGGCGCCAGCACATCGCGGGCGTAGTAGCGGTCGAGCGGCAACTGGTCCCCAGGCACCGCGTCGGCGACGCTGCGCAGCGCGGCGCCGTCGCCGGCAAATCGCGCGCCGTTCGACGCGCCCAGGTAGGCCCGCGTGAGCCGGGCACCGTACAGGGCCTGCAGCGTCGACAGATTGATGAAGCCGGTGAACTGCCCGCTGGTCCACGCCAGCACCGCCGCCAGCAGGGTCAGTCCCGCGAGGATGATGAGGCCGGCCTCATGCTCGAGGCCCCGGACGTTCGGGGCGACGCCGCGCCAGCGGAACCATTGCACGACGAGTGCCCAGACCGTCGCGACCAGCAGCGCGAGGGTGCCGCCCGCGAGTCCGGCGATCACGCTCGCCGGGGTCTTGGCGAGCCACGATGGCCGGGCTTTCTCGTCGAATACGAGCGCCAGCTTGCGAACGATCCAAACGAGCGCCCCGAGGGCCGCTGCGGGCGTGAGCGGGTGCCACCACGCCCGCGTCTGGGCGGTCTGCGCAACCAGGTAAAGCGATTGCCCGAGCGTGTCGGCAAGCGCCAGGGCCGCAACGGCAATGGTCGTTTGCAGACCGAATGCGAGGTTGCGCGTCGTCCAGACTCGGTGGTCTGCGATCGTGCCCTTGTGCGTGATGGCAATGATCGTGGCGCCGTGGAAGGCGAAGCCGAGCAGCGCCTCAGCGCAGACAACCGCCGTCAAGTACTGCGAGGCCGCCCAGTGCGGGAACAACAGCCTCCATGCGGCCCCGATGCCGAACGTCACGGCGGCGATTGCGAGCGCGGCGACGGCCGGGCTCGAAAACCATCGTGGCCGGTCGCGCTCGCTTCCGCCGCGCTCCGGATAGGACAGCCAGAACGCAGTGCAGGACGGAATCAACCACAGCAGGCACAGGGCGGCGACCACGATCACGAGCGTGCTCCACCACACGCCGACGCTGCCGGACGCATCTGCGTACCCCAATAGTGCATCCTCGACCGAGCGGTACGGGATCCAGTGCTTTGCGAGGGAGTTGCGCCCCAGTGCCAGCAGCGAGAAGAACAGGAGCAGCATCGCACCGAGTACGTACTGCATACCGAACCAATTGCGGATCGCCAGCGCAATCGCGTACAGAAGATCGCCGCCGCCCGTCGGAGTCAGGTAGCGGCCGTTCTCCCGCAGCCATGCAAGCGGCGCCGCCCCGATCGGCTCGTCCTGGTAGTTCGTGCTCGAACGCATCCGCCCCGGTGGTTCGTAACGCAGCACCTCGTAGGCCTGCCGCGCCGCTTCGATATCGCTGTCCGCCGGGGGCCCGGACACCGGTCGCAGACGCCCCGGTATGAACAGGCTGCAGAAGAACGCGCCGATGTAGCCGCCGCCACTGACCGTTGATAGGTAGTCGAACTCGCGCAGCACACAGGGCGGATCGGCGCCTGGGTCATCTGGAACGGATGATGGGCCGGAAGTCGGGTGAACCGGCGCCTTCGCAAGGGCCTGCAGGACGCCAAGACCGAAGGTTGCGCTGCGGATGCCGCCGCCGGAGATGGCGAGCCCCGCACGGCCGATTCCATTGACGTCCGGCGCCTCGAGCGCGAGGCGCTGTCGGCGAGCCGAGATGCGTCGTTCCTCGCGCTCGATCAAGGAGTCCGCGGGACCGGTCCCGATCGCGTGCCTGCTCATCGGCGCTCCCCCCGAAAACGGTCGCGACCCCATAGCCTTCAGCGGGCACAGTCGTCGCGCTTCGTCTCGCCTCGAGAGGTGACCTTACGCCTGCCGACCACACGCCGATAGGCGCGGAGGATCCGCCACGGGATCCGCTGCCCGCGAGGCAGCTCGATCCCGCGGCCAATGGCGTGGGAGATGCGGCGGCGGCGACGTCCGTACCCAGTCCGTTGGCAACATCGCCGGTCGGCGTTTCCCTGAGAGGCAACCGCCGCAAAGAATAACTGTCGCGGACCGCCGGGAAATCTCACCGCCGGCGACGGATCCCGCTCTTCGGCACTCGGGCTGAGACGCGACACAGACCGGACACAGTAGTGGTGTAGGCGGCGCGCATCGGCCGGCCGGAGGACTGCAGCATGCTCAACCGGGCCGCTCTGGCCGGACAGCGCACGGGAGACTTGACGCCGGATGGGCGGCTGCCAGCCCGTGCGACCGAGCCTGGGCGCCCGAATGCTGGGCGGATCCGCGTCGCGGTCGCGGTCGCCGACGAGGCGATCGAGCGGATCGACGAGGTGGCCGCCCGCTGTCAGGCCGTCGGGTTTCGACGCGACGTAACCCTAGCCGGCATCGGCGTCTTCACGGGTTCCGTCGAGTTGCGGTGGCTGGCGGTGCTCACGTCGATACCCGGCGTCCTTGCGGTTGCGGCCAGGCGCACCACGTCCGAGCGCTGGCCAGCAGCATGCCACTGAGGGAGATCGCTGGACCCGCTTCAGCGCACACCCGATCGCAGCGTAAAGGGGAACGTACCGACTGCGACCGGCGTCGCGCCTTCGGTTTCGATGCGCAACTCGTAATCACCAGGCTGCAACGAGCGTGCAGCGGCGTAACTGTAGACGAATCCGCCGCCGCCGAGGTCGAGTCCCGACACCGTGCCGACCGTCATCCGACCTCCGGCATGGTTCAGATGATCGAGCAGCACGCGGTAACGGGCCCCGAGCGCGAGGGACGTCGGCATCGCACGCAGCTCGACGACGCCATCCGCGGGTAGCTCGAGTACCGGCGACGCGGCGCTGCGCAGCGCCATGAACGTGAAGTGCGCAGCTACCGGCGCGCGCGCGCCCGCCGCCGCAGCCGTCGAGACGGAGGCCGTCAGGAGCGGCGGAGGACCCGAGTTGGTCCGCGTCCAGAGCATCACGGCGATCGCGCCGATGATCGCGGCCGCGAGACCCGCCACCCACGCGAGACGCGGAATACCGGAGGGCGAGGTACCGGAGGCGAGCTCGCCGCGCGCGCGCAGCTGCTCGAGCCCCTCGCGCAAACGCAGCGTCATCTCGAGCTCCCGGACGAGCTCCGGCTCGCGCGCCAGCCGATCCTCCAAATCCCGCTGCTGCTCGGGTGGCAGTCGACCGCCAACGTAGTCGCTGAGCCGCTCGAATTCCTGGCCGACGTCGATCATCCGTTGCTCCGCGCGGTTGCGATCAGGGCGTGCGATTCGGGATCCGCGGCGGCGAGCGGCCGGTCCGCGACAACCGCGCGGCCGCCCGCAGCGATCCCCAGCGCGAGCAGTGCGAACGCCAGGAAATCGGAGCGGTCGAAGCCGCGGCGTTCGAGGAGCGCACGAAAGCGATTGCGCGCGCGAAAGATCACGCGGTTGAAGTGCTCGTCCGAGAGCCCCAGCGCACTGCAGATGCTGCTCTTGTCCTCGTCGTTGAGATAGTAACGTACGAGCATTTCCCGATCGCGCTCCGCCGGCAGCTCGCCGAGCATGCGGCGTGCCGCGGTGGCCCACTCCGGATGCCCGACGCGCGTCCACTCGGGATCGCTGTCCGGATGCGCCAGCGAATCGAGTTCGTCGGAGCTCGAGACGGCGGCGCGGTCCTTGCGCCGATGGTTGCGCGCGTGGTTCAGCGCCACGCGGTACAGGTAGCCGCCGAGATTCTCCGGCTCGGCGATTTCACCGCTGCGCAGCTTCTCGAGCGTCGTCACCGCGGCATCCTGCAGGATGTCCGCCGCTACCTCGGGATTGCGCACGCGCCGCAGGATCAGCGCCCGCAGGCCCGGATAGTCGCGATAAACTGCCGCGAGGCGCGCGGTCGGATCGATTGCGGCGACCGGCCGACCCGAGTTCGCAGGGAGCATCGCAGATTGCAGAGTCCCGTCGCGCACGCTCATAGCGGAATTATAAGCTGCAACCGACGATTCCCGAGCCCCCTCGGTGTGCGACTCGTTGCACCATTTCTGCTCATTGCCTCATGCACGGCCACCGTCGCGGCTCCCCGGCCGGCGCCGGCCGGTCACTGCGCCGCCCGTCTCGGTGACGCCCGGGTTGCGGCGCGCGCACACCTGACGCTCAGGGGCACCGTACCGGCGATGCAGCGGCGCGATGTCCCGGCCGGGCGTTACCTCGTGGAGGTCGCCCTCCGCGACAACGATGCCATCGTGGAAGTGATTGGTCCGGACGGGCGGGTCATCGCAGTCGCGGACCATCCGGAGCGTCGCACCGGCACGCGTCGGGCTCTGCTCGAGGTCGGCTCGGACGCGCGCGTGGACCTTCGGGTCGCCGGCGAGGACCACGGCCGGATCCCTGGCGTCGCAGACGCACGAGTTATTGATTTATCTGGATTTTCGTCCGAGCCCGCGTGTGGGGCGATGTACGAATCGCTCGCGCGAGCCGATGCCGACTACGCGGCGCGGGCCATGCCATCGGGATTGCCCGACCGGGAGCCCGCGGCAGCGCCCGGCACTACTTCTTGCGCGCCCGCGAGGAATGCCTGATCGCGTTGCAGGCTCTCGCGGCGGACGGAGACCGCGTGCTCGAGGGGGAGGTGGCGCTGGCGCTGGCGGGAATCGAGTACCTGCAGTTCGTCAACTGGATGCGAACCGCCGACTGAGCCCGGCGGGCGGCCGAGCGGCTGAGTGCGTCGGATCCGTACCGGCGGGCCCGTGCCGAAGCGCTCGAGGCCGACGCCTGGATCGAAGTCGCGACGGAGGCAGCCCTGGGCCGGCCGATCGGGACGTTTGGCGTCGACTCGACTGAACTCTTTCGCCGAGCACGCGAAAGGTTGGCGATGCTCTCGCAGTTCCACCTCGCCCGCGGCGAGCGTCATGACGCGGGCCTGCAGCTGACAAACATCGGCCTGACGCATCTCTACGAGGGCCGCTACTCGGAAGGCGCCGAGGCCTCGCTCGCGTCGAGCCGGCTGTTCGCCTGCCTGGGCGAGACCGAGCGCGCGGCACAGGCGCAGCAGAACCGCGGCCTTTGCCTCTGGGGTGTCGGGCGCCTGCCGGAAGCGCTGCGGATCTTCACGCGCGCCGTCGCCCAGGTGTCGCCAGTTGCGTTCCCGTCGGCCTATGTCGCGGCTCTCAACAACACGGCGCTCGCGAACTACGCGCTCGGCAACTTCGACGAGTCGCTGCGCTGGCACGACCGCGCGCTGCAGTTCGCGAGCGAGATCCAGCGCCCGCGGTCCGAGGCCCAGAGCCTCTATGGCCTCGGTGTCACCTATAACGCGCTCGGCGACCGCGAGCGCGCGCGCCAGTACCTCGAGCGCGCCGTGGCGATTCGAACGGTTGCACTGGATGGCCGGGGCCGCATGGCGACGTTGCGCGCGCTTGCGACGGTGTACGCGGAGCAAGGCCGCCTGGCCGGAGCGATCGCCGCCGACCGCGATGCCGCCGCACTCGCAATCGCCCCGTCAGCCGCCGCGCGCATCGGGATCCAGAGCGCGATCCGCAGCGACGCCGCCGGGCATCGAGACGAGGCCGTGCGTGAGGTCGACGGACCGCTCGCGCCGGGTACGGTCAGCGACCCGCTCATCCGTGCCGAGGCGTTGCTCGAGCGAGCGGTGCTGCTCCGCGAAGCCGGGGACCATGCCGGCGCGCCGCGCGATCTCGCGGCCGCGACACCGCGCCTGCGCGAGACCGGTGGTCTCGGCGGCGAGTTCGCCGCAGCAATCGAGGCTGCCCGGGACCTGCGCGCCCTCGGACGCGAAGCGGAGGCGCTCGTCGCAATCGAGCACGCACTCTCGATGGAGAGCGCGATCCGGTTGCAGTCCGCCAATCCGGAGCTGCGCATGCAGCTGCAGGCGCCTTTGCGTCCGGCCTACGATCTGAAGCTCGACCTGCTGTGGGAACGGCGTGAACGCGAACGACGAGCCGGGCACCTCGACGAGGTCAGGCGCCTCGCGACGGTGGCGTTCGACTGCGCCGATGCATCTCGTGCGCAGACGTTCGCCGAAGTCGCTGCCCAACGCTAGTCGCCGGCCGTCCGGACCGCACTCGCCCCGCGTTTTGCGGAACGCGAAGCGCCCTACCGCGAGATCGCCGCCCGGCGCTTCGCACTGGATGCGCGGCGGATCGCATGCGGTACGTCGTGGAGCAGTACGACGTCGCGCTGACGCCGGCACGCTGGATGCTTCGGGAAACGCCGAGGGCTGCGACGGATCGGCGGCGACTGCTGGCTGTCGCAGACCCCATCTACGAGCGTGACGACGAACGCATCGCGCCGGCGGCAAGCGGGACGGGCGCGCGTCTTGCCCCTTCAGCAGTGGGGTCGCCTCCGGAGCCCGCGCTGCGCCGGCTGCCGTGGATGGCGCGTGAGACGTCGGACATCGTCGCGGAGTTCATGGCCTCGGAAGTCGTGCGCCTGGTGGGACCCGACGCAACGTGCGCGCGCTTGCTCGCGCTCGACTGGTCCCAGTTTCGGTTCATCCACGTCGCGACGCGCGGTCTGCTCGACGCCGCGAGCCCGCCGCTGTCGGCGCTGATGCTCGGCCGCTACGATGCCCATGGCGCGCCGCTCGACGCGGCGGTGCGGGTCGCGGATCTGTCTTTGCGTTCGATCGCGGCCGAACTGGCTGTCTTCAGCGCGTGCGAGACGGCTCTCGGAAAGGACGTCACCAGCGAGGGGCTCGTCGCCATCGGCTACACAGCACTTGCGCGTGGCGCGCAATCCATCGTCGCGTCATTGTGGCGCGTCCCGGACGGGACGAGCGCACGACTGATGACCGACCTGTACCGGCACCTTCTTCGCGACTCGAACGATGCACCGGCGGCGCTTGGCGCGGCGATGCGCGCGGAGCTCGCGCGCGCGCCACAGGCCGACCCGGCATTGTGGGCACCCTTCCAGGTCTCCGTAGTGACGACGGGCCGCGCTCCATCCCGCGGCCACGCGACGTCCGCCGGCGCGCGTTGCCCCGCCGCGCCGGCCGGAACGCTGTGACTCGTGCGATGGCAGCTGCTGCGTTGCACCAGCGCGGTCGATTGCGCTCGCTGATCAGCGTGCAGCGACGATGCGAACGTGTAAGCTGCGATCGGGCGGTGAGTCGCGGCCATGAAGGCTACCAGCGTCGCCCACGCTGCTCCTTCGATTCGACGCGTGCGGTCGGCACGCCAGGGAAGAGGTCATGCTGATCCTGACGCGACGCATTGGTGAAGCGATCCAGATCGGCGAGAACGTGACCGTCACAGTACTCGGCATCAAAGGCAACCAGGTGCGAATCGGCATCGCGGCGCCGCGCGACGTCGAGGTGCACCGCGGCGAGATCTACGCCCGCATCCATGCCGAGCGGCAATGCGAGCCCGAGGATCGCTCCTGATCTGGCGCGTCGCCTCCGTCGTTCCCCGCTCAACCCAGGGTGCCGGCCTCGCGCGCGGCGCCGAGCGCGCGCGCGAGGTCGGCGATCAGGTCGGCCGGATGTTCGAGGCCGATCGCCAGGCGGATCAGGCCCGGGCTGATGCCAGCTTCGGCCGCGGCGCTGTCGCCGAGTGAGCCGAACCACATTCCCGCCGGGTGGGATGCGAGCGACTCGAACCCGCCGAAGCTTACTGCGCGGCTCACGAGGCGCATCGTATCCATGAAGCGCTGTGCGGCCGGAAGCCCGCGGAGTTCGAAGCTCATCATGCCGCCGAAGCCGCCGGTCATCTGATCGCGCGCCAGCGCGTGTTGCGGGTGCGTCGCGAGGCCCGGGTAGTGAACAGCGTGCACCGCCGGGTGCGCGGCGAGGAACGTCGCGACCTCGAGCGCCGTCTCGTTCTGTCGCCGGACTCGAAGCGTCAGCGTGCGCAGCCCGCGCAGCAGCAGCCACGCGGCGAAGGGGTCCGGAACGGCTCCCAGCATCACGTGGGTCTTCCAGATCGCCTCGATGAGCGCCGCCGGTCCCGCGACGATGCCCGCGGTGAGGTCGTGGTGGCCGCCGAGGAACTTGGTCGCGCTGTGTACGACGAGGTCGATGCCAAGGCGCAGCGGCGCCTGGTTGACCGGCGTCGCGATCGTATCGTCGCAGAGGGTCGTCACGCCGCGGGCGCGCGCCAGTGTCGCGACGGCGGCGAGGTCCGTCAGCGCCATCAGCGGATTCGAGGGGCTCTCGACGATGATCAGCTTCGTGTTCGGGCGCAGTGCCGTCGCGAACGCGCCTGCGTCGGCCTGCGGCACGAGCGTCACCGACGCACCGAAGCGCGGCAGCATCGTCGAAAGCAGCTGCGAAGTCCCCATGTAGTGCGATTGCTGGGCGACCACGTGATCGCCCTGGCCGACCAGCGTCAGCACCGCTGCGCTGATGGCCCCCATGCCGGACGCAGTCAGCAGCGCAGCCTCAGCTCCCTCGAGCGTCGCCACGACATGCTCGACGCGCGTGAACGTCGGATTGCCGTCGCGGGTGTAGTACGCGTGGTGCCGGGGAGTGGACGCCATGGCCGCGAACGCTTCGGCCGATTCGGCACGGAATGGCGCCGTCTGCCAGATGGGCGGCGCAACCGCCATGTCGGCGTCGAGGCCGCGATCGGCGTGCGCGACGAGGGTATCGATGCGATGGGGAGGCTCGGTCATGCGCGGCTCCTGCTTCGGTTCGGCGGCGGACGGAATTGGCCGGCCGGACGCCATGCGGCGGTTGACGGTACCATCAACACGAGCATTGACCCAATCACGCGCGCGTTGACAGCGCATCGCAGGAACCTGCAGCAATGCGGGCCGTTGCCTTAGACGTAGGACCAGCGCACCGACGGAACCATCCGGTACTGCCCGCGGTCGATCTTCAAGGACCGGTCGAGGATCGAGCAATGCGGCTATTCGCAGGCGCTTGCTGTTCGTGCGCGGCACTCGCGATCACCGCGACGGCGAGTGCCGACGCGGCCTCGGCGGCTCCCGTCGAGGCGCCTCACGTTCGGCTCGAGGTGCTGGCCGATCACTATTCGGTCGCGCCGGGCGAGGAGTTCTGGGTCGGGCTCGTCCAGCACATCGATCCTGGGTGGCACACCTACTGGGTCAACCCAGGCGATGCGGGACTCGCGACGCGAATCGAGTGGCGGTTGCCCGACGGCTATGCGACGGACGCACCGCAGTGGCCCGTCCCGCATGTCTTTCGCACCGGCCCGGTTGTGACGTATGGGTACGAGGACCGGGCGATCGTGATCCAGCGCGTTCACACGCCGGCTGCGCCGGCAGCCGGGCCGATCCGCCTGTCCGCAGATGTGCACTGGCTCGTGTGTCGGGAGGCCTGCATCCCGGAGCACGCAACGGTGTCGGTCGCACTCGGGCGAGCGTCAACTGCGTCCGGCACGCCAAACGCAGCCGCGGCGGCGCGGATTGCGACCGCTCGCGCCGCGTTGCCCGACCTTGCGCCGTGGCCGGCGGTGCTCAGCGTTCGTCGCGACTCGCTCGCGCTGACGCTGCGCGGGCTCGCACGCGACGTTCCGGGTTCGGCGGCGCTGCACTTCGTGCCGCTGCAGTGGGGACAGGTGGACGACGCCGCCGGGCAGACTATCGTGCGCCGGGGCGCTGATGCGACGCTAACGCTTACCCGCGGCAATCTCAAGGACGCGCCGCTGCGATCGCTGGACGGCCTGCTGCTGATCAATCGCGGACCGTTGAAGACCGGGCCACGCGCGTTCCAGGTACACGCCGAGGCGACCGCTTCCGCAGCCACCTCAGATCACTGAAGCTCTCACCGCTTGCCCCAACGGAGGTTCTGCCATGCCCGCACGCTCGCCCGCTTCCGGCGCACGCCGATGGCCTGTGCTGCTCGCCACGCTCGCGTTCATGGCCAGCGCGGAATCGCCAGCGGCCGACGAAGGACCACGCATCGGACAGCCGGCGCCCGATTTCAGCGGAACCGACAGTCACGGGCAGACTGTCCACCTGCGCGCCCTGCGCGGGCACGTGGTCGTCTTGGAGTGGTCGAACCACGAATGCCCGTTCGTCGGCAAGCAGTACCGGTCGGGCAACATGCAGGCCCTGCAGAGGGACGCGACCGGACACGGCGTCGTCTGGCTTACGATCCTGTCCAGTGCCCCGGGCACGCAGGGCAGCGTCACGGCGGACCAGGCCAACGAGCTGACGCGCAGCCGCGGCGCCGCGCCGAGCGCCGTCGTCCTCGATCCGACTGGCACAATCGGGCGCGGCTATGGTGCGCGCACGACACCACACATGTTCGTCATCGACAAGTCCGGCACGCTCGTTTACATGGGCGCGATCGACGATCGGCCAACGACCGACGTCGCCGACATCCCCGGTGCGCGCAATTACGTTCGCCTTGCGCTGTCGGCGCTCGAAAACGGCACGCCGGTCGCGGATCCGGTCACTCGGCCATACGGCTGCTCGGTCAAGTATCGATGAGCGGCGTCAGCGCCCGATGTAGTAGAGCCCGACCAGGTTGATGACGCGCACGACGCCGGGCGTGTGCAGGGCGACGTCCTCGGCGGTCTCGCGCTCGTAATCGCTCGAAACCTGGCCGTGCAGCGTCACGACGTGGCTGTGCGTCTGCACGTAGATGAAGTTCGGCGGGCGCAGTTCGGGGTACTGGTCCAGATTCGCGCGCACCGCATCGGCGACCTGCGCGTCGTCCGGGCAGTCGCGGTTGCCGCACGCGCCATACACGGTGCAGCCGGAAAGCGCGCAGAGCAGCAGGATGATCGGCGCGTGGAGTCTGGGTCGCTGGGGCATGGACGTGCGCTCTCAGCCGCAGGCCACACAGTCTAGCGCAGCCTTTCGCCGTGGGCGCGTCAGCCGGCATGCGCGGCGGCGGCGCGTCGCTATAATCGCCGACCGTTACGCTGGAGAGCGCCATGACGCCGGAGCCGGACCTACCGCACCGCGCGCACCACACCGGACATCGCTGGCTCGACCTCACGCTCGCACTGTAGGCGGTCTTCGTCTCGGTGGTCTCGCTCGTCGTTGCCGTGCGTCACGGCGCGACGATGGAGCGGATGGCGGAGGCGAACGCGCGACTGGTTTCCGCCAACTCCTGGCCATTCCTCGTGTATGGAACCGACAACCAGGATGTGCAGGGTCATCCGCACCTTCAGTTGCGCGTCGTGAACGTCGGCGTCGGCCCGGCCCGCATCGAGACCTTCGAGGTCTTCTGGCGCGGCGAGCCTGTCGGTTCGGCGGAGGAGCTGCTCGAGCGATGCTGCGGCCTGCGAAGGGACAGCGGCCGCGCGAAGGCAGCGTTCGGCGTTGGCGTCATCGCACCAACCGTGCTGCGAGTCGGCGATTCGGAGAGTTTCATCACGATGTCGCAGACCGACAACGACGTTGATCTCTGGAATCGCCTCAACTCGGCGCGTCTCGACGTGAAACTTCGCGCCTGTTACTGCTCGGTGTTCGACGAGTGCTGGACCAGCACGCTGCAAAGCACGCGCGCCGAGCGCGTGACGTCGTGCCCGGTGCCGAAGGTGCGGTACGTGATCCCGCAGTACGCGCTCGGCGTCGCGCCCGCGGCCGGCGCGCGGCCCTGAGCCGCGCCGTTCGAAGCGGGCCGTCAGCCGGCGACCGCTATGACGTCCGGCGCCTGCGCGAGGGGCGTCGCGCGCTCCGCGCGTGCCGCGATCCCGGACGGGAGCCCATGTGACGGCGGCGCACAGAATTCCAGCAGCTCGTCGCGCCGTCGCCGGGCATCCTGGTAGCCCAACGCGATCAGCTCGCGCGTGTAGCCCGACTCGAACAGCAGGTAGCTGACGAGCTCGGCGCCCCCCGCGTCGGTCGCGCCCATGACGCGCAGGAAGGTCCGCAGCGTTCGCGGCATCGCGCGAACGTGGCGCGCCGCGACGGCAGTGAGGTCGTCGCTCGGCGTGATCACGCAGGCCTCGATGCGCCGCAGACCATCGGGCTCCGGAACGACGGACTGCGCGATCAGCCGGTTGACTCTGTCGAGCTGCGCGAGTCCGGCGTCGAGCGCGTCGATGAACAGCGTGTCGAGCATGAAGCCGGCGATCTGCCCGAAGCTCGGCCGAGGGGGACTGAGGCCCGGACCGGGCACGCACGCACCAGCCGAGTCGCGGACCCCGACGACGAACAGGCGATCTGCCCCGAGTCGAATCGCCGGACTGAGCGGCGCGGTCTGGCGCATCGCGCCGTCCCCGTAGTACTCGCCGTCGACGAGCACTGCTGGGAACAGGAACGGCACCGCGGCGCTTGCGAGCAGGTGCTCGGCCGACAGTGCCGCCGGCAGCCCGCGCTGCCAGTCGGGGCGCGCCGGCTCGCCGCTCGCGGACTCGTAGAACGCGACCGAGCGCGCGCCACGGTAGTTCGCGGCGGCGATCGACAGCGCATCGAGGTGCCCGAGCGCCATCGCCTCGCGCATCTTCCCAAAGTCGAAATGCCGTTCCAGCAGGCGGCGCAACGGCGAGCTGTCGAACAGCGAGTCGGGTGGCGACACCAGGCGCCCGGCGCTCGCGAGCGCGAGTCCCCAGCGACCGCCCGCCCTCAGCATGCTCGCGGCGTCGGCGCGGAAAACCTGGTCGACGTGGAAGCCTCGCCAGACGCGCTCGAGCGCGGCGACACCCTCGCGGAAGCGGGCCGCGTGGCACGCAACCGCGGCCGCGACGATCGCGCCCGCCGACATGCCGCTGATGACCCGGAACGGCGTCGGCGCCTGACGGGGCAGCAGGCGGGCGAGTGCGGCCAGCACCCCGACCTGGTACGCCGAGCGCGCACCGCCGCCGGTCAGCACGAGGCCCAGGCGGGCCGGGCCCCGCGGTTCCATCGCGGCTGACGGCTGGACAGTCACGTTTCCGAGTCTGCGAAAAGACCGGCGCTCCCGGCTGCCGACTGCCGCGCAATCCTTGCCGTCCAACGCGTATTGCGACGCAGCAAACCCCGGTTCGAGGGCGCCCGGCCGGCTGGCCCCATCCCGGGGGTCGGGCCCGCGGTCGACCTTGCCCTCCTTACGGCAGGGACGCGGCCGACCCGACCCCCGGGCGGGAGCGGTTAGCGCAGCGCGACCGTCTGGTGCTTCCACGTCGCGTCCTCCCAGCGCGCGAAGTCAGTCAGCAGCTCCGGCGTTGCGGCCTGCTTGTCCGCCTGCAGCGTGTCCATGCGCAGCACCTCGAAGCGCCTGCGGAAGCGCCCGTCGACTCGCACCTCGCGCGCGACGAGCATCCGCTTCGAACCCGGCGTCCATCCGGCGAACTCGATGTAGCCGAGGTCCGGGCCGCTGGTGCCCGGCGGCAGCACATCGACGGTCCAGCCCTTGTCGGACTTCCGGAAGACCCACAGCTCGCGCCAGGTGTCGAGCGGCTGCACGGCGAGCGCGAGCGCCGTGCCGGCGGAATTGGCGCGCGCCGAGGCGGCCCACACCGTTCCATAGGTGCAGCGCCGCAGCAGCGGGTTCTCGGCTGCGTGCTTCGTGTCGGTCAGTGACACGCACGTCTCGCCGGGCGCGCCGGGCGCGGTCGCCACCGCGAGCTTCCCCGAGCCGTGCGTGGCGAACTCGGCCGCCCAGCGCACGGCGCCGACCCGAACCGCCGCGTCGCTGTACTCGCCGAGCGCATCGTCCCCGAGTTCGCCGACGTTGACGGTCGAGAGTTCCTGCATCGCGCGCTGCGCCGAGGCCTGTGGCGGATCGCCACGCCGGGCCTGCTCGAAGGCGACCGACGACCAGACGCCGGCTCGCCGCGCGTGGACACGGGACGCGAGCAGTGGGTCGAGGCCCGTCGCAGGCACGCGGTCGAGTACGGTCGCGCGCCACAAGTCGAGTTGGTAGCGGTCGGACGGGCCCACGCCCGGGTCGACGCACTCGTGGCGCGTGATGCCGAGCGCCGCGCGTGCCCGCTGATCGGGGCTGGCGGTGTCCATTGCCAGCACGCGCCGGTACATCTCGCCGTCGTAGCAGGCCTGCGTGCGACCGCCACGGTCGAAGCTCTTGATGCGCAGGCCGAATTGCGCGACGACCTCGAGGTGCGCGGCGAGCGCCGGGTCGGCCACTTTCGGCTTCGGTGCCGAGGCGCGCTGGGCGAGGCGCTCCGCCATGCTGCCGATCGCATCGAACGGCTCGGCGCTCAGCGATTCCGCAGGAGCGGCCTTCAGGTAGGCGGCGGCGTAGCTGATGCCGAGCGCCTCGCTGCCCGGCGCATCGCGCAGGAATCGCACGACGGTGAGCAGTTCGGGTGCCTCGTTCGCGGTCAGCGTAAGCCGCCTTACCTGCACGGCGCGCACGTAGCCAGCGCGCTCGCGCCGGTGGTCGTAGACCTGCAGGTAGTCGCCGCGCTGGCCGCGGATCTCGAGCACGTCGCCCTGCCAGAGCACGGCCTGCTGGGTCGACGAGTCGCGCGCCGCTGCGCGCAGCGACGCCTGGTCCTGGGTCACGATTGCAAGGGTCGTCAGAGTTGCAGTCAGCATCACGGATCTCCTCTTGTGCCGTTGCGCGGCGCGGCCGCGTTTCCGGCGCCTGTGCCACCCTGCGCGCCGAGCAGGTTGGCGCCGATGAACCCGCCGTCGCGAGGCGGCGGCGCGATGATCACTTGGATCTTGTCGGACAGCTTGTCGGCGAGGGTCTTCTCGATCAGCAGCGGGTGCTTCGAGATCAGCGCGCCTTCGCGCTCCATCTGCTCGCTCGTGACCTTGCCGACGCGCTCGAGCCTGTAGACCTCCGCGTCGGCGAGTTTCTGCCGCGAGTCGGCCTCCCCGAGCGCCTCGATGCGTCGTGCCTCGGCGGTGCCCTCGGCCGAGCGGATGCGCGCCGCCTTCTCAGCCTCCGCCTCGAGCTTGCGTTGCTCGATTTGCTTCTGCTTGAAAGGCAGCACGTGCTTCATCGCCTCTTCCTGGGCGCGCGCCGCGATCACCTGCTCCTGAGCCGCGGCCTCGGCTGCCTTCGCACGCCGCACCTTGTCGGCCTCCGCCTCGAGCTCGGTCTCGCGGACGCGCTTGTCCTTGAGCTCGAGCGTGAAGCGCATCTTCTCGGTCTCGAGCTCTTCGGCCAGCAGCCGGTCCATGCCGCGGCGGTAGTCCTGCGGCAGATCGACCTTGCCCATCTCGACGCCGCGCAACAGCAGACCGCTCGCCGCGAGCTTGGGACGGAGCTCCGATTCGATGGCCTGCTGAATCTCGCTGCGCTTGCTGGAGAAGATCTCGCGCACCGTGTAGCGGGCGAAGAGCTTGTAGATCACGCCGTCGACGGCCGGCCGGACGACGTCGCCGGCGACGTCGTCGGGCAGGTCGCGCGACGTCTGAGCGATCCGCCTGGGGTCGATCGCGTAGCGCACCGCGAGGTCGACGCCGAGCGACAGCCCTTCCACCGACTGGAACGGCGACTCACCCTCCGCTGCCGCACTTTCGCGCGGACGGTAGACCTGGTCGCGCATCCGGAAGCAGCGGACCTGGTGAACGCCGGGCAGCACGATCAGCGATCCTTCCGGGTACACCTGGACCGTCCCAGTCAGCCGGTTGGTGCGGACGAGCGCCTCGCCGCGTCCGACGGTTGCGATCGGCGGATGGGTCATGAGCGCGTAGCCGGCGCCGAGCAGCACCGCCGCGATCGCGAGCCGTCCGCGGAAGCGGCCGAGGGCCGCGATGCCGGTCGCCGCCGCGCCCGCGAGGCGCGCACCGGGCTCAAGCACGGCCGAACGCAGGATCTGGCGGAGGGTCTCGAGTCGGTCGGACATGACGTGCTGCTCCGGGAAGGCCGCCGGGCGGGCGGCAGGATCGTTCGGTGGGGATTGTTCGCGGCGCAGCGCGGAGGGCTCAATGCGACCGTCAGGCCAGTTCGCTCCGGCGACGGAAGAAAGGCTCACGACAAGCGGTCGCGGTCCGTCCGATAATCTGGAGTGCGGTGCCGGCCACGGAGGCGCGGGTGATCAGAGTCGCGGTGATCGAGGACGACGTCCCGACCAGCAACCAGCTCAAGGGGTGGATCGAGGCGGCGCGCGCCGGGATTCGCGTCGACCAGTGGTACACGCGCGACGAGGCGATCGCGGCGATCGAGCGCGAGCGCTACGACCTCGTCGTGCTCGACATCGAGCTCGGACGCGAGCGCCATGCGGGCGTCGCGATCATCAATGCAATCAACAAGCGCTCGACGACGCCAGTGCTGGTCGTCTCCGGGATGCCGGCCAGCATCTACCGCAGCATCATGAAGGCGCTCGACGCCTGGGACTATCTGCAGAAGAGCGACTTCGGCGAGACCGAATTCATCGAAACGGTTCTCGAGATGCTGCGCGCTTCGCGTGCCGGCGCCTCAAGCGCGCCGGTGACCGCCACGCTCGGCGAGCTGTCGCTCGACCCGCTGCGACAGAGCTCACCGCTGTGGCGCGGGAAGCGCGTCAACCTGCCGCTGACCGCACAGCGCATCCTCGACGCGCTCTATCAGCGGCGCGGGCAGGTCGTCTCGTACGAGGATCTCTACCAGGTCGTCAAGAGCGGCCGCAATCGCGACAACGTCCGCAAGCACGTCAGCACGATTCGCGACGCGTTCCGCGAGGTCGATCCGGACTTTGATGGCATTGAAAACGTGCCGATGCGCGGCTTCCGCTGGGTGGGCGCATGATGCGGCTGTGGCCGGGCGGCGTGCCGCTCAGGCTGCGAATCTTCTTTCGCGGCGCGTTCCTGCTGCTCGCGCTCGCGACCGTCGCGCTGGCGCTCAGCGTGCTGCGCGAGGAGAAGCAGCTGAGTTACCGCGGCTATCGCGACCTGTTCGAGCGCAGCGTCGCGCAGATCACGAGCCGGCTGCAGCACCCTACGGGACAGCTGGCGCTGCTGAATCCAGCAGCCGGCGGAACTCCGGTCACGCCGCTTCGGCCGCTGGTGCTGCCGTTCTCCGCGCTCGACTTCGATGACAAGGCCAAGGCACAGCAGGCCGTCGAGATGGCGGGCTGCCTGGTCCAGTATCCGGACCAGGCCCAGCTGTGCGTGTCGGTCGGCAACAACCCTTCGGCCGGCGGATTCCTGTACCTCGTCGGCGCATTCGTCAGCGGCCCGCTGGTCGAACACGCGATCGGCGACCTCGATCTCAGCACCGCCCACCGCCTGCACGTCGAGGTTCGGCTGCGCGGCCGCGTCTACCGGTGGCTCGCACCGCTCGAGACCCCCGTGCCACGCCGTGCGAGCGCCGTGCACGGCCGCCTGACGGGTTTCGAGGAAGACGAGCAGGGCGTGCCTTCGCACCGGCCCAACAAGGAGTTCCGCGGCTGGCTGTGGCAGGACGCGCGCTGCGCACAGCCTGCGGTCGTAACGCCCGAATGCCCGAAGCGCTCGTTCTACTCCGTGCGCCTGCCGGTCGAGGTGTTTAGGGAGGACCTCTACGGCGCAACGCCCGTCGTATGGCCGCCAACGGACCTCGCCGCAGTGCGCGTGCACGTCCTGGTGCTGGGACCCGGCGACGATGCGGTTCTGTTCGACAGCGGGCGCCCCGGCGCAACGGCGCCGTTCGCGCTCGATGACCTGGAGAGCGCGCTGGTGCCGGGCGAGCGTCTGCAGATCCGAGCACTCGAGCGCGCCGGTCCACGCGAGGTCGCACTTCTCAGGCGCCCCGAGGATGAGTCGCCGGACCCGCCGTCACTGATCGGCCGCGTGATCCGCCGCCTGCCCGTCGCGGGCTACGACCAGCCGCCCGCGGCGCACGAGCGCATTGCAACGCCGCGCGGGGACTATGGGCTCGAGTTCACGGGCGACGTCCATGGCGTTGATCGCGAGCTCGCGCTCGTCGCCGGCCGGCTCTACGGGTTCGTCGCGGCGATGCTGGCCGCAATCCTGCTGACCTGGCTCGCGATCGAAGCGCGCATCATCCGCAGGATCACGGTGCTGACCCGCAAGGCAGCGGCCGTCGGTCAGTCCGTGCACCGCGCCGGCGGTCTCGTCGAGCACGATCTCGCGAGCTTGCGCGGTCGCGATGAGCTCGGCCTGCTTGCCGGAGTGTTCGCCGACCTGCTGCAGCGGGTGAACGAGGACCTCAAGCGCGAGCAGATCCGCGCCGACCAGGAAAAGGACCTGTGGCATGCGGTTGGCCACGAGATTCGTGCCCCGTTGCAATCGCTGCTCGCGCTGCACCCCGGCCGCGACGACCCGAGCCGGCGCTACATCGAGCGCATGCGCCAGGCGGTGCGCGTGCTCTACGGCGGCGCACCACCCAGCGAAGCCATCCTGTCGGCGGCGCTCGATGTCAGCACGCTTGATGCGCGCGAATTCCTGCGCCACGTCGCGCGCAACGCCGCCGATGCCGGCATCAGCGGAGTCGAGTTCAGCGATGGCGGCGGCCCGCTGGTCGTGAGGGCCGACGAGCATTCGCTCGAGGACGTCATCACGCACGTGCTCACCAACGCCGAGCGCTACCGACGCTCGGGCACTCCGATCCGGGTGTCGCTGGTGTCCGATGGTGGCACCGCCCGCATCCGCATTCACAACGAAGGCCCGCCGATCGACGCGCGCCTGCTCGAGAGAATCTTCGAGTATGGGGTCTCGGATGCGCCGGATAACGGCGCGGCGGGACGTCGGGGTCAAGGACTCTTCGTTGCCAAGACCTACATGGCGAAGATGGGCGGCACGATTGCGGCCGCCAACGTCGCCGATGGCGTCGAGTTCACACTGACGCTGCGGACCGCCTGATCGAGTCGGGGCGGCCGACGCCGCCCGGGGGCAGCTGACGATGGCCGGATACACACTACGGCTTGCGCGACCGGAGGATGCGGACGTGATCGCACATCACCGCGTCGAAATGTTCCGCGACATGGGCGAGCTGCCCAACGACGCACTCGCCGAGGAGCTGCGCACGGCCACCCGCGCGGCCCTCGTTCCGCGGCTCGCCGCCGGCGCTTACGTCGGCTGGCTGGCGGTCGTCCCGGCCGGCCGCGTGATCGCCGGCGCCGGCGTCGACATCAAGCCTCAGCTGCCACGCGTTGCGCTCGGCGGAACCCGGATCGTGACCGGCGCCGTGCCGCTGGTGGTGAACGTGTACACCGAGCCCGAATATCGCCGCCAAGGGGTCGCGCGGGCGCTGATGCGCGCGTTGATGGAGTGGGCGAGAACGACGGCCACCGATCGCGTGGTATTGCACGCCTCAAGCGCCGGCCGTGCGCTCTACGAGTCGCTTGGCTTCGTGGCGACGAATGAGATGCTCTGGCGCACGGATTCCGGCGGCTGACCGCCGCCACTCGCCGCTGCGCTCGCTACGTGCCCTGGGGACCCCGATGATGGGTCCCCAGGGCAACGGCGCGCCATCCTGGCACTCAGAATTTCGCCGTGAACGAGACGAAGAGCTGACGACCGAGCGTATCGTACGTTTCGAACGTGTTGTTGGCGCCGCCGGCGACGATTTCGCTGGTGACGACCGGCGGGTCCTTGTCGAGCAGGTTGTTGATGCCGGCTCGAACAGTGAATCCCGACGTGACGTTCCACACCGCGGAGAAGTCCAGGTAGTTGTAGGCCGGAATCCTGGCGTTGAAGTAGTCGACG